>Ga0209573_1000871_pt1 | contig 53406 bp, 43 predicted proteins | sample TNRBio252014_DNA_FD_185870 | JGI IMG/M metagenome (GOLD analysis project Ga0209573, IMG submission 185870) | Wastewater treatment Type I Accumulibacter community from EBPR Bioreactor in Madison, WI, USA - TNR Reactor_6/25/2014_ DNA (SPAdes)... | ecosystem: Engineered > Bioreactor > EBPR >... | reverse complement strand
CCGGGGGAGTCCGACTGCCCCCACACCAGCATCGCCACGTCGAAATCGAAGGTCCGCAGGCGGACGACGTACTGTGATTCGTCGACCAGCCGGATGCCGGCGTCGATGCCGATGCGCTTCAGGTTGCGGACGAACGGCAGCATGATGCGCTCGAACGTGGGCGAGACGATCAGGATCTCGAAGCGCATCGGCTGGCCGGTCCGCTCGTTCACCAGGTGCCCGTCGCGCACCACCCAGCCCGCCTGCCGCAGCAGCTCCAGCGCCTTCAACAGGTTCGCCCGCGGCCAGCCGGAGCCGTCGGTGACCGGCGGCGCCCAGGCCTGGGTGAACAGCTCGTCCGGCAACCGGCCACGGTAGCGCTCCAGCAGCCGCAACTCCTCCCCCTCCGGCACGCCCGAGGATGCCATCTCGGAATTGTTGAAGTAGCTGCGCGCGCGGGTGTACTGGCCGAAGAACAGCACGCGGTTGGTCCACTCGAAATCGAAGGCCCAGCCGAGTGCCTCGCGCACCCGCCGGTCGGCGAAGATCGGCCGCCGCGTATTCAGCGCGAACGCCTGCATCCCGGCCGGCCGCTCGTGCGGAAACTCGACCTTCCGCAGCCAGCCCTTGCGCACCGCGGGGATGTCGTAGTCCAGCGCCCAGGCCTTCGCCTGGTTCTCCAGGCGGAAGTCGAGCACGCCCGCCTTCAGCGCCTGGCGCAGCACGGTTTCGTCGCGGAAATAGTCGGTGCGGATGCGATCGATGTTGTTCTGGCCGACGTTGACCGGCAGCAGCCGGCCCCAGTAGTCCGGCACGCGTTCGCGGGTGACGAAGCGACCGGCCTCGAACTCCGCGATGCGGTACGGCCCCGAGGAGAGCGGCGGCTCCAGCGTCGAGCGCTCGAAGTCGCGGCTTTCCCACCAGTGCTTCGGCAGGATCGGCATTTCGCCGGCGATCAGCGGCAGTTCGCGGTTGCCGACCTCCTTGAAGACGAACCTGACCTGCCGCTCGCCCACCTTCTCCGCACGGTCGATGCTCGCATAGTAGAAGCGGTAGAACGGCTGGCCCTTCGCCTTCAGGATATCGAGGGTGAAGATCACGTCCTCGACGGTGATCGGCCGGCCGTCGTGCCAGCGCGCCTCGGGCCGGAGGGAGAACGTCGCCCACGAGCGGTCCTCGGGCCATTCGATCCATTCGGCGATCAGCCCGTACTTGGTGAACGGCTCGTCGGCGCTGGCGACCATCAGCGACTCCGCCTCGGCGCCCGCCCCCGGATTGCCCTTGATGACGTAGGGGTTGAAGCTGTCGAACGTGCCGGCCGCGCCCAGCCGCATCGTCCCGCCCGTGGGCGCGTTGGGGTCGACGTAGTCGAAGTGCGCGAACCCGGCCGGATACTTCGGCTCGCCGAACATGGCGATGGCATGCGCGCGGTGGATGGTCTGCTCGGCTCCGAAGCAGGGTAACGAGGTCAGAAGGCAGAGGAGTGCCACCAGCGCGCCGGGCCACAGCCTGAGCTGAGCGAAGCCGGTCATCCCCCGGTAAGGGCCGCCCGCGCCGTCGCGTGCAGCGAAGCGTCGCCCGCCGCGATCACCCGGCCGTCGGAAGCGAGCCCGAGCGGCCGGCCCTGCCAGTCGGTGACGATGCCGCCGGCGCCTTCGATCACCGGCACCACCGCGCAATAATCGTAAGGTTGCAGCGACGCCTCGCACACCAGGTCGACGCGGCCGCGCGCCAGGAGCGCGTAGGCATAGAGATCGGCGCCCCACACCGCGGCGTAGCAGCCGGTGCGCAGCCGCTCGAAGTCATCCAGGTTGGCGCCCGAGAACATCTGCGGCGAGGTGGCGTAGAGCCATGCCTGCGACAGGCCGGCGCATGGGCGCACCGAGATCGGGGCGCCGTTGCAAGTCGAGGGCAGGCCGCGGACGCCGACGAATCGCTCGTCGAGAGCCGGCATGTCGATGACGCCGACGATCGGCTTTCCGTCCTCCAGCAGCGCGATCAGCGTGCCGAACAGCGGCTTGCCGGTGACGAACGACTTGGTGCCGTCGATGGGGTCGAGCACCCAGACCCGCCGGGCATCGAGGCGCTCCGCGCCGTATTCCTCGCCGAGGATGCCGTGATCCGGGAACGCTTCGCCGATCAGCCTGCGCATCGCCGCTTCGGCTTCCCGGTCGGCGACCGTCACCGGGCTGGAATCCGCTTTCACGTCCCAGCCGACGCCGCGGCGGAAGTGGCCCAGCGTGATCGGCCGCGCCACGTCGGCGAGGCGATGGGCGAGTGCGGCGAAGGCTTCGATCCCGCTCATGGCGCCCGCCTCGCTCGCCCGCGCCGCTCTAAGGCAACGGTACCGGGTGTTCGCTCTGGCCGCGCAGGTAGGCGATGACGTTCGCTCGCTCCACGGGGGACTTCAGGCCGGCGAAGGTCATTTTCGTGCCCGGCACATAGTCCTTCGGCGACTCCAGGTACGCGAACAGGCTCTCGTAGGTCCAGGTCTCGCTGTGCCTGGCGGCCATCCCGGCGGAATACGCAAAGCCTTCCATGTGCGCCATCGGCCCACCGACGACGTTCCACAGGTTCGGGCCGACGCCGGCTTTGCCACCCTGAGCGGCATTGTGGCAGGCCTTGCACTTGCCGAACACCTTCTCGCCCTGGGCGGGATCGGCGGACGCCATCAGCGTCTTCAGGTCGGCCGGGGCCGCGGCGGGCGCGGCCACTGGCGTGGCGGGCGCGGCCACTGGCGTGGCGGCGGCGGTCTTCGCGGCCGGAGCGGCGGGGGCCGCGGCGGCCGGAGCCTTTGGCGCGGGCGCCGGCAACGGCGGCGGATTGGTGGTGTTCGCCTTCAGGTAGGTGATCACGGCGGCGCGGTCCGCGGGGTCCTTCAGGCCGGCGAACGACATCTTCGTGCCGGCGATGTAGTCCTTCGGGGATGCGAGAAACGTGAACAGGTCCTCGTAACTCCACGTCTGCGCATGCATCGCGCTCAGTCCGGCCGAATAGGCGAAGCCTTCCGCGTGCGCCTTCGGCCCGCCGACGACGTTCCACAGGTTCGGGCCGACGCCGGCCTTGCCGCCCTCGTCGATGGTGTGACACGCCTTGCACTTGCCGAACACTTTGGCGCCCGCATCCGGCGTGGCCGAGGCCAGCAGCGTGCCCAGATCGGTTTCCGCGGCGGCCGCGGCCGGTGCTTCAGCCGGAGAATGGGCCGCGCTTTCCATCGTCGAGGCGTGCTCTCGCACGTGCACCAGGGTGCCGCCGAGGAAGTTGGCGCCGTAGACCAGCCACGCGCACAGCAGCACCGAGGCGCCGATTTTTTCGAGCAATGAGAAGTGCATTCTTGTTTCCTTCCGGCCCCGGTCCGACGCTTTGGCGCGCACAATAGCCCCAAGCGCAGAATGCCTTCAATGGCCTGACGCTGCGAAATCGTCGGCGGCGGGAGGAAATTGCCACCCGCCCCAGGCGTTTCGTTCGCATACGCAGCACGAGGCATCGCCCGACGATCTCGGCGTGGCGTAAACGGCGTCCTGCGCCTCGGGTATCGCCGTCGAACCTCGCGAACGTCGAGTGCGCGCCTTCGACGGACTGCGTCACCGGGCGATCAGGGCGCGCCAGCCGATGTCGCGGCGGCAGAAGCCCTCCGGCCAGACGACGCGGTCGATCGCCTGGTACGCCAAAGCCTGTGCCTCGGCGATGCTGGGGGCGCGGGCGCCGATGCCGAGCACCCTGCCGCCGTCCGCCACCAGCACGCCGTCCTGAAGGCGGGTGCCGGCGTGGAAGATGGTGACGCCCGGGATCGCGCCGGCGTCGTCCAGGCCGGCGATCACCGAGCCGCGCGGGTAGTGGCCGGGGTAGCCCTGCGTCGCCATGACGACGACCAGCGCCGGATCGTCGTGCCATTCCAGGGCGATGTCGTCCATCCGCCCCTCGGCGCAGGCGATCAGCGCCGGCAGCAGGTCGGACTTCAGGCGGAGCAGCAGCGGTTGGCACTCCGGGTCGCCGAACCGCGCGTTGAACTCGAGCACCTTCGGCCCGTCCGCGGTCAGCATCACGCCGGCGTAGAGCACGCCCGAGTACGGCCGCCCGTCGTCGGCGAGGCCCTCGACCACCGGCATGACGATCCGCGCCATGATCTCCGCGGCGACCGAGGGCGTGACCGCCGGCGCCGGCGAATACGCGCCCATGCCGCCGGTGTTCGGCCCCAGGTCGCCGTCGAACGCCGCCTTGTGGTCCTGTGCCGAGGCGAGCGCCACGGCACAGCGCCCGTGCACCAGGGCGAAGACGCTGGCCTCTTCGCCGACCAGCAGGTCCTCGATCACCACCTCCGCGCCGGCGCCGCCGAAGGCGGATTCGCTCATGATGTGATCGATCGCGGCGTAGGCCTCGTTGACGTTGTGGCAGACGACGACGCCCTTGCCGCCGGCCAGCCCGTCGGCCTTGACCACCAGCGGCGCGCCGTGGCGGAAGATGTAGTCCTTCGCCTCGTCCGGCTCGTCGAAGCGCGCGTAGGCCGCCGTCGGCACGTCGCAGCGCTCGCATAGCTCCTTCATGAAGCCCTTCGAGCCCTCGATCTCGGCTGCGGCCGCGCTGGGGCCGAAGGCGAGGATGCCGGCTTCGGCCAAGCGGTCGACGATGCCCGCGACCAGCGGCGCCTCGGGGCCGACGACGACGAAGCCGATCTCCTCGCGCTGCGCCAGGGCGACCAGTTCGTCGACGTCGTCGGACTCCACCGGAACGCAGCGGGCGATTTCGGCGATCCCGGCGTTGCCCGGCGCGCACAGCAGCTCGTCGCACAGGGGAGAGCGGCGCAGCGCCCAGCACAGCGCATGTTCCCGGCCGCCCGATCCGATCACGAGCACGTTCATCGCTTCGTCCCCTCGTCTCCGGCGGTTTTTTTGCGCCGGCCGGCACCTTGATCCATAGTGCCGGCATGGATCGACATCCTAACACCGACGGCAGCTTCGACAACCTGCCGGTCGTCTCCGTCGGCGAACTGGCGCAGGCGCTGAAGCGCTATATCGAGCAGGGGTTCGAGACGGTGCGCGTGCGCGGCGAGATCACCGGCTTCAAGCGCGCCGCCTCCGGACACCTTTATTTCTCGCTGAAGGATGCCGACGCCTGCCTGGACAGCGTCTGCTGGCGGATGGCGGCCGGGCGGCTGGCGATGAGCCCGGCGGACGGGCTGGACGTCATCGCCACCGGCCGGCTGACCACCTACCCCGACCGCTCGCGCTACCAGCTCGTCGTCGATCGGCTGGAGCCGGCCGGCGAGGGCGCGCTGCTGAAGATGCTGGAGGAGCGCCGCCGCCGGCTGGCGGAGGAGGGGCTGTTCGATGCCGACCGCAAACGGCCGCTGCCGTACCTGCCCGAGGTGATCGGCGTCGTCACCTCGCCCACCGGGGCTGTGATCCGCGACATCCTGCACCGCCTGGCCGATCGCTTCCCGCGCCGCGTGCTGCTGTGGCCGGTGCTGGTGCAGGGGACCGAGGCGGCGGTGCAGATCGCGGCTGCGATCGAGGGCTTCAACCGCCTGAAGCCGCGCGCGGCGGTGCCGCGGCCGGACCTGCTGATCGTCGCCCGCGGCGGCGGCAGCCTGGAGGACCTGTGGGCCTTCAACGAGGAGATCGTCGTCCGCGCGGTCGCCGCCAGCGAGATCCCGGTGATCTCGGCGGTCGGCCACGAGACGGACACGACGCTGATCGACTTTGCCGCCGACCTTCGTGCGCCGACGCCCTCGGCGGCCGCGGAGATGGCGGTGCCGGTGCGCCTCGACCTGGCGGCGCGGCTGTCGAACCTGCGGACCCGGCTGATCGCCGGCGTGGGACGCAGCGTCGAGGAGCGGCGCGGCCGGCTGCTGGCCGCGGTGCGAGGGCTACCCCGGCCGCAGGGCCTGCTCGCCGTCGGCCGGCAGCGGCTCGACGACTGGGGGGAGCGGCTGCAGCAGGGATTGTCGGTCGGCATCGAACGGCGGCGGCAGCGGCTGGCGCACGCCGCCGGCCGGCTCGGCAGCCCGATGCCGCGCATCGCCCACCAGCGCAGCCGCCTGGAGGCCGAGGGCCGCGCGCTGGACGCGGCGCTGCGGGCGAACCTCACGCAGCGGCAGAGCCGGCTGCGCCAGTCGGCGGCGCTGCTGGCGAGCTTCTCCTACCAGAAGGTGCTGGAGCGGGGCTTCGCCATCGTCCAGAACCCGGCAGGTCGGGTCGTCACCGGCGTCGCTGGCCTCGCGGCGGGAATGCGGGTGGTGCTGCGGCTGGCCGACGGCAAGGCCGGCGCCACCATCGATGGCCGCCCCGCACCGCGGGGCGGGAAACGCGGCGCGGAGGGGCAGGGGACGCTGCTTTAGTTTACAGGGGACACGGCTCCCGTTCAGGCGACCGGCTGCAGATTTCCGAGGAACTGCCGGGCGCTGTTCTCCCAGGAATACGTCTCGGCGTGGGCGCGGCAGACCTCGGCGGAGATGCCCATCGCCCGGCCGACGGCGGCGGCGAGGTCCTCGTCGAGGCAGCCGGCACCGGAGCCGTCGATGACGTCGAGCGGGCCGGGCACCGGGTAGGCCGCCACCGGCACGCCGGAGGCGAGCGACTCCAGCAGCACGAGCCCGAAGGTGTCGGTGCGGCTGGGGAAGACGAACACGTCGGCGGCGGCGTAGTGCCGGGCCAGGTCCTCGCCGGTCTTCACGCCGACGAACACCGCCGCCGGATACCGTCGCCTGAGCTGCAGAAGCTGCGGGCCTTCGCCCACCACCACCTTGGTGCCGGGCAAGTCCAGGCACAGGAAGTCCTCGATGCTCTTCTCGACGGCGACGCGGCCGACATAGAGGCTGATCGGCCGGCGGTACGGCAGGAAGGACTTGTCGCGCGGCCGAAACAGGCCGGTGTCGACGCCCCGCGACCAGCGCTTGATGTTGGTGAAGCCGCGGGCGCGCAACGCCGCTTCGACCGACGGGGTGGAGACCATCACGCACGAGGCGGCGGCATGGAAGCGGCGCAGCCAAGCGTATGTCCACGTCAGCGGCACGCCCGAGCGGGCATGAAGATATTCCGGGAAGCGCGTGTGGAACGAGGTGCTGAACGGCAGCCCTCGCCGCCGGCAGCAACGCCGGGCGATCACGCCGAGCGGACCTTCGGTGGCGATGTGGACCGCCTGCGGCTTCAGTTCGTCGATGAGGCGGTCGATGACGGCCGGTCGCGGCAGGGCCAGCCTGATCTCCGGATAGGTCGGGCAGGGGATGCTGCGGAAGCGATTGGGGGTGAGGTACGTGACCTCATGGCCGAGGGGGCCGAGTTGGCCCTTCAGCGTGTCGAGCGTCCGAACAACGCCGTTGACTTGAGGAAACCAGGCGTCTGTGACAACGAGGATTTGCATTCTTTACTCTCGACCCGCGACATCGCGATGACGTGCGGCATTTCAGTCCAGCGGACAATTTCCAGTTTACCGTCGAAGTGTTCGACCAGCGCGGTGCAACTTTCCACCCAGTCGCCGTCGTTGCAATAGAGGATGTCGTCGAACTGGCGGATCTCGGCGGTGTGGATATGTCCGCAGATCACGCCGTTCACGCCACGCCGCCTCGCCTCGGCGACGACGGCGTTCTCGTAGTTGCCGATGAACTCGACGGCGTTCTTCACCTTGTGCTTCAGGTAAGCGGACAGCGACCAGTAGGGAAAGCCCAGCCTGCGCCGCACCACGTTGAACCAGAGGTTGGTCGTCAGGGCGGCGTTGTAGGCATTGTCGCCGACATACGCCAGCCACTTCGCGTACTTGACGACGCCATCGAACTTGTCGCCGTGCAGCACCAGATACCGCTTGCCGTCCGCCGCGGTATGCACCGCCTCGTGCAGCACCGCGACACGCCCGAAGCGGTGGCCGGCGAAGTCGCGGAAGTTCTCGTCGTGGTTTCCCGGCACGTAGATGACGCGTGTTCCCTTGCGCGCCTTGCGCAGCACCTTCTGCACCACGTCGTTGTGCGCCTGACGCCAGAACCAGGAGCGGCGCATACGCCAGATGTCGACGATGTCGCCGACCAGATACAGGTAATCCGATTCCGTCGACCGCAGGAAATCCAGCAACAGCTCGCAATTGCACCCACGCGTGCCGAGGTGAATATCCGAGATCCAAATGGAACGATACCGGAAGCGCGCCGCGGATAGTTCGTTCATGACGGTCCGGCGTAGAGGGGGTGGCGAGAGAGTCCCGAATTATAAGGATCACGGATTGGTGTTCCCAACCTTTCCAGGACAGTCACGAAAAGTTATGCGTGATGTCGCGAATCTGTCATATTTCCCTCCCCCCGCGTGACAATTCCGGGTAGCTCGTCAGCATGTTCGACCAGTCCGCCGCGTCCCTCGCAGCCCTCGCGCCCGTCGCATCTCGCATCGAGTTGATTCACAATCCCACCTCCGGATCGCGAAACCGTGGGCGAATGCGGCGTTTTGCCGTAGCACTCGCCGGGATCGGCCTGCGGGTCGCCGTGCGCCAGACGCGGTGCGCCGGCGATGCCGAGGTCCTCGCGGCGAGCCTGCACGCCGGCGGCGACGGCTTGCTCTGTATCGCCGGCGGCGACGGAACGATCAACGAGGCGATCAACGGCCTCGCGGCACCGATGCCGACGGTGGCGCTGCTGCCGCTGGGGACGGCGAACGTGCTGGCCGCCGAACTGGGACTCCCGTCGGATCCCGCGCGGCTCGCGGCCGTCGTCGCCCGCGGCGTCACCCGGAGCGTGCACCTGCCGCTCGCCAACGGCCGGCGCTTCACCATGATGGTGGGCGTGGGCTTCGACGCGCACGTCGTCGCCGCGGTCGACGGCCGCCGCAAGCGTGCGCTGGGCAAGCTGGCCTACGTCGAGGCCTTCGCCCGGACGCTGTGGCGTCACCGGGAGCGACGCTACGTCGTCGAAATCGACGGCGTTCGTCACGAGGCGGGCTCGGTCGTCGTCGCCAACGGCCACTTCTACGGCGGCCGCTTCACCTGCGCACCGGACGCGCGGCTGGACGAGCCGGAGTTGCACGTCTGCCTGTTCCGCAGCGCCGGGCGCCGGGCGGTGCTGGGCTGCGGACTGTCGCTGGTGCTCGGCCGCCTGCATCGCCGCCGCGACGTGACGATCGTCCGTGGCCGCGAGGTGAGCGTCTTCGGCCGTCCGGGCGAGCCGGTTCAGTGCGACGGCGACGTCGTCACCACCTTGCCGCTCGCCATCCGTGCCACCGGCGAGACGCTGCGGTTCATCACCGCATCCGCCGCCTGAGCGTGCGGCCGGCCGCTCGCCGCCGGGCGCCGGCGAGCGAGGCCGGGTCAGCGGCCGGCGATGGTCATCCCGTCGATCCGTACCGTCGGGCAGTCCATGCCCCAGCGGAACTCCAGATCGTCCGCCGGCGTGAGTTCGCGGAACATCGGCAGCAGGTTGCCGGACACGGTGATCTCGCTCACCGGATAGGCGGGCAGGCCGTCCTCGATCCAGAAACCGCTGGCGCCGCGGCTGTAGTCGCCGGTCACGCCGTTGATGCCGAAGCCCATCAGGTCGGTGACCAGCAGGCCGCTGCGGATGTCGCGCATCAGCTCCGCCGGGGTCAGCGTCCCGGGCTGGAGATAGAGGTTGGTCGGCCCCGGCGAGGGCGGGGACGAGGCGCCGCGGGACGCGTGTCCGGTGGACGCGAGCCCGAGCTGCCGGGCGGCGCGCAGGTCGAGCAGCCAGGACGAGAGGATCCCGTCGTCGACGATGGCGCGCCTGCGGGACGGAATGCCCTCGGCGTCGAACGGGCGGGAGCGCAGCCCGCGGCGGCGCAGCGGATCGTCGATGACGGCGATACCGGGGGCGAAGATTTGTTCGCCCAGCTTGCCGCCGAGAAAGGTGGTGCCGCGGGCGACCGCCGCGCCGTTGATGGCGGCGGAGAAGTGGCCGAGCAGGCTGCGCGCCACACGCGGCTCGAAGACGATCGGCACCTGCGCCGACGCCACCTTGCGCGGATGCAGCCGGCGGACGGTCTTCTCGCCGCAGCGCCGGCCGAGCGTGGCCGCGTCCTCCAGGTCCTCGCCCCAGACGGTGCCGGCGTATTCGTAGTCGCGCTCCATCGCCGTGCCTTCGCCGGCGAGAACCGAGACCGAGACGCTGTGCCAGGACCGGGCGTAGCTTCGCCGCAGCCCGTTGGTCGCGCAGACCGCCCAGGCGTCCCGGCCCGAGCCGGCTTCCGCACCTTCGGAATTGGTGACGCCGGGGACGGCCAGCGCCGCCGCCTCGGCCGCCGCCGCTCGCTCCATGACGATGCCGACCGCGATCGGTGCCGGGTCGCAGGCTTCGACGTCGACGGCGTCGCCGATGATTTCCTCGGGATCGGCGAGGCCGCAGAACGGATCTTCGGGCACGACGCGGGCCATCGCCGTCGCGCGCTCGACCATCGCCGCCAGCGCGTCCGGCGAGGCGTCGGACGAGGAGACGATCGCCTGTCGCCGGCCGATGAACAGCCGCAGGCCGATGATCGACGATTCGGAGTGTTCCAGGCTCTCCTGCCGCCCGAGCCGCCAGGCGACGGAGGCGGAACTGCGCTCGGCGAAGATCGCTTCGGCGGCGTCCGCGCCGGCGGCACGGGCTTGGCCGAGTACGGAATCGAGCAGGTCGAGCGGGGCGCAGGCCGGCCGCGATCGGGGCTTTTCCGTTGGCATTCCTTGCTTCGTGTCCATGGTCGGGTGTGCTATTCCTCTCGGCCGCTTCGAACGCAGCGGCTGCGGTGGAGCGTCAAGGTGTCGGCTGGCGGGTTGGCGGACTGTAAAGAAATGCCATATCTGTCCTCTGAAACAGGTAGCCTGAGCGACACACGGTTACAACCCGGGTCCTGGATGCGTCTCGCGACATCGAGCGCATCGCAGGGGATAGTCACATAATTCCGATGGCAACTACGACACTGACAACACCTGCGTCATCGAAGACGGCGCAACGCGAACATCTGGACTCGGTCGTCGTCCGCTTCGCCGGGGACTCCGGGGACGGCATTCAGCTCACCGGCAACCGCTTCGCCGCGGTCACCGCGCTGGCCGGCAACGATCTCGCGACCTTTCCCGATTTCCCTGCCGAGATCAGGGCGCCGGTGGGCACGACCTACGGCGTCTCCGCCTTCCAGATCAATTTCGGCGCACGCGAGATCAAGACCTCCGGCGATGCGCCGGACGTGCTGGTGGCCCTCAATCCCGCCGCGCTGAAGGTGGAACTCGGGCGTCTCAGGCCGGGCGGCATCGTCATCGTCGACACGGGCTCGTTCACCGAGCGCAACCTGCGCAAGGCGGGGTATACGACGAGTCCCCTGGACGACGGCTCGCTGGACGGCTACCGCGTCGTCCCGGTCGACGTGTCCCGGCTGACCCTGGAGGCGGCGAAACCGCTCGGGCTGTCGCAGCACGACGCGTTGCGCTGCAAGAACCTGTGGACGCTGGGACTCGTCTACTGGATGTTCGGACGCGACCGCGCGCCGACGGCGCAGTGGCTGGAGAAGCGGTTCGCCGACGAGCCTTCGGTCGCCGCGGCCAACAAGGCGGCGATGGATGCCGGCCACGCCTTCGGCGAAACGGCCGAACTCAACGGCGATCTCGCCGGCTACTCCGTCGCCGCGGCCTCGCTGGCACCCGGCCTCTATCGCACCATCACCGGCGGCGAGGCGCTCGCCTGGGGCTTGGTCGTCGGCTCGCATCTGGCGGCGCTGAAGCTGTTTTTCGCGTCTTATCCCATCACGCCGGCCTCGCCCGTGCTGCACGCACTGGCGCGGCTGCGGCAGTTGGGCGTCACCACGTTCCAGGCGGAGGACGAGATCGCCGCCGTCTGCGCCGCCATCGGCGCGTCCTATGCAGGCGCGATGGGCGTCACATCGAGTTCCGGGCCGGGCCTAGCGCTGAAGGGGGAGGCGATCGGCCTCGCCGTCGCCGCCGAACTGCCGCTGGTCGTCGTCAACACGCAGCGCGCCGGCCCCTCGACCGGGATGCCGACGAAGACCGAGCAATCGGACCTGCTGCAGGCGTTGTACGGACGGCACGGCGAGAGCCCGGTGGCGGTGCTGGCCGCCCGCGCGCCGGCCGAGTGCTTCGAGACGGCGATCGAGGCGGTGCGGATCGCCACCACCCACATGATCCCGGTGATCCTGTTGTCGGACGGCTACATCGCCAACGCCGCCCAGCCGTGGCGGGTGCCGAACGTCGAAGGTCTGCGGCCGTTCCCGGTCCGCTTCCATACCGAGGCCGACGGCTTCGAGCCCTATGCGCGCGATCCGGAGACGCTGGCGCGGCCGTGGGCGATCCCCGGGACGCCGGGCCTGGAACACCGGATCGGCGGGCTGGAGAAGGACTTTCTCTCCGGCGACATCTCCTACGATCCCGCCAACCACCAGCGGATGACCGATACGCGGGCCGAGAAGCTGGAGCGGATCGCCCGGCAGATTCCCGCGCAGACGGTCGAGTGCGGCCGGGATGGCGGTCGCTTGGCGGTGGTCGGTTGGGGTTCGACCTACGGGCCGATCAACCGCGCCGTGACCTCGCTGATCGAGCGCGGCTGCGATGTCTCCCACATTCACCTGCGGCATCTCTGCCCGATGCCGCTGAACCTCGGCGATCTGCTCGGCCGGTTCGAGGCCGTCCTGGTGCCGGAAATGAACAAGGGCCAGCTCGTTCATCTGCTGCGAGCGAAGTACCTCGTCCCCGCCCAAGGCTTGAACAAGGTGTCCGGCCAGCCGTTCAAGATCGAGGAGATCGAACGCGCGGTCCTCGCCCGCCTGGAGCCCAAGGCATGAACGTCGTCTCGCCTGTCAAGCCGCTGTCGCCCAAGGACTACGCCTCCGACCAGGAGGTGCGCTGGTGCCCCGGCTGCGGCGACTACGCGATCCTCAAGGCGGTGCAGAAGACGCTGTCCGATCTGGCCGCCGACCCGGCGACGACGGTGTTCGTCTCCGGCATCGGCTGCTCGTCACGCTTCCCGTACTACATGGCGACCTACGGCTTCCACACCATCCACGGCCGCGCGCCGGCGGTGGCGACGGGGGTGAAGCTCACCAACCCGGAGCTGGACGTGTGGGTGGTCACCGGCGACGGCGACGCGCTGTCGATCGGCGGCAACCATCTGCTGCATGTGCTCCGGCGCAACGTCGACCTGCAGATCCTGTTGTTCAACAACGAGATCTACGGCCTGACCAAAGGGCAGTATTCGCCGACCTCGCGATCCGGCACGACGTCTCCGTCGTCGCCCGCCGGGTCGGTCGAGCGGCCGGTCTCGCCTGCGGGGTTCGCGCTGGGGGCGGGCGCACGCTTCGTCGCGCGTTCGATCGACACGGCGATGAAGCCCCTGGTCGAGGTGCTGAAGCGGGCGCACGCGCACCGCGGCGCCTCGTTCGTCGAGATCTTCCAGAACTGCCTCGTCTACAACGACGAGGTGTTCGCCGGCTTCACCGACCGGTCGGTGGCGCAGGAAGCACAGATCCACGTCGAGCACGGCAAGCCGCTGCTGTTCGGCCCGAAGAATTCGCGCGGCCTGCGCCTAGTGCCCGGCCGGGTGGAGCTGGAGGCGGTGACGCTGGGCGAAAACGGGATCACGGTCGCCGACATCCTGGTGCACGACGAAACCAGCCGCACGCTGGCGACGATGCTGGCCGGCATGGAGCCGCCAGGGCTGCCGATGGCACTCGGCGTGCTGTACTGCGATCCGGCGGAACCGCTGGGCCTCGCGATGCGCACCGCACTGGGAGAACGCACCGTCCCGCCGACGGAGGGCGAGTTGAACGCGCTGCTCCGCCGGGGCGATACGTGGACGGTCGGCGGCTGAACCGACCATGAACGCCGCCGCACCCGCACCCGACCCCCTGCCGGCCCCTCGCCGGGGACTGAGCGGGCGGAGCTGATGGCGATTTCGGTGGCGATCGTCGGTGCCGGACCCGCCGGGTTCTACACCGCCGAAGCGCTGCTGGAGTCCGGAGCGGACGTGCGGATCGACATCATCGAGCGGCTGCCGACGCCGTTCGGCCTGATCCGCGCGGGCGTCGCCCCCGATCATCAGAGCACCAAGCAGGTGGCGCGGCGCTTCGAGCAGACCGCCCTGCAGGCCCTCGTCGACTTCTTCGGTAACGTCGAGATCGGCGAGGTCGTGACGATCGAAGATTTGCGGGCATCCTACGACGCCGTCGTCCTGGCTGTGGGCGCCGGGCTGGACCGGCCGCTCGGCATTCCGGGCGAACTCCTGCCGGGCGTCTACGGCTCGGCGTTGTTCGTCGGCTGGTACAACGGCCACCCGGATTTCCGCACGCTGTCACCTCACCTCGACACCCGCGCCGCGGTGGTGATCGGCAACGGCAACGTCGCATTGGACGTGGCGCGCGTGCTGGTGAAGTCGGCCGACGAGATGGCGACCTCCGACCTGCCCGAGGAAGTCGGACGGGCCATCCGGGCCGGCGGCATCGAGGATGTGTACATCATCGGCCGGCGCGGCGCGGCGGACGCGCGGTTCACCTCCGTCGAGCTCCGCGAGGTCGGCAACCTCGCCGAGTGCGAGACGCTGGTCGATCCGGACGACGTGGCCAGCTCCGGCGATCCGGGCTCCGACCGGCAGCGGCGGCAGAGCGAGCGGAACCTGGCGATCCTCCGCGGACTCGCGACGTTTCCGCGCGGCGTCAAGCCGAAGCGGCTGCACTTCCGCTTCAACCTCACCCCCGTCGCGATCGAAGGGCGGCGATCGGTCGATGCCGTGCGGTTCGAGCGCACGCGCGTGGTCGACGGGCGGCTGGTCGGCACCGGCGAGTTCGTGCGGATCGCCTGCGGGCTGGTGATCCCCGCCGTCGGCTACCGTTCGTTCGCCATTCCGGGGATCCCGTTCGATCCCGCTCGTGGCCTGTACCCCAGCACCGACGGGCGGATCGCGCCTGGCCTGTACGCCGTCGGCTGGGCGAAGCGCGGACCCTCCGGCGTGATCGGCAGCAACCGTCCCGACGGCGAGATCTGCGCGGCGCAGATCGCGGCCGATGCCGCGGTCCAGGGCTTCGGCGAAAAGCCGGGCCGCCCGGCGTTCGAGGCGTGCCTGCGGGCGCGCGGCATTCGCTCGCTCACCTTCGACGACTGGCGTAGGATCGACGCCGCCGAAATCGCCGCCGCCACCGGGCCGGCGCCGCGCCGCAAGTTCACCGACCTCGCCGAAATGCTGGCACTGCTTGCCGAAGACACCCGAAGGATCCCGGCCGCAGCCGCATCGATGACCGCCGAGGCGATCCCCGAAACCGCTCGTTGACGACGCACCAGCTCGAAGGAAGGACCCCATGAGCGCCTACGCCGGAGACCTCTCGCCGACCCAAGCCTGGGACCTGCTGAAGACAGAAGCCGACTCGGTCCTGGTCGACGTCCGAACGCCGGCCGAATGGAACTACGTCGGCGTGCCGGACCTCGCCGCGGCCGGCAAAAAGGTGCTGTTCATTCCGTGGATGATGTTCCCGTCGATGGAAGTGAACGCCGCCTTCCCCGAGCAACTGCAGACCGTCGCTCGCAATCCGGACGCGCCGATGCTGTTCATCTGCCGCTCCGGCGCCCGCTCGCGCTCGGCGGCGATCGCCATGACCGCGCGCGGCTTTACGCGCTGCTACAACGTCGCCAGCGGCTTCGAGGGCGATCCCGACGGCTCGCGCCACCGCGGGACGGTCAACGGCTGGAAGGCCGAGCAGCTTCCCTGGGTCCAGGGGTGATCTAAGCCGCCGCCAGCGCCTGATCGAAATCCTCGATCAGGTCCTGCACGTCCTCCAGGCCGATCGACAGCCTCACGGTGTTGTCGAAGATCCCGAGTTCCCCCCGCTGCTCCGGCGTGAACCGCTGGTGCGTGGTCGTCGCCGGATGCGTCGCCAGCGACTTGCTGTCGCCGAGGTTGTTGGAGATGTCGACGATCTGCAGCGCGTCGAGAAAGCGGAACGCATCTTCGCGGCCCCCGGCGACGTCCAGCGTGACGAGGCTGCCGCCGTCGCGCATCTGCCGCATCGCCAGCGCGTGCTGCGGGTGGCTGGGCAGGCCGGGATAGAGCACGCGCTCCAGGTCGTTGCGCGCCGAGAGATGCTCGGCCACCGCGCGGGCGTTGCGGCAGTGCCGTTCCATCCGCAGGTCGAGCGTCTCCAGGCCCTTCAGCAGCAGCCACGCGTTGAACGGGCTGAGCGTCGGGCCGGTGTGCCGGTGGAAAGGCACCAGCTTCAGCTCGAAATAGTCGGTGTCGTCGGTGAGGATGGCGCCGCCCAGCACGCGGCCCTGCCCATCGATGTGCTTGGTCGCCGAATAGACGACGACGTCGGCGCCGAGTTCGAGTGGCTTCTGCAGGATCGGCGTGGCGAAGACGTTGTCGACGACGACGCGCGCGCCCGCCGCCATCCCCAGCGCGCAGACGGCCGGCAGATCGACGATCTCCAGCATCGGGTTGGACGGGGTCTCCAGGAACACGCAAGCCGCCGGGCGCGACAGCGCGTCCCGCCAGGCGTCGAGGTCACGCCCGTCGACCAGTTCGGTTTCGACGCCGAAGCCCGGAAGAATTTCCGAGACGACGTAGTGGCAGGAGCCGAACAGCGCGCGCGAGGCGACCAGCCGATCGCCGGCCCGCAGCATGCAGGCGAGCGCGGTGAACACCGCGGCCATGCCGGTCGCCGTCGCCTTGCAGTGCTTGGCGCCTTCCAGCAGAGCGAGCCGGCTCTCGAACATCTGCACGGTGGGGTTGCCGAACCGCGAGTAGACGAAGCGGTCGCGCTCGCCCTTGAACGCCTGCTCCGCCTCGGCGGCGCTGGCGTAGACGTACCCCGAGGTCATGAACAGCGCCTCGCTGGTCTCGTCGAAGCCGGTTCGCCGCGTGCCGCCGCGCACCAGCCGCGTCGCCTGCCGCCAGCGCGTCTCCGGTGAGTTGTCCTTCGTCATCGCCTATCATCCTCGAGGGTGCCGCGCGGATAACCGTGCGCCGGACGGCGGTCAAGGCTAAAATAGCCGGGCGCGCCGATGCGGGCTCGACGCCGCCGGCCGCTGGACCCATGTCTCATCGGGCTAAGCGAAACCCGAACTCTCCCTCCGGCGCCTTGGATCGAACAGAATGACCGCCATCACTGCCGCAGACGACATCTTTTTCGATCGCATGGATCTCGATCGCCGCCGCCTCGACGACATCGTCGGCGACGCGCTGTCGGGCGCCGAGGACGGCGAGCTGTTCCTGGAGTACCGGCAGTCCGAGAGCCTGGTGCTCGACGACGGCTGCCTGAAGAGCGCAGGCTTCGATACGTCGCACGGCTTCGGGATGCGCGCGGTGGCGGGCGAGGTCACGGGATACGCGCATTCCACAGAGCTTTCCGAAGAGGCGATCCGCCGCGCCGGCGAGGCGGTGGCGAGCGTCTGCCGCGGCACCGGCGGCAGCTTGGCGTTGCCTCCCGCCCGCACCAACCGGGCCCTCTACGGTGCCGAAAACCCTTTGTCGACGACGCCGTTCGCGGTGAAGACCGAACTGCTGGGGGAGATCGACGCCTATGCCCGCGGCAAGGATCCGCGCGTCTGTCAGGTCGTCGCCTCCATCTTCGGCGAATGGCAGGCCGTGCAGGTGCTGCGCGCCGGCGGCGAGCACGCGTCCGATATCCGCCCGCTGGTCCGGCTCAACGTCACCGTCGTCGTCGAAAAGGACGGCGTGAAGGAGACCGGCAGCCACGGAACCGGTGGGCGCGTGAGCTTCGAGCAGTATCTCGACCCCGCCGTCTGGCGCCACGCCGTCGACGAAGCGCTGCGGCAGGCGCTGGTGAACCTGGATTCGGTGCCGGCACCGGCCGGCGAGATGACCGTCGTCCTCGGCCCCGGCTGGCCCGGAATCCTGCTGCACGAAGCGATCGGCCACGGGCTGGAGGGTGACTTCAACCGCAAGAAGACGTCCGCCTTCGCCGGCCTGATGGGCCAGCGCGTCGCAGCGGCCGGTGTCACGGTGGTGGACGACGGCACCATCGCCGACCGGCGCGGCTCGCTCACCATCGACGACGAGGGAACGCCCTCGCAGCGCACCGTGCTGATCGACGACGGTATCCTGACCGGCTTCATGCAGGACAGGATGAACGCCCGGCTGATGGGCACGGCCTCGACCGGCAACGGCCGCCGGCAGAGCTTCGCGCACAAGCCGATGCCGCGGATGACCAACACCTACATGCTGCCTGGGCCGCACAGCCCGGAGGAGATCCTGCGCTCGGTGGAGCGGGGGCTCTATGCCGTGTCGTTCGGCGGCGGGCAGGTGGACATCACGTCCGGCAAGTTCGTCTTTTCCTGCACCGAGGCGTACCGGATCGAGAACGGCCGCGTCGGCGCGCCGGTCAAGGGTGCGACGCTGATCGGCAACGGCCCGGACGTGCTGACGCGCGTCGGCATGGTGGGCGACGACCTCGCCCTCGATCCCGGCATCGGCACCTGCGGCAAGGACGGGCAGGGGGTTCCGGTCGGCGTCGGCCAGCCGACGATCCGCATCGAGAACCTGACCGTCGGCGGCACCGCGCTGTAGACGGCGGCGCGGACATCACGGCGCCGGGCAGGGGCCCGGCGAGCGAAACGGGGGAGACGACGATGCAGACGCGTAATTTGGGACGCAACGGGCCGGCGTGTTCGGCGATCGGCCTGGGCCTGATGGGCATGTCCGACTTCTACGGCCCGGCCGACCGCGCCGAGAGCCTCGCCACCATCGACGCGGCGCTGGAGGCGGGCATCACCCTGCTGGATACCGGCGACTTCTACGGCATGGGGAACAACGAATTGCTGGCGGCGGTGGCGCTGGCAGGGCGGCAGCGCGACCGGGTGATCCTCAGCGTCAAGTTCGGCGCACTCCGGGATCCGGGGGGCAACTTCATCGGCGTCGACGGGCGGCCGGCGTCGGTCAAGACCTTCCTCGCCTATACGCTCAAGCGGCTGAACACCGACTATGTCGACATCTACCGGCCGGCGCGGGTCGATCCGGCGGTGCCGATCGAGGACACGGTGGGCGCCATCGCCGATATGATCCAGGCGGGATGGGTGCGCCACCTGGGCCTGAGCGAGGTCTCTGCCGAGACCGTCCGTCGGGCGCATGCGGTGCAGCCGGTGATCGACCTGCAGATCGAGTACTCGCTGTTCAGCCGCGGCATCGAGGCGGAGATCCTGCCGACCTTGCGCGAACTGGGCATCGGCGTGACGGCATACGGCGTGCTGTCGCGCGGCCTGATCTCCGCCGGGGCCATGCGCGGCGAGAGCGCCACCGGCTTCCGTGCCGGCCTGCCGCGGTTCCAGGGCGACAACCTGACCCGCAACCTGGCACTGGTCGAGGCGCTGACGGCGATCGCCGCCGACAGGGGCCTGACCGTGGCACAGCTCGCCATCGCCTGGGCGCTGTCCCGCGGCGACGACATCGTGCCGGTCATCGGCGCCCGGCGGCGCGAGCGCCTCGCCGAGGCCCTCGGTGCGCTCGACGTGAGCCTGAGCGCCGATGATCTGGCGGCGATCGAAGCCGCGGTTCCGCCCGGCGCCGTCGCCGGACCGCGCTACTCGGCCGCGAACATGGCGACGCTCGACAGCGAACGCCGAGGCTGAGCTCCGCCTGCCACACGACCGCGGCGCCCGGCGCTTGACAACCGGGCCCGCGGACGATTAAGGACCGCGGTCTGTTCAGGGGCCGAACGCATATCGCTCGCATCCCCCGATGATCGACACGGCGCGATGCCGGCCGTGAGGCCGCGCAGCGGGGCGGCGTCCCGAGTGGTCTCCTGAGACGAGAAAGCAAACAGAAGCGGAGGAAGTCATGGCACGCGTGGCATTCGTTACCGGCGGCACCCGCGGCATCGGCGCGGGCATCGCCAAGCGGCTGCAGAAGGACGGCTACACGGTCGCAGTCTGCGATGTGGTCGACGAGCAGATCGCCAAGTTCAAGGAAGAGACCGGCATCCCCGGCTGGAACATCAACGTCGCCGACTATGCCTCCGTCGCCGAAGGCCTTAAGGCGGTCGAGGCCGCGGTCGGCCCGATCGACGTGCTGGTCAACAACGCCGGCATCACCCGCGACGGCCGTTTCGTCAAGATGACCCGCGAGAAGAACTGGGATCCGGTCATCGCCGTCAACCTCTCCTCGGTGTTCAACACCTGCAACGTCCTGCTGAACGGCATGACCGAGCGGAAGTGGGGCCGCATCATCAACATCAGCTCGATGAACGGTCAACGCGGCCAGTTCGGCCAGACCAACTACTCGGCGACCAAGGCGGGCGTCATCGGCCTGTCGCGTTCGATGGCTCTGGAGTGCGCCAAGGCCGGCGTGACCGTCAACGTCATCTGCCCGGGCTTCATCCTCACCGAGATGACCGCCGCCATGCCGAAGGAGATCCTCGACGGCGAGGTGGCGAAGATCCCGGTTCTGCGCATCGGTCAGCCCGAGGACATCGCCGCCGCCGTGGCGTTCCTCGCCAGCGACGACGCGTCGTTCATCACCGGTCAGACCCTGTCGGTCAACGGTGGCCAGTTGATGCCGTAGCATCCGGGCCGGCTTCCTTCGAGCCGGTCGGAAGTCACCTCACTCTCGCGCTTCGCGGGCCCCTCCCTCTCCCAGCCGCGGGAGAGGGAAAGGGCGAAGCGAGACCGCCGAGAGATAGTCCAAGCAGGTTCAACTCACGCTTCCTGGCGCGGCAGCATGGTCGCCGTCTCCGTGCCGATCTGGTGCAAATCGGACATGACGTCGGCACCGAGGGGTGCGCCAATATGCAGCCCCGTGTCGTCTATGGCGAACTCCCGGACCCGCGTATCGTGTTTCGAGCCGCGCATTTTCAGGACGTTGATGCCGCGGATCATAGTGCCTCGCGCCTCGACCAGGCGGAGCAGGACGATCGTGTCCGTCAATGCCGAGACCTGGAGCGCGCTGTCGAGCAGAATGCCCGTCATCGGCGCGGTGGTCGTGAACAGCCCGGTGATGTTCTGCCGCTTCAACAACGACGTCACCGAGAGCAGGAACGACCAGAAACCGCGGACGGAACCGATTCGCTCCAGTGCCGAGATGGAGTCCAGAACCAGACGCGTCGGCTGGAAGGCCTTGATGTGCTCGGCGAGCAGGACCAAGTGGTCGTCGAGGCTGGCCCCCTCCGGGTAGTTGCAGATGACCTTCAGTCGGCCGTCCGCCTCCATCGCGTCGAAGTCGATGCCCCAACCCCGTGCGTTCCGCCCGAGTTGCTGGCGGCTTTCTTCGTAGCCGAGATACAGCGACCGTTCGCTGCCTGGGACGATGCCGTCGGCGAAATGCGTTGCCAGCATCGTCTTCCCGGTTCCGGTAGGGCCTGAGACCAGCACCACGGTGTCGCGCAGCAGACCACCGCCGTACACCTCGTCGAGGCCGCTGTTGCCTGAGGATACCCGAGAACAACCGGACTCGTGGTTGAGTTCGAGGGCGTGGGGAATGATGACGATCCCCTGTCTCGGCATGACGGTGAACGGGTACTCCCCCTTCTTGTGCGGTGCGCCTCGCATCTTGAGAATTTCGATTGTGCGCCGGCGCTTCTCCACTTCGAGTACGTTACGCAAGATGACCACGTTGTCGGCCGCGAACTCCTCGATGCCGTGACGCGAAATCCCTCCATATTCTTCCAAGCGCTCGGCCGAGAGGACTGCCGTCAACTTCATCTCGCGGAGCGCCGAGATCAGCCGGAAAAGCTCGTAGCGAACGCGGGAGGAATCCGGGAACTGGCTGAAGATCGCGCCGATGGAGTCCAGCGCCGCCCGCTTGGCGCCGATGGCCTCTGCCGCGTAGCGTATGCGGGCGATCAGCGAGTCGAACTCGAACTCGCCGGTGATGGTAAACCGGTACGACGGGTCCGGGGATGCATCGACGAAATTCCAGAAGCCCTTCGCCTCCCAGTGATCGATGTCCCACTCGAAACTGGCCATGTTGTTGCGGATGTCGTCCGGATGTTCCTCGAAGGTGACGAATACGCCCGGCTCGCCGTGACGCACGATTCCTTCCGCGAGGAACTGGCAGCTGAAGATCGTCTTGGCGGCGCCGGAAGTGCCGGCGACGAGCGTCGAGCGTCCCTGGGGCAGCCCACCGTCGGCGATGAAGTCGAAGCCGGGGATATCGCTGGGGACTTTCGTGACCCTTCGGCCGCCGCACATCCGGGTCCTGGAGTCATGCGAGATGAGGTCGATGCCGACCAGGGCCGGTTCATTCTCGAACAGGTCTTCCACCCGGGAACGCAGGGTCGGCGGCAGCCCGCCGGCGAGCGTGGACAGCGCGAAGATCCGTTCCTGAGAGTCGAGGCGCGGCCGTTCGCGAAGATCCACGACTTCCAGACTGTACGCGCCGGCCAGTTCCGTCTCACACTCCTCGCGCGTGCATTCTACCGCTCGATCCAGCGCTCGTGTGTTGCGGAGGACGTACAGCTTGAGGACGGAATGCTTCATCGACGACCAACTCCACACCTGCCGGCGCCGACGGCGCCTCGACAACGTGGCTACCGTTCGAGAACAACGCCTTGCGGCAATTGTCACGAGCGCAGCGCTCAGCCTAGGGTGTAGGAATATACATACGTTCGACGCATACGCAAAGATAATTGTCCTATAAACGGCCGTGCTCTTGCTACACGTCCCCACGTTGCGACGAGGTGGATCTCAAAAGCTCAATGCCCCGTCGTCAGCAGCCGCGCAGAAACGCCTTGTCCATGAATCGGGCCAGGCGGATGTCGAGTTCGGTGACGCCGCCGGCGTCGTGCGTCGCGAGCGTCACGTCGACGCGGTTGTAGACGTTGAACCACTCGGGGTGATGGTCCATCTTCTCGGCCATCAGTGCCGCTCGGGTCATGAAGCCGAACGCTTCGTCGAACGTGCCGAACCGGAAGGTCCTGTGGATGGCGTCACGTCCTTCGACTTCGCTCCAGCCACCCAATTCCGCGAGCGCGCTGCGCCGCGCGGCTTCCGTCAATTTCTCCGGTCGCATCGTCGTTCCTCCTTCGGCCCCGTCTCGTCGAACGTGGGGCGCGCGGCGGGGCCGTCAAGTCGGCGGTTGCGGTGCTTGAAGGGAGCCGCCCGGCATGCGCCCGTTCCGCAGCCGGCGGGTCCGCCCAGCGATGAGGCCACTCCTCTCCCGCCCGCCGGACCTGGAGGACATCGAGCGCATCGCCCGCGCGCAGCTCGCCGTCATCCCCGAGCCGTTCCGCCGTCACTTCCGCGATGTCGTCGTCCATGTGGAGGAATTCTGCGACGAGGAGACCGAGCGGGAGATGGAGCTGGAAAGCCCGTTCGACCTGCTCGGCCTGTACCGCGGCGTCTCCCTCGCCCACAAGAGCGTGACCGCCGGCGGCGAGCACATCGACATGATCTTCCTCTATCGCCGGGCGATCCTCGACTACTGGTGCGAGACGGGCGACGATCTGGGCCATATCGTCCGGCACGTGCTGATTCACGAGCTCGGCCACCACCTCGGACTGAGCGACGACGACATGGAACGGATCGAGGGCGAGGCGTAACGCGACGGTCCCGGCAGGGGGCGGAACGGGAGGTTGGACGATGCCGAGAGTGTGCGGGCCGATCCTCGGGTTTCGTGGGCAGGACGCGGGCACCGGCCTGTGGCGGCTGACGGTGATGGTGGTTCATCGCGGCGCCGACCAACCCGGGGCGCTCTCGGTGACGGAGCGGGGTGGATCGGCCGTGACGACGGAGCCGCTGACCTCCCTCGCCGAAGTCGCCGGCCTGCGTTTCTTCGGCGCCGAGTTCGCCGTCCCGCTGCGGGATGCGGCGTACGGGCTCGACTACGTGATCGGCGACGACGGCGGCTGGGCGTTCACCGTCCCCGCCGCAGGTGCGTCACCGCGCATCGCCTTCGCATCGTGCAACGATTTCTCCGACCCGCGCGACATGAAGACGATCGAGGACAAGAATGCGCTGTGGACCGGTGTCGCGAAGGCGCACGCGGACGAGCCGTTCCACCTGCTGTTGATGGGCGGCGACCAGATTTATGCCGATGCGCTGTGGCACAAGGTCGCCGCACTCGACGGCTTCGACGAGATGACCCGCGCCGCGCGGATCGCGCATCCCGCCGGGCCGGAGGCTCATGCCGCCATCGCCGCGTTCTACGTCGATCTCTACCGCGAGCGGTTCTCCCAGCCGCCCGTCGCCCATGCCCTGGCTTCGATCCCGACGCTGATGATGTGGGACGACCACGACATCTTCGACGGCTGGGGATCGTACACGCCCGAAGAGCAGGGCTCCGACGTGTTCAAGGCGGTGTTCGCCGCCGCGCGGACGGCCTTCGCGCTCTATCAGCTGCAGAGCATCCCCGAGGCGCCGGCCTGGCCGCGGCTGGCGGGCCAGGACGCGTTCAACGCGCTGCTGCGGATCGGCGACATCGGCGTACTGGTGCTCGACCTGCGCTCGCAGCGGACACGGACGGCGATCTTGCAGCCGGACACGTGGAACGTCGTGCTGACCGCGCTCGACGGGACTGGAGACTTGAAGCACCTGCTGGTGATGTCCAGCATTCCGCTGGTTCACCCCGACCTGTCGTTTCTCGAGCGCACGCTGGACATTCTGCCGGGCGGGCAGGCCCTCGAGGACGACCTGCACGACCAGTGGGTGGGCTACGGCCACCGTGTCGAGCGGCTGCGGCTGATCCGCCGCCTGCTGGACTTCGCCGACGCGCAAGGAACGCGGGTGACGATCCTCTCGGGCGACGTGCACATCGGCGCGCTGGGCGTGATCGAGGCGCTCCGGGCGGCGCCGCGGTATCCCAACGCCAATGTCATCAACCAGCTCACCTCGTCCGGCATCGTTCACCCGCCGCCGCCCCGCTTCGTCCAGTACTTCCTCGAACAGCTGGCGATGCGGGTGGACGACCTGGACGGCACGGTGCAGGCGCGGATGCTGCAGTTCCCCGGAACCAACCATCACTTCCTCGGCGCACGGAACTGGCTGTCCCTGGACTTCGACGACCAATACCGCATATGGGCTAATTGGCATGTGGAAGGGGTGAAGGAGGCGCTGACGAAGGTCATTTATCCCTGTATGGAGCAAAGTCTGCGTCGATGACATGGCTGCGACGTTGGGATGACAGTTGCGTTACCGAAGGCGGTCTGTTTTATTGCGATGCAGCCAGGCGGTGCTGCACCGCGACAATAAGACCGGAGGAGGACCCGCCGCATGCCCGAGTTGAGCGAGTTGGGCCAGATTCTCCACGAAGAGCATTTCCGCATCCTGGTAGCCGTCTGCGAGTTGCAGAACCGGGTCTCCGGGGCGGCTGCCGACCGCCCGCTGGATTGGGCCGATGCCGAGGATCAACGCCTACTGCAAGGCCTGATCGCCAGCCTGGACCATGTCATCGTCCACCACGCCTTCGAGGAAACCGTCGTGTTTCCGCTGTTTCGCGGGCAAGGCGAAGGCGACCTCGCCATGCTGCTGACCCGCGAGCACGGCGACATCGAGCCGAAGGCACGCCACCTCCGGCTGCTGGCCGTGGATTTCGTCGGCCGCGCCGCCGATGCCGGCTCGTGGGTCGCGTTCCGCGACGCCGCCAGGGAACTGGTCACGGAAGTGATGCGGCACCTGGAGAAAGAGGAGCTGACGATCGTCCAGCGCCTGCCGCAATTCCTCGATGCCGATACCGACCACGAATTGGCCGTTCGCCATCGGCGCGGGGCGCAACCGAAGAGGGCCGAGCGACTACATTGCGCGGACGGCCCCCGGCTGACACTGCGGGCACCCGGTGGCGCCGCTTCCGTAAACGTGCGCACCGGCCCCGTGCGTGCCGCCGCCCGCGCCGCGGCGCGCAGGCGATCCACGACCCCTCCGCATTCCCCCCGCCCGTAAGCCTTCGCCCATCGGCCCCGCGGGCTTTCCTCCCCGAGGTCCTCGCGACTGCGCACGCCGGTTGACACCCAGCGGCGGCGGATGTGGCATAGTGTCCGTCACCGGCCCGCATTCCTGCCGGCGAACTCCACCGGGGGAGGGCAATCCATGACGGACGCGACCACCGAGGCACAGTCGCAACCCGCCGCCGAGGCGCCGCGCCTCGAGCTGATGCCGTCGCGTCAACTTCCGGATTGGCTGGCGGAGCAGAAGCTCAGCCTCGCATTCACCACCTATCAGGCGCAGAAGCTGTTCCTGATCGGCCTGCAGCCGAACGGCAGGCTGTCGATCTTCGAGCGCACGCTCGACCGCTGCATGGGCATGGTGGCGCACGACAACACCCTGTGGGTCTCTACCCTTTACCAGTTGTGGCGCTTCGAAAACGTGCTGGGGTCGGGGGAGAGGACGCAGGACGGCTACGACCGGATGTTCGTGCCGCAGTCCTGCACCGTCACCGGCGACCTCGACGTGCACGACCTGGGTGTCGACGCCGACGGGCAGCTGCTGTTCGTCAACACGCTGTTCGGCTGCCTCGCCCGGCCGAGCGAGACGCACAGCTTCGTGCCGGTGTGGCGGCCGCCGTTCCTGTCCAAACTCGCCGCGGAGGATCGCTGCCACCTCAACGGGCTGGCGATGCGCGACGGCCGCCCGGCGTACGTCACCGCCGTCGCCGAGAGCGACGTGGCCGACGCGTGGCGGGACCGGCGGCGAGACGGCGGCTGCATCGTCGACGTGGCGGCCAACCAGGTGGTGCTGCGCGGCCTCTCCATGCCGCACTCGCCGCGCTGGTACCGGGACAGGCTGTGGCTGCACAATTCCGGCACCGGGGAGTTCGGCTGGGCCGATCTGGCGACCGGTCGGTTCGAGCCGGTGTGCTTCTGCCCCGGCTACCTGCGCGGCCTGGCGTTCGCCGGCGACTTCGCGATCGTGGGGTTGTCGCGCCCGCGGGAGAACCGCACCTTCACCGGCCTCGCGCTGGACGACGCGCTGGCGGCCAAGCAGGCGGAGGCCCGCTGCGGGCTGATGGTGATCGACCTGCGCAGCGGCGACATCGTCCACTGGCTGCGCATCGACGGCATCGTCCAGGAACTCTACGACGTCGTCGTCCTGCCGGGCGTCGTCCGCCCGCAGGCGATCGGCTTCCGCGGCGACGAGATCCGCCGGGTGCTGCGGCTGGGCGTCTGAGCGCCGGCCTCGCTCCCGGCCCTGAAGGGGTTGCTCGCCGGCTTTTCGTGTTCCGCACCGGCTATCTCGCGAACAGCCGTGCCCAGGCTTCTGCTCGCCACCGTTTGCGCTATGATCCGCCCCGGCGCCGCCCCCCAAGGGCAGCTGGCGCCCGATATCAGCGAGTTGGAGAGAATCATGCAGCAAGTCCCATCGGTGACGTTCAAGACACGGGTCCGCAACGAGGCTCTCGGCGGGCCGAACCCGTTCGAGTGGAAGGACCTCACCTCCGAGGAACTGTTCGGCGGCCAGAAGGTGGTGCTGTTCGCCCTGCCGGGTGCGTTCACGCCGACCTGCTCCACCAGCCACCTGCCGCGCTACGAGGAGCTCTACGACGAGTTCGCCGCTCTCGGCGTCGACCGCATCGTCTGTCTTTCTGTCAACGACGCCTTCGTGATGTTCCAGTGGGCGAAGCAGCACAACGCCAGCAAGATCTTCATGCTGCCCGACGGCAACGGCGAGTTCAGCCTGGGCATGGGAATGCTGGTCGACAAGTCGAACCTCGGCTTCGGCAAGCGGAGCTGGCGGTATTCGATGTACGTCGTCGACGGCAAGGTCGAGAAAATGTTCGTCGAGCCCGGCTTCGAAGACAATTGCCCGATCGATCCGTTCGAAGTCTCGGACGCGGATACGATGCTGGCCTACCTCAAGTCGCGCGGCTGAAGACACCACCGCCGGAGCGGGGTCAGCCGCGGCGGGGAGGGGGCAGGATCTCCGGCTCCATGATCGTCTCGATCAGGTGGTCGCGCCGGATGTCTTTCAGGTGTGCCCGCTTCTCCTCCGCGGTCAGCCGCGTGCCGATCCCTTGCGTCATCAGCAGGATGACGGAGCGGTCGGCGAGATCGAGCCAGTAGGAGCGGCGGATCAGCCGGTCCTCGCCGTCGCGCATGAAAGGGTCGTCGACGGCGGCGTTGAACGGCGGCCGGTAGAACGAACTCATCGCGATCCTCCTCTGTGCGCGCTGCTCAACGCCCGCGCGGCCGGCGATTGTCGCGCGCCTGCCCGCTGCCATTCACCCCCGCCCGCCGCAGCGCGTCGGCGAGCGCACCGTCCGCGGCCGGCGACGCCTTCGTCGCCTCCTTCGGCCGCGGGTCGCGGGCCTTGGCGGCTCCGGCGGTCCGTGAGGCCTCCGCCGATCCGCGACGCACCGCCTCCGCCGGGTCGTCGTCCAGCCGCATCGTCAGGGCGATCCGTTTGCGTGGAACGTCGACGCTGATCACGCGAACGCGCACCACGTCGCCGGAGCGGACCACCGTCCGCGGATCCTTGACGAATGTCTTCGACATCGCCGAGATGTGCACCAGCCCGTCCTGATGCACGCCGATGTCGACGAACGCGCCGAAGGCGGCGACGTTGGTGACCGTGCCCTCCAGCAGCATGCCGGGCTGCACGTCCTTCAGTGTCTGCACGTCGTCGCGGAAGCCCGCGGTGCGGAAGGCGGGGCGGGGGTCACGACCCGGCTTCTCCAGCTCGCGCAGGATGTCGGTCACGGTCGGCAGGCCGAAGGTCGCGTCGATGAACCGCTCGGGCGGCAGTGCGCGCAGGACGGTGGTGTTGCCGATCAGCGACGCGAGGTCGGTGCTGGTGGCGGCGAGAATCCGCCGGATCACCGGGTAGGCCTCGGGGTGAACGGCGGACGTGTCCAACGGGTCGTCGCCGCCGACGACGCGCAGGAAGCCGGCGCTCAGCTCGAACGCCTTCGGTCCCAGGCGCGGCACCTCGCGCAGCGCGGCACGCGATGGGAAGCGGCCGTTGGCGTCGCGGTGGGCCACGATGTTGCGCGCCAGCGCGTCGCCGACGCCGGAGACGCGGGCCAGCAGCGGCACCGAGGCGGTGTTGACGTCGACGCCGACCGCGTTCACGCAGTCCTCGACCACCGCGTCCAGCGAGCGTGACAGCTTCGCCTCGCCGAGATCGTGCTGGTATTGGCCGACGCCGATCGACTTCGGCTCGATCTTCACCAGTTCGGCGAGCGGGTCCTGCAGCCGCCGCGCGATCGACACCGCGCCGCGGATCGAGACGTCGAGCTCGGGGAGTTCCTGCGCGCCGTAGGCCGAGGCCGAGTAGACCGAAGCGCCGGCCTCGGAGACGACGACCCGCGTCGCGCACAGCTCCGGGTGTCGCTGCAGCAGCTCCGCCGCCAGCCGGTCGGTCTCGCGTGACGCGGTGCCGTTGCCGATGGCGACCAGCTCGACCTCGTGCTCCGTCGCCAGCCGGCCGAGCGTGGCGATCGCCTCGTCCCAGCGCCGCTGCGGCTCATGCGGGTAGATCGTCGCCGTGGCGACCACCTTGCCGGTGGCGTCGACCACCGCGACCTTGACGCCGGTGCGGAAGCCGGGATCGAGGCCCATCGTCGCCCGTGCGCCGGCGGGCGCCGCCAGCAGCAGGTCGCGCAGGTTACCGGCGAACACCTTGACGGCCTCCTCCTCCGCCGCCTGCCAAAGCCGCATGCGCAGATCGACCTGAATGTGAGTCAGGATCTTCGTTCGCCACGCCCAGCGCACCGTCTCGCGCAGCCAGCGATCGGCGGGGCGCCCCTGGTCGATGATCGCGAACTTCATCGCGATGCGCGCCTCGAAGGGGTCAGGCGTCGGTGCCGCACCCTCGACCGGCTCGGGCCCCGTCGCGAGGTCGAGATCCAGCACGTCTTCCTTCTCGCCGCGGAACAGCGCCAATATCCGGTGCGACGGCAGCTTGGCCAGCGCCTCGGCGAAATCGAAGTAGTCGGCGAACTTGGCGCCCGGCTCCTCCTTGCCCGGCCGCACCCGCGCGACGAGGCGCCCGCGCGACCACACCTCTTCACGCAGCGTGCCGATCAGCTCGGGGTCCTCGGCGAAGCGTTCCACCAGAATCGCCCGCGCTCCCTCCAGCGCCGCGTCGGGGTCGGCGACACCGCGCTCGGCATCGACGTATTCCGCCGCGGTTGCCGCCGGCTCCAGCGCCGGGTCGGCCAGCAGCGCCAGCGCCAGCGGCTCGAGCCCGGCCTCGCGGGCGATCTGCGCTTTGGTCCGCCGCTTCGGCTTGAACGGCAGGTAGAGGTCTTCCAGCCGCGCCTTGTTGTCGGCGGTCTCGATCGCCCGGCGCAGCGTGTCGTCGAGCTTCCCTTGCGCGGCGACGGACTCCAGGATCGCCGCCCGCCGCTCCTCCAACTCCCGCAGGTAGCCCAGCCGTTCCTCCAGCGTGCGGAGCTGGCCGTCGTCGAGGGTGCCGGTCGCTTCCTTGCGGTAGCGGGCGATGAACGGCACGGTGGCGCCGCCGTCGAGCAGCGCGACCGCCGCGTCGACCTGCCACTCCTGGGCACCGAGTTCGTCTGCGATCCGCCTGCCGATGCTGTTCACGGGACCTGCCGGGTGAGTTTCGATGATCGCCGGCGAGCGCCGCCACCGGGGCCGCTCTTGTAGCGGCGCCACCGCGTGCGGTCAAAGGCCGTGCACGGCGCCAGGAGCCGCCGCCGGCGACGCCCAGGCCGCCTCGATCCGGACAATCGTAGAAAACAGCGGCGCCAAGTCGTTGAAATCATGATCACAGTGATGCCTCGGCGCGAGATAAATTCGCGAAATACTGCCTTGGGTTAGTGCGCGATGCGTTCGATCTGAATAGTGTGATTGACCTTGCGCCGGTCGTCGGCGGAGGCTTCGGCAAAAGTGCGGCATCATCTCTCGGTGTTTCCCGGCGCATCGAGGATCACGCACCGGGCGAGGCTGATCTAGCAGTATTCTTGCAATACTTCATGGATCCCCGGCCCGGCCAGTTGCGTTCTAGATACCGTCAGGGGCTGAGTTCAGGAGAAGTCGTCATGAAAAGTGCATCTTTGATCACCAGCGCGGCAATGGTCGGCGCGGTCCTGTTCGCCGGGCCGGTCTGGGCGCAAGGCGTGCCGCAGGTTGTCAGCATCGAGAAGGTCGATGTCGTGAAGGTGGCGGCGGGATATCGCGCGACGAAGATCATCGCCAGCCCCGTCGTCAACGACGCCAACGAGAAGATCGGCGACATCGACGATCTCCTGGTCGCGAAGAGCGACAAGGTTCTGTTCGCCGTGCTGTCGGTGGGCGGCTTCCTCGGCATCGGCAAGCGGCTGGTCGTGGTTCCGTTCGACAGTCTTCAGTTCGCCGGCAACAAGGTAACGCTGCCGGGGGGCTCCAAGTCTGCGCTCGAGGCTTTGCCGGAGTTCAAGTACGCGACGGATTAGCCGTGTCGGCCATCCATTGCGCGTCATTGTAAGCAGAGGAGAGTCGTCGTGGACAAAGATCGTATCAAAGGGTCGTTCAAGCAGTTTTCCGGTGGCATCAAAGAAGTCGCCGGCAAAATTCTGGGCGACAAGAAGACCGAAGCGGACGGCAAGGCACAGAAAAACGAGGGCGAGTTCCAGAATGCCGTGGGCGGCATGAAGGACTCGGTGCGGGACGCGATCAGCAAGACCTGATCGGCCTGCTTCGCCGGCACCGTCGCGCAGACGGGGTGCGACGGGGGCCGCTCGCGCGGATCGGCGGCGACCTCGCGTCGGCGGCGGCCGGCGACGATATCGGTTCCGGGGTCTCGTCGATCCGCACACGGCGCCGCTACGCTCGGCGCCCTTGGTTTGCGCCGTGCGGGTCGCCACATCAGCTGGTTGCGGCCTGGATGTCGATGTCGTGAACGTCGCAGCGGGATATCGCGCGTCGAAGATCGTCGGCAGTCCCGTCGTCGACGACGCCAACGCTACGATCACATCGACCCGCCGGCGATCGCGCCGGAGGTGAACGCGCATCGAGCTATTCGGCGGGCGCTGTGCCGCCTGCGGCCGCCGCTTCCGCGCCGGGGCGCCGGAAGCAACCAGCCGAAGCAAGTCTCCTCGAAAACCGCCCCCGCGCCCCACGTGCCAGCGGAGCTCGGTAGCCGTTGATTTCCCGGTGCCCCCGCCTCAACTCGCGGCAGGCGTGATCGTGCAGATCGCCTTCGGATCGTCCAGGCGCAGAACGATGCTCTCCGACAGGTAGAGTTCGTAATGGATGCCATCCTGGGAGATGAAGCCGGTCTCCAGGTCCTGGCCGACGATCAGCGGTCCGACGCGGGGGTCGACGACGGCGCCGCCTTCGATCGAGGCCTTGTGGATCCCACGATCGAACAGCCGGCGCAGGTGCTCGAGTTGCAGTGTGTCGGAACCGGGATATCGCCGGAACAGCCCGTTGTAGAGTGCCGGTGCGAGCACCAGCGCGTAGGGCCCACGCAGGCCGCAGTCGTCCAGCTTGGTGACCGCCGCAATGACATCGGCCAGCACCCGATCGAGATCCGCCCAGCTTCCGCCTTCGACGTGGTTGCGTCCCTTGGCGGTGAGCAGCCCTTCCAGACCGAAGTCCGGCTGGCCGCGGTAGATCGTCTCTTCCTCGCGCGCGGCGACGGCTTCGGCCGCGTCCTCCACCGGCGCCAAATCGAACGGCATGCCGTTGTCGAGATACGCCGCTAGCCGACGGACGCTCAGCCGGAAGCTCTTGCGGATCATCGGCACCGAGATCGCCCGGCCGATCACCGCCCCGGCCTCGTCCGGCGCCGGCTGGCGGCAATAGCCGTCGTCGCCGACCTCGATCGTCGTCAGGCCGGGGCCGTAGGGTCCGTCCACGTCAAGAAACCTGCGCGCTGTGAGCCGTGATCGTGCCGCGCCGATCGCCGCATCGTCGATCAGGTCCCAGACAGCCTCGCCGAAGGCCGCCTGCTTGCGATTGAGATAGGTCATCGCTCGTTCCCTATTCCTTCAGCGGTCCCACGGTGAACCGGCGGACCGCCTTCGACTCCGCGGCATTGGACCCGGTTGCCGCCTCGCCACCGCCCGTCTCGCTTTCTTCGACCTCGGTGATCGGCGCTTCGGTGTAGAGATAGGCGTCCATCTGCTCCGCCCAACCCGTCTCGTTGCGTCGCAGCCACTCCAGCAGCATGCAGGCGTGTTCCATTTCCTCGCGCATGTTGTGCAGCAGGATGGCCTTCAGCCCGGCCTCCTCGCAGTCGTCGGCGCGCTGCCGATACCAGTCCGCCGCCTCCAATTCCTCCATAAGCGAGGTGATCGCCTGATGGTGGGTGATGGTCGACCGGGATAGCCGCTCTCGCGGCGCATGCAGTGCTTCGCTGGACATGGGTCACCTGCAGGTCGTTGAAAGGGGGTGAGAGGGCTCTGTGGTACCGACGCGGGCATTCGTCGCCGCGCTATTGCCTTGATATAGGGGAAAGGTGCGGAGATTTCCGCCCCTCCTCCCCGGATTCAGTGACGAAAGTGGCGCAGGCCGGTGAACAGCATCGCCATGCCGTGCGCGTCCGCCGCGGCGATGACGTCGGCATCGCGGACCGAGCCGCCCGGCTGGATCGCCGCCGTCGCCCCCGCTTCGGCGCAGACCAGCAGGCCGTCGGCGAATGGGAAGAACGCGTCCGAGGCGACGACGGCGCCCTTCGTCCGCGGCTCCGCCTCGCCGGCGGCGACGCGCGCCTCCTCCGATTTCCAGACGGCGATCCGTGCGGAGTCGACGCGGCTCATCTGCCCGGCGCCGATGCCGACGGTGGCGCCCTCCTTGGCCAAGACGATGGCGTTCGACTTGACGTGCTTGGCGACGGTGAAGGCGAACTCCAGGTCGATCCGCTCGCTGTTGCCGGGCGCCCGTGCCGTCACCGAGCGCATCTCCTCCCCGTGCGAGGTGGTGTCGCGCTGCTGCACCAGCATGCCGCCGGCGAGCGAGCGGAAGGTGCAGCCGTCGCCGCGCGGATCGGGCAGGCCGCCGGCGTTCAGCACGCGCAGGTTCTTCTTGGCGGCGAAGACCGCGCAGGCTTCCGCGTCCAGGTCGGGTGCGATGATCACCTCCAGGAACAGGCTCGCCATCGCCTGCGCCGTCGCGGCGTCCAGCGGGCGGTTGACGGCGACGATCCCGCCGAAGGCGCTCACCGGATCGCACGCCAGCGCCTTGTTCCAGGCGTCGCGCAAGGTGGCGCCGATGGCGACGCCGCAGGGGTTGGCGTGCTTGATGATGGCGACGGCCGGCGGCGCGAACTCGGCCACCAATTCGTAGGCCGCGTCGGTGTCGGCGATGTTGTTGTAGCTGAGTTCCTTCCCCTGGATCTGTCGCGCCGCGGCGACGCCGGGGCGCGGATCACCACCGACGTAGAGCGCCGCGGCCTGATGCGGGTTCTCGCCGTATCGCATCAGCTGCCGGCGCCGCCCCGCCACCGTCATCAATTCCGGGAACGCGTCGCCTTGCTGGCGCGCGAACCAGCCGGCGATGGCGGCGTCGTACGCGGCGGTCCAGGCATACGCCTTGGCCGCCAGCGTGCGCCGGAAGCCGGGTGTGGTCGCACCGGCGTTGGCGGCCATCTCGTCGCCCAGCGCCGCATAGTCTGCCGGGTCGACGACGACCGTCACGAACGCGTGGTTCTTGGCTGCGGCGCGGATCAGGGCGGGGCCGCCGATATCGATGTTCTCGATGCAGTCTTCGAAGGCCGCGCCCTTGGCGACGGTCTGCTCGAACGGGTAGAGGTTGACGACGAGCAGGTCGATGGGCTGGATGTGGTGCTCGGCCATCGCCCGGATGTGCTCGGGATGGTCGCGGATCGCCAACAGGCCGCCGTGGATGCGTGGCTGCAGCGTTTTGACGCGGCCGTCCATGATCTCGGGAAAGCCGGTGTAGGCGGCGACCTCGGTGCCGGCGACGCCGGCCTGCGCCAGTGCTGAGGCGGTTCCGCCGGTGGAGAGCACCTCGATCCCGTGCGCGGTGAATACGCGGCCGAGTTCGACGAGACCCGACTTGTCGGACACGGAGACGAGCGCGCGGCGGATCGGAAGAGACATCTGGCAACCTCTGGCTTGCGGGGGCGTCGACCATACCGCGGGCCGTCCGGCGGGTCGAGGGCGGGAGCGGCTGGCGCTTGCGGCTGCGGGCGCGTTCGGCCGACGCGCCCGTCCGGTCATCGGATTGTCCATTTACGGAATGGAGAAGTGGCGCTAGATGTTCCGCCATCTCGCACAGGGCTCGGCGGCCAGCTGCATTTGCGGAAAGACCAGTTCAAGGAGAACACGAAAGTGAAATCTGAACGGACCCTCCTAATCCTCGGCACGCGAGGTATCCCTGCGGCGCACGGCGGTTTCGAGACATTTGCAGAGCATTGCGCGCTTTATATGCAGGAACGCGGCTGGAAGGTCATCGTATATTGTCAGGAGAAGGGTGATTCCGCACCCTATGATTCGATCTTCAAAGGGGTTACTCTTCGGCATATTTCGGTATCTTACAAGTATCCCTGGGATACGATAGCCTACGATTATGCCTGTATCCGGAACGCGGCCGCGACTCCCGGCGTATGTTTGCTTCTCGGATACAATACTGCGATATTCTCTGTCTTGCTCGCCGTGCGTCGGCGCAAGCTGCTGATCAATATGGACGGCATCGAATGGAAGCGGGAGAAATGGTCCCGCGGCCAACGGGCCTGGCTGTGGCTCAACGAATGGATCGGGTGCGTCGTCGGGGGCCGGCTGATTGCCGACCACCCCAAGATCGAGGAGCATTTGCGGCGGCGTGCGAACGCGGCAAAGATCAGGATGATCCCTTACGGTGCCGACGAGATCACCGCGGCGGATCCGGCGATGCTGGCGGAGTGGGGAGTCGCCGAGAATGGCTTCTCGATGATGGTCGGCCGGCTGGAACCCGAGAACTCGATCCTGACGATCGTCCGGGCTTACGCGCGCAGCAACCAGCCCGTGCCGCTGCTCGTGGTGGGCACACTCGATCCAGATCGAAACCCCTACCACCGGGAGTTGGCGGCTGCCGCATCGGAGAACGTCAAGTTCGTGGGTGCTATCTACGATCAGACGAAGCTCAGGTGCCTGCGCTTCTTCACACGACTCTATATCCACGGGCACACCGTCGGCGGCACCAATCCGTCGCTGGTCGAGGCGCTCGGGGGTGCCGGGGCAGTGCTCGCCCATGACAACCATTTCAACCGCTGGACCGCCGGCCCGACCGCTGCGTATTTCGCCGACGAAGATGAGTGCGAAGAGCGGCTGACGGCGATCCTAGGGGACAAACGGCAGCAGGAGATGATGAAACTCGGCAGCCAGCTACAGCATAAACGATTGTTCACGTGGGAGCAGGTGTTGGGAGAATATGAAGATTTGATCGACGAGTTCGCGGCTGACGAGATGGGCCGCGGCGTCTTGGGACGGCCGATGATCACAGAACGTTGATCGCGCGCCCCCCATTTGGACGATCTATTGCTGTTGCGAACGCGAAGAGAAAACTTTATGCTTAATTCATGAGAGTTTCGTCTTCGGTTCTCGGTTCGCTGACACGATCGTTTTCTTATGAGGCGAGGTCGTTCGACGAACAATGCCGAGTGTTGGTGGAACCGCCTACGGGTCGTGGTGGTTTCCAGGCTGCAGCGCGACCTCTCGGGGCTGAGGCTGGCGGGTACAAGCCCCTTTGGTGACACATTGGTCGTCCTTTAAGTGTCATGGGGTTGTTCCGCCGGGGGTTGGGGATCTCAGGAAAATCTGGCGGACCATCGGCGCATCGACCGCCATTGGTTTTGGCGTCTGTCCGGAGCCGTTCGTTTCGTACGCTTCCGGGAAGTCGCTTGGACGGCGTCGCGCCGTTTACGGCCGGGCAATGTGTCCGGGAGCGCATATCCGGACGCCGTCCGTCTCTACGGTACAGTCGCGTCGGCTACCCGGCGATGAGACGAGGTTCCGGCAGTTTCCGACGTGAGCGTGATGGGCACGCTCGAACGATAATGACGGCCTGACAGATCAAGGAGAGATTACGGATGTTCACGAACGTCACCACCATCGCCGGCCTCGTCTACACGGGCAAGTCCTGGGGCGCATCTTGGGGCGACGTGAACGATGATGGGTTCCCGGATCTGTGGATCAGCAAGCACAATCTCCATATCTCAACTCCGGGCGCGGAAGATGTATCTCTTTACATCAACCAGCAGGATGGATCGTTCGTCAAAGCGACGACGACGGATTTACCCAAGGTCCTCAAGGATTTCCATCAGGGTGTCTGGGCCGACTACGACAACGACGGCGATCTGGACATGTTGCAAACCTCGGGCAGCACGTCCCTCGGCGGCCTCACGCTGTTTCGGAACGAAGTCTATCCAAACGGCGATCACGCTCTCATCGACCGTAGTTCCCTGGCGGGCGTGGCGGGAACCAACAAGCTGATCGGCCGCGGCGTAGCTTGGCTGGATTACAACAACGACGGTCTGCTCGACGTCTTCATCGGAGCGGACAGCCGCTCCGATGGACGGTTCCCGGCGACGATCATGAAGCAACTGCCCAATCACACGTTTGTCGACGCCCGCGCCGAAACGGGTGTCAACGTGAACAGTGCGGTCGGTCCGATGCTGTCGGACCTCAACGGCGACGGCCGCCCCGAACTCATCCTTACGCACTATGGCGCGATCTCGAAAATCTACGACACCACCACGCTTCCGTTCACGAACGTGAAGACCGCCGTTCTCGGCACGCTGAACATCCCGTCGTTCGACGACATGGCGATCGCCGACTTCAACAACGACGGACGCCCGGATTTTTATCTCACGCGCAACGGCTTGAAGGACCAAGTGGTGGTCGATGGCAGCAGCATTCGGGCGTGGATCCAGGGCGGCGCACACAAGAGCATGACCTTCGACACGACCGGCCCTGTGAAGTTCACGTTTTCGAACCAGGACACGACGATGGACTTCTCAAAAGTCTTCGTCGGGTCGGCGGGGCTGAACCTGATCGGCAACGACCAGAATCCGACCACGCCGCGGACGTTTACGCTCGATCCCAACGTTCCGGCGAATGTCGGCATCAAACCGCACGGCAATCAGGATGTCGGTGTGTACATCGGTTACAATCAGGCGGCCGGGCACTGGGATTATCAGGTGGCGCTCGGGGCACGGCCGGCGCGTGGCGTGCTGATTGAGTCCACCGCCCCCATGGAAATTCTGTCGACCGTGAACTTCGTCGCGAACGCGGCGCCGCCAGCGGATCAGATCCTCATCAACACCCTCAACGTCGCCTCGCCGCCGATCGGCAATCCGGCCTTTACCCGCATGGCGGACCGCAGCACCAACCTCGGGATCGCCGGGATGACGATCTCGGGGACCAACCTCGCTCCTGGCGACTTCGACAACGATGGCGACATCGACATCTACATCGACCAGTCGGGTCCTGCGGCGAACCGGTCGAATGTCCTGCTGCAGAACCAGGGCTTCGGGAAGTTCGTGCTGATTCCCGGCGCCGACGGTGCCGCCGGGAGTCCGGGTGGAACCGGTGGTTCGGTTTCCGTCGCCGACTACGACCGTGACGGCTCGCTCGACATCGCGCTCCTGGCGGGGAACGGGACGCCGCCGTTCATTCCGCTCAACAACGACGGGCCGCTGCAACTCTTCCACAATGAAGGCAACACCAACAACTGGATCCAGATGAAGCTGCACGGCGTTCAGTCCAACGCGGATGGACTCGGGGCGAAGGTGCTGGTGACGGCCGGCGGCAAGGTGCAGATGCGCGAAGCCGTGAACGGGCAGAGTCTCGACGGTCAGGATTTCCCCGGGATCCATTTCGGGCTCGGGCGCAGCACGACGATCACCAAAATCGAAGTTCAGTGGCCGAGTGGTGCGAAGACCATCCTGAACGGCCAGGGTGTCAACCAGTTCTTGGATATCTACGAGCCGAGCGCCGCGGCGGACACCGTCGGTAACGGCGCGCTGCACGCCGACGCGACCGATGGGCTTCAGGCCGAGCACCTCTCGGTGGCGGACGGGGACACTCTGCTCTCGACCGAGACGATCCTCGGCTCAGCGCAGGATGCCGCTGCAGAGGCTGCATCGGATGCGCTCGCGGCATTCTTCGGCGGTAGCGAGCTGATGATCGGCGGGAACCAGAGCGCCGCGGTGGGCGCGCTTCTCGGTTTCGAGGGCGACGCGTTCTCCGCCGATGCCGGGGCTGTCGCCGCCGATTGGCTGCTCGCCTGAGACCTGGACCGGCCGGCGGCGAATCTGTCACGGCTGGTGAAATAGGAGGGATCGCCGTGGGCGGATCGGCCCGCCCGCGTCGTTCCCCGGGCTGGAAAACACACGCTCACGGACACGTCTTGCGCACGGGCGTAGCGGCCACTGGCCTTACCTGCGTCGTATTCACCTGAGAGGAACACCAGCGCGATGCCACTTTTTGAGAGTATCACGGGATCGTCCGGTATTTCCTACACCGGCCAGACGTGGGCTGTGCTGTGGACCGACTTCAACAAGGACGGATTCGCCGACATCTGGATCAGCAAACACAACGCTTTTTCCCAAATTCCCAATGCCGAGTCCGTGTCGCTGTATCTCAACAACAAGCACGGCGCTTTCACCAATGTCACCAAGGCGCGTGTCGCGGACTATCTGCAGAAAGACTTCCACGGAGCGGTGTCCGCGGACTTCGACAACGACGGCGATGCCGATATCGCGCAGCTGTCGGGCGGCTCGACCAAGGGCGGCGTCACGCTGTTCGAAAACTTCGTGGCGAACGGTGTGCGAGCGTTGCACGACAGATCGGCCGCGCACGCTCTGGACGTATACGCAGCGGCGCCTGGGCGTAACGGCTTGGCGTTCGACTACAACAACGACGGGCGCCTCGATTTCTATCTCGGAGCGGAGCAGACGTCGACGGGAGGATCCTCTGGCACGGGTCCGATCGTTCTCCGGCAGACGAACGCCGGCACCTTCGTCGACGCCCGGCAGGAAGTGGGCTTCACCCTCGCCAACGCGATCAGCCCGATGCTCTCGGATCTCACCGGTGACGGACGCCCGGAGCTTGTACTCACACACTACGGGGTAATCGCTCGGATCTTCGACACGTCCAATCCGACATTCGCCAACGTCACCAGCAATCTCCTGGGGAATGTCAACGTCCCGCGATTCGACAACATGGTGCTCGCGGATTTCAATAACGACGGCCGTCCGGACATCTACCTCACGCGCAACGGCATCGCCGACGAGGTGGTGGCGACCGGAACCCAACTCCGATCGTTCATCACGACGCCACCGGCCGGGCAGGAGAAGGGCTTCACATTTGCTTCCGGGGGTCCGCTGAACTTCAGCTTCTCCAAACAAGATGGCTCGATCGATTACGACCTGATTCATGTCGGCGCCGGAGGCCGCAATCCAATCATCTCGTCCGCAGATCCGACTTTTCAGCTATCCCCCGCTGATCCGCAGAACTTCGGTATCGCTGCCCACACCACCTCCGATCCGGGCATCTACATCGGCTACGACACGTCCGCGAAGGTCTGGCAGTACACCGTCGTGGGGAACGCGCGGGCTGCGCGCGGGATGACGATCGACTCCGACTTGCCGATCACGAAGCTGCAGACCCAGGGCTTCCCGCTGTATCCGACACCCTTGCCGGACCAGCTGTTGATCAATTCAGCGAGCGGCTTCCGCGATGCGAGCATCCCGTCCGGGGTTGCTGCGATGAAGATTTACGGCAGCAACCTGGCCGCCGGCGACTTCGACAACGACGGCGACCTGGACATCTACATCGATCAGGCCAGCCCGGCACAGAACCGCCCGAACATCGTGCTGTTGAACCGGGGTGACGGGACGTTCGTGAGAACGATGGACACAGGCGCGAGCGGTACGGCAAAGGGGCAGGGCGGGGCGGTCGCGGTCGCCGACTACGACCACGACGGCTTTCTCGACATCGTCGCGACGAACGGCGGCGGCGAGCCGCCGTTCAATGCGTTGAACGCCGGACCCGTCCAGCTCTTCCACAACCTGGGCCGCGACACCGGCAACACCAACCATTGGCTGGAGGTCCGCCTCCACGGCGTCCAGAGCAGTGCGGACGCCATCGGCGCCAAGGTGTTCGTCACCGCGGGTGGCGTCCAGCAGATGCGCGAAGCGGTGAATGGGCAGCACCTGAAGGCGCAGGACTTTCGGGACCTGCATTTCGGTCTGGGCTCCGAGCCCGTGATCGATACGGTGCGGATCGAGTGGCCGAGAAGCGCGCCGACGATCCTGCACAACGTGCCCGCCGACCGGATCCTTCAGGTGACCGAAGGGCAGCAGAGCTCCAGCATCGAGATGCCCGGATTGCCGGATGGGCGTTGGTTCGCCGACTTGGACGGCCTGGATGCGCTCGCCGCGTCCGACGAGGCGGGTCACACGACGCCCAGTCTCGATCTCGCCGACCTTGCGACGCTCTCGGAGGGCGGTGACGCAGCAGATCTCGCCATGCTGCTCTCCTCCTGGTCGGCAGATGGCGCGGGCGATGACGCCGCGGCCATGTTCGACTGGGCGACGTCGGGTGGGTTTGGCGGCCCGAGCGAGGGCGGCGCGAACCTCCCGGAAGGCACCGGCGACGCGGCGAGCGCCCCCTCCGGCGACTGGCTTCTGGCATGAGGACGTTGCCCAGGTCTTCGGCGACCCGCGACGGAAGGCCGAGCCCGGCCGGTGCGACGACCATCGGCCCCCGCGCCGGCGGCCGACTTGCGCCGCCGGGAGGCGGCTGGTAGGGTCTGCCGGCGTCGGCGTCAAGCCGCGCCATGCGCCAACAGCCGACCGAAACTCTCCCTTGTCCCTCGACCGCTCCACCGTCAAGACCATCGCTTATCTCGCGCGCCTCAGGGTCGCCGAGGAGCACTGTGACGCGCTCGCCACCGAGCTTTCGCAGATCCTGCACTGGGTCGAGCAACTGGCCGAGGTGAACACCGACGGCGTCGCGCCGATGACCGGCCTCGCGGCGGTCGAGCTGCCGCTGCGCGCGGACGCCGTCAGCGACGGTGGTGATCGCCATGCCGCGCTCGCCAACGCGCCGTCTCCGGTCGACGACTATTATTCGGTGCCGAAGGTGGTCGAGTGACCGACGATCTGACGCGCCTCGGCATTGCGCATGCCCGCGACGGTCTGGCAGCCGGCGACCTCTCGTCGGTCGAGCTTACGCGCGCGCATCTGGCGGCGATCGAGCGTGCACGCGGCCTCAACGCCTTCATCACCGAGACGCCGGACCTCGCACTGGCCCGCGCCGCCGAGGCCGATGCTCGCCGGGCGAAGGGCGAGCCGGCCGGCCCGCTGGACGGCATCCCGATCGCGGTGAAGGACCTGTTCTGCACCGCAGGCGTGCGGACGACTGCCGCCTCGCACATCCTCGACGGCTTCGTGCCGACCTACGAGTCCACCGTCACGGCGAAGCTGCGCGCTGGCGGCGCGGTGATGCTGGGCAAGACCAACCTGGACGAATTCGCCATGGGCTCGTCCAACACCACCAGCCATTTCGGCCCGGTGAAGAACCCCTGGGGCCCGAAGGACGGCCGCGACCTGGTGCCGGGCGGCTCGTCCGGCGGCTCGGCCGCGGCGGTCGCCGCACGGCTGTGCCTGGGCGCCACCGGCACGGACACCGGCGGGTCGATCCGCCAGCCGGCTTCGTTCTGCGGCATCGTCGGCATCAAGCCGACCTATGGGCGCTGCTCGCGCTGGGGCATCGTCGCCTTCGCGTCGTCGCTCGATCAGGCCGGGCCGATGACGCGCAGCGTGCGTGACGCGGCGATCATGCTGGGCGTGATGGCCGGGCACGACCCGAAGGACTCGACGTCGATGCCGCTGCCTGTCCCGGACTTCGAGGCGGCGGTGGGGCGGGACATCCGCGGCCTGCGCATCGGCATTCCGAAGGAATACCGCATCGACGGCATCAGCGCCGAGATCGACGCCGTCTGGCGGCAGGGTGAGGCGTGGCTGCGCGACGCCGGCGCCGAGACGGTCGAGGTGTCGCTGCCGCACACCCGCTACGCGCTCGCCACCTATTACATCATCGCCCCGGCCGAGGCGTCCTCCAACCTCGCGCGCTACGACGGCGTCCGCTTCGGCCTGCGGGTGCCGGGCGCCAGCCTGGACGAGATGTACATGAACACCCGCGGGGAGGGCTTCGGCGCCGAGGTCCGCCGCCGCATCCTGATCGGCACCTACGTGCTCTCCGCCGGCTACTACGACGCCTACTATCTGAAGGCGCAGAAGGTGCGCGCGCTGATCGCCCGCGATTTCCGCCAGGCGTTCGAGACGGTAGATGCGATCCTGACGCCGACGGCGCCGTCGGACGCATTCGCCATCGGCGACAAGACCGACGACCCGATCACCATGTATCTCAACGACGTCTTCACCGTGCCCACCAGCCTCGCCGGGCTGCCGGGGATCTCGGTGCCCGCCGGCCTCGGCGCCCGCGGCCTGCCGCTCGGCCTGCAGCTCGTGGGCAAACCGTTCGACGAGGAGACGATCTTCCGCGTCGCCGCGGTGCTGGAAAATGCCGCCGACTTCCAGGGCGCACCGGTCTAGCCCCCGCCTGCGGAAGCGGTTGCCAACGGCTGGCGAACGCTTTATCCCGCCGGAGGTTGCGGCGCACGGCGGGAACGGGACGGACGATGACGGCTTCGGACGCGATCACCATCGGCCGGGCGGACGCGCCGGTGATCCTCGACCTGAAATTCGCCAATCGCCACGGGCTGATCGCCGGCGCCACCGGCACCGGCAAGACGGTGACGCTGCAGACGCTGGCCGAAGGCTTCTCGCTGCGCGGCGTGCCGGTGTTCCTGGTGGACGTGAAGGGCGACCTCTCCGGCATGTGCGTGGCGGGCGACCCCGCCGGCCGCTTCGCCGAGCGGGCCAGGCAACTGGGCCTGCCGTGGCAGCCGGCCGCGTGTCCGGTGGTGTTCTGGGACGTGTTCGGCCAGAAGGGCCACCCGGTGCGCGCCACCGTCTCGGAGATGGGGCCGCTGCTCCTCTCCCGGTTGTTCGAGCTGAACGACACGCAAGAAGGCGTGCTCAACGCCGCCTTCGCCTGTGCCGACGACCAGGGGCTGCTGCTGCTGGACCTGAAGGACCTGCGCGCCATCCTGCAGCACATCGCCGACAACGCCAAGGCGCTGCAGGGCACCTACGGCAACATCGCGCCGACCACCGTCGGCGCCATCCAGCGCAAGCTGCTGGTGATCGAGCGCGAAGGCGGGGCGGCCTTCTTCGGCGAACCGGCGCTCGACCTGCGCGACATGATGAGCGTCGGCGCGGATGGCCGCGGCACCGTCAACATGCTGGCGGCCGACACGCTGATCAACAAGCCGCGGCTGTACGCGACGTTCCTGCTGTGGCTGCTGTCCGAGCTGTTCGAGGAACTGCCGGAAGTCGGCGATCGCGACCGGCCGAAGCTGGTGCTGTTCTTCGACGAGGCGCACCTTTTGTTCGACGACGCGCCGAAGTCGCTGATCGCCAAGGTGGAACAGGTGGTCCGGCTGATCCGCTCGAAGGGCGTCGGCGTCTACTTCGTGACCCAGAATCCGATGGACGTGCCGGAAGACGTGCTGGCGCAGCTCGGCAACCGGGTGCAGCACGCGCTGCGCGCCTTCACCGCAAAGGATCAGAAGGCCGTCAAGGCCGCGGCCGGCACCTTCCGCCCCAACCCGAAGCTGCGGACGGAAGAGGTGATCACCGAGCTCGGCGTCGGCGAGGCGCTGGTCTCGACACTGGACGCGAAGGGAACGCCCACCGTCGTGGAGCGGGTGATGGTGGCGCCGCCGGTCTCCCGCGTCGGCCCGGCAGAGCCTGCCGATCGCCAGGCGGCGTTCGCCAAGAGCCCGATGGCCGGCCGCTACGACATGGCGATCGACCGCGACAGCGCGCACGAGCAGTTGCGCGCCAAGGCCGAGCACGCGGCGGCGGCGGCCGAGATCCCGCCCGCGGCGCCCTCGCGCGCACCGCAGCGCGCGCCGGCCAGCCGGCGGCCGCCGCAGGGCATCGCCGAAGCGCTGGCGACCAGTGCGGCGCGCAGCATCGGCAGCAAGCTGGGCCGCGAGATCGTCCGCGGCGTCCTCGGCTCGCTGTTCCGCGGCCGCTGACGCGATATGCAGTCGATGAGCCCGCGCCCAGTGACCCTTCCCGACGCTTCGCAGCCCCCCTTCGTCATCGCGAGCCGCAGGCGAAGCGATCCACAGCCGGGCATATCGCGCCTCCGCCCGGCAGTGGATCGCCGCGGGCGCTCGCGCCCTCGCGATGACGACGACGTGAGCCTGCCCGCCCAACCGCGCTAACCTCGAGGTCTCTCCCATGTCCGACGTCCGCCAATCGCCGAGCCTGTCGTGCTGAACGAACTGATCAGCGCCGAGTCGTTGACGGCGCTGGCGCAGGTGATCCTGATCGACGTGGCGCTCGCCGGCGACAACGCCATCGTCGTCGGCATGGCGGCGGCCGGGCTGCCGGCGGTGCAGCGGCGCAAGGCGATCCTGGTCGGCATCGGCGCGGCCGCGGTGCTGCGCATCCTCTTCTCGATGTTCACCGTGCAGTTGCTGCAGATCATCGGCCTGCTGTTCGCCGGCGGTCTGCTGCTGCTGTGGGTGTCGTACAAGCTGTGGCGGGAACTGCGCGCCGGCTTCCACACCGAGGTGGAGGCGGAGGAGACCGAAGGCGAGGCCGCACTGGAGGACGCGCTCGGCGGCGCGCCGCCGCCGGTGGTGCTGCCGACGGTGCCGCAGAAGAGCTTTCGGGACGCGGTCACCCAGATCGTCATCGCCGATGTCTCGATGTCGCTGGACAACGTGCTCGCCGTCGCCGGTGCCGCGCGCGACCACATGGAAGTGCTGATCTTCGGCCTGGCGCTCTCGGTCGCCCTGATGGGCCTCGCCGCGAGCCTGATCGCAAGGCTGCTGCAGCGCTACCACTGGATCGCCTACGCCGGCCTCGCCATCATCCTCTACGTGGCGCTGACGATGATCTGGGACGGCGCACACGAGATCATGGCGGCGGTCGAAGCGGCGGGGATGTAGCGGCCCGGGCGGCGGCGGCAGCTCACCCATGTGCAGGTGAACTGCTGGATCGTCTTCGCCAAATGAGCATGTGCGCCGGCTTCACAAGAATGGGGATGGATCGACCGACGGTTCTGTAATATCTCCGAGACCTCCGCGGCGCTGGTGGCCGGTTGTTACTTCGGTTGTGCTATCGTCGTGGCTGAACATACTTGGGGTCGAGTTCCGCTCGCTTGACACCGGCCGCAGACCCTCTAAAGTCGCGTGTTGATGGGGGCGTCCAATTGGGGTGGTCGTGCGTTCCGCATGAAGCCCAGGTGGATGGAACGGGGGCCGAGCCGCACATGCACGCGCAGCATCCCGCCAAGCCCCGCGAACAGGAGGGGCTCAGATGGCGACGATCAACGGCACTGCTGGAAACGACACGATCGCGGCGTCGGGAAATTCGGCGGGGGTGACGGGGGACGTGCCCTCGGCCGCCGCGGACAGCATCAAAGGGCAGGCAGGCAACGACCGGATCACCGCCGGCGACGGCAACAATACACAGCATCTCCGCCGGTGCCGGCAACGACACGGTCTACGTCAGCGGCGACTACGTGTTCGTCTCCGGCGGCGACGGCATAGACAGCTTGATCATGAACGGAGGCACCACGAACCGGACGCTGTCACTGTCCAGCATCGGCTTCGAGAGCCTGCAGAGCGGCGGTGGTAACGACAACCTCACTCCCGGCACGCTGACCGGTTCGGTGACGATCGGCGGCGGCGACGGCAATGACACCCTCACCGGCACCGCGACAGGCGATTCCCTCTCCGGCGACGCAGGCAACGACCGGATCACCGCCGGCGACGGCAACAATACTGTGTACGGCGGCTACGGCAGCGACACGATCACGACGGGCGCTGGCAACGACTACATTGTCGGCAGCGACTGGCATACGTACACCTACTCAGAACTGGACAGCATCTCCGCCGGTGCCGGCAACGACACGGTCTACGTCAGCGGCGACTACGTGTTCGTCTCCGGCGGCGACGGCATAGACAGCTTGATCATGAACGGAGGCACCACGAACCGGACGCTGTCACTGTCCAGCATCGGCTTCGAGAGCCTGCAGAGCGGCGGTGGTAACGACAACCTCACTCCCGGCACGCTGACCGGTTCGGTGACGATCGGCGGCGGCGACGGCAATGACACCCTCACCGGCACCGCGACAGGCGATTCCCTCTCCGGCGACGCAGGCAACGACCGGATCACCGCCGGCGACGGCAACAATACTGTGTACGGCGGCTACGGCAGCGACACGATCACGACGGGCGCTGGCAACGACTACATTGTCGGCAGCGACTGGCATACGTACACCTACTCAGAACTGGACAGCATCTCCGCCGGTGCCGGCAACGACACGGTCTACGTGTCGTCCGACTTCTCTTTCGTCAGCGGCGGGGCCGGCAACGACTTACTGGACCTCAACGGCACGACCGGCCGCTTGCTCAATCTGCTGTCGCTGGGTTTCGAGAGCGGCGTTGGAGCCGACGGCAACGATACGATCACCGGCGTCGGGCTGACCGCGGCCACATCGATCTCCGGCGACGGCGGCAACGACAGCGTCACCGGCACGGCGTTCAACGACACGCTGTACGGCGAGGTTGGCAACGACAGCGTCTCGGGAGGGGCCGGCAACGACCTGATCTACGGCGACCGGTACTCGTCCGACTACACGGGTGACGGCAACGACACGCTCTCCGGTGGCGACGGCGTCGACACCATCTATGGCGGCGGCGGGATCGATACCATCGACTATAGCTTCGCCACCACCGGTGGAACCATCAATCTCGTGACGCAGACGGCGACCATCGCCGGCGTCGCCGAGACGTTCTCGTCAATCGAGAACGCGACCGGCTCGCAGGGCGCGGACCTGATCACCGGCACCGATGCCGTCAATGTCCTAACAGGCGGTGGAGGTGCCGACACGCTGGTCGGCGCGGGCGGTAACGACCGGCTGTCCGGCGGCGTCGGCGCCGACAGCATGACCGGCGGGCTGGGCAACGACACGTATACCGTCGACAACATCAACGACAAGACGGTCGAAACCGCCGGCCAGGGCACGGACGCCGTCCAGAGCAGCATCGGCTGGACGCTGGGCGCCGAGATCGAGCGGCTGACGCTGACCGGGAACGCCGCGATCAGCGGCACCGGCAACGGGCTCGCCAACACGATCATCGGCAACACTGCCGCCAACGTGGTCAGCGGCGGCGGCGGCAACGACACGCTGAACGGCGGTGCGGGCATCGACCAGCTCACCGGCGACGCAGGGGCCGACCGATTCGTCTTCTCTGCCGCGGCCGACTCCGGCTTCGGTGCCGGCGATACGATCACCGACTTCACCTCCGGCACCGACAAGATCTCGCTGGCGTTGGTGGCCCCCGGCGGCAGCTTCATCGGCGGGGCGGCGTTCACCGCCGGCGGCGGCATTCAGGCGCGCTTCGATGCGGCTCTCCACCGGCTTCAGGTGGACGTCAACGACAACGGCGTGTTCGATGCGGGCGACTTGGAAGTGAACGGCATCGCCAGCCTCGTCGCCGCCGACCTGCTGTTCGTCTAAGCCTTCGCGCCCGGCCCCCTTCCGCGGGGCCGGGTGTTCACGAAGGGGTGACATCGAGCGGCGCGGGCGCCGCGGCGCGTGCTACGTGTGCCGGTACTCGCCATATTGCGAGGTGCAGGAGCGGCGTTCAGCCGGAACCCGCCGCGGCGAAGGAGTGACCGTGCCTCCCCCGGATACGCAGGCGTGTCGCCCGCGACAGCCGCGCATTTCCGGCTGGCGAATATCCTTTCTCGTCGCGCTGCTGCTCTGCGTCGCCGGCGCCTTCATCTTGGGCGTGAACGACTACCTCACGTTCGAGGAGATCAGCCGGCATCGCGAGGCGGTCATGGCGTGGCGGGATCGGAACCCGCTGCTCTCCGTCGTCGCGTTCATCGGCATCTACGCCTCGGTCGTCGCCATATCGCTGCCGGGGGCGATCTGGCTGACGGTCGGCGGCGGCTTCCTGTTCGGCACGGTATCGGGAACGGTCTATTCCGTCGTCGGGGCGACGTTGGGCGCGTGCGGCGCGTTCCTCGCCACGCGCTACCTCGCGGGCGACCGGCTGCGCGCGCGTGCCGAGACATGGATCGGCACCATGGACGCCGGCTTCCGTGCCAACGCCTTCAACTACATGCTGGTGCTCCGCCTGCTGCCGGTCTTCCCGTTCTGGCTGGTCAACGTCGTCCCGGCGCTGCTGAACGTGCGGCTTCGCACCTTCCTCGTCGGCACGCTGTTGGGGATCATCCCGGGTGCCGTGGTCTACGCGCTGCTCGGCAACGGTCTGGGTGCTGTGATCGCCGCCGGCGAGAAGCCGGACCTCGACATCGTCTTCGAGCCGCAGGTGCTGGCGCCGATCATCGGCCTGGCGCTGCTGTCGCTGGGCCCCGTCGTCTACCGCCGGCTGCGCGACCGCCGGGCTGCGGCTTCGGCTCCGACGGGCCGCCCGTGAGCCGCGAGCCCCAGTTCGACCTGTGCGTGATCGGCGGCGGCTCCGGCGGGCTGAGCGTCGCGGCGGGGGCGGCGCAGATGGGCGCCTCGGTGGTGCTGGTCGAACGCGGGCGGATGGGCGGCGAATGCCTGAACGCCGGGTGCGTCCCTTCGAAGGCGTTGCTGGCCGCCGGCCACGCCGCCGCCGCCGCCCGTCGCAGCGAGCGCTTCGGCGTGTTCGCCGGCGTGCCACCGATCGACGGGCGGAGGGTGCGCGAGCACGTCCGCGGCGTCATCGCCGGCATCGCCCCGCACGACTCGGTGGAGCGGTTCGAATCCCTGGGCGTCACGGTGATCCCCGAGCACGCGCGGTTCCTCGGCCCCGCCCTGGTGGAGGCGGGCGGACGGCGCATCCACGCCCGGCGATTCGTCATCGCCACCGGATCGGCGCCGCTGGTCCCCGGCATTCCGGGGCTCCCGAGCGTTCCGTTCCTGACCAACGAGACGGTGTTCGACCTGGGCGATATCCCGCCTCGGCTGATCGTCGTCGGCGGCGGGCCGGTCGGCGTCGAGCTGGCACAGGCGTTCCGCGACCTGGGCTCCGAGGTCACGGTGCTGGAACAGGCGACGATCCTCGCGCGTGACGATCCCGAACTGGTCGCCGTGCTGCGCCAGCGGTTGGAGGCACAGGGCATCGAATTGCTGGAGGGCGCGCGGATCGAGGCGGTGCGTCGCGGCACGGGCGGGCTCGGGCAGGTCGCGGTCGAGGTCGATCTGGCCGGGGTGGCGCGGGTCGTGACCGGCACGCACCTCCTGGTCGCCGCCGGCCGCAGCCCGCGGGTGGACGGCCTGGATCTGGAACGCGCGGGCGTCCGCTGGACCGACCGGGGGATCACGGTCGATTCGCGGCTGCGCACCAGCAACCGGCGGGTCTTCGCGCTGGGTGACGTCACGGGTGGGCCGCCGTTCACCCACGCGGCCGGCTATCAGGCCGGGGTGGTGCTGCGTAACGCGCTGTTCCGGCTGCCGGCGAAGGTCGACTATCGCGCCCTGCCGCGGGTCACCTACTGCGAGCCGGAACTGGCGCAGGTCGGGCTCACCGAAGCGCAAGCGCGGGCGACGCACCGGGATGTCCGCGTGGTTCGTGCGCCCTTCGAAGCGAACGACCGGGCGCGTGCCGAGCGCACGACCAGCGGCATGGTCAAGGTGCTGGCCACGCCGGGCGGCCGGATCCTCGGCGCCGGGATCGTCGGCTGCTCGGCCGGGGAACTGATCCAGACCTGGGTGCTGGCGATGGGCCAGCGACTCGGCATGCGCGCAGTGGCATCGATGGTGGCGCCGTACCCGACGCTGGGGGAGGCGAACAAGCGGGCCGCCGGCGAGTTCTACGCGCCGAAGGTCTTCGGCCCTGGCGTCCGCCGGCTGGTCCGCCTGTTGTCGAGGCTCGGCTGAGATCACACCCGCTTCGGCGCCGGCGTGCGCTATACTCCGCGGCGAGATGACGGAAGATCGCTCGCTTCGCCCCCGATTTTTGACGGGCCTTTCCGCGCGTCTCCTGGCGTTGACGATCTGCTTCGTCATGCTGGCCGAGGTGCTGATCTATCTTCCGTCGGTCGCCCGCTTCCGCAAGGTGTATCTGGAGGATCAGCTCGCCAAGGCGCACCTGGCGGCGCTGGTGGTGGAAGCCAGCCCGGACGCGAAGGTCACCGATCCGCTGGCGATGGACCTGCTGCGGCACGCGGGAGCGCACGCCATCGTCCTGAAGCAGCCGGCACGCCGCATGCTGATGCTCTCGGACGACATCCCGTCCGAGGTCGACATGATGATCGACCTGCGCACGACGACATTCTTCGAATGGATCGGCGGCGCCGTGATGACGCTGTTACGCAGCGACAACTGCATCCTGCGGGTCGTCGGCGTATCGCCGCGTGACCCCGGCGTCGTCGTCGAGGTGATGCTCGACGAGATCCCGCTGCGCACGGCGATGTATGCGTTCTCGTGGCGCATCCTCACGCTCTCGATCGTCATCTCGGTGATCACGGCGGCACTCGTCTACCTGGTGCTGCAGTGGTGGATGGTCCGGCCGATCACCCGGCTCACGCTCAGCATGGTGCGCTTCAGCGCCGACCCGGAGGACGAACGGATCACCCTCCGCCCCTCCGGCCGCTCCGACGAACTCGGCGTCGCCGAGCGGGAACTGGCCTCGATGCAGGCCGAAGTGCGTCAGGCGCTACGGCAGAAAGCGCGGCTGGCGGCGCTCGGCACCGCCGTCGCCAAGATCCATCACGACCTGCGGAACACCCTGGCGACGGCGGTGCTGGCCTCGGACCGGCTGTCGACGATCGACGATCCGGAAGTGCAGCGGCTGGCTCCCCGCCTGTATCAGGCGGTCGATCGGGCCGTCCAGTTGACCAGCCGCACGCTGGAGTTCGCCAAGGAGGCGCCGGCGCCGCTGCGGGAAACGGAGTTTCCGCTGCGTGATCTGTTGCACGAGGTCGACGAGATCGTCGCCGCGGCGAACGGCCGGGCGCCGCGGCTCGTCGTCGGCGGTACGGCCGTCGATGCCGCGGTCGCCGCCGACCGCGAGCAGTTGTTCCGCGTGTTCAGCAACCTCACCCTCAACGCGGCACAGGCCGGCGCCCGCACCGTCCAGTTCCAGGCGGACACCATGGACGGCAGCCTCGTCGTCGACGTGAAGGACGACGGTCCCGGCATCCCCGAACGCGCGCTCGACGGGCTGTTCGTGCCGTTCGCAGCCGGTGGGCGCAGCGGTGGCATCGGCCTCGGGCTGGTCATCGCCCGGGAGATCGTCGCAGCGCACGGCGGCGCGCTTCGGCTCGTTCGCTCGGATTCGGCGGGAACGGTCTTTCGTGTCCAGCTCCCGCTGCGCCGGGCGCGCGCCGCTGCGGGCTGAGCCGGCGTTTGCGTGCGGCGGCGGACGCGATCGGGCTTGCGCAGCGTCCGCAAATCGGGGATTTGTTGCACCGCAAGAGGAACAGGGAGGAGCGGGCGATGCCGGATGTCGGGCGATGGGTGGTCGGGTTCATGGTCGCCGGCATCGGCGTGTTCGCGCTCTTTCTGGCGTCGCGGGCGGAAGACCCGGTGATCTACTACACCGGGATCGCCTTCTTCGTTGCCAGTGTCCTGTTCAACTTCTTGCAGATCAAGCAAGCATATGATGAGCCGTCCCATCACTGAGCATCCGTCGACGTCGCGCGGCCACAACGACTGGAACCCGCGACTCCTGCGAACTTTCCTCTGGGAGCGGCTGCGGCCGGCGATCGACCTGCTCAACCGGGTCGATCTCTCGGTGCCGACGACCATTTGTGATCTGGGTTGTGGCGCCGGCCATATCACCCGCCGCTTGGCGTCGCGCTGGCCGGCGGCGCACGTCACCGGCGTGGATGAATCGCCGGCGATGCTGGCCGAGGCACAGCGGGAGCCGAGCGGCATCACCTGGATCGAGGCGGATATCGCCAGCTGGGTTCCGGAGCGCCCGGTCGACCTGATCTTCTCCAACGCGGCGTTGCACTGGCTGGACGACCACAAGTCGTTGCTGCCGCGGCTGCTGGGCTATCTGCGACCCGGCGGCGTGCTGGCGATGCAGATGCCGCGCAACCACGGGGAGCCTTCGCATACGGCGATCTACGACGCGGTCGAGGCCGGGCCGTGGCGGGATCGCCTGCTGCCGCTGATCCGGCTTTCCCCGGTGGCGGAACCAGAGGCCTATGCCTCGATGCTGCTGCCGATCGTGAGTTCGGTCGACATCTGGGAAACCGTCTACCTTCACATGCTGCCGGGGAACAATCCGGTGGTGGAGTGGACCAGCGGCACGGGACTGCGTCCCGTTCTGGGCGCGTTGCAGGGCCAGGAGCGAACCGACTTCCTCACCGACTACGCGAAACGCGTCGCCGGCGCCTATCCGCCCCGCGCCGACGGCACGACGATCTTTCCATTCCGCCGCCTGTTCGTCGTCGCCACGGTTTGACGCGGCGCTGCGGCTCACTGGCAGTTGTAGGCCACGACCGGCAGGGAGAAGCCCTTGGTCGGGTCGAGCGTGCCGGCGTAGCTGGCGGTCTTGCCGAACTTGGCGCAGTGCCGCTCCGCTTGGCCGGCCATGT
>Ga0209573_1000870_pt1 | contig 53436 bp, 47 predicted proteins | sample TNRBio252014_DNA_FD_185870 | JGI IMG/M metagenome (GOLD analysis project Ga0209573, IMG submission 185870) | Wastewater treatment Type I Accumulibacter community from EBPR Bioreactor in Madison, WI, USA - TNR Reactor_6/25/2014_ DNA (SPAdes)... | ecosystem: Engineered > Bioreactor > EBPR >... | reverse complement strand
TGGCACTTGACGAGCCGGATCGCCCGAAAAGTGTTGGCGCACACCTTGGGTATTTTTATCCACCGGCAAATCGGTCGTTCAGACCTGCAGCTCGAGGGTCTGATCGCCTGAAAGTCGAACATCGCGTATAATAACGATAAAAGTATTGACATTTGGCGAAGCAGGCGCGATCTGGTCAGGCCGCGCCAGACCCAGGCGATAGCGCCAATAGTTCCAGGAACGCTAACCATTGAAAAAATGCCTTCACCTCCAACTTTCCGGATCATTACCGGATATACCTTGCATATTTTAACAATCTGTTAAAATATGCAAGGTATGTATGCCAGACTCGCTACCACCCGTCTGCGCCAGTTGGCTGGCCAGTTTCCCGCCGTCCTGATTCTCGGGGCGCGCCAGGTCGGCAAGACGACCCTGGCCCGGCTGACCTTTCCTGATCTGCCTTATTGTGATCTGGAAGATCCCGCCACCCAAGCGCTGTTTGCCGAAGACCCGCGCTTTCAACTGGAGGCGCGCACCCAGCCTGGTATTGTCCTCGACGAGGCGCAACAGATACCGGCGCTGTTTGCGGCTCTGCGCGGCGCGATTGATGCTGATCGGCAAATGATGGGCCGTTTCATCGTCCTGGGTTCCGCTCAGCCGACGCTGGTGCGGCAGGTCGCCGAGAGCCTCGCCGGACGGGTCGGCATTCTGGAGCTAGCCCCGCTGACTTGGCGGGAAACGGCGCCATCTGGGGAGGTCGGCCAAGAACCGGATTATCGGCCGTTGTGGCTCAGTGGTGGGTTCCCGGACGCCTACACGGCTCCCGCCAGGGGGGGCCATTTCCGTGACTGGTGGGAATCCTATCTGCGCACCTATATCGAGCGGGATTTACCGATGTTGGGCGTAGCGGCTGAACCCTTGCTGATGCGCCGCCTGCTCACCATGTTGGCTCATGCTCAAAGTGGCCTGGCCAACTACAATCAGTTGGCGACTGCCCTGGGCGTAGCCAACCGGACAGTACAGCGCTATGTGGATATTCTGGAGCAAAGTTTTCTATTGCGCCGCCTGCCACCGTATTTCCGCAATATCGGCAAGCGCCTGGTGAAAGCCCCCAAGCTGTATTTGCGCGATACCGGCCTGCTGCATCATCTCCTGAATATCGGCCGTCTTGAGGCGCTCGAAAATCATCCGATTCGCGGGGCAAGCTGGGAAACGTTCGTGCTGGAGGATTTGCTGCGGCGCGAAGCGCTCGCGTATCCGCATGGCCATCCGCATTTCTGGCGAACCGCCAGCGGTGCTGAAGTGGATTTGCTGCTGGAGCGGGGCGGCGCCCTGCACGCTGTCGAGGTAAAAACCGCCCGCGCCGCCTCGCCCTATCTGGCGCGTGGGCTGAAGGCGATTCTGGAAGACACCGGCGCGCTCAGCGCGACGATCATCGATCAGGGCAAAGACGTGGAACCGCTGGCGGTCGGAATTAGCCGCCGTGGTTTTGGCCTCTCCGGCGACTGGCTGCCGCCATAGGGATCGCCAAATCGACATTAATCATCGAATTTCACCAGACCGAAGCGGCGAGCATGGCGGCGGGGCTGTTGAGGAAATCAGCAGCGAGGCCATAAAATCGCCTCCTGAGGGGTAATCTCAAGCTCCATCAGTGCTATTCAGCAGCGTCCGCATAACGCCCACCACCTTTGCCGTCACTGCATCCGCCGGCGTTTCCCGCCCGACCATGTAGCTCATCAGCAGCGGGTCTTGCAATTCCAGCAAATCCGCGAACGCCTGTTGCTCCTCCGCCGGTGCGGTCGGGTAATACCGCTCCAGATAGCCCAACGTCAGCAGATCCAGTTCCTTCATGCCGCGCCGGCAGCGCCAGCGCAATTTGCCTATCTGTTCTTCCACGGTCCGTTCCTCCTAAAAAAACGCCCCTCGCCCGTAAACGGGAAAGGGGCTGGGAGTGAAGTGAAGTTAGCGTTTACCGCCGCTCTACCATCAACTTCTTGATTTCCGCAATCGCCTTGGCGGGGTTCAACCCCTTCGGGCAGGTCTTGGTGCAATTCATGATGGTGTGGCAGCGATACAGCCGAAACGGGTCTTCCAGATTATCCAGCCGCTCGCCGGTGAACTCATCACGGCTGTCCACGATCCAGCGATAGGCTTGCAACAGAATCGAGGGGCCGAGATAACGTTCGCCATTCCACCAGTAACTCGGGCAACTGGTCGAGCAGCAGGCGCACAGGATGCACTCATACAACCCGTCCAGCTTGGCGCGGTCTTCCTTGGATTGCAGACGCTCACGATCGGGAGCCTGCGTCGCCGACTGCAACCAGGGCTTGATCGAGGTGTACTGGGCATAGAAATGCGTCAAATCCGGCACTAGATCCTTGACCACCGACATGTGCGGCAGCGGGTAAATCTTGACCTCGCCTTTCACATCGTCGATGGCCTTGGTGCAGGCCAGGGTATTGGTGCCGTCGATATTCATCGCGCAGGAACCGCATACGCCTTCGCGACAGGATCGGCGCAGGGTCAAGGTCGGGTCGATCTCGTTCTTGATCTTGAGCAGAGCATCCAGCACCATCGGGCCACAGGCCGCCAAATCGACTTCGTAGGTGTCCATGCGCGGATTTTCACCGCTGTCCGGGTCCCAACGGTAAATCTGGAAGCGCCTGACGTTCTTGGCGCCTGCCCCGGCATAGTAAGTCTTGCCCTTGCCGATCACGGAATTAGGCGGAAGATTGAATTGAGCCATGGCGTCATTCCTTCTCAGTACGTGCGCTTCTTGGGCGGAATGTAGTCCACCTCATTGGTGAGCGTGTAGGTGTGGACCGGACGGTAGTCAATGGTCACTCCGCCATGGGCATCCAGCCACGCCAGCGTGTGCTTCATCCAGCCGTCATCATTACGATCCGGGTAGTCTTCACGGGCGTGCGCGCCGCGACTTTCGGGCCGGTTGATCGCGGACTTGATGGACACCATCGCGCAACCCAGCAGGTTATCCAATTCCAGCGTCTCCACCAGATCGGAATTCCACACCATGCCACGGTCAGTGACCCCGATCTGGGCGAAACCGGCGAACACCTCTTCCAGCAGTTTGATCCCTTCCGCCATCGACTCGCCAGTGCGGAACACCGCAGCATGATTCTGCATGATGCGTTGCATCCGCATCCGCAAGCTGGCCGTCGGATTCTCGCCCTTGGCATTCCGCAGACCGTCAAAGCGGGCCACGATCTTATCAACCGAAGCTTGCGGCAATGCGCCATGCGGGGTGTTGGGCTGGACCAGCTCGGCGCAACGAATCGCGGCGGCGCGGCCAAACACCACGATGTCGAGCAGCGAGTTGGAGCCGAGTCGATTGGCGCCATGCACCGAAACGCAGGCCGCTTCGCCAATCGCCATCAGGCCGGGGACGATGTGATCGGGATTGCCGTCTTTGAGAATGACCACTTCACCGCGATAGTTGGTGGGAATGCCGCCCATGTTGTAATGCACGGTCGGCAACACCGGCGCGGGTTCCTTGGTCACATCGACACCCGCGAAAATGCGGGCGGTTTCGGCGATGCCGGGCAACCGCTCGTTGACGACGTCTGCGCCCAGATGCTCCAGATGCAGATGAATATGGTCCTTATGCTCGCCGACGCCCCGCCCTTCGCGGATTTCAATGGTCATCGACCGGCTCACCACGTCGCGGGAAGCCAGATCCTTGGCGTTCGGCGCATAACGCTCCATGAAGCGTTCGCCCAGCGAATTGGTCAGGTAACCGCCTTCACCACGGCAACCTTCGGTCATCAGACAGCCGGAACCGTAGATGCCGGTGGGATGGAACTGGGTGAATTCCATATCCTGCAAGGGCAGGCCAGCGCGCAGCACCATACCGTTGCCGTCGCCGGTGCAGGTATGGGCAGAGGTCGCCGAGAAATAGGCGCGGCCATAACCGCCGGTCGCCAGCACAGTCTCATGGGCGCGGAATACGTGCAGCGTGCCGTCGGACAAATCCCAGGCCACCACACCGCGACAAGCGCCGTCGTCATCCATGATCAGATCAAGCGCAAAATATTCAATAAAAAATTCGGCGTCGTGTTTGAGCGCCTGTTGATACAGCGTATGCAGAATCGCGTGACCCGTGCGGTCAGCGGCGGCGCAGGTGCGCTGGGCGGTGCCTTCACCGTAATTAGTGGTCATGCCGCCGAACGGGCGCTGATAGATTTTACCTTCTTCAGTCCGGGAGAACGGTACGCCGTAATGTTCGAGTTCAATGACCGCCGGGACCGCCTCACGGCACATATACTCAATCGCGTCCTGGTCGCCGAGCCAGTCGGAACCCTTGACCGTGTCATACATATGCCACTGCCACAGGTCCTGGCCCATATTACCGAGCGCCGCCGACATACCGCCCTGCGCCGCCACGGTGTGGCTGCGGGTGGGAAACACTTTGGTCAGGCAGGCGGTCTTGAGACCTTTCTGCGCCATGCCGAACGTGGCGCGCAACCCAGCGCCGCCAGCGCCGACCACCACTACGTCGTAATTATGATGAATCAGTTTGTATGCGTTGGACATGAAACCTCAGCCTCCGGTGGTGGGCGTCAAGCCAGTGCGATCTTAAGCACGGCGACGATGGAAATGGCGCCCAGCAGGAACAAAATAAACTGCGTAGCCAGCACGGCGATGAATTTTCTGCTTTCTGGACGGACGTAATCTTCGTAGATAACCTGCATCCCCAGATGTGCGTGGTAGAACATGGCGGCCAAGAGCGCCACCATCAACCCGGCATTGACCGGATGACTCAACCAGTGCTGGAAAGTCTCATAATCGGCGTGAGAGACCGATAACAGGGAAATGACGAACCAAAGAATCAGCGGAACCAGGGCAATCGAGGTGACGCGCTGCATCCACCAGTGGTGAGTGCCGTCTTTAGCGGCGCCCAGACCGCGAACAAAGCCTAGCGGGGTACGAATGCTCATTATATCTCTCTCCTCAGGGCGCGGCGATCAGCCAGCACAGGAAGGTCAGAATGATGGAAGACCACACCACCCACCAGCCGGATTTAGTCGCTTCTTCCAGTTCCAAGCCGCATCCGGCGTCCCAGAACAGATGCCGGATACCGTTGGCCAAGTGATAGAACAGCGCCCAGGTCCATAGGAATATGAACAGTTGACCCAGCATCGAACCCAGCACGGTCTGGGCGTGTTTGTAAGCTTCGGGGCCGAGCGCAGCGGACACCAACCAGTACACCAGCAATAATGTGCCGACCACCAACCCAGCGCCGGTAGCGCGGTGGGTAATGGACAGGATCGAGGTCATTTGGGGCTTGTAGTAAGGGCCGATCATGAACGGCGACAGCGGCCGTTTATTGGCGGACATATGTTTCTCCTCAGTTACGCAGTGGCGAACAACGATGAATCTTCGTTTTTTGCGATGCAAAGCATACCAAATGCCGCACGAATTTTCGGGAAATCAGACTCGGGATCAAAAGCCGGAGTTCGAGCGGCGCAGGCCAGCAAGCGGGTCAGAAATCGATACAGCGTCCAGCTTTTTCCCAATCGCCGTAGCGGGTCGGTTCGGGGCCTTTAGGGCCGCCGTATTCCCTGGGTTTTTGGGGAGGCGTTGTATCCTGGGGAGGAGTCGGGGTCATTGGTGGCTGCAGGGGCAGCGTAGGTTGATCATTCTTGTTCATGACGACTCACTCATTGGGTTCAGGGATGGCGATAGCCGACCATCCTGGCCCCAAATATCGATGGGACCGCCGGAAAGCTTCGGGCGAGTCGCCTTGGCGGCGATGCCTTTTCCAGCTCTACATTTTGTTGGGTTATTATGCCGCTCATGGTTCCTAAACGCAACGCACCCGGAAACCGTCCAGGGTTTATCACAAGTGCAGCGAATCATCGGTATTTGGATCAAAAATCACGGGGTTTAAAGCGATGATTAAAGAATGGAGCGACTTCCTTGAACAATCTGGCGGCTGGGTGGCCAACGGTCGGGTAGAGCATTTTGGTCATGCAAAGTCGGAACTTTGGGCAGTGCTAAATAACAGCGATACCTGCTGCGACCTCTCGCATCGGGGCCTGATCGCTGTGCAAGGTCCTGACGCCGATTTGTTCCTGCAAGGCCAACTGACTTGCGATGTTCACCAAGCCACGCCCGATCATAGTGTCCTCGGCGCGTTCTGCTCGCCCAAGGGCCGGGCGCTGGCCAGTTTCCGGCTGTTCCGGCGCGAGGGTGCGGCTTATCTGGAATTGCCGCAGGAACTGGTGGAGCCAACGCTGATCCGATTGCGCAAATATGTGCTGCGCGCCAAGGTCATTTTGGAAGACGCCAGCCACCAGCTACTCCGATTCGGCATGGCTGGCCCCCATGCTGAAACTATTCTAACCGGCGGTTTTGGTGCAATCCCGGAAGCGATCAACGGCGCTATGCACCCCACCGGCGACAGGCAGAACATCACAGTCATCCGCCTGCCGGGTATCACGCCGCGTTTTGAACTGTATGGCCCGTTACTGGACATGCAGGCATTCTGGAAGACGCTGGCTGCTGTCACCCGCGCCGGCGCAGAACCGTGGCGGCTGCTGGACATTCTGGCTGGTATTCCCACGATCTACCCGGAGACCATTGAGGCGTTCGTGCCGCAGATGATCAATCTGGACGCTCTGGAAGGGATCAGCTTTCAAAAGGGTTGTTATACTGGACAGGAAGTCGTCGCCCGTATGCATTATCTCGGCAAACTGAAACGGCGGATGTATTTGGCGCGGGTAGACAGCCCTGACCGGCCTCACCCCGGTGATCCATTATTCTCGCCGCAGGGCGACGCCAGCCAAAGTGCGGGGAGGCTCGTTGATGCAGCGGAACATCCCGATGGAGGCTACGCCGTCCTGGCGGTAGCGTTGATTGAATGCGCTGAACAAGGCATGTTGCGACTGGGCGACGCCAGCGGGCCGGCGCTCGAACTGGAGTCGCTACCTTATACTTTTAGGACAACGACTTAGAGTTATACCGAGGGGCCATATCCATCTGAATATCTGAATATCGCAAGCCCCTCGGTGGGTTTAAAACAGGAATACTCGGCTAAAAGCGTCCAGTTCGCCGCAGTCGTGGAACCACCATACTAACAATAGCCATGAGCAGCACAAATAGCGCCAGTCGCCACTCGTCGAGCGTCGGGATAGGCGCCGCTCCGTCCGCTGCGACCGCATAGCCCGCACCACCGGGATCGACGATGCTACCGTTTGCTTGCAGGTCACTATCGCCAGCGCCGCCATCAGTCAAGGTAACCGTGAGTGTGTTGCCGTTGACCGTCGCGGGTAGCGTATACCAGTGCGCCGCCTGGCCGGCGGTGGGTCCGAACTTCCAATAGCTCGTGTTAGCCGGCAGCGCCGCCGGGTAAGTCAACGCCAGCGTGATCGAACTGCCGCATCCGGTCGCGGTGAACTGGAACAGGCCGTAGGGAATTTGGATTCCCGCCGGTGGCGCGACTCCGGTGCTGGCGACCGAAACGAAGGCCGGGTTGACGAACTGGCAGATCGGTGGCGCGCCGGCGGGGAGGCAAGCGGTTGCTTGTCCGCCGCCCGACAGCGCCCCCGTAAAGCAGGGCGGGGGCGTCACGCCCGGAGCGACCACGAAGAACGACTGCGCGGCGGTAGCCGGCACGAACTGGGTGGCTCCAGCATAGCTGGCCGTCAGGGTAAACGTTCCCGCCGTGGGGAGGGTGACGCTGCAGCTCGCGACGCCGCTCGCGTTGGTGGCGCCGTTGCACGACTGGCCGCCGACCGCGAACTGGATCGACGCGCCCGCAATCGCGGCAGCGGGGTTCGCCGAAACATCGAACAAGCTTGCCACCAGCGTTACAGGCGATCCCACAGTCGAATTTGCTGGGCTGGTGTTCAAGCTCAGGAAGGTGGTATGCACGCCAGCCGCCCAAGTCAGACGGGCCGGGTTCGAGGTAAAGTTCGATGTGTCTATAGTTGCGCTGGCAACTACAGTGTCACCGCCTGTGAAGATTCCAGTGTAGTTGAACACCGCCTTGCCGCTGGCATCAGTGCGAACCAGTTGGCTTTGCGAGTTTGCACCGCTGATATTGAAAAATACCGGCGAATTCGCCGGGATGGACACATTGACGAACTGGGCCGTCATCGTTTGCTGCGACCCCTGCGCCGGGTTGGGTGAAACCGTCGCTGGCGACAAAACCAGCGCGGGAGAGGGGTTGGTCGCAGCAAACCCGCAGCCGCCGGTGCTGGGAGCCAACTTGTAAATGGTGTCGCTGGCGCTGACGTAGAGGCAGCCATCCGGGCCGATGACGCCAGAGCCGATGCCTCCATTGATCAGGGGCGTCGAAGTGACCGGGTTGGCGGTGAGATCGACCAAGCTCAACGTGGGATTAGCAGCGCCCCCCGAGAGCACGATCAACGATTTGGCTGCGCCGTTCGCTTGCGCCTCTCCGACCGTGACCCAGTAGCTTGAGGTCACCCCGGTTGGGGCGATCGTCGGCGATGTGTTGGTGCCACCAATTCGGAGAACGGGGGCGTTGGGATCGAGATAGCCCGAGACCACGTAGAGGGTGCCATCCGGCGCGAAGGAGATCGCGCCATTTGGAGTGGTCGGCAACGTAGCATAAGCCGTCACCGCCGGGGTGGCGCTGCTCGGATTACTGACACGCCAGAGCGTGGCGTCGCTCAGATCGGGATTCCCTCCAAAACAGTTGTTGTCGAAAAACAAATCGCCGCTCAGGGGGTCGACCGAGAGACCGTTGGGGCAGGTCAGACCGGATACTACGGTTCGAATGATATTACCGTTGGCGGGATCGACCTGAACGATGTCGCCGGAGGACGAACCGCCGGTGGTGACCGAACGACTGAGGTACAGGCTGCCATCCTTGCCGAAGACCGGCTGCCCGAGCGTCGGCCCCAGGTTCGCGATCTGGTTGGCATTCGTGGCCAATCCGCCTTGAATGCCCATTTTAAACAGAACGCCATCGGGGAAATCCGCGACGAATACCGACCCCGCCGTGTCGAAAGCCGGGTTCGACGCACCCGGACACCCGCCCCAGTTGATGTTGCCGAAGAGAAAGTTCCGCGCGGCAAAGCCGTTCGCAAAGGATGTCAAGGCAAAGCCGTTCGCGGCCGCTGGCGGCGCCACGACGCAAGAGGTCGGGGTGCCGGTGAAATCGACGGTCGCCGACCCAGGAACGGGCAAATCTCCGTCGGTGACATCGACGGCCGTGTACACGACGGTTTCGCTCACCCCGTTCCGGGCGGTGAACTGGATCTGCCCGTTGGCATCGGTGACGGCCGGGTCAGGTCCGGTGATCAGGGAGTGGCCGCTGCCTTGCGAAAGCCTGATTTCCTTCAAGGGCGAGGGGCGATTTAGCGCGTCCTTGAGAGTCACACATTAACACCATAAATAAAAAGGGAAATATGGGGCGTAACCCAATCGCAGCGATGTTCACAGCATGGATTAGTTCAGTACAGGAATGAAATCAAGAGGGGGTGAATTTTTTCCAAGACCCGCAGAGGGTCATCCATCCGGCTATGACGATATAGACTGTCCCTGCCGGGTTTGCGGCAACCATTCGCGCAGAAAATCCCGGTGAAAGGCCGCCCAGATCAGAATGGGCGCCACCGCCGGCAAAATCAGATAACCGAGCTGATAAGCCAGCGCCAACAGTTCGCGGGTCAGCGGCGTCGTACCCATTTGTTCAGCGATGGCTGGCTCCATTTGAAAAACCAGCACCTTGAGCGCATCACAGGCAATACCCCAGACCGGAATCAGCATGAACACCATGCTCCCCATCATCGTCCGATACAGCTTGTCGCCGATATCTGTCGGCGCCGCCAGGGTCAGCGCCAGTAATAACGGCAAGCCGTAAGTATATTGCAGCGCATTGATCGTGAAGATGAGTTGTGCTTGAGCACCGGGCGGCAGCGCAACATTCGCTGATGTCGTTATAAACTGTGTCACGATATCCACAGTAATTCCCTGCGGTTCAACGGCAGCGATGGCCTGCGGAAAACCATAGGTAAGGACCCAATGGGTCCAGCCGGCAATCGGCATCAGTAATAACGGCCCGAGCGCGTACCAAACCACGAACGTCGGCGCCAGCCACAGTAACACGCAGACGAGAAAACGATCGATGGGACGGCGCGGCATGAGTGCTAAACCGATGGCGCCATGGCGTCCGCTGGCCGATCGCGATCTACAGGCGCCGGCAACATCCGCACCCAGAACAGATAGACAACGAGTCCATCCAGCATGATCAGCGCCTGCCACAGATAGAGATGCGCCCACTCGAACCAGGCCGGATTCCATTGCAGCAGATAAAAAAGACTGATAATCCTGACTAAATTTAAAGTTTGAATCGCCATGAAGCCCAGCCCTATCCCCATCATTTTGCGCCGCCAATCCGCCGGAGTGGCCACAATAGCGGCGATCACGCAGATCATGGCCTCGACGCCGTTGCATCCGGGCTGAATACTGACCGCCGCGCCCGTTTGTATATTGCGCAGCACAATGCCGTCAGCCTGCACCGTGCTATCGAAAATCTGGAGCGCTACAGCGCTGACCTTAGCGATCGCTGCGGTAAATGGCTGGATCACCCAGGTCTGCACTGGCCCAAGCAATTCAATCACAAACAAAGCTAGCAGAACCAGGGCGAAAATGATGAGCGGCATGAATGCAGTAACCTTCGATTCAGGTTGAAGTTTGGATGGACGCCTAATCCTCCGCCGGCGTCCAGCCCCCCAGATCTCTCCAGCGATTGACGATCTGGCAGAATAATTCTGCGGTGCGCTCGGCGTCATAAATAGCCGAGTGCGCCTCACGCTCATTCCACGGAATGCCCGCCGCCTGCGATGCGCGCGCTAATACTGTCTGGCCGTAAGCCAGTCCGGCCAACGACACCGTGTCAAAATTGCTGAATGGATGAAAGGGACTGCGTTTAATTTTGGTTCGAGCCACCGCTGCGTTCAGAAAAGCCAAATCGAAGAAAGCGTTATGACCGACCAGAATGGCGCGATTGCAACCCGTATCCCGCACTTCCCGACGCACCTCCCGGAAAATATCAGTCAATGCCTCACTTTCCGGCACAGCAAAACGGAATGGATGATCGGGATCAATGCCATTCACCGCCATTGAGGTGGGGTCCAGCCGGGCGCCGGGAAACGCCTGAATATGATGCGCCAGCGTTCCAGCCGGCCGCAGATTGCCCTGCCAGTCCATCCGCACGATGACTGCTGCGATTTCCAGCAGGGCGTCGGTGGCAGCATTGAGACCGCCCGTCTCAACATCAATGATGACGGGCAAAAAACCCCGGAAACGGCGGGCGATGAGCGCATTGGGAGCAGGTTCATTCATAGACGCAGCATACCGGATCATCCACTGGAACGCACATACGCCACGCTTTCGCCTCCAAATCTATCGATGGAAACCGCTTTTTTCAGCGTTCTTCACCGGTCATCCTGTGCAGGATAAAGCGTCAAGCAACGATTGCTTCAAAATATTAGTTTATGCTAATTTACTAATTCTTATCAGCGCCGTGCGCCGCAATCCACACGCTACAGGTTCTCCTCATGAATACCGCTCCCACCGCCGATCCAGAAATCGCCACGCGCCAGCTTGAGCATTTCCCGATCGCCATTTTCTCGATTGTAATGGGGATCAGCGGCCTGACGCTGGTCTGGCTGAAAGCGCATACCGTACTGGGTCTGCCGGTGATCGTTGGAGAGGGGTTGCGCGGTGTAGCCAGTATCCTGTTCATCATCCTCCTAGGCGTTTACGGCCTGAAAGCCTTGCGCCATCCCCAATCGGTCGTGATGGAAATGCGTCACCCGGTACGGATCAACTTCTTTTCTACTATTTCAATCTCGCTGTTACTGCTGGCCACCGCTTATGTCGAAGCCGCGCCTGAAGTCGCCTTATGGCTGTGGGGGGTGGGCGCAGTCCTGCATCTGAGCCTCACCCTGGCCATTTTCAGTAGTTGGCTTCACCATACCCACTACGCCATTCAACACGCCAATCCCGCCTGGTTCATTCCGGTGGTTGGCAATATCATCGTACCCATCGCGGGCGTTCGGCTGGCTTCGCCGGAATTGTCGTGGTTCTTCTTCAGCATTGGCCTGGTGTTCTGGATCGTGCTGCTGACTATCGTGTTGTACCGACTGTTCTTTCACGAGCCCCTACCCGCCCGGCTCACTCCGACCCTGTTCATCCTGCTCGCACCGCCCTCGGTAGGTTTCATCGCCTATCTGCAACTCAATGAAAACCTCGACGCCTTCGCTCGCATTCTTTATTACACCGCGCTGTTTCTAGCCCTGTTGCTGGCCAGTAATGCTATGCGTTTTTTACGAACCCCCTTCTTTATTTCGGCCTGGGCCTATTCCTTCCCACTGGCTGCGCTGACCATCGCCACGCTGACTATGGGCGCTCGCCAGCCTGGTCCGGTTTTCACCCTGCTGGGATTGGGTTTGCTGGTCCTGGTGTCGCTGGTCGTGGCAACGCTGACGATGAAAACCCTGATTGCAGCAGGCCAGCGACAAATTTGCGTCCCGGAATGAGTCGCTCTGCTAACCCTGTTGCACGGGCAGAAGGCGCCAATCATTAATCATTTCCGGTTGTTGCGAATTCGCAATGCAGTCGGTGCTGTACCGGTCGCAAGCTGCTGACTATCCATCTTCAGGGAATTGCCGGGGTTCCTTGAAAAGGACATAGATGACTGGATGTTCCGCGAGCACCCGCAAGGAAACAATGACATGAAAATCGCCGTTACGAGTCAAAATCGTCGCACGATCACCGAACATGCTGGCAAATGCCGGAAATTCTGGGTTTACCACATCGACCAAGGCCAACCCACTGGTAGGGAATTGCTGGAGTTGCCGATAGAGCAATCCTTTCATGAAAGCTCACCGCATGAACCGCATCCACTGGACGATGTGCAGGTACTGATTGCGGCCAGCATGGGACCGGGATTGAATCAACGTCTCGCTACCAAAGGCATCACGGCCCTGACAACCTCGGAAACTGACCCTGACCAGGCGGTTGCAGCTTATCTGCAAGGAACGCTGACCGTTAGATCGGGTTCATGCGACCCTGGAGACCACCACCCGCATCATTCCTGAAGGCTGTGTGGTCCTTCAAACCACGGCCCCATCCAGAAAGAATATTGATCTATCCGAAGGAGGTTACCGCCATGTCCGCTTCTCAACCCCTCGATATCGGCGTCCTGCAACGGCTGAAAATTCGCTGTATTTCTGAAACCGGCTGGTTTGACACCGCCACCGTATTCAGCGACATCCAGGATGCCGGCGGCGCGACAGCCGATCAATACACGATTCCCTGGCCGCCGTTCGGACCGCTGCATAGCGACAACGCCGCTGGCTTTTCAGCGCTGCTGGAAGCTGAGGCAACCGATGGAACCGTGCGCCGCCTGCTGTTCGACACTGGCTGGAATCCCGCCTGGATGGATCGTCGCTTCGCCGAGGAGGGTATTGACCAGTTGCTGCAACAAGGCCAGATCGAAGCGCTGGTCATCAGCCACGAGCATTTCGATCATTTCTGGGGGATCGGCTCGACCCTCAAGCATTGTCCCGGCCTCACCCTTTACCTTCCCGAAGGCTTCCATCCAGCAGGGTTCGCTCATATCCAGCGGCAGGGACATACCGGCCAGGTCATTACCGTTCCCGTCGATCAACCGCTGGTGCTATTTCCCGGCCTGGCGCTGGTCAGCTTCCCGATGAGCACTCTATTACAAGTGCAGGGCGAAAATGTACTGTACGCCCACCTCCAGAATCGTGGTATGGCGATGGTAACCGGTTGCGGTCACGGCGGCGTTCTGAATCTGCTGGACTACGCCCGCCGGACTTTCCAGGGTGGTGAGCGTATCCATGCCATCTATGGCGGACTGCATATTTCACCCTTGGAAGACTGGGATGAAGCGCGGGAACAGGTGGTGAACACCCTGAACGAGTATGGCATCGCCAAAGTAGCGTGCAACCACTGCACCGGACGCACTGCCGTCGAAAGGATGCTGGAGATCGGAATGCCCGTGATGCGCGGGAGCGCCCGGAACGGCTCCCAAACCCATTTATTTGTGGGCAATGGCGATGTGCTGGAACTGGGGTAACCGATGGATGATTTCAACGACAAAGCTCAGACCTGGGACGCTGATCCCATCAAGCAGGAACGGGCGTTGGCTATCGCCGCTGCGATTCGGCAGCGGGTTCCGCTAACGCCTGACTGGAGCGCCCTTGAGTACGGCTGTGGAACGGGCTTGTTAAGCTTCGCCCTGCGGGCTGATCTAAGCCGGATCACGCTGGCCGACAGTTCGCTCGGTATGTTGGCAGTGCTGGAAAAAAAGATCGCCGCCGCCGGGCTGACCCATTGGCGCCCGCTCGCCCTCGATCTGATGGCGGACCCGCCCCCTGCCGAACACTACCACCTGATTTATACCCTGATGACCCTGCACCATGTCGCTGATGTCGACCGGTTGCTACAGATTTTTTATGACCTGCTGCATCCGGCCGGTTGGCTGGGTATCGCCGATCTGGATCAGGAAGACGGTTCGTTTCATGGCGCTGGCTTCACCGGACATTGTGGCTTTGACCGGGCAGCGTTGCGGGCGCAGTTATTAAGGGCTGGGTTCAGTAGCGTAAATTTTTCCACCAGCTATTTGATGAAGAAAGCGACCGATCGGGGCCTGCGGGAATATCCGGTTTTCCTGGCGGTCGCGACTCGGCTATAGTCCTACGGGGTCTCGGCGGTCCGGTGGGTCAGCAACCGCCACTCAATCGCTTGCTGACCGGCGGGCGGCCGCTCTTCCCGCGCCAGGATCGCGGTCACGGTCACGGCGGGAATGCACAAGACCACCGGTTGGCCCGCATCCGCTCCACCGTCCGCGTGGTATGGACCTCCAGAATCTCCCGCCACTCGACCGCCGGGTTGTCCAGCAACCGGTAGGCGGCCTGGGTCTCCGGCCAGCCCCCGCAGGCCAGTGGGATGCTCCCCGTCGGTTGCGCCGACAGATCGTCTACCAGTTTGATCAAGCGGTGGGTCCGCCGTGCACCCCCCAACTCCAGAGCTTTGATCTCCTGCGCTGCCCAGCCCATGCCACCACCCCACAAAGCTATAAAAACATATATCATACAATTAGTTGGCATTTGTGGGTAATCGGGTGGCCACTAAGCACATCCTTAATCAGTATTTTTTTGCAGTAGTTCCTGTAAATTTTCTTGTGATGGCAAAAGGTCACAGCGGGAAATTAGATTATTGGCTGGTTCATCCCACTCTCTAGTCCTAAGGGCTAATATCTAATTTTTCTCACCCGACTCATAGTCCGAATCACCAGAAAAATTTATAGGCAGGACTTTCGCTAAACCCGTAAATTCGTCATACCTGCGAAGGCGGGTATCCATTCTTTTCAACGAATGACTGGATTCCCGCATACGCGGGAATGACGAAAAGCGAAAGTCCTGATAGGAAGTATTTTTAAAGCTATTTTCCGACTCCCGTGTCACACCTAAAATTCCTGCCATTCCTCGGCATCGACGGTAGCAAATTTTCTTTCGACCGAGCTTAGCCGAGAGTTGGCGGCCACCAGTTGCGGCAATCCCATGTCAATGCGATTTCAGCAGCAGCGCCTTCAATCCCCTGCATCCGGCTCACCACAGTTTCTTAAAATCACCGCTCGCGCTGCATCCCGCAACCGCACTGCGGCCGACCAGTCGTCGCCATCCGGTGCGATCAGTGGCTCAATAATCACTGCCAAGGCGCTCCGGCGCGGGAACCAGGAACCGGCGCGCAGCATCGTGCGCGTACCGCGAATGGTCACTGGCGCTACCGGCACACCGGCCTGCGCCGCCGCCATGAAAGCCCCTAAGCGAAAAGACAATAGGCCAGGCGTCCGTTTAAACGTACCTTCCGGGAAGAAGCCCAGTGATTGACCCGTGCGGGCGGCTTCAACCATCTTGTACGCCTCATCCACGCTGCGCTGCACATCAAACCGCTCAACGAACAACGTGCCAATCCGCTCCAGCGGCTTGCCAATCCAGGGATTATTCAGCAATTCCCGCTTGGCCACGTAATGAAAATGCCGGGGAATCGCCGCCATCAGTACATAGGCGTCGAGAAAGCTGGAATGATTAGCGACCAGAATGCAGGGACCCGCCGGCAAATATTCCAAGCCGCGCACCTTAAGCGACGTGCCCGTCAATTGCGCTAGCAGCAATGTTGCAATGCGGCTCAGCGCCCAGCGCCATTCCCGTTTTGGCAGGATCATAATCCCCAGCCAGGTCAGTGGAGCCAGCAATCCAAACATCATCCAAGCATAACCAGCAAATAATCGCTCGCCCAAGCCGTGCCATACTTTCCGTGTTTGCGCCCAACCACTGGTCAGCGCAATTCGCACCAGTTGCAACCATAAGGCCCGGCCACCGCGCCCGAGCGCATCACGTTCATATAAATCCCGAATGGCTGCTCGACGAATCTTGCCGCTGGACGTCTTCAACACCGAGCGCGGCGGCGCAAGCCGCACATCATCCGGCGGCAAGCCCAGCAAATCCACGCTGGTGCTAACCACGCACTGGCGCAAATGCTCCAAGGCTTCGGCTTGAACCGCACGGGTTTCCGCCACCACCACCAGCCGTTCACTCCCCGTCGCCGGGTCATCGCTGGCGAACACGGCAACACAGCCCTTGCGGATACCCGGAATCTCGCCAATCGCCTGTTCAAGCTCATAGGGATAGATATTGCGCCCGCCGCGAATGATCAGATCCTTAACCCGCCCCGTCAGATACACATCGCCATCGGCCAGATAACCGCGATCCCCGGAATCCAGCCAATCATCGCCATGTGGGAACAGCCGCCGGGTCGCCTCGGGGTTAAGGTAATAACCTGCCGTCGCAGAGGGTCCCTTAAACTCCAGCCGGCCTTCCCGCCGATCCGGCAGCTCCCGGCCATTCTCATCGACGATGCGAATTTGATGACCGGGAATCGGCTGGCCGCAGGCAGGAAATTGCAGGATGGCCGTCTCATCCCGCGCAGCGGGTTCGGCTCGGCCCTGAGCCATGAACACCTCGCGCAGCACCCGATCCATGATCGGTCCCCGGTTTGGCGGATGCAGCGCCAATCCGACTGAACACTCGGCTAATCCGTACACCGGAGCCATCGCTTTCCGCTGAAAGCCGCAGGGTTCAAAGCGGGCGATGAACCGTTCCAGAGTCGCCGGGCTCACTGGTTCCGCGCCGTTCAACGCCATGCGCCAGGAACTCAGGTCCAAACCTTCCAGCTCATGATCCTGAATGGCGCGGACGCACAGTTCGAAAGCGAAATTGGGAGCGGCGGACAGCGTACCGCGATGGCGATGAATAGCCCGCAACCAACGCGAGGGGCGCGCCAGAAAACTGAGCGGTGACATGACAACCAGTGGAAAGGCGTAGTACAGGCTGCCCAGATAAGCGCCGATCAGCCCCATATCGTGATAAAGCGGCAACCAACTAACGAAAACATCTTCAGAACAGGCTGCGACCGTCGAGCCCATGGCCCGCAGGTTGGCTAGCAAATTGGCGTGAGTCAGCATCACGCCCTTGGGATCGCCAGTACTGCCCGAGGTGTATTGCAGGAAGGCCAGATCCTGGGCATTGATAGCGGCGTCGCGCCAGATCGCCGGTTCTTGCTGCAACTCTTTAGCCGTAACAATGTGTTGCAAAGCTTCGACCTGCGCTTGAAGCAGTCGCGCCACTAGCTTGGCTTCCGAAACGGTGATCAGCACCTTCGCCTGAGCGTTATCCAGTAACCGGGCATGGCGGCGTAAATGCTCCTCAATTTGCGAGGGGCGCACCGGTGGGTAAATCGGTACCGGGATCCCGCCCGCTAACAGGATGCCGAAAAAGCTGAGAAAGTATTCAGCGCCAGTCGGCAACATGATCGCTACGGTTTGGCCAGGTTGCAGCCCTCGGTCGCGCAACCCCGTCGCCAGCGCTCGTGCGCCTTGACGTAGACTGGCGTAAGTGAAGGTCGCATCAATCTGATCCTGACTGCCGTAAATCTCAATCGCCACCCGGTCGGGATGGGCCTCGGTGTGCCAGTCCAGCACTTCCACTAAGGTTTGCGCACGGGTCGGAGCACCCACCGCAGAACGGCTCAGGATCGGCGCTTGTGCAACTTCAGGTTCCGGCGCCATGGGTTCGCCACGCGCTGCCAAAATCAGTTGCAACAAGTCACGCGGCGTTTCAACCAACAACACCTGTTCGTTCAGCCGCACCTGGAACGTTTGCTCCACGCGCTGCAACAGTTCAGTCCGGGCCAGGCTGTCCAGCGCCAGGTCGCGGTCGACATGGCTGTCGAGCGAAAGCCCTTCAATCGCCCGTTCCGACTGGCGGATTTCCCGCAGTAAGTCTCGCAATAGATCTAACAGGCGAGGGGCGATATTTTCACAGGAAATCACGGTTTCTGCAGGGGCAGACAATCCAGCATGATCGGCAGGCATGACAACAGTCCGTGGGGCAAGGGCGCAAAGGGTTGGCGGATGACCAGGCGTCAAGCTGCCTGGCGTCTTTATACTAAACTGGACATTTGCTTGAATCCACCTTCCCGGCTCCCTGTGAATAAAGAAGCTGACATTCGTATCTTTCTAGCTAAACGCACCCATCGCTGAAGCTGTGACCACGGTCTGTGGCCAGCCGACAGACTTGATCAAACTGGAGATTCTACGCCGCTGACTGATGCTGAACCGGAAACGTTCTCCATGCTACCCTGTCGCCCGCTGATCGATCTTGAGGATTTCGCGCCATGACTCGTCCATCACTCCACTGCTGGCTGATTTCGTTATTGCTGGGACCGACCTGCGCTCTGGCGCTGGAAGTCGGTGAGATTCAGGTCCAGTCTGCACTAAATCAGTTATTCGACGCCACGATCCCCTTGCCGACGTTGACGCCCGAAGAGTTAGGCCGGATTTCCGTCAAGGTAGCCTCACCGCCGATGTTTGAAGAATTTGGCCTCGATCGGACACCGACTCTATCAAATTTAATTTTTTCAATTCAATATGATGCGGAAGGACGGGTGTACGTCAAGGTGGTATCGACCCAACCGATCCGCGAACCGTCGCTGGCGCTACTGTTGGAGTTTGGCTGGCCACGCGGCAAGACATTTCGCGAATTCACCGTGCTGCTGGACCCCGTGCGGCGCTTGGCCCAACGTCCTGGCAACCGAACCAAGACGGTTCTGAACACACCGGATGCGCCCAGCATAGCGCCCGTGTCGTCCCCAGCACCGACATCCGCTCCAGTGCCAGCAGTCGCTGTGACCGTTCCTGAAATCCGTGAGCCGGCAACCGCACCGCTCCCGGTCGAAGTGTCATCGACCGCGCCGGCTTATAAACCGGGTGATGTTTACGGTCCAGTCATTCCCGGCGAAGGATTGTGGGGAATCGCCCTCAAGATCCGCCCGGAGGGAATCACCCGTGAACAGATGATGCAAGCGCTGTTTCAAGCTAATCCGCAGGCGTTTTCCAGCGCGGGAATGGGAGGTCTGAAGATTGGCGCTCGGTTGCGAATGCCGACCTACCGGGAGATTGCTGATTTCACAGGTTCCTCAATCGCCCAGCGACTGGCGACTTTGGAAGAACATCCGGCGATACCCGTAGCCACGGATAGCGCTCCACCTCCCAGTACCCCCGAAGTCTTCCCGCTGACGCTCATGCCGATTCCCGAACCAGTGGCCATCACGGAAACGCCGATGCCCGCGCCAGTGATTCCCCCCATCCCCTCCCGACCTGTTACTGAACCGGTAGTAGCAGCAATTACAGCGGAACTGGAAGCTCCCAAGGTTGTTGAACCGGCCGCCCCGCCGCCTGCAACAACATCTGAGCCAAAGCCAGAGCCAAAGCCAAAGCCAAAGCCAAAGCCAGAGCCAGAGCCAGAGCCAGAGCCAGGGCCAGAGCCAGAGCCAGAGCCAGAGCCAGAGCCAGAGCCAGAGCCAGAGAAGCCCAAGGTTGCTGAACCGGTCGCCCCGCCGCCCGCGCCAGATGCATTCGCTATGGAACCCGTTTCAGCAACACCTCTGCTGTCTCTGGTCATATCGGAAATCTTAGCGGACGAGGTTCATCTCCCGATAGTAATCGCCCCTGCACAAACGGCCATCGAGTTGCCCGTCGCCGAGCCTCCCATGCCAGTCGTTGAAGAGCCATTAGCGGAACATCCGGCGCCAACCTCCGCTGAAAAAGCGTTCGGCGAACCACCCACTCCGGTCGTTGTGGAAAAGTCGACGGCTATTGAAGAAGAACCGCTGGTCGAACCACTAGTTCCAGTCACCACTGAAAACCCTCCCGTCGTTGAAGAACCATCAGCAACGCCCGCTCCGATTTCCGTTGAAAAAGAACCGGTCAAACCACCCGTTCCAGTCACCACCGAAAACCCACCTGTCGTTGAAGAATCCCCCACTACTGCTAAATTACCAAATACAGCAGCCACCCAACTGGATAAAGTCTACAAAGGTGGTGATCAATACGGGCCGGTTTCCAACAACGAACGACTCTGGGACATTGCGACCAAGGTGCGCCCTGACCCAAATGTGAGCCGGGATGTCATGATGAAAGCGTTGTTCCTGGCCAATCCGCAGGCGTTCGCCAAGCCGACCATGGATTATTTGAAGACAGGATCAGTGCTACGCATCCCCACGCTCCAGGAAATCGTTGAGCATACCGGCTCTACGGTTGCTAAGAGTCTGCTGGAACAACAAAGCGCTACTGAATCCCGGAATGAACCGGAAGTAACACCTGTTGATTGATAATCCCCCCTTGGAACAGAAGGGGTGGTGCAACAGCATCAGGGGGTTCGAGGTTTTTAACGCCAGAAGAAATTCAAGCGAGATTGCCGTGCGCCGCTGATGCGCACTGTTTGCCCTTGAGTCTGGCCCAGCGCATCAACATCCACCGTGTAAGCGCCGGGCGGCAATTGCGCAAAGAACCAGGGACCGCTCGATTGGGTGCTCAAGACCGTTTCCCCACGAGCATCGACGATGTTCACCTGGACATCCGCTAGATAATTGCCGGCCTGTACAGCAAACAGCACCCGTAAATTAAACTGATGGGACAAGGCGTTGAGTTCATCGCGCTCGCCTTCCCCTACCCCGCCGGACGCATAACGAATTCCTCGATAATCCTGGACTTGAATCAAACGGCCTGGCGGTGACCAGCCAGGACTTCCATTCATCTCCAGCGCCGCTCTGGACGACGCCATCGGAACAGAGGTTCGAGGCTCAGCGTAGGGCTGAGTGTCTCCCGTCAGTGGTCGAGACTGCCGTGGCGAGCTGGACAAGGGAGGAGGTTCTTGCAATGACGGCGGACTGTAGACCGGGGGAGGACTATCCATCTGCTGCGCGCCGGCCCAGGGCGCCAATCCACCGCTTAACGTGAACACGATTACACTGATCATACGCATCGTCGCCATTTCTGCTCTCCTTAATCACTCTGTGAGTCTTTAGAACCCTATCCATGGATTGAATTCCCAAATCGATCAGCGGCTCTGGAAAACCTGCCCGTATTGTTGGCGCATGACCTTCTTATCGAGTTTGCCGACACTGGTTTTCGGGATCGTCTCAACCCGCAACACTTGGTCAGGGATACCCCATTTGGAAATCACCCCTCGCTCGGCAAAATCCTGAAGCCAGGCGCGGATCACCGCCGCTTCCACCTCCTGCCCTGGCTTGGCCACCACCAGCGCCAGGGGCCGCTCACCCCATTTCGGATCTGGGACGCCAACAACCGCCGCTTCCGCGACCGCCGGGTGCTTGAGAATCAAATCCTCCAGTTCCAGCGAAGAAATCCATTCACCACCGGTTTTGATCACGTCCTTCAACCGGTCCGTGATCTTGAGATAGCCTTCGGCGTCGATCACGCCAATATCGCCCGTGTGCAGATAGCCGCCGCGCCAAAGCTGTTCAGAATTTTGCGGGTCCCTGAGATACCCCTGAGTCAACCACGGACTGCGCACCACCACTTCACCCTGACTCACGCCATCATGCGGCACATCCTTCATCGCCTCATCGACGATCCGCAATTCCACCATAGGAATCGGCAGTCCGGTCTTGCAGCGAATTTCCAGTTGCCGCTCCTCATCCCAATCCAGCATATGCGGCTTGAGTTGGGCGAACACCAGAATCGGGCAGGTTTCGGACATGCCGTAAGCAGCGAAAATATCCACGCCCCGGTTCCGAGCCTGGCGGGCCAACGCCTGCGGCAATGCCGCGCCGCCAATGATCACCTTCCAGCGCGACAGGTCGGTGTCATCGACCTTGGGGCTGGCCAGCAGCATTTGCAAGATCGTCGGCACACAGTGGGAAAAAGTCACTTTCTCGCGCTGAATTAAGCTGAGCAACTGTTCGGGGACATAGCGCCCCGGATAGACCTGTTTAACGCCCAGGGTGGTCGCGACGTAAGGAACCCCCCAGGCGTGAACATGGAACATCGGGGTAATCGGCATGTACACATCGTCCTGGTTAAAGCGTCCCTGACCGGTTCCGGCCAGTGCCGAACGGGTCGCCAAGGTGTGCAACACCAGTTGCCGGTGACTGAAATACACCCCCTTGGGCAGACCCGTCGTGCCGGTGGTGTAGAAAGTCGTGGCGCACGTATCCTCGGAGAAGTCCGGGAATTTATGGTCAGGATCGCCGGAAGCCAGCAGGGTTTCGTACTCTGTGCTGATGTCGAGCGTCGTAGCCGGAATCTGGCCAGTGTCGTTCAACAACACCAGTTGCTTGACGGGTTCGATCCGGTCGCGAATGCTTTCCAAAATCGACAGAAAGTCGGTATTGACCAAAATCACGTCATCCTCGGCGTGATTGATGGTGTAGAGAATCTGCTCTGGGGATAGCCGGATATTGATGGTATGCAGCACAGCGCCCAGCATGGGTATGGCGAAGAAGCATTCCAGATAGCGATGACTGTCCCAGTCCATCACCGCCACGGTATCGCCGGGCTTCACCCCCAGCCCCGCCAAACCACTGGCCAACCGGCGGATGCGCTCACCCATCTCCTGATAGGTTTGGCGCTTGAAATCGCCATAAACAATCTCCTGCTGCGGAAATTGGCGAATCGGGTTATCGAGCAGGTGCTTGATCAACAGAGGATGGAAATCAGCGGAAGGGGTGCGGGCAATGGTGCGGGCGGACATGGATGTAGCGCTCCTCGTTGCGATCATAGCGATCTCCCGGAAATGGGCGTTGTTGGTGAAACTATAGCGTTCCTTCACTCAACCGTCATGTCGGGCGATAAAAGCCTTGATCGCGGTGACATCTGCGTCCATGACTTCGAAGCGCTGAGGCAATGTCTCGATCTGCTTATAGCCGGCAGGTCGCTCTGGAGAGCGACCCAGTGCTTCGATAATGGAATCCTCGAATTTGACCGGCAAGGCCGTTTCCAGACAGATCAGCGGCACACCCTCCTCGTGATATTCCAGCCCTACTTTCACCCCGTCCGCCGTGTGCGTGTCAATAACAATCCCGAATTCTTGATAAATCCGGCGAATGGTGGCCATGCGGTTTTGGTGGGTGCTGGAGCCGGTGACGAAGCCTGATTCCCGAATCGCCGGAAAGTAGGGGGTGTTGGACAAATCGAAATAACCCTGCGCATCCACCTGCCGCCATAGCTCGCGCACGACCGCCGCGTCACGCCCGACCACATCGCAGATGAACCGCTCAAAGTTGGACGCTTTGGAAATATCCATTGATGGACTACTAGTGTGCGTCACCTGATCAGTCGCCCGCACCCGATAGACGCCGGTGCGGAAAAATTCATCCAGCACGTTATTTTCGTTGGTGGCCAAAATCAGCCGGCGGATGGGCAAACCCATACGTTTGGCGATATAACCGGCGCAGATATTGCCGAAATTGCCGGACGGCACGGCAAAGGAGACTTCCTGATCATCGCGGGTGGTCACCGCCAGCCAGCTTTTGAAATAGTAAACAATCTGTGCTGCGACCCGCGCCCAGTTGATTGAATTGACCGTGCCAATAGCGTAGCGGGCTTTGAATCCGGCATCGTTGCTGACGGCTTTCACCAGGTCCTGACAGTCATCAAACACCCCGCGCACCGCGATATTGAAAATATTAGGGTCTTGCAGCGAGAACATCTGCGCTGTCTGAAACCGGCTCATCTTCTGATACGGTGACAACATGAACACCCGGACGCCGCGCTTACCGCGCATCGCGTATTCTGCGCTGGAACCGGTGTCGCCGGATGTCGCGCCGAGAATGTTGAGATGGCCACCCGTTTTCAACAGGGCGTATTCAAATAGATTGCCCAGCAATTGCAGGGCAATGTCCTTGAACGCCAAGGTCGGTCCGTTGGACAGCCCCAGGAGCCACACCCCGTCGTTTAACAACGTCACTGGGGTAATCTCTGCGGTACGGAACGCCTCAATGGTGTAGGTTTTGTCGATCAGCGCCTGCAGATCATCGGCGGGAAGGTCATCGGCGAAGGAGCGTAAAATGGCGAAGGCCAATTCCGGGTAAGACAAGCCACGCCAACGCGCCAATTCGCCCGGGGCCAGCACAGGATACGTCTCCGGGAGAGTTAGACCGCCATCGGGGGCCAGACCGCCGAGCAGGATGTCGGAAAAAGTGGCGGGAGCCAGACCGCCTCGGGTGCTGACATAGCGCATGTTGGAAAGTCCTCGGAAAGCGCGAAAGGGACAAAGGTTACTATGGCCCATTGTACCTGTCCGCTCGGGTAAGGGAGACAGGGTATGGTGCGCAACGCAACCGCCGTTCTGTCTCCCGGTCGCTTATTTCCCAGCTTTTGCCATTTCCGCCATGACCAACTGCGTCCACGCCCCGGAACCGGGCAGGTTCTGCCCACCGTCAGCGATCACCAGCGTTCCCGTGATGTAGGATGCCAGCGGAGAGGCCAGAAATACGCTGAGTTGGCCAATATCGTCCGGGGTGCCGAAGCGACCGAGCGGAATCATCTTCTTGAGCTGATCGGCGCTGCCTTCGGGAACCAGCCGACGCACCCCTTCGGTGCCTTCAATCGGCCCCGGCGCAATGCTGTTGCAGCGAATGCCGAACCGACCCCATTCCAGCGCCAGATTGCGCATCATCTGATCAATACCGGCTTTGGCCGCGCCAACATGCGCCTGGAAGGCATAAGGCATGAACGCTTGTCCCGCTGAAATAAAGAGGATGTTGCCGTGCGTCTCCTTGAGCTGCTCAAACGCCGCCCGGCAGGTATGAAAGGAACCGAGAAGGTCAATATCCATCACCGACTTGAAGCCATTGGGGCTAATCTGTTCTGCCGCTAGAGGAAAGTTGCCCGCCGCACCGCAGATCAGTGTATGCATCGGTCCCAACGTCTCACGACAGCGCTGCATTGCCGCTTCGAGCGCCGGATAATCGCGCACGTCAGCGGAATACGTCGAAACCTGCGCGCCAAGTGCTCGTAACTCGGCGGCAGCGGCGTCCAATTTATCCTGCGAACGGCCCACGATGCCGAGATTGGCTCCCACCGCTGCAAAATTGCGGGCAATGCCTAAATTGATGCCGCTGCTGCCGCCCGTAATGAAAACGGTTTTGCCCTGGAACAGGTCTTTAGCGAAGTACGAGGTGATGTTCATGAGCGCGTCCTGTGAAATCGGGGAAATTAACTTTATCAAGCCTAAACAAAATCCGGTCAGCGAACCTGGTGCATTTTGGCTAATATTCCTTTTCGCATCGATTTTCTTATGATCCGCCAGAAATCCCAAACCATGACCCTCGATACGCTCAACACCTCTCATCCCTCGATTTGGGATTTAATCATCATTGGCGCTGGCGTCAGCGGCCTGAGCATGGCCCAAGACGCCGCCCACGCCGGGTTAAAGATTCTACTGCTGGAGCAAGACCACCGCCCCGGAGGATGCCTGCACTCGCACCGCTTCACCGGGGAACTGGACGGATTTTGGCTGGAGCTGGGCGCACACAGCGCCTTCAACTCCTATGGCAACCTGCTGGCTCTGCTGGAATCCGCCGGGGCGATGAATCGCCTGCGGCGGCGCGCCAAGGTGAGCTTTCGCCTGTACGCCGAAGGTGCAGTTCGCCGTATCCCCTCACAGCTCTATTTCTTCGAACTGCTGCTAGCGCCGTTCCGACTACTGGGATCAAGTAAAACAGGCCGCAGCGTCGCCGACTATTTCGGGCATATCGTCGGCCCGCACAATTACGCTGCGGTATTTGAGCCGGCCTTCAACGCGGTGATTTGCCAGCCTGCCGGAGAATTTCCTGCGGACAGTCTGTTCAACTCCCGCCCCCGACGCCAGGACGTCCCTCGTGGTTTCACCTTGTCCGGCGGCTTGCAAACGATTGCGGAGATTTTGGCCGAACAGCCTGGCGTCAACATCGCATTCGGCCAGACCGTGCAGGCGGTGCGGCGTGAGGGTGGTGATTTTATCGTTCTCACGGATAGCGGTGAAGTTTTCGCCCGTTCGCTGTGCCTGGCGACCCCGGTCGCCGTCGCCACCCGCTTGCTCCAGACCGGATTCCCGGCCCTGGCCGAGCGGTTGGCGGAAATTTCAACAGCGATGGTGGACACCGTCGGGGTCGTGGTTCCCAAGTCCGCGTTGACGTTACCGCCGGTAGCTGGGTTGATCGGTCGCAATCAAGCGTTCTATTCAGCGGTATCGCGTGATGTCGTCCCCGATGAGCAGTATCGAGCATTCACATTCCACTTCCGGCCCGGCGTATTGGATGAGATGGGCCAACGGGACTGCATCGCCCGGACGCTCAACTGTCCACATGAACGGTTGACGACGAATGTAGCGAGGAAGACCAACCAATTGCCAGCCCTGCGGGTAGGGCACGGCGAGCGAACCAGGGATGTAGATCGGATACTGGCGGGAACCCGTTTAGCGTTGACCGGCAACTATTTTACCGGAGTCGCCATCGAGGACTGCATCATCCGTTCACGCCAGGAATGGACCCGATTACAGCGGGAAGCTGGGTGAGAGCGCTGTACGGGACGGGGCGGTCATCAGTCAATACCCCCCGTCCACTCGCTCATTAAAAGGCAGGAGACAGCGTGGTGGTTTCGCCAGCGGGCGCGGACATATTCTCGCCAGCACACCAGACATCGTCATTAATTAGAAACTTGAATTCGACGGGACCCTCGATCGCCTCATTGGTCGTCCAGACCCATACATCATTTTCAACGTTTTTCATCAAGACGCCAGTTTCCCAGCTCAGTCCGGCGCTATCGCCGCGAATATACAAGTTACTGCCATAGCCGACATCGTACTTGGCGACGACGACGGTCACCACGGAGCCGGCGCGCTTTTCAGAAGCCGGAACTTTGGACGCTGCCTTAGAGGCTTTCCCCTTAGCAGGGACCGCTGGCTTCTCTTCCTTGGCCTTGGTGGGGGCCACCGCAGCCGGTTTTTCCGCAACCTTGGCGGGTGCAGGTTTAGCTGCTTCCGCCGCTTTGGCTGGAGCCGGGGCATCTACTGCTTTAGGCGGAACTGGCTTGGCCGCCTCCACTGCCTTAGCAGGAACAGGAACCGGAGCTGGCTTGGCTGCCTCCACCGCCTTAGCAGGAACAGGAGCCGGAGCCGGAGCCGGTTTGGCCGCCTCCACCGCCTTAGCAGGAGCCGGAGCTGGCTTGGTGGCTTCCGCCGCTTTGGCTGGAGCCGTTGCCTTCATCGCCTCGGTCTTGCCAGCCGCTTTAACAGATTCGGATTTGACCGGGGATCCGGTCAGCTCTTTTTTCTTCGGCATGAATCATTCCCCTGAATTGTTTGATGAATTCAAAAGCGCGACAAACAGTCTGATCAGCGCTGTACTGTGTTGAGTCTAACCCAAATTTGAAGCAGCCTCCAAGCCACAAGCGGCTTGAACGGCGTAGAATGGTTGCATCGTCATTAAATTTAGCTCATCCATTCGCATGTTTCGCCACGATTATCCGTTCGATCCCAGTTATGGTTACGATCTGACCGCCCTACTGCGCATTGGAGCGCCGGAGGAGCCAGCCGATTTTGCCTCATTCTGGCGTGATCTATATGCCCGCGCTCGCACGGTCGCAGTCGCGCCAATGCTACGGGAAATTACCAGTTCCCAGCCACGGCTTCGGGTGTTTGAGATGGAATTCACTTCGCTGGACGGGGTGCGGATCGGCGGTTGGCTAACCCGCCCCCGCGACGAACCGGTCGAGCGGGGAGTTGTGGTCAGTCACGGCTACGGCGGGCGGGACAGCCCGGATTTCCATCTACCCTTCCAGCGGGCGGCGCTGCTCTTTCCCTGCGCACGCGGCATTTCCCGCAGCGTCCGCGATGACCTCTCCAGTAACCCTCTGCGTCATGTCCTGCACGGAATTCGTCAGCGCGAGACCTATATTCTGGGCGGCTGCGCGGCAGATACCGTATGGTGCGCGGCTTCGGCCTTGTTGGAATTGTTCCCCATGGCGGCGCAAAGGCTTGACTATCTCGGCATCAGTTTCGGTGGCGGGGTGGGCGCACTGGCCTTGCCTTGGGATGAGCGCTTTCAACGCGCCCATTTGAATGTACCCAGTTTCGGTCATCACCCCTTGCGGCTCACCAGTCCCTGCGTAGGCAGCGGCGAAGCCGTGCGCGCCTACCAGCGGCGCACAGGGCGGGCGCTGGAGATCCTGCGCTATTTCGATGCGGCAGTAGCGGCCCGGCATCTGCGCATTCCGCTGCATATAGCCGCCGCCCGCTTCGATCCGGCAGTCCCGCCGCCCGGTCAATTCGCTATTTACAATGCGCTGGCTGGCCATAAAGAACTGTTCGTGCTGCAAGCCGGCCATTTCGATCATGCCGGGATGATCGAAGAAAATGCGCGGTTGCTGGATGCCCTAGCCTATTTCTTCAATCAGAATTGATCGAACCGTCATCGTTTCTTCATCTGCTTGTCAATTAGCGTCAACCCATACAGTTCAATATTTAGCGGCAACCTATTGGCTGAATGGGATCACGCGAATGAACCGAGAACACCATCAATGGTATAGCCATCGACTCCATCGGAATATGGAATTGCTGGTCTTCGGTCACGCCGGGGCCAAGACGCTAGTGTTCCCCACCCGGTGCGGCCGTTTTTATGAATACGAAGCGATGGGGCTGGTCGAGGCGCTGCGCCATAAAATCGACCAAGGCTTTCTGCAGTTGTACTGCGTGGACAGCATTGATGAGGAAAGTTTCTATTGTTTCTGGAATCATCCCACGCACCGAACCCAACGGCACCTGCAATATGAATCCTACCTGCTGCACGAGGTGTTGCCGTTGATGTGGACCAAGAATGCCCATCCCTGCGTCATTGCTCACGGTTGCAGTTTTGGCGCATTTCATGCGCTCAACCTGGCGCTCCGTCATCCCCAAGCCTTCCACAAGGTGGCGGCGCTGAGCGGCCGCTACGATCTGACACTGTCCGTTGAGAATTTCCGCAACCTGTTTGACGGTCATTACGACGAATACGTTTATTTCAATAATCCCAGCCATTTCCTGCCGAATCTATCCGATCCCTATTTTCTCGATCAGTTACGGCGACTGGATATCGTGCTGGCAGTCGGTGATCAAGACCCGTTCCTAGAGAATAACCGGCAAATCAGCGAATCGCTGTGGCGCAAAGGCATTGGGCATAACCTACACATCTGGCAAGGCCGAGCGCACAGCCCCAAGTACTGGCGGAAAATGGTGGAATTGTACGTCTAGCGGTCAACAGTCCCAGCTACACCCTGTAAACGAGGATTCGACCTGAAAAACCGGCGGCAACGGATGTATTCGCTAATCACCGGTCTATAGTTGTTTGGAACCATCAAACAACTTAGGACTATTCATGATGACCGATAACTACAGCGACCCGGACCCGCAGGAAACCGGGGAATGGCTCGAAGCGCTGGAAGCCGTCCTCGAAGCCGAGGGCTTGCAGCGCGCCCATCACCTGCTGGGCGAATTGCAGAGCAAGGCACGCGCCGCCGGGGTCCACATGCCCTACAGCGCCAACACGCCATACCTGAACACCATCCCCGTCGGTAAGGAGGAATACACGCCCGGCGATCCCGGCATGGAGTGGAAAATCCGCTCGCTGATTCGCTGGAACGCCTTGGCGATGGTCGTCAAGGCCAACCGTATCACCTCGGAACTGGGCGGCCACATCGCCAGCTTCGCCTCCAGCGCCACCTTGTACGATGTCGGCTTCAACCACTTCTGGCACGCCCCCGATGACACCCACGGCGGCGATCTGGTCTTCATCCAGGGCCATTCCGCGCCGGGCGTGTACGCTCGCGCCTACCTGGAAGGCCGGTTGACCGAGGCGCAACTAAACAATTTTCGGCAGGAAGTGGACGGCAACGGACTCTCCTCCTATCCCCATCCTTGGCTGATGCCCGATTTCTGGCAATTCCCCACCGTGTCGATGGGCCTGGGTCCGATTCAGGCGATCTATCAGGCCCGCTTCATGAAGTACCTGCACAACCGGGGCTTGGCCAACACCGAAGGCCGCAAGGTCTGGTGCTTCTGCGGCGACGGCGAGATGGACGAACCGGAATCGCAGGGCGCCATCGCGCTGGCGTCCCGCGAGAATCTGGACAACCTGATCTTCGTCATCAACTGCAACCTGCAACGCCTCGATGGCCCGGTTCGCGGCAACGGCAAGATCATTCAGGAGCTGGAAGGCAACTTCCGCGGGGCCGGCTGGAACGTGCTCAAGGTGCTCTGGGGCTCGTATTGGGACCCGCTGTTCGCCGCCGACAAGAAAGGGCTGCTGCTCAAGCTCATGGAGGAGTGCGTGGACGGCGAGTATCAGAATTTCAAGGCCAAGGGCGGCGCCTACACCCGCGAACACTTCTTCGGCAAATACCCCGAACTGAAGCAGATGGTCAGCCACCTGTCCGACGAGGACATCTGGCGCTTGAACCGGGGCGGCCACGATCCGCACAAGATCTACGCGGCCTACGCGGCGGCGGTGAAACACACCGGCCAGCCGACCGTGATTCTGGCCAAGACCGTCAAGGGCTACGGCATGGGCGTGGCCGGCGAAGGCAAGAACATCACCCACTCGCAAAAGAAAATGGGCGAGCAGGCGCTCAAGGACTTCCGCGACCGCTTTCACATTCCCATTTCCGACGACCAGCTCGAAACCATGCCGTTCTACCGGCCGGCGGATGACAGCCCGGAAATCCAATACCTGCAACAGCGCCGCGCCGCTTTGGGCGGCTACTTGCCGCAGCGCCGCCGCAACGCCGAACCGCTGACCGCGCCACCGCTGGCCGCCTTCGATGCCCTGTTGCACGACACCGGCGAACGGGACATGTCCACCACCATGGCCTTCGTCCGCGTCCTCACCCAACTGGCCCGCGACAAGGTCATCGGCCGCTACGTGGTGCCCATCGTCGCCGACGAGGCCCGCACCTTCGGCATGGAAGGCATGTTCCGGCAAATCGGCATCTACTCGCCGCGCGGCCAGTTGTACGAACCGCAGGACGCCGATCAGTTGATGTTCTACAAGGAGGACAAGAAGGGGCAAATCTTGCAGGAGGGCATCAACGAGGCCGGCGCCATGTCGTCCTGGATCGCTGCCGGCACCGCCTACGCCAACCACGGTATCAACATGATACCGTTCTACATCTATTACTCGATGTTCGGCTTCCAGCGGATCGGCGATCTGGCTTGGGCCGCCGGCGACCTGCAAGCGCGGGGCTTCCTGATCGGTGGCACCTCCGGTCGCACCACCTTGGCCGGCGAGGGCCTGCAACACCAGGACGGCCACAGCCAGATCTTCGCCCAGTTCATCCCCAACTGCGTGTCCTACGACCCGACCTTCGCCTACGAGCTGGCGGTGATCGTGCAGGACGGCCTGCGGCGGATGGTGCAAGAGCAGGAACACGTCTTCTACTACATCACCACCCTGAACGAAAACTATCACCATCCCGCCATGCCGGCAGGCGCCGAGGCCGGCATCCTCAAGGGCATGTACCTGTTCAAGCCGGGTGAAAGCAGCGGCCATCGCGTGCAACTGCTCGGTTGCGGCGCGATTTTGAACGAAGTGATCGCCGCCGCCGACCTGTTGCGCGACGACTGGCAGGTCAGCGCCGACATCTGGTCCCTGCCCGGCATCAACCCGCTGGCGCGGGACGGCCAAGACGCGATGCGATGGAACCTGCTGCATCCCGACCAGCCGCCGCGCGTGCCTTACGTCACCGCCTGTCTCGAAGGGCATCCCGGCCCGGTGGTAGCCGCCACCGACTACATGCGGATGTACGCCGAGCAACTGCGGCCTTTCGTTCACCGGCATTATTTGGTGCTGGGCACCGACGGTTTCGGCCGCAGCGACACCCGCGCCAAACTGCGGCAACACTTCGAGGTGGATCGGCATTACGTCGCGGTCGCGGCCCTGAAGCTGCTGGCCGAGGAAGGGGCGCTACCCGTCGCCAAGGTCCAAGAGGCCATCAAGCGATACGGCATCGATGCCGACAAGCCCAACCCGCTGAACGTCTAAAGGGAGAATTCCGCGTGAGCATCATTAAAGAAATTCACGTCCCGGACATCGGCGATTTCAAAGGTGTCGATGTGATCGAAGTGCTGGTTGCGGCGGGCGACGCCATCGAAGTAGATGCGCCACTGATCATCCTGGAAACCGACAAAGCCACGATGGAAGTGCCGGCGCCGCTGGCAGGCGCGGTGCGCGAAGTGCGCGTCAAAGCGGGCGACAAAGTTTCCCAGGGAGACTTGATACTGTATCTGGATGTGGCCGAAAGTGTCTCCGCGCCAGAGCCGGCGGCAGCCACCCAGGTATCTGAATCGATTGAACCGGCTGCCGGACCCAGTGAAGTGTGCGAAGTGCGGGTGCCTGATATCGGCGACTTCAAGGACGTCCCAATCATTGAGATCCTGGTTGCACCCGGCGACCGGGTGGAAGCCGATACTTCGCTGATGACCCTGGAAAGTGACAAAGCGAGCATGGAGGTGCCCGCGCCTTTTGCAGGCGTCGTGCAAAGCATCGAGGTCAAGATCGGCGACAAGGTCTCGCAAGGCGATTTGATTGTGTTGTTGACCGCCAGTGGAACGGGTAACGCGGTCAAACGGCAACTGCCCGATACCCTGAGTGCGGTCGCGCTGGGGCCGCGCACGCCTAAACCGGTTGACGCTCCGCCTGCGCCGCCTGTGAAAGCGCCGCTCCCTGCTCCAGTCAGTGAAGTCAAAGCGGGAGAACTAGGCAAAGTTCACGCCAGCCCGTCGATCCGGCGCTTTGCCCGCGAACTGGGTGTCGATTTGACCCGGGTCGCGCAAGGTTCCGGCCCTAAAGGACGGATTCTCAAGGAAGACGTACATGCCTTTGTCAAGCAGGTCATGTCGGGAACGTTCAAACCGGAAGGCGCGCCCGGGCTGCCCGCTGGCGCCATGGGCATTCCGCCGATCCCGCCAGTTGATTTTGCCAAGTTCGGCGAAATTGAGGTTCAGCCGCTCTCGCGGATCAAGAAATTGTCCGGGGCTAATCTGCACCGCGCCTGGCTGAACGTACCGCACGTCACCCATCATGACGAAGCGGACATTACTGAGGTGGAAGCGTTTCGCAAGTCGCTGGCTAAAGAGGCCGAACAGCGTGGGGTGCGGGTGACCATGCTGAGTTTCCTGCTGAAAGCCTGCGCGGTGGCGCTGAAGGCTCATCCGCACTTTAATGCTTCGCTGGACGCGACCGGGGAAAACCTGGTGTTGAAGAAGTATTGCCATATCGGCGTCGCTGTGGACACTCCAGACGGGCTGGTCGTACCAGTGATCCGCGATGTAGACAAAAAGAGCCTGTTCGAGCTATCCGCCGATATGGGCGAACTGTCCGCCAAGGCCCGCAATAAAAAACTCGGCCCTGGCGAAATGCAGGGCGCCAGTTTCACCATTTCCAGCCTCGGCGGCATCGGCGGCGTCGCGTTTACCCCCATCGTCAACGCCCCGGAGGTCGCTATTCTCGGCGTGACCCGCTCGCAGATGAAGCCGCTGTGGAACGGTAAGGAATTCACGCCCCGCCTGATGTTGCCGCTATCACTATCCTATGATCACCGGGTCATCGACGGGGCGCAGGCCGCGCGATTGACCGTCACGCTGGCTGGATTGATGAGCGACATTCGACGGCTATTGCTGTAACTTCCTAATCCCCCCTTTGCTAAAGGGGGGGATTTTTCTTCTTCAACGTTATCATCCCGTCGTTTCAATGGGAGATGCCTATCATTAGGCAATTAAGAAACTGGAATTTTCAGCCTCCGAATACCCACCGACACAGAACGCATGGAACACGATCGCCAGCCATTCGAATGCGAAGATTAAGGAAAACGGGGATTCGTCTTAAACGGCCAGTCAGTCTATGATTCCAGAACTTTCAACCCATACTCCCACTCCACCATGCCTGAAGAAATCCTTACAGAGGATCCCCATGACTTGGCGCCCAGCAAAAGCCAACGCAAGCGGGAAGCGACCGTTTTACAAGAACTGGGCGAGCAACTGGTCAAGCTCACCGCGACGCAGTTGAAACGGATGCTGTTGCCGGAAGACCTGCTGGCGGCGGTGCGGCTGGCCCAGAGTATCTCGCAACGAGGCGGGCGCAAGCGGCAATTACAATACATTGGCAAAATGATGCGGCAATTAGACGAGGCGGATATTGCCGGGATGCGCGCCGTGCTGGCGACGATGCAGACGCCGCGTCGCTAATCCTGGCATTTCCGGAGCGCCCTCCCCTGACCCCCCCTTTATCCTGGCTGCTGATTCTCGGCGCGTTGATCGCTTTCGCGCCGATGTCCATCGACATGTACCTGCCCGGCCTGCCGGCCATTGCCACCGAGTTCGGCGCAGAAACCTCGGCGGCGCAATTCACTTTGGCCAGTTTCTTTATCGGCCTGGCGCTCGGTCAGGCGGTCCATGGGCCACTCGCTGACCGCTATGGCCGCAAGCCGCCGCTCTATGTCGGACTGACCCTTTATGTGGCCGCCTCTATCGGTTGTGCGCTGGCCGCTGATCTGACCACCTTGATCGTGCTGCGCTTTCTCCAAGCGGTGGGGGGTTGCGCCGGGATTGTGATTGCCCGGGCCATTGTGCGTGACTGTTGCGATGCTCACACCTCGGCACGGGTCTTTTCCCTGCTCATGCTCATCATGGGACTGGCGCCAATCCTCGCGCCGTTCATCGGCGGCTGGATTCTCTGGTTCGCTGGGTGGCGAGCAATTTTCGCCGTTCTGGCGCTATTTGGCCTGGGCTGTCTGTTCGCTGTCTGGCGCTATTTGCAGGAAACCCGCCCAGTGGACACCATTGGCAGCGCCAGTGTTGGCGCGGCGCTGCGGGTGTATGGCAACCTGTTGCGCGACCGGCATTTCATCGGCTATGTCCTGGCCGGCGGCCTGGCCCATGCCGGGATGTTCGCCTATATCACCGGCTCGCCGCATGTGTTCATTGAAGTGTATGGGGTCGCGGCGCAGAATTTCGGCTGGCTGTTTAGCCTCAATGCGCTGGGTTTGATCGCCAGTTCCCAGGTGAATCGTCGCCTGCTGGTCCGATATTCCACGGACGCGATTCTGCGACGGGCGAACCGTGCGACGGTAGTATTAGGATTGGCGTTGCTGGCGGTCGCGGTCAGCGGTTGGGGGGGATTACCCGCTTTGCTGGTTCCTTTGTTCGGTTACAGCGTCAGTCTCGGCTTCACCGCGCCGAACGCCATGGCGAATGCCCTCGCTCATCAAGGAACCCGCGCCGGTAGCGCCTCGGCCCTGCTCGGTGCTTTGCAGTTCGGCATTGCAACCCTTTCCAGTACGCTGGTCGGGCTGATGGGCGGGGGTTCGGCAGTGCCCATGGCGACGGTCATCGCCAGTTGCGGATTGCTGGCCTATCTCGCGCATCGCATCTGGATCACCCCCTTGCTTGCTGATCTCCAACCCGCTAAGGGGAAGGAGAATTTTTAGCGTGCTCCCCCATCATCGCCGCGCCCTGACCCTGAGTATTGGCCTCGCCGCTCTGCTGTATCTGGGCTTTGTGCTGTTTGCCGACCGGGAGGCGGTTTTCGCTGCACTGCGACGAGTAGGTTGGCCGGTGCTGACGGCCATTTTCGCCCTGTCGCTGATGAATTACCTGTTGCGATTCTGGCGCTGGCAACGCTATGTGGCCGCCTTTGGCCACGTTCTGCCGTGGCGGCGACATTTCCTTTATTACCTGGCCGGTTTCACCCTGACGGTGACGCCCGGCAAGGCGGGCGAAGCAGTGCGGTCGTTGTATTTACATCAGTACGGCGTGACTTATGCCCAAAGTCTGGCGGCGCTGTTCGTGGAACGCCTGCTGGATGTGCTGGCGATGAGCTTGCTGGCGCTGCTGATTCTACTGGCCCGGCCCGATTATGCCTGGCTGGTGGCGATAGCCTGGGTGTTGACCCTGGGACTGGGCTGGCTGGTCACACGCGCCTGGTTGCCGGAGAGGCTCCGGGGTTGGGGACGCAATCATCGTTACGGCTATCAGTTCGACCGGCTGGCCCGGTTGCTGGATTCGGCGGCGGTGCTGCTGCGACCGGGTTATCTGTTGTTCGGATTAAGTCTGGGTGTATTGTCCTGGGGGCTGGAAGGATTATCTTTATATTTAATCGCTCAGGATGTGGGCGTTGGGGTCAGCCTGGAAACGGGCATCGGCATTTACGCCATCGCGGTGCTGGCGGGGGCGTTGTCGTTTTTGCCGGGCGGCTTGGGCAGCACTGAGGCGGTGATGGGTGTGCTGTTAGTGGCCTTCGGCGCGGACGGCGCCTCAGCCGTAGCCATTACCCTGCTCTGTCGGATTGCAACGTTGTGGTTTGCGGTGGCACTGGGCGGGATAGCGGTCGGGATGTTGGGTGTCGGCGACAGGCGACGCAACTCCGAATAAAAAACTTAGGTGCATCCGCTGATGGCGGTGCGGGTGTTCACCTACCTTGATCTGTTCTATCAAGATTTGATTCGCAGCCGGCAACTGGGAAAATCCCGGCGGTTACCCGCGGTGCTGCCCATCGTCTTGTACAATGGTCGGCGACGGTGGACAGCGCCAACCGACCTGGATACGCTGATTGAGCCGGGGCCTGCCAGCCTGGCCGCGTATCGGCCACAGGCGCGCTACCTGTTGATTGACGAAAGCGCGTATGCCGATGCGGAGTTGGCGAGTATGCGTAATCTGGCGGCGGCGTTGTTCCGGCTGGAGAACAGCCGGGATCCAGAAGCAGTACGCACGGTGCTGGTGGCGTTAGTCGAGTGGTTGGCAGAGCCGGATCAAGAGGAACTGCGACATTCGTTTCTCATCTGGCTCCGGGAAGGTTTTTTGAAAGCCCGACTGCCGAAGGTGTCATTCCCTGAACTGAACAATCTGGAGGAGATACGCAACATGTTGACCGAGCGTGTGGTGGACTGGACGCAAGACTGGAAGCAGCAAGGTTTGCAGGAAGGCCTGCAACAAGGCCTGCATTCGGAACGGCGGTTGTTGCAGCGGCTCATCCGCCGCCGGTTTGGCGAGGCGATTGCTGTACAAAGCGTTCCAGCACTGGAACGGATTGAGCAACCGGTGGTGTTTGAAGACTTGGGCGAGGAACTGTTCGACTGCGCCGATGAGACTGCCTGGTTGACGCGATTGCAGGCGGTAGCGGGGGCAAAGGCTACGTAACCTGGCTGAACAAAGAGGTTATTGCATGTGAATACAAGTTACGCAACAGATTTAAGTTTATGGGCGCAGCAAACCGCCGACCTCCTACGGGAAAAACGCTGGCAAGATATTGATTTGGAGCATTTAGTTGAGGAGATGGAAGACTTGAGCAAGAGTGAGAAAAGAGGAATTTCAAGCCAACTGATTCGGCTTTTACTCCACTTGCTCAAATGGGAATATCAACCGCAAAGACGTTCGGATAGCTGGCTGGACTCTATTACGGATTCAAGATTGCAGATTGAGTTGGCCATAAAAGACAGCCCCAGCCTGAGAAATTACCCTTTGCAAGAACTCGCTCAAGCCTATCAAAGAGTAAGGTGGAGCGCCGCTAAACAGACCCACTTGCCACTCTCTACTTTCCCTGAGACATGCCTCTATGCTTTAGATAACATTCTTGCCGAAGATTGGCTACCCGAATAGCGGTTTATCCAAACCGAATCCTGTCAGGATGATCCATGTCCACCAAATACCCCCTCTGCATCGACCTTGACGGCACCCTGCTCAATTCCGATGTACTGCTGGAATCCGCCTTCGCCCAACTCAAACAGGCACCGTTGTCCGTCCTGAATTGGCCGCGCTGGCTGGCCGAGGGTAAGGCGAACCTCAAGGCGGAAATCGCCAAGCGGGTGGATCTGGATACTGAGACCCTGCCTTACAATCAGGAATTGCTCACTTTCCTCCGTGAGCAGAAGGCGCAGGGCCGCACTCTGGTGCTGGTCACCGCCTCGCATCGCCAATTCGCCGAACCCATCGCCAAGCACCTTGGCCTGTTCGATGAAGTGCTAGCTACTGACGGCGACCGCAATCTGGCCGGCCCGCACAAGGCCGAAATACTGGTGGAACGTTATGGCGAGCATGGTTTCGACTATGCCGGCAACGCCGCAATCGATCTCGCGGTCTGGAAACACGCCCGCCACGCTATCGTGGTCAACGCCAGTGCATCCGTTGCTCAGCAAGCCAGTACCGTCTGCGAAGTGGAGCGGGTTTTCAAGCCGCCCGAAAAACCGTGGCGACCCTGGGTCAAGGAACTGCGTCTATATCGGGGCGGCGGATAAGCCGCGAAGGGCGGAAAGCCGCAGGCTTTCTCGGCCCGAAGTCGGCTTGATCCGCGTGGTTGTGCGGCGCTTCGCGCCGCGCAAGCAGCGGATGCTATCCGCCGCCCCGTTGTCGCGGGCGCGAAGCGTCCGCGACAACAATGGCTTAAAAATGCGTTGATTTTCGTGCCACTGGCCGCCGGTCACGCCTGGGATCAACCAGACAAACTGCTGCTGGCGTTACTGGCTTTCCTCAGCTTCGGGCTGTGCGCCTCCAGCGTCTACCTGCTCAACGACCTGCTCGACCTCAGCGCCGACCGTCGCCATCCCCGCAAATGCCGCCGTCCCTTTGCCGCTGGCCAGCTACCTATCGCTCAGGGCGTGGCTGCCATACCCATTCTGCTGATGACTGCGTTCGGTCTGAGTCTGCTGATCACGCGCGAATTCACCGCTGCACTGGCGACCTACTACGTCTTCACCCTCGCCTATTCGCTGCGGCTTAAACAATCGCTGATGCTCGACGCCATCGTATTGGCCGGGTTGTACACACTGCGCATTATCGCCGGCGCAGCAGCGGTGCAAATCATGCCCTCGTTCTGGCTACTGGCGTTTTCCATGTTCCTGTTCCTCAGCCTGGCGCTGGTTAAACGCTATTCCGAACTCTGGACGATGCGGGAACGCGGTGAACTGAGCGCCCGGGGCCGGGGCTATCATGTGGACGATCTCGGCGTTTTGCAGAGTTTAGGAACCGCTGCCGGCTATCTGGCGGTGCTGGTGCTGGCGCTGTATGTCAACAGCGAAACCAGCCACGAACTCTACGGCCAACCGATGGTGATCTGGCTGCTTTGTCCTGTGTTACTGTACTGGATTAGTCGGGTCTGGCTGGTCACCCATCGCGGCGAAATGCATGATGACCCGATTCTCTTCGCTCTGACCGATCCCCACAGCCGCTATATGCTGCTGGTCTGTGGGCTGATTTTCCTGGGTGCGATGCCACGATGAGCGCTGCTGTACCGGCCGGCTGGGGCCGCTACCCATCTTCCAGTCCGCGCCAAATCCGGTCATGTCGCAATAGGCAATTACTGGATCTGCCTGACCAATCTCTTTCCTGCCTGCCGTTCGGCAATGGCCGCAGTTACGGTGATGTTTGCCTCAACAATAACGGCGCGTTGCTGCTGACGCGAGCGCTGGATCGATTCATCACCTTCGATCCAGCCAGCGGCGTCCTGCGGGCGGAAGCCGGCGTCCTGCTCGCCGAGATTCTGGCGTTGATCGTCCCGCAGGGCTGGTTCCTGCCGGTCACGCCCGGCACCCAGTTTGTCACGCTCGGCGGCGCGATCGCCAATGATGTACACGGCAAAAATCACCATGTCGCCGGCAGCTTCGGCTGTCATGTCCGCGCGTTTGAACTGCGTCGCTCCGACGGTGGCTGCTTGCTTTGCACCCCTGAGCAGAATATCGAATGGTTTCGGGCCACGGTCGGCGGCCTGGGATTGACTGGATTGATCGCCTGGGTCGAAATCCAGTTGCAGCGCATCGCTAATCCCTGGATCGTGGCCGAAAATCGCCGGTTCGCCCATCTGGACGAGTTCCTGACGCTCGATGCTGAATACGAAGCGCGTTATCCCTACATTGTGTCGTGGATTGATTGCGCCGCCACTGGCCAGGCGCTGGGTCGGGGAATTTACATGGCGGGAATGCATGCGCCGCCCGGTCTATTGAAACCGCCGCCACCGGAACGCCGGGCCTTGACCGTGCCGTTTATGCCGCCGATCTCGTTGGTCAACCGCTTCAGCGTCGGCGCCTTTAATCGACTGTATTACCACCTACCACGCCCGGCGCGAGGTTTAACCCCCTATCAGCCATTTTTCTATCCGCTCGACAATCTGCTGGAGTGGAATCGGCTCTATGGGCGGCAGGGCTTTTTTCAATATCAATGCGTCATTCCGCTCACTGAAGCCCGCGAGGCTTTGCGGGAAATTCTGGCCTGCATCGCCGCCAGCGGTCAGGGATCGATGCTGGCCGTATTAAAACGCTTTGGCGATAAAACTTCCGGCGGCTTGTTATCCTTCCCCCGACCCGGCATCACCCTGGCGCTGGATTTTCCCAACCAAGATCAGTCCACACTGAACCTGCTGGAACGGCTGGACGAAGTCACTCGACAAGCGGGGGGTGCAGTCTATCCCGCCAAGGATGCCCGAATGAGCGGAGACAGCTTCCGCTGCTATTTCCCTCAATGGGCGCAATTCAGTCGCTATAGGGACCCCCGCTTCTCCTCCAGTTTCTGGCGACGGGTGACAAAACAAAAATGACCTCCTCACTATTTCTTTCCCGCTCGTGGGAAAAGAGGGCTTCCTGAGATCAAAACATGCGCAATATTCTCATCATCGGGGCCACTTCAGCGATTGCCGAAGCGACCGCTCGCCGTTTCGCCGCCACCGGCGCCCGCTTCTACCTGGTTGGGCGCAATACTGAACGACTGACGGCTATCGCCCGTGACCTGGAAATTCGCTCAGGCCAGCCGGTCGCTTATGAAAGTCTCAACCTCGATCAAATTGACCAGCATCCCGCTCTGCTGGGACGGGCTAATCAAGCCCTGGGTGGCATCGATATCGTGCTGATCGCTCACGGTACGTTACCCGACCAGAACGCCTGCCAGCAGTCGGTCGAAAAAACGCTGGCAGTCATTCACACCAACGCGCTGAGCGTGATCAGCCTGGCGACGCTGCTGGCCAATGACTTTGAAACTCGCAGGCGTGGAACGTTAATCGCTATCAGCTCAGTCGCTGGCGACCGGGGCCGGCAGAGCAACTATATCTACGGCGCAGCCAAGGGTATGGTCAGCCTGTTCCTGCAAGGGTTGCGTAACCGGCTGAACAGCAAAGGCGTTCAAATCATCACGGTCAAGCCGGGATTTGTCGATACCCCGATGACCGCCGCGTTCGAAAAGAAGGGCCTGCTATGGGCGCAACCCGACCAGATCGCTCAAGGCATTGTCGCCGCCGTTGAACGTGGCCAGGATGACGTCTACCTGCCGTGGTTTTGGCGCTGGATCATGCAGGTCATCCAGCATATCCCGGAGAGAATATTCAAGCAGTTAAGTCTTTAAAAAACTTTCTATTCCAGCACCAGAGCCTGTCGCGGCCAAGCCTTCAGAATGGACTGCACTACCGTCGCCAGCGGAATCGCGAAAAATACTCCCCAAAAACCCCACAGTCCGCCGAACACCAACACTGCCGTGATGATGGCAATGGGGTGCAAATCCACCACCTCGGAAAACAGCAGCGGCACCAGCAGATTACCGTCAAGCCCTTGGATAACCAGATAGACGCCCAGCAGCCAAAGAAAATCCGGACCCCATCCCCACTGAAAGAACGCTACCAAGGCCACAGGAACGGTCACCACGACCGCGCCGATGTAGGGCACGATCACCGACAAACCCACCATCAAGGCCAGTAACATGGCGAATTGCAACTCCATGAAAACGAAGGCGACATAAGTAGCTACCCAAACGATCACAACCTCCAGGAACTTGCCGCGCACATAATTACCCATCTGGCGATCCACCTCACGCCAAACCTGTTGCGCCAAGGTATGGTCCCGTGGCAGAAATCCATGCAACCAGTTCAGAATCAACTCTTTGTCCTTGAGAAAGAAAAACACCAGCAACGGCGCCAGCACCAGGTAGACAATCACTGTAATAAAACCGATGCCGGCGGCGAGCGACCAGGATAATACCCGTTGCCCCAAATTAGCGATTTCGGCACGGATCAGGTTGATGACCTCCAGCACCTGCGCCTCGGTAATAAATTCCGGGTATGAGGCAGGCAGGCTGAGCAACAACTGCTGGCCCTTGACAATCATGCTGGGTAACTGTTGCACCAGTTGGGTCAATTGCCGTGATGCCAACGGTAACAAGCCGAACAGAAAAAACAGCACAAACGCCAAAAACAGCACAAACACCACGATCACCGCGAACCAGCGGGGTAAACGCACATAATGCTGTAATTGCTGTACGACGCCCTCCAAAAGATAGGCGATGACCACACTGGCCAACACCGGCGCCAAATCCTGGCCCATCACCAAAACCACGCTGGTGCCTAGCATCAGGACCATGGTCAAGATGACCGCCTGGGGGTCGTTGAAAAACCGCCGAAACCAATCACTGATGATTTTCATGGTGTGCTGCTGGTTATCCTCTGCGTGTTGAATCATATCAAGGCTAAAGCGGCAATCATCCCCAACCTGGCTCAAAATCCGCCGAACCGCCATCCTTGGTTGTGGTCTATGCGTTTCTGGAACCACTTGAGTGCATTGCACCAATGTAGTGCAAAATTACATTCCTTGCGGAGTCAGCTCACTCCTGAAGGGCTATTCAGAAGTCGTTCAGGCGTTGTAGAAAAGACTAAACGGCTGATTTAACTTTTTTAATCGAAAAAATATCCGTCCCCAGAACTTTTCAGCGCTTGCTGGGAAAACCAACCCGGATTTTTCCCCAAAAATAAAAAATGGTTCATTAATTGCATTGTTTTCTTCAGAACGTCCACAGGGGAATTCGAGCCGGAAGCGGTAACGTTTCCGCGATTCCAAAGAGAGGTGATGATCATGAAAATTTTCAACCGCTACCTGTCGCGCTACGAAGAGAGCCGCGAAGAGGTGTTAACCCTCCAGGAATACTTGGAACTATGCAAGGCTGACCCAACAACCTACGCCAGCGCTGCCGAACGGCTGCTGAAGGCCATTGGCGAACCGCAACTGGTCGATACCCGCCATGACCCGCGCTTATCGCGGATTTTCCAAAACAAGGTGCTCAAGCTCTACCCCGCTTTTGAAGAATTCTACGGGATGGAAGACGCCATCGAGCAGATTGTTTCCTATCTCCGCCACGCAGCGCAGGGGCTGGAGGAAAGGAAGCAAATCCTCTACCTGCTCGGTCCAGTGGGTGGCGGAAAATCGTCGCTGGCCGAACGCCTGAAGCAATTGATGGAACGGGTGTCATTCTATGCCATCAAGGATTCACCGGTGTTCGAATCGCCATTAGGGCTGTTCAACCCCGATGAGGATGGTCCGATCCTGGAAGAAGATTACGGCATTCCGAACCGTTACCTGCGCTACATCATGTCGCCGTGGGCCGCCAAACGCTTGCAGGAATATAACGGCGACATTACCAAATTCAAGGTGGTCAAGCTGCGGCCATCAATCCTGAGTCAAACCGCTGTCGCCAAAACCGAGCCGGGCGACGAAAATAATCAGGACATCTCCTCGCTGGTCGGCAAAGTGGATATCCGCAAACTGGAACATTTCGCCCAAAACGACCCGGACGCCTACAGCTTCTCCGGTGCGTTGTGCCGCGCCAATCGTGGGCTGATGGAATTCGTCGAAATGTTCAAAGCGCCCATCAAGGTGTTGCATCCGCTGCTGACCGCAACTCAGGAAGGCAACTACAACAGCACCGAGGGGCTGTCGGCCATTCCATTTGAAGGCATCATTCTGGCCCACTCCAACGAGTCGGAATGGCAGTCGTTCAAAAGCAACAAGAACAATGAGGCGTTCCTCGACCGGGTTTACATCGTCAAGGTGCCTTACTGTCTGCGAACGTCAGACGAAGTCAAAATTTACCAAAAACTGCTGACGCACAGTTCACTGTCCGAAGCGCCCTGCGCACCCGGCACGCTGGAAATGCTGGCCCGATTCTCCGTGCTGACCCGGATCAAGGAGCCGGAAAACTCCAGCATTTTCTCCAAGATGCGGGTGTACGACGGCGAAAATCTCAAGGACACCGACCCCAAAGCCAAGTCGATGCAGGAATACCGCGACTATGCCGGGGTGGATGAGGGCATGACCGGCATTTCCACCCGGTTCGCCTTCAAGATTCTGTCGCAGGTGTTCAACTTCGATCATGCTGAAGTCGCCGCCAACCCGGTCCACTTGCTCTATGTGCTGGAGCGGCAGATCGAACGTGAGCAATTCGCGGCGGAGGTCGAGGAAAAATATCTGTCCTATCTGAAGGGCTACCTGGCGCCGCGCTACGCCGAATTCATTGGCAAGGAGCTGCAACAGGCTTATCTGGAGTCCTATTCGGAGTATGGACAGAATATCTTCGACCGCTATGTGACCTATGCCGACTTCTGGATTCAGGATCAGGAATATCGCGATCCGGACACCGGCGAGTCCTTTGATCGAGGGGCGCTGAACACGGAGTTGGAAAAGATCGAGAAGCCGGCGGGCATCAGTAATCCCAAAGATTTCCGCAACGAAATCGTCAACTTCGTGCTGCGGGCCAAGGCCAAGAACGCCGGCAAGAACCCGGTCTGGACCAGCTACGAGAAGCTGCGGGCAGTGATCGAGAAGAAGATGTTCTCCACCACTGAGGATTTGCTACCGGTGATCAGTTTTAACACCAAGGCTAGCGCTGATGAGCAGAAGAAGCACGCCCAGTTTGTAGACCGGATGGTCGATAAGGGCTACACCGCCAAGCAGGTGCGGCTGTTGTCTGACTGGTACTTGCGGGTTCGCAAGGCATCCTGATTAGGGAGACCGCTGATGGCCACGTTTATCGACCGCCGGCTGGATGGCAAGAACAAGAGTTCGGTCAACCGCCAGCGTTTTATCCGGCGCTTCAAAGGCCAGATCAAAAAGGCCGTGGCCGAGGCCATGAATGGCCGCAGCATCACCGACATCGACAACGGCGAGAAAGTCAACATCCCAGCCCGCGATCTGTCCGAACCGGTGTTCGGCCATGGTCCCGGTGGCCAACGCGAAGCGATTCATCCCGGCAACCGGGAGTTCACCCCTGGCGACCGGATCGCCCGGCCTCAAGGCGGTGCGGGCGGCGGCGCGGGGGGTGGTCAGGCCAGCAATACTGGCGAGGGTGAAGATGATTTTGTCTTCGAACTGTCGCGGGAAGAATTTCTGGAGCTGTTCTTCGAGGATCTGGAACTGCCTAACCTGGTGCGGACGCAGCTCGCCAAAGCGACTGAGTTCAAATCAGTGCGTGCCGGCTTCACCAGCGCCGGCAACCCGGCCAATATCGACGTCGTGCGTTCATTGCGCGGGGCATTGGCGCGGCGAATGGCCATGGCGGCCCCCTACAGCCGCCGACTGCATGAAGCGGAAGAAGAGTTGCAACGCCTGTTTGACGAGTCGCCAATTGATGAAATCCGTGTTCAGGCGCTGGTTGAGGAAATCGAACACCTGCGGGCGCGGGTACGCGCCGTGCCGTTTATTGACACTTTCGATCTGCGTTATGTCAATCGCGTCCAGCAGCCGCAACCCACGACCCGCGCAGTGATGTTTTGCATCATGGACGTCTCCGGGTCGATGGATCGGGCGCGCAAGGATTTAGCCAAGCGCTTCTTCACCCTGCTCTATCTATTTCTGCAACGCAACTATGAAAAGATCGAGGTCGTGTTCATCCGCCACCACACAGTCGCCAAGGAAGTGGATGAACAGGAGTTCTTCTACTCACGGGAAACCGGCGGCACAGTAGTGTCCAGCGCCTTGCAAATGACCGCTGACATCCTGCACGAGCGCTACCCGGCGGCCAGTTGGAACCTGTACATCGCCCAGGCGTCGGACGGCGACAACTGGCATCACGACTCGCCGGCCTGCCGGGATTTGCTGTTGCAACGAATTATGCCCTACGTCCGCTACTACGCTTATATCGAAATCACCCCGGATCGTCATCAAAGTCTGTGGGAAGCCTATGAGGAGGTGAAGGCCCAGCACCCGCATTTCGCCATGCGGCAGATCGACGGGCCAGCCGACATCTACCCGGTGTTCCGGGACCTGTTCAAGAGGCGCGTGTCATGAGCGAGTCAAAGCTGATTGCTGATTCGTCCGAATGGACGTTCCCGATGATCGAACGTTACAACGAGGTCATCGGCCAGATTGCGGTGAACGACTTCGGACTGGATGTCTACCCCAACCAGATCGAGATCATCACCGCCGAACAGATGATGGATGCCTATTCCTCGGTGGGGATGCCGCTCGGCTATAAGCATTGGTCCTACGGCAAACAGTTCGTCCTGACCGAGAAGAACTATCGGCGTGGGCAGATGGGGCTGGCCTATGAGATCGTGATCAACTCCGATCCCTGCATCGCCTATCTCATGGAGGAGAATACGGCGATGATGCAGGCGCTGGTCATCGCCCATGCCGCCTATGGCCACAACTCGTTCTTCAAGGGCAATTATCTGTTCCGCACCTGGACCAGCGCCGACGCGATCATTGATTACCTGCTGTTCGCCCGGAATTACGTCGCCGAATGCGAAGAGCGGCATGGCGAGGAAACGGTGGAGCTGTTCCTCGACTCCTGCCATGCGTTGATGAATTACGGGGTGGATCGCTATAAGCACCCCGCGCCGCTGTCGCTCAGCGAAGAGAAGCAGCGTCAGAGCGAGCGAGAAGATTATTTGCAATCGCAGATTAACGACCTGTGGCGCACGGTGCCGATCAAGCCGATGGAAGCGGCGGCGGAAGAAAACCAGCGTTATCCCGCCGAACCGCAGGAAAACCTGCTGTATTTCATCGAAAAGAGCGCGCCGCTGTTGGAACCCTGGCAGCGTGAGCTGGTGCGGATCGTGCGCAAAATTGCCCAGTATTTTTACCCGCAACGCCAGACCCAGGTGATGAACGAAGGCTGGGCAACATTCATCCATTACACGCTGATGAACCGGCTGTATGATGAGGGCTATGTCAACGACGGTTTTATGATCGAGTTTTTGCAATCCCACACCAGCGTGGTGCATCAGTTGCCGTTTGATCATCCCTACTACTCTGGCATCAATCCCTACGCACTTGGCTTCGCCATGATGGGCGACATCCAGCGTATCTGCCAGGAACCGACGGCGGAAGATCGCTACTGGTTCCCGGACATCGCTGGCCAGGACTGGATCAAGACCCTGGATTTCGCCATGCGCAACTTCAAGGATGAGAGTTTCATCGCCCAGTTCCTATCGCCCAAGCTGATGCGGGATTTCAAGCTGTTTGCGGTGCTGGATGACGATTTGCAGGATGAACTGGAAGTCACCGCCATTCACGATGATCCAGGCTATCGGCGGCTGCGGCTGGCGCTGGCGGATCAATACAATCTCGGCAGCCGGGAACCGAATATTCAGGTGTGGAACGTTGCCCACCGCAAGGATCGCTCGTTGACCCTGCGCCATACCCGCTATCATCGCCGTCCGTTGCATCCCGAAAGCACTCAGGAAGTGCTCAAGCATCTGCATCGGCTGTGGGGGTTCACCGTGCGGATGGAAGCGGTGGATGAAGACGGTAAGGTGGAGTTGGTGGGAGAATGCCCCGCCCGGGGGCGTTGATAGATCTTCTGACTACCACCCCGCTTTCCCTGACAATTCCAAGGAGCCTCCATGCTGAAGCTGAAAAATGCTGCCCTTTCCCTGGCCCTGTGCGGTGCGCTGAGCGCCCACGCTGCTGATCCTGTCAAAGTTGGCGTCGCGCTCGACATCTCCGGTCCTTTCGCCACGATCGGCGCGGAAACCCGTGATGGCCTCAACCTGGCTATTGAACGTCTCAATGGCAAGCTCGGCGGCGTACCGGCGGAATTCCTGCAAACCGACTTCGCCGGCAACCCGGAGCAGGCCAACCAGTTGGTGAACCGTTACCTGCAACGCGACAAAATCGACTTCTTCACCGGCCCGGTCGCTTCCAACGCGGCGCTCGCCGTCGGCCCGGCGCTGTTCGCCGCCCAGGTGCCGTTCCTGTCGAGCAACCCAGGGCCGAGCCAGTACGCCGGCAAGCAGTGCAACCCCTATTTCTTCGGCGTTTCCTACCAGAACGATACCTATGACGAAGCTGCCGGCAAGGTCGCCAACGAGAAGGGCTATAAAAACGTCGTGCTGATCGCGCCCAACTACCCGGCGGGCAAGGATCACCTCAACGGCTTCAAGCGTCTCTATCAGGGCGCAATCAAGGACGAGATCTACACCAAGGTCGGCCAGATTGACTATGCCGCCGAGATCGCCCAAATTCGCGCCGCCAAGCCGGACGCCGTGTATTTCTTCCTGCCCGCTGCGATGGGCATTAACTTCATCAAGCAGTTCGTTGGGAGCGGCCTTAAGGACATCCCACTGATCGCCCCCGGCTTCTCCGCCGACCAGGACGTGATCGCGGCGGTGGGCGAACCGACGCTCGGCATCTACAACACGGCGCATTGGGCGCACGATCTGGAGGTTCCGGCCAACGCCGAGTTTGTCGCCGCCTTCCGCAAAAAATACGACGGTCGCTACCCTACCGTGTACGCCGCTCAAGCCTATGACGTGATCATGGCGATGGACGCCGCAGTGCGCGAGGTCGGTGGCAAGGTCAGCGACCGTGCAGCCGTGTTGGCGGCGCTGAAGAAGGCGGATTTCAAGTCAGTGCGCGGTGATTTCAGCTACGGTTCCAATAACTTCCCAGTGCAGAACTACTATCTGCGCGTGGTGGGGAAGGACGCCAACGGCCAGCTCACCAACAAACTCGTCAGCACCGTGATGGAAAAGCACCAGGACGCCTACGTCGGCGAGTGCAAGGAGATCGCAAAATAGGGAGGTAGTGCGATAGCGAGTGTCTCACCGCTCGTTGCTCGCTATTTCAATGGACGCCATTTTCCTGATCGAGCAACTCCTTAACGGCCTCGGCTACGGTCTGATGCTGTTCCTGCTCGCCGCCGGCCTGACCCTGGTGTTCGGCATCATGGACACCATGAACCTCGCCCATGGCTCGCTGTACATGGCTGGCGCCTACATCGCCGCCCGCGTCCATGAGAGCAGCGGCAGCTTTGTTGGAGCAGTGCTAATCGCTATAGTGGCGACCGTGCTGATCGCCTTCATCATTGAAATCCTGGTGGTGCGCCGGCTCTACGGTCGCGACCATCTCGCCCAGGTCATCGCCACCTTCGGCATCATCCTGATCGCTGACGATGCGGTGAAAGCGATTTGGGGGCCATCGCCGATTCTGGCGTCGATGCCCGCCGCGCTCGCCGGACCGGTGCAGTTGCTCGCTCAACTGCCCTACCCCGCCTATCGCCTGGTGCTACTCGGCGTCGGCCTGCTGGTCGCGCTCGGTCTCTACCTGCTGGTGAACCACACCCAGATTGGCATGTTGGTGCGCGCCGGCGCTTCTAACCGGGCCATGGCCGAATTCATGGGCGTGCGCGTGCGACGTGTGTTCTCCTTCGTCTTCGCGCTCGGCGCGGCGCTGGCGGCGCTGGCTGGCGCGCTCATGGGGCCGATCAGCGCCGTGCAGATCGGCATGGGCGAAGCCATCCTGATTCCCGCCCTGGTCGTGATCGTCATCGGCGGGATCGGTTCGGTGCGCGGCGCGTTCATCGCCGCACTGCTGGTCGGTCTGGTGGATACTGCGGGCCGCGCTTTCCTGCCGCCTCTACTGCGAGTCGTGCTGCCGCCCACGCTCGCCGCCGATCTCGGCCCGGCGCTGGCCGGCATCGCTATGTATGTGCTGATGGCCACCGTACTCATTGTGAAACCGGCCGGGCTGTTTCCCGCCCGCGCCTGATAGAGCCTCTGGCGAATTAACTCATTGAAAAGACCCCCTAACCCCCAACCCCTCTCCCGCTGGGCGAGGGGAGCTTTGCTGACCCGCGCCCTGCCGTGGGCGCTGTTACTCACCCTCGCGCTGTTCCCGCTGGTCGCGCCAGTCTTCGATCTCGACTACTACGTCGGTTTCGTGCGCCATCTGCTGATTGTCATGATCGCCGCCACCAGCCTCAATTTCATTCTCGGCTACGGCGGCATGGTCGCGCTCGGCCACGCCGGCTTCATCGGCGTCGGCGCTTATACGGTCGTGGCGCTGGTCGATGCCGGCTTCACCTCGGCCTGGGGAGCCTGGGCGGCGGCCTGCGTCGTATCCGCAGCGTTTGCCGCAGCGATTGGCGCGGTTTCACTGCGGACCCGGGGGGTGTACTTTCTCATGATCACCCTCGCCTTCGCGCAGATGCTGTACTACCTGGCGGTTTCGCTGAGCGCTTACGGCGGTGATGACGGTTACGGACTCCATACGCCCCTGAAACTGGGAATGGGACTCGACGGCGCGCATATCCATGTCTTCTACTGGGTGGTGCTTGTCATCGCCGCCTTACTGTTCGCGTTCCTCAACCGCGTCGCCGTTTCGCGCTTCGGCTATGCGCTGCGGGGCATCCGGGACAATGAAATCCGCATGGAAGCGCTCGGCTACCCGGTTTATCAAATCCAGTTTACGGCCTTTATCGCCGCCGGGGCGATGGCCGGGCTGGCCGGCGCACTGCTCGCCAGCCATAACCAGTTCGTCAGTCCGTCGCTGATGCACTGGACCGAATCTGCCAAGCTGCTGGTGATGGTGGTGATCGGCGGTCTGGGCCAGCGTTGGGGCGGGCCGCTGGGCGTGGCGATCTGGCTCACACTGGCGGAAGTGCTGAAGCTGTACACCGAGTATTGGCACTGGCCTTTGGGTCTGTTGCTGATCCTGATCGTGTTCTTTGCCCCGAAGGGAATAGCGGCGCTGGGCGATGATCACCGTGGGAAATCGGCATGAGTCTGTTCGTTGCCGAAAACCTGTGCAAACACTTCGGCGGCCTGATCGCCGTTGACCAGGTAAATCTCGCGGTCAGGCCGGGCGAGGTCCATGCGCTGATTGGCCCCAATGGCGCGGGCAAAACTACTCTGGTGAATCTGATTTCTGGCATGCTGCCGCTGGACGCCGGACACCTGGTGCTGGATGGCGTCGATCTGACTGCGGTGTCGCCGCATCAGCGGGTGCGTCACGGGCTGTCGCGCTGCTTCCAGATCACCAGCGTGTTCAAAAACGACTGCGTGTATGACAACCTGCTGCTTGCCGCGCAAGCCCATGCCGGTTCCAGCTTCGGCTGCTTCAGGCGGCGGGCGACGGAATCGGCGTTGCGGGACCGTGCGCTAATGTTGGCGGAGAAGGTGGGTCTCAGCGATGTCCTCAACTGCATCGCTGGCGCGCTCCCGCACGGCGCGCAGCGTCAACTCGATGTCGCCCTCGCGCTGGCGGCGCAACCGAAACTGTTGCTGCTCGATGAGCCACTGGCCGGCATGGGACCGGAGGATTCACTGCAGATGGTGGCGTTGATCCAGCGCCTGCGGACGGAGACCGCGATTTTGCTGATCGAGCACGATATGGACGCGGTTTTTCAACTCGCCGACCGTATCTCGGTGTTGGACTATGGCCGGGTGCTGACCTCCGGCGACGTGGCTTATATCCGAGATCACCCGGAAGTTCAGGCGGTGTATCTCGGCGTGGGGGCTGCGGTATGAAACCGGAAGTTTTGTTGAGTTGTCGCGGTTTGGAAGCGGGCTACGGCGCCAGCCGGGTGCTGTTTGGACTGGACTTCGACATCGCCGCTGGTGAAGTCGTCACCTTGCTCGGCCGCAATGGAATGGGCAAGAGCACGACGATCAAGGTGCTGATCGGCGGCCTGCGGGCGCGGCGCGGCGAAATCCATTTCAGCGGTTGCGCTATCCACACCGCGCGCCCTGATGTTATCGCCCGCCTAGGCATGGCGATTGTGCCGGAAGGGCGGCAGTGTTTTCCCAATTTGACCGTGCGTGAACACCTGGTCGCCTTCGCTGATCACCGCAACGGTTGGAGCGATCCATGGACGCTGCCGCAACTCTACGCGCTGTTCCCGTGCCTGAAGGAGCGCGCCGGTCACCTGGGCAATCAGCTCTCGGGCGGCGAACAGCAGATGCTCGCCATTGCCCGTGCGCTCTCCACGAACCCGCGCTTGCTGATCCTCGACGAAGCGACTGAGGGCCTGGCACCGGTGATCCGCGAAGAAATCTGGCGCTGTCTTGATCGATTGAAAGCCGCCGGCCAAACCACCCTGGTGGTGGATAAGTACGTTGAGAGACTCGTCAAACTCGCCGACCGCCATTTCATCCTTGAGCGTGGCCGCGTCGCCTGGATCGGCAATTCGACTGAACTGAATGCTAATCGGGAACTATGGAGTCGTTATCTGGGCGTGTGAGTCTATCCAAAGCCAAACCATGAAAAAAAAGCTTTTAGGATACAGGTTCCTGCCTATTTTTCATGCGCGCTTACACAGGAGTACGCAGGAAATAGTAGGTCAACGCAAGAGGCGAGGCCGGTATCGAACCCTCAGTGATACAGTGTCGGCGACTCCGACGACAACGCCTTGGCCTAGACCAACAACGGATTATACAAAGCCGAGGTGATCCACCGACAGTCATGGAAAAACTGCGAGGTCATCGAACCCGCCACACTTATTTGAGTCGATGAGTTCAACCATCGACGGCTCTTGGCGCCCATCGGCAACGCTCCACCAGTCGAGGAGGAAAATTCTCTATTATCAATAAGTTAAAGAGATCGCCACGAGAGCATAACTCACGCCAAAAAGCCTCAGAGATTCCCAGTGCGGTTCACTCACTATACATGGAGTGGCTTAGGCTTTCTCGCCTATCCATCAGGATTCTCCTCAATTTGCAAAGAGAAGGAAAAAAGCCTTGCCGGATCATCGTCAAGGCATTGTTTTCTTGGAGCTGGCGAAGGGATTTGAACCCCCGACCGGCTGATTACAAATCAGCTGCTCTACCGACTGAGCTACGCCAGCTAGTGATTTTTGAATTATAGAAACTTTCCCTCACAACACAAATTTTTCTTGTCAACCGTTGACAAGCTCACCTGTGAATATCAGAATACACGACTCAATTTTGGAGGGGTTCCCGAGCGGTCAAAGGGGGCAGACTGTAAATCTGTTGGCTCAGCCTTCGAAGGTTCGAATCCTTCCCCCTCCACCATGAATAAGAAAAAAT
>Ga0209573_1000869_pt1 | contig 53446 bp, 47 predicted proteins | sample TNRBio252014_DNA_FD_185870 | JGI IMG/M metagenome (GOLD analysis project Ga0209573, IMG submission 185870) | Wastewater treatment Type I Accumulibacter community from EBPR Bioreactor in Madison, WI, USA - TNR Reactor_6/25/2014_ DNA (SPAdes)... | ecosystem: Engineered > Bioreactor > EBPR >... | reverse complement strand
TAGACGCTGACACTGCTGCCGCTACGCACCACTTTGAGCCAGCGATGCCCCCCGGCAATTACGTTGCCTGAAGACTGTGCGGCGTCTGTCGTTGTTCTGCCGAAGCGCTGTGCCAGATTGCCCAGCGCCGTGCGCAAACCAACCTTTTTGGCGCCGGGCGCGTTGTCGGCCCGCAATTCCAAGCCGGCCATTCCGCCGCTCACGCTGAGGACTTTGACGATGACTTCACCGTCGCCGCACACTTCGCGCTGTACATTGTACTGCCGGTCAGCGGAAGAAGTCGGAAATTGGTTGGCGGAAATGGAAATGGTGTCGCTGTTGCAGGCATCGTAAGTGGCCGCGCCGGTCAGCGAACCGACGGTCGTGTCGCGGAGGCTGCCGCAGGCGCTACTCATGGCTTGCGGGGGGGGGGCGAAATGGCGGTTCTGCTTTTCATCTCGCGCAAAATCCGGTGCATCGGAGTTCGCGGTTGTCGTAAACAAGGCCGCGTAGCCGCCGTCACCGGCGAAGAGAAAAGCGGTCAGCGCCAGCATGAATGCGGGCAGCAGCAATCGGAACTTGGGAGAAAAAAACTTCATAACGTATTGATTTGGTTTAAAAAACAAACACAGGCCGGGATTCTAATGTGGAATACGCCGGCAGGGGTAGTAAAACAGCATGAACCTGCAAGCCGTGCAAGGGATGGGCTGCAGGAGGGTGTGTTTGCTCTGGTGTGCCGCAGAATTTTGCGGCTTTAATTAGTGTCTGTCTTTATAGTCCGATAGCTGCGTTGTATTTCGCCCCAAAATCGGTCATTTACGCGAGCAAACTCCCGTTTTTGGGGCGAAATACGCCTTGCTCTCGAACTCTAAAGAACAGACACTCGACTAAAAAGACGGACACTAATTAAGGAACGTATCGTAAACAGCGCAGGGCAGGGTAGTTCCCGAAGATTCGGGATGCAAAAACAGCGCTGTCGTTTGATGTATGTCAAAGGTAAGCGGTACTGTATGAAAAAAGAAGCGGGGTGATGTTAAGGTTTGGTATAATTTTGGACATAAGATTTCTTTTTTAAAAAAATATCCATAAACCCGCTCCGGCAAAGTATAAATTACCTGCGTCTGCGTACTTTTGCAGACTCGAACCTGCCCGCGTTGCGGAAACAAGCATGGTACGCGACTTTAGCTCAAAAACTACGCAGACCCAATGATCGAAGTCAAACTCTTCGCCGGAACACAATCCCAATACTTAGCCGAAAAAATCGCCGATTTCTACGGCCAGAAATTGGGCGATGTGCAGGTCAATCGCTTCAGTGACGGCGAAATGCAGCCGGTCATTAATGAGTCGGTACGAGGCAGTTACAGCTTTTTCATCCAGTCTACTTTTTCTCCAACTGAAAACCTGATGGAGCTGTTGCTGATGATTGATGCGGCCAAACGCGCTTCGGCAGGTTACATCACGGCGGTCATACCCTATTTTGGGTATGCACGGCAGGATCGGAAAGACAAACCTCGGGTGCCCATTTCGGCCAAACTCGTCGCTTCTTTGCTGGAAGCTGCCGGTGTAGACCGCATTATGACGATGGATCTGCACGCCGACCAAATACAAGGGTTTTTCAATGTGCCGGTAGATCACCTGAAAAGCGAAGCTATTTACGTCCCTTATCTGCAAGAGCAGGATCTGACAAATGCCATTTTTGCATCGCCGGATGTTGGCGGGGTAAAACGCGCCCGAATGTACGCGCAGCATTTTGGCAAAGAATTGGTTATATGCGATAAGCAGCGCAAACGCGCCAATGAAATTGCCGGCATGACAGTCATCGGCGAAGTAAGCGGGGCAGATGTTATTTTAGTGGACGACCTCGTGGATACCGCCGGAACGCTTTGTAAAGCAGCCGAAGCCATTTTGGAGAAAGGCGCCAACAGCGTTCGCGCACTTTGTACACACCCGGTTTTGTCAGGGAAAGCGTATGAAAATATTGAAAAATCCATGCTGGATGAACTCATTGTGAGCGATACCATCCCTTTGAGCCAGACTTCTCCAAAAATCAAGGTGCTTTCCACCGCAAAATTGTTTGCGCGCGCTATCCGGAATACCCACGAGCACCGTTCTATTTCCGCGTTGTTTGTAGGCGGGTAACAAAACTAAACATTTTTATGCTTGACAGAACCCGGCCACCCGCCATTTACCATATAGATCGCCTGCACCTGCCACAGCCTTTGGTACATTATTTGGACAATGGCATTCCGGTTTACGACACCCGCATCAATACGCAGGACGTTCTGAAAATTGAGTTTGTTTTCCAGGCCGGGCGCCCCCAGGAATCAAAAAAATTAGTGGCCAGAGCTACTGCTGGATTGCTGAAAGACGGCGCGGGTCACCTTGACGGCGCCGCAATCGCTGAAGCAATTGATTTTTACGGCAGTACCCTGAGCATTCCATCCGGCATGGATGCGGTGAATATTGTATTTTATTGCCTCACCAAGCACTTGCCTTCAGTTTTGCCTGTGCTGGCAGAAATGATCTTGTCGCCGACTTTTCCACAGCATGAACTCGAGGCTTACATCCTGCGAAATCAACAAAATCTGAAAATAGACCTGAGCAAACCCGACGTGGTCGCCTATCGCCACATCACGGAGATGATTTTCGGCGAAACCCACCCTTACGGCTACAACAGTTTCCCCGAGCACTATGCCGCACTGAAACGGGAAGACCTGCAGGAACACCATCAGAAATGGTACCATGCCAACAACTGCAAGCTTTTTATCTGTGGAAAAACCGACGAGCAGACCGTCCGCTTACTCAACCAGTATTTTGGAAAGATGCCGTCGGGAGTCCCGGTCGTTGCATCCATTTTGCCTGCTGTTCCGGATGACGCCGCAGCAAAAAAACACCTCCCCCATCCTGATGCCGTGCAAACGGCTGTTTACATTGGCCGGCGCATGTTTTCGCGCAACCACCCTGATTTTAGCGGGATGTTTGTACTCAACACCATCCTCGGCGGGTATTTCGGATCGCGTCTGATGAACAATATTCGCGAAGAAAAAGGCTATACCTACAACATTTTTTCCATGTTGGACACCATGCATTCGGATGGCCTGTTTTACGTCGGCACCGAAGTGGGCAATGAATTTAAGGAACAGACCATTGCTGAAATTTACGCCGAAATGGAACAATTGCGCGAAGAACCTATTGAGGCGGAAGAGATGGATATGGTGCGCAACTACCTGATGGGTGGGTTTTTAACGATGTTGGATGGCCCTTTCAATGTGTCGGAAGTGGTGCGCACGCTCATAACCGAGTCCCTGCCTTTGGAATTCTTCGAGCAATGGGTCAACAAAGTAGCCCATATCACACCGGATGAATTGCAGGCGTTGGCACAGCGGTACCTCAATCCTGAGGACATGTGGGAAGTGGCTGTGGGGGCATAGTTTTTTTTATCTATCGCCGCTCACAACTTCGCAATCACCTGCATCAACTCCGTTTTTTGCGCTTAAAACCGCGGCGAGCGCTTGTTTCACATGATGATTTCATCGCCTTGGGCTGGACACGATTTTTTCAATAAGCTAAATCCTTGGTTTAAACGTTCAAAAAGAGAAAAGCTTAGGGTTCCTTCAAGTTCTCGTATAAATTTTTCATCTAAATCACCGAAATTCCTTTAATTTTGTAAAAATCACTGGCATGATAACGGTTGAAATACCAGAATCTCTTTTGTTGTCACCACCTGCCTATTCTGCAAAAGAATTGAAGGTTGACTTGGCGGTTTTGCTTTACCGAAGGAAAAAAATGTCACTTGCAAAAGCGGCAAACTGGTGTGGTCTTACCCGATTGGAATTTCAGTCTGCTATGACTGAGCGAGGTGTTGAGTTACACTTCAGCGAAGAAGACCTTCAACATGATCTCCGCACACTGGACAAGTTTTTTTCCAAATGAAAATTGTCGTCAGCGATGCATCCCCTATCATTAACCTTGCCCGTATTGGACGTATAGCTCTGCTGCCTGCATTGTTCGAACAAGTCGTTATTCCGCAAAAAGTCTTCGAGGAAATTGTTGTACAGGGCAAGGGCCAGCCTGGTGCAAATGAAATCAACACGGCTGATTGGGTAGAAGTCAAATCTTGCCAGGATGCATTCAAGGCCAAGCTGCTGGAAAACGAACTTGATCCCGGTGAATCAGAAGCCATTGTATTGGCTCAGGAAATAAATGCGGATATCCTCCTGCTGGACGACAATGCTGCAAGAGACGTTGCTGCGCGCTTGGGTCTTGAATATACTGGTTTGCTGGGGATATTACTGAAAGCTAAACAAAAAGACTTAGTGAAGGACATCCGCCCAATTATGGATGAGTTAGTCAATGTTGCCAATTTCAGGATTTCCAAATCTATCTATGACTCGATCATCAAACTTGCAGGAGAGTAAAAATCCAGAACTCAAAAGGTGCCTTCGCCCGCCGCTTCTACAACTTAGAAATGACCTGCATCAACTCCGCTTTTTTGGCTCTTGATACCGGCAGCGAGCGCTTGTTGCGCATCACGATTTCGCCGCCATCCGTACGCACGATTTTTTCAATGTGCTTCAGATTGATCAGGTAAGAGTTGTGCGCCCGGAAAAACAGCGGGTTGTTGAGCAATTCTTCTACTTCGCGCAGGGACTTGGAGACGATGACCGGCTTAGCCTGCGTGGATAAGTGGAAAGACACATAGCTTCCATCAGACTCACAGAATAAAATATCGGCGGTTTCTACAAACAGCAATTCAGCGCCTACGGGCAGAGCGATGCGTTCCGGCACAGCCGTGTTTCTCAGGTATTGCACTGCTTCTAACTGTACAGGTTTTGGGATCGGAGCATGTTGCGCTTTCTCCACTGCCCGGATCAATTCTTCGCGATCAACTGGTTTGAGCAAATAATCCAACGCATTGAATTTAAATGCCTTGACGGCATATTGGTCATAGGCAGTCGTAAAAATCAATTTAAAATCCACCGGCGCGGATTGCTTCAACAAGTCGAAACCATTGAGTACCGGCATTTCGATGTCCAAAAAAACTAAATCGGGGCGATTGTTCCGAATGGCTTCCAGGGCACTTTCTGCATCATTAAAAATTCCGCTGACCTGCACATCCGGGCAATATTTCTCTAACAACACGCGCAACACATCGGTACAGTAGGATTCGTCGTCTATGAGGTAGGTTTTGAGCATGATGATTGGTTACTGATATGTCAAAGTTAAAGTAGAAAGTAGGAAGGTTAAAGTGGGGGGTCATCCCGTCAATCGGATGGTCACTCGTGTGCCTGCGGGCAATCCATCCGTAGTATACAGGTCTTCAATCGTCGCATTTGCATGAACGCCATACAATCCTCGGATCAACTCCATGCGTTCGGCGGTTACTTGCAAACCATGTGATTTTTGGGTGACGGCAGACTTGCTCTTTAGCTCCATAGCCCGGTTTCTGCCAACCCCGTTATCTTCCACCACGATATACAAGCTGTTGCCCTCGTTAAATATCTGTATTAATAACTTCCCTTTGCCTTTTTTGTGCATCAACCCATGCCAGATTGCATTTTCCACATACGGCTGAATGAGCAAGGGTGGCAATTCTATTTGTTCGGGCTGCACGGCCCCGCTCACGGATATTTCATAATCGAAGCGATTGCCGAAGCGCATGGCTTCCATTTCGATGTAAAGCCGCAATGCTTCCAATTCCCGATCCAAAGGGACTTTATCGGATCTGGAATTGTCTAAAATCAAGCGAATAAGTCTCGAAAATTTGGTCAGGTAAGCTGAGGCTTCATCGGGTTCGTTCACCAAAATAAAGCGGTTGATCGAGCTGAGACAATTGAACACAAAGTGCGGATTCATCTGCGCCCGCAACGCCGCCATTTCCACTTTTGCAATGCGCTGGTTAAATTCGGTTTTTAACGCAGCCTCCCGGCGAATTTGCCCGATTCGGTAGCGCCAAACTAAGTAGACTACACTCAGTAAAGCCATGCACGCTAAGGTTATAAACCAACCCGTTTGCCAAAAAGGCGGACGAATGTGGATGTTCAGCCGCAGCCTCGGCGCATTCCAAATACCTTCCCTGCCCGATTTGACTTCAAAAACGTAGTCTCCGGGAGGGACATTCGTAAAAGCGGCGCGGTGGAGTTTCCCGTTGTCAACCCAGTCTTCCTGAAAACCGGAAAGCCGGTAAGCATAGGTGTTTTTTTCTGCTTGCGAAAAATTGACCGTGGCAAATTCAAAAACGAAGAAATTTTCTTTCCAACTGAGTTCGAGGGTCTTCAAAAAAACGGGATTTATTAAATGGTCAGGCTCTTTTTCAAAAATCCGAAAGGAGGTTAGTAAAATCCGGGCATCTGATTTATTTTTCAAGACCGAATCGGGCTGAAAAACAGTGAACCCCTGAACACCGCCGAGCATCATTTCCCCCAGCGCGTTGCGGGCAATTGGCGTACCTATCAATTCATTCGCCAGTCCGCTGTTTCGGTCAAAAGTTCGTACTTGCAGGGTTTTTGCATCCACCCAGGCCAATCCTTTTGGTGTGCCGACCCAAATATGCCCGGATTTGTCTGTTTGCACGCTGATTACCTGATTGGAAGGCAACCCGCTTTGGGTGTTGAGGGTCAAAAAAGCTTTATTTTCTGGCGTGTTGTAGTCAAACCTCGATATGCCCCCCGGGTCTGTGGCTACCCAAAGATAACCTAAGCCATCGCGGCAGATCGAATTGACGATGTAAGCGCCCAGCGAGTGTTCCGGGTTGCTTTCTTCGCGTTGATAAATACTGAAACGCCCCGCTTTTTCATCATATCGAAACAGTCCGTAATCCTGTGAGCCAATCCATACCGTTTGTCGCTTCCAATCGGCAAATACGCAGGAAATATTGCGCCCGATGAAGCCTTCTGCTTCGGCAGGTTTCCACCAGACGCCCTGAGCAACACGCCAAACCCAAATCCCTGCATCATCTGTTGCAAACCACAAATTGCCCTGGCTATCTTCTGCCATATCCTGAAAAATGGAAGCCGTTCCGGGATGCGGTAAGTGTTTGGGAATGGTCGCCGGACTTAATTTCCAGGTCTTCGGGTTCAATAAAAGCAGCCTGTTCCCTGCGCCAACCCAGATTTTGCCCCGACTGTCCTCAAAGAGCAAAGCCGAAGCACCAGACAAGGCAATTGTATGAACTACTTTCCCATGCTCAAGAATAAAAAGTTGTTGCCCTTCCAGGTCATTGGCGTATTGCCGGCCATCACTTGCCTCAATTAGACGATAAAAAGGGTAGGCGTCAGGGTTGGGTTTTCCGGAGACAACCTGCTTAAAACGAAAATGCTGCAAATCCGGGTCAAAGCAGTGGAGTCCGTTCTGCCCGCCAAGCCAGGTAAGACCGGTTTGATCCCGGTGAACAATGCTGTCGGGAGTCTCTGAATAGGTTTGATATTCCTGATGGAAAAAAAAGGTTCGAGTTCCGGTATGAAAACTGAAGGCGCCAAGGTTGGTATACAACCACAACTCCTGCTCCGATTTCCGCGCAAGGCGATAGATTGTTTTGTATCCGGCAGTTGCTTTTTCCGGCAAGACCTGTTCGGCAAAAGCTTTCCACGGAAACGTGCTGAACGTAAAATCCTGGGTATTGAACAAGGTCAGGTCACGGTTGTCACAGCAAAGCCACAGGCGATCGCCGGTATCGGACAGCAAGTCGGTGACTAAAGAATTGGGGAGAGAGTGGTCTTCCCTGCCTGTATTGCGCCAGGTTTTGAAACGATCGGTGCGGGGATCGTAGCGATTGAGGCCATTCCGGGTGGCAATCCAGATAAAACCGACCTGATCCTGATCCAGATCAGTAATGATTTCATGGCAAACGGTGCGATCCGGCTCTCGAGCATCGGGCAGGTATTGGCGAAAGGTATAGCCATCGAACCGATTCAAGCCATACGTAGTTCCAACCCATAAGTAGCCGGTTTGATCGCGCAAAATGCATTGGACATTGTCGTCGCTAAGGCCGTTCCTTTCTGTAAAACTTTGAAAAAAAGGAAGATTTTGCGCCTGCGCAGCAAAGCCGGAGAACAGGAAAAGGAGCAGCAGGCGCAGGCGCATTCGTTTGTTTTTTATTAGACAGATCGTTCAACTGCCAAGATAATTATTCGGTATCAAATTTCCCTTCCGTGATGCGCACGACTGTTTTGCCATTATCACTGGTGAGCGTGCCTTCAAAAGTGCCTTCCAAATCAAATCCATTCAGTTTGGTAAAGCGGATGGTAAAGCTTTCCCCATCTGCATTGTTGACCGCCAGCACGCGGGTGTCAAAAGGATCTGTACTATTGGGATTGACGTACTGGACCGCCCATTTAGCCGGGTCGTTTTTATTGGTAATGGTGTAGGTGCCCGGTTGTTGAATCTCGTACAGCGCAATGTTGAATGGTTGCGATTTGTCGGGTTTCATTTCGCCCGCCACAATAGTCGTACCTTTAGGGTAGCCATTGGGATTGTAGGCGCCAAAAACGTCTGTACATTCCACTAATTTGCCGTCTACTTTCATCGTGAGAAATGGCCCGCTGGAAGTTGGAACGGCTTTGGCTTCCCCCTCAGTTTGTGGTTCGGAAGCCTTATTGCCACAGGCAGTTGCGAGCAGCAGAATCAAAAAAGGTAATTGCCTCATTTTGTTTATTATTTATTAAGATTAAGTTCTGCCCCGAATGCCAATGGACAGCATGTAGATTGAGAATAGTGATAACAGCGTATTTGCCAGGATCATTTGAATGCCAAACAGGTAAGCGTCTTCTGGCTTGCCTTTGGCGAAAACCACCGGCACGCGCTCGTGCAAGTCGTATTGTGTAAATGTGAAAAAAGTGGCTGCATCACTCCGTCCTTCGAGGGAATCCGTAGCTCCGACTGCAACCGGATATCGAAAAACGGGCCGGCGGGCACGCCGTTTGCCTTTGCGGACGCCCGTGCTTTCTAACTGAACAGAAGGGCTATTCCTGCCTGCCAGAAACCCGGATATCCGCCCCTCCACAACTTCACCCGTTGCGCGATGCCAGACCGTTTTCACCGTATTCCCGCCAAAAATATATAGCAGAAAACCCCCAAGCCCCAGAAAGGCCAACCGGAAAAAAAGCTTGATCATCGGGTAATGATTATTGGTGTGTGAACAAATCCTTCTAAACCAAAGAAGTATACCCCTGCCGGCAAATCGCCTACATAAAGTTGATCGCTGGAACCAGATTTCAGGCAAAGGCCGTGTGCGTGCCAGAGGACCCATTGTGCGCCATCGGGTAGGTTATATATTCGTACCCATTCCGAAGCAGGATTGGGGAAAATAGTCCATTCCGGCTGTTGCAAGGAGGGGCTCCAAACCGCTGTCGCACTTCCTTCAGCGCCCGTGCCAATGGTTCCTGCAGGTGGTGGGACTTGTAAAGCGACACCATTCCCAAATTCATCCGCGCCCAGGTCTACGGCGCCGCTTCGGGTCTGGCCATCGTAATCATTCGTCAGTGCAGGGGCTGCCTGACCTGCATCAATGGCAGCACTGCCATTCGTCAGGTGAAAATTGGCGTTTAGCTGTGGGTTGGTTTCCAAGCTTTGTGCATCAAAACCCAACTGCGATTTCCATTGGGCAAACGTGCGTGCCGGCCAGTTTACCCCATCGTCAAAACTGGCGACCCCGGTTGTTTTGTGGTAAATATTGCGGTTGATGAGGTTGGTTCCGGTGAGTGCGCCTTCTCTGACCTGTACCGTGTAGTCTTCATCGCCGGTGCCGCTCTGGTCAACAAACAGGTTGTTGAACACCTGGATATTAAAATTGGCGGGAGTCAGGGTGGTCGTTTCGCTCACGTAAATTTCACCGCGGGCAATCATCAGCGGCGCATGAAACAGGGGAGAAGCGGTCACGACCGTATTGTTGTAGGCGATACAGTTTTTTGCGGCAAAAAAACCGATGCCCGCGCCGCCCGTGGTCACCACCAAGTTGTTGAATGCAGTGCTGTTGAGGCACTCGTAATAAGCAGGATTGGCATTGGTGTCAAAAAAATCAGCGTCGGTATAAAATCCGAGCAGGATACCCGCTTCGCCGGCGTTCATGATCAGGTTGCCTTCAATCAGGCAATTGGCTGCGCCGCCTTTGGCATAAACGGCGGAGGTAGAGGTGTGGTGGATATAACAATTGCGCACCACCATGCCGTCGCCGTTTACGTTGTCAATGCCTTCCGCGTTTGGGCCGCCGTTTGCTTCCGAGTTGGACGGGCCAATGCCGGAGTTGTAAAGTTCGCAATGCAAAATCTGGATATTGTCGCAGCCGGGTTTGATTTTGATGCAATCGCGACCCGTATCGTGGATTTTGCAATTTCTCAGGATGATGTTACTGGCGCCCCGGCGTTCATTGGCGGGAAGCCCCCATTCCCAGTTGGTTTCGAAGCTGACGCCGTAGTAGTAGCCGCCTTTGATTTCTAAGTTTTCCAGCACGCCGCCCGTCACATCCGGCTCGTTGTACCAGATGCAGGAAGCGACATCCTCGATGTTGAGTGGCGCTGTAATAATGGCCCATTCGCCGGGATAAGAGCGAAGGGTTAAATTGCTTTTGGGAATACGGATTTCATTGGAAGGGTAGGTTCCGTTGCGCAGCTCGATGATATCGCCCGGATTGGCCCGGTCAATGGCTTCGGGGATGGTTTTGAGGGGTTGGGCTAAAGAGCCGGCGTTGTTGTCGTTACCGGAGGGCGAGACATAAATAGTCGCTGCGGTTGCTGGCAACAACGCGAGGATTAGTAGAAAGAGGAAGAGTGACTTTTGCATAATCGGTATGATTTTGATGCAAAAGTGGCGGGGTTCTCTTTCTTATGTAACGTTGGGTTTGTGAATGGTGGGTTTGAATTTGTGGATGGTAGGTAAGGTAGGTTTAAAACCAAACACTTCACTTAGAGCATGTCGGGAAGTCCTTCAACGTGCTGTTATCATGGCGTACGGTTGATGCTGGCGTTCCTGTTAATAGGTCAAAGTATCAAGATCGATGTTAGTTCCTGATTGTAAATGTTTATACTTCAAATCCGAATTTCCATCTTGGGAATAATCCAAATTTCTGGGCTTAGTCGTTCCTTTAAATGTTTTGTGGGAAAAAATTAAACCGCGATATTTTATATCAACTTCAGGATTATTTAGCAGTCTTTTTGCTGTTCCACAAATATATTTGCTTAATTCAAACGTTGCACGAATCTGCTTCATAGCTCCTGTCGTATTTGATGTTTTTAATTCAATGATATAGACAAAGACAGAAAGCGGCTTAGGGTAAATGATAATTCGATCAGATACTTTGCATAGACCTTCAATCGAAGATTCGAAAAATGGAAAAATATTGGTGTTTCTTTTGTCTAACTGAAGGCATAAAAGATTGCCCGTCTTATTTATTTTTACGGGTTTACTAGTGCTGTCTTGCAGTATAATATTACCTCCCGGGAATGTACTCTTGAAATCAGATTTAATGATATCTGATAGCATTTTAAAGACATTGTTACTCATTGTATTGTAGAATTAAAAAATAAATCTTGAGCGCGCTCATTTAATTCATTGATTACATTGTCTATAGTCTCAACTTCAAACCCAGTCTCGTTTACTTCAAGATTTATACACTTTCGTGCATTATAATGAAATAAAACAGCTCCTACTCTACTATGTGCGAGCAATACATCAGGAGAGTAATCGTATTTTTTAGAAAAATCGGGTTTGTTTTTCATCATAATTAAGTTGTTTAGCTCCCTAATGATATAGTCACTGTGAGTACTAATAAGAACTTTGAAGCCCTTATTAACAATCTTAGCTATTATTTTAGCAATAATTATCTGATTGTCTGGATGAAGGTTTAATTCAGGCTCGTCAATTATAATAAAATCCCCTGGAGTTGCCAAGTGACGAAAGTAAATAACAAGATTTGACAGAGACTTAACAACAGATGCCGTCAAATGAATAGGAAGTTTTAAAGATTTAGCTTTATCAGGTTTAAACTGAACATCGCCGTCTTTAGAAATCAACACTTGCCCTTTTAAAATTTCTTGTTCAATTTCATTAGCAAAATATTCAAATTTACTAATGTTTTTTTTATAGTTATTCAAATCTTCTGAGATTTCAAGGCTATCTCTAATAGGAGAAGGATAACGCGTAGCACGTCTTGTTATATAATCAAAAGGGTCGTCATCTTTACTCACATCCTTTAGCTCGAGTAATTTATCAACTAATATATTTCGTTTTAGTGATAATTCTTTTGAAAAAATATTTATTGCAATTCTTTCTGCTGGCGCAATATATGTTTTAGGAAAAATAAAATCAACACATAAGTCAAAAATCCTATTTGATATAAAATCAAGTAGAATAGATGTAGGAATTTCGTGTTTACTGGAATTGCTTTTGTTTTCTTTCTCAATTAATAAACAATTTATTATAGGTGAATTTACTTCTTTAACAATTTTGACTGAAATACTGTTTCTAATGCCAATTTCTTGGCTAATTTCTTGAGAAAGTATCTTGTCTTTCAAGCTACTGACATCTCTAAGATTAATTTTTATTTTAGTTTTTTCAAAAGCTTTATCATCGGATGCAAAAACCTTAGATATTTGTTTGACATAACTTTCCCCAATTACGTCTAAATAGGTTGAACTATTTTCTGTTAAAAGATCAATTACATTAAGCTCTACCTGCCCTTTAGATAAAAGGTTTTTAATTTCTTCTGCAATTTTTTTTGATTTAGGGAGATTAGAACGAAATCGCATAAGCCCATATATCGCATAAGCAACATAAGTCTTGCCTGTGTTGTTAGGGCCGCAAAGAATGGTCAAATCTTTGTCCAGATCTAACTGTACATTTTTCACATACCCCAATTCTTTTATTTCAATATTCATTTTTTGTCAAGTAGTTCGGACAAATTTATTCTATTTCCCACATATGTCCAAAGAGTCTCAAAAATTTCATACGACTTCTTAGTTATATTTTCGCAGATGTAATTTATCTGCATTCAAAAATCATTTGCCCCTCGTAGTTCCATGGTGAACTCGACTTGGTGATTTCACCCTCACCGCACCACCACCAAATCCCCCGTATACATCACCGTCACCCCATCCACAAAAGCAATTTCTGCCACCCAGACATACGTTCCCGTCACTGCCGGTTTCCCCCGAAAGTCCCCGTCCCAGCCCGCGCTTTCCTGGTTGGGCGGGAAGTTTTCGGCTTTAAAAACATGCTCGCCCCAGCGCGACCAGATGTTGAACGAGCGGATGGCTACTACCTCCGGCCCGGCGAAAATCGTAAAGCGGTCGTTGATGCCGTCGCTGTTCGGGCTGAAAGAGTTGGGCACATAAACATCGCGCTGCACAATCACCTGCACCGTGATGCTGTCAACCGTGGCGCATCCCCCAGGCGCAACTACATTCAGGGTGTAGGTCGTGGTTTGAAAAGGGGTGGCTTCGGGTTCGGGGCAATCGGTACAGGAAAGCCCGGTGGGTGGCGACCAAATGAAGGTGTCTAATGGCGTGCTTTGCGACAAGCTCAGACGAACGCTTTCTGCCAGCAGCACACTCAGGCCAGGGCCCAATTCGATTTCAGGAATTAATGGCGTGGCTAAGTTGCCGTTCACCGATTCAATACAGCCATTTGCATCCCGGATGCTTAAAGTGTGCAATCCGGGAGAAAGACCCGTAAACACCGGAATAGTGTCAAAAACATTGCCCGAAATTGCAAATTCAAAAGGCGGCGTACCGCCCGTAAAAAGGGTTGCCTGAGCAGCGCCCGTGTTCAAGCCTTCGCAACCGGGGTCAATAAAATCGGCTTCCAGAACCAGTGCAGGCGGTTCATTTAGTGTTTGGAAAAGTTGCAGTTCGCAATTGTTGGCATCCCTGATCACAAGGGAGTAGGCGCCCGCAGGCAGGTTGTTCAGGGCTGCCGTCTGTCCGCCAGCGCTCCATTGATAGGTGTACGGCGTGGTTCCGCCGGATGGCAGGGCGTTAATGCTGCCATCCGAGCTGCCGAAGCAGGAAATATGGACGCCATTTAAGGTTGGAGCAAACAGCGTTCCGGCCAGCGCTGGCGGTTCTGCCAAATCTCCGAACAGGATGACGTCGTTGCCAAAATTATCGGTTATGGTCACGAAGTAAGTACCAACAGGCAGATTATTGATGACTTCCTCCGAATTTAATGCTGAAATGCCCCCAACGCCATTAGGTATTCCCGGGCCAATCCTTTGCCAACTGTACTGGAAAGGCGGCGTCCCGTTCTGTACGGTAAAGCGCATTTGCCCGCTCGCTTGTCCGGCGCATAACACAGAATCGAAACGGAGCTGGCCAATGATTTCGCATTCGATGACCAGAAGCGCCAGGTTGATGGTGCTGTCGCAACCGTTGGCGGTCGCCAAATTTACCTGAAATTGCCCGGTGTCGAAAAACGGCTGCCCGCCTACATAAACGGTGTCGCTTTCGCAAATCAACAGATCAAGATTGGTGGTAGAAGCCGGAAGTGTTGAAATACTTACGAAGATCACGCTGTCACAACCCTCTGTTCCGGGGAGGTGGAATTCGTATTGTCCAACCTCGCAAAGCATCGTGTCCGCCCCAATCCAGCATTGGCCTTCGCAGAGCATCGTATCAATAAAAGTTGGCGGGATGCTCTGAACGATGATGGTTTGGCACACCGGCGGCGCGGTGTCGCAAACATTGAAGGCTGTGGCGCAAAGGTTGTAGGTACCATTTGTAGGCCACGTTCTTTCGAGCACGGTGTCCTGCTGCCCGGAAATGGGTGCGCCATTCAAGGTCCAGCGGAACATGGTTGCACCGGATGGAGGGCTAAGGTGGTATTCCGTTGTGCTGTTCCTGCAAACGACATTGTCACCGGAAAGTGTCCCCGAGTTTTGCAAAGCGCCCACAGCGGTTGTGCCATTCAGCACTTTTATGGTGTAATTGCAAACATCGCCGCCGCTACCGTCCATGACGAAGAAATAGTACTGGCCAATCACGAGGGGTACTGTATTGTTAAATACAACGGTTTCGTTGTTGTCAATATCGGTATCGCAATTGGACACCAACTGGAAAGTCTGACAATTTAGACTTTGATAAATCCCAACCTCTAAGCCACTGTTTTGCTGGCAGTTAAAAGCGCGCACACTGAGCGTGAGGTTAACGCTGCCGGCAATAAACCCAATCCATTGCATGTGGTGGGTGAATGTGGTGCAAAATCCGGGAGGCGCCTGCCCGGTCTGGGGGTCGTCGTTGATACCCGTAAATCCGTCAATATCGCAGATGATGCAAGCTTCATTACAAAAGGAGGTCATTTCCGGATCGGCGCCACAGGGTTGGGGCTGAGCCTGGATCGTCAGTAAAAAAAGAAAAAGCAAAAAGAGGGTAAGCGTAGTTTTTTTCATAACCGGAATGTGTCGTCACTTTGTAAAGGAAGCTGTTCGTATGCGCGGCCAAATATACCTGGCTGCAAAATACCGATAAACGCTTTGAACTCAACTGTCTGTTAAAGAACAAAAACAAAAGTGTAACTAATTTCTATGCGGATCATTATCTGTACATCACCAACATCCCCACTCCTATGTCTATTCGCCTCCTCTTTTGTTTTTTGATGGCCGCTCCGGCGGTTTGCGCCCAATCCCTCGTTTTTGACAGTATGCTCTGGTTGCGTCAGGAGCAGGTGTTGTTCGATTTTGGAAAACACGAACTCCGGCCTGATGCAGACTCGCTGCTGCGCAATCTGGGGAAAGAATACCTTGAACAAACCCGCGTTTTTTTGCATGTGTGCGCCCATACCGATGCCATCGGCAGCAACGAAAACAACCGCAAATTATCGCAGCGCCGGGCCGGTGCAGTAGCCGCCGTTTTGCTGGAAACCGGAATTCCACAGGCTCGTATTCAGATCAATGAATATGGAGAAGAGCGCCCCATCGCAGACAACGCGACCGAAGCCCAGCGCCAGGCCAATCGCAGAGCAACCATTGATTTATATTTGCAGAAACAGTTTTTCTACGTAGAAGGCCAGATCAAAGACTCGGTCACGAACCAGGGCGTTCAGGCAGAGATTGTCGTAAAAACCAAATCGTATCAGGATTCGATGCAAACTGACACAGCCGGGCGGTTTCGGGTCATGCTGCCCAATCAGGAAGTGGTGGTGATTGATGCTTTTGCAAAGGGGTATCTTTTTGAAACGCAGGTTTTTAAAGCCGAAGCCGGAAAAACTAAATTGCTGAGCATCTCGGTGCCGCCAGCAACGATAGGCTCCAGCGCCGAGATTAAGAACCTGTATTTTGTGGGTAATCAGGCGATACTGCTGCCGCGTTCAGAGCCGGAATTGTATAAAGCTTTGCGGTTTTGCCAGCTCAACCCCGATCTCACACTTGAGATTGAAGGCCATATTAACCGGCCTAATGCTCCACCAGTAGCAGAAACAAGCTGGGATTTTGACCTTTCCGTGCGTCGGGCAAAATTAGTTTATGAATACCTGATCGAAAACGGCATTCCTGCCAACCGACTGACTTATAAAGGATACGGCAACTTTAAGATGCGCTTTCCGAAAGCGACAACCGGACTACAACAGGAACTGAACCGCCGGGTGGAAATACGCATCCTGAAGACCAATTGAACTGCTATTTTTGCGTTGTAAAACGCAAATACCATGATTGATTACAACCCGCGGAGTTGGTGGAAACTCATTTTTATGTTCCACCGCAGCGACACCCTGAGAATCCTGCTGCCCACGATGCTGGGGGTCGTCGTTTTCACGATTCTGGTGGCCTATGTAGAAAATGAAATCTTCCATGCCCAGTTTAAAAACACCACGGTCATCCATTCGCTCGTGGGTTTTGTCTTGTCTGTTTTGCTGGTCTTTCGAACCAATACGGCTTATGAACGCTGGTGGGAAGGGCGGAAAATTTGGGGCAGTTTTACGAACAACTCCCGAAACCTGGCACTGAAAATTGCCACCCTCGTGCCGGATGCAACGATCAAAAACCGCTTCCGGGTTTTGATTTCCAATTACGTCCTGGCAGCAAGGGAACACCTGAGGAAAGGTGTGAATACCAACGATCTGGAAGCCTGCGACCACTACCCAAAAAGCTATTACGAAGGCAGCCGGCATGTACCTAACCGGGTCATGAAAGCCATTTATGCAGAAGTCAACGATTTGCTGGAGCGGAAGGTCATTACCCAGGAACAAGTCCTTTTTTTAAATACAGAACTGGTGTCTTTTACCGACAACATCGGCTCCTGCGAACGGATCCTGCGCACGCCCATCCCTTATTCTTACAGCTTGTTTCTGAAAAAAGTCATTTTCCTGTACGTCATTACCATGCCCATCGGGTTTGTGCTGGAATTCAAATATTGGGCAGCGCCCATTGTCGCGCTCGTTTTTTATGTATTTGCCAGTATAGAGCTCTTGGCGGAAGAAATTGAAGAACCTTTCGGCCCCGACGCTAATGACCTGCCCATCAATGCGATCAGTGATAATATCCACGATAATTTGGTGGAAATTTTGGGATAAGTAAATTACTGTCGCTCAAAACAGCCCACATCCGGCATCTCGCCATCGCGGGGTTTATTTTCCAGGTCAATATCAATGGTTTTATTGAACTTCGGAGGGCGTACCGGCAGTGCTTTTTCAATGGCAATGGACAACGAATCGAGGTGATAATCGTCTTCGTTGGCATCTTTGAAAAGCTTGTCTTCGCGGTCGCCGTTCAGACAATTGAGGCAAATGGTGTTGAAAAAATCCGCGTAGAGGCCGTTTTGTTGCTCCAGCAACTGGTCTACACGCACAACACAATTTTCGAAAACAACATTAAACATCGCGGGCGTTTGCCTGCCGGTAATGTCCGACAATTGGACATGGTCGCGGCGAGATCCAAAAAAAATGCAGTTGGAAAAACTGGCATTGAGTCTGAAATCATTGCGGTAAGCGCACACAAGGGGGTCATCGTAGCAATAAAAATTGCTCATCCCAATGGCGGCGGCATCAACGCCGTAGCTGGCAGCGGTGCAATAAATAAAGCGGTAGTCACCGCCGTTAAGCAATTGAATAGAATTAGAATTATTGTTGTAAAACAGGCAGTTATCTGCTTCTATCGTACTGTGGAAACCAATCAACCCGTTGCCTGCGGTATTGTAGATTTGCGAATTGGACAGCCTGACTTCCGCGGTCGAATCGGCGTAAAGGCCAAAAGAGCAATTTTTGATGGTCGTGTATTCAAACACATTCCCTTTGCTGCCTTTGCCAAGAATGATCCCGTACCACTGGCCCACTTCATCCTGAAAAGCCTCTTCCAGACGGTCGCCCTGCACCACGATCGGTTTTTCTGCCGTGCCGAGCATCCGGATTTTTCCTTTGCTCAGCGCATACAGGATGCCGTCGTTGAATACGCCGAATACATCGTTGCGGGCAATGCCGCCGTGTACGTAAATCCGCGTGCCTGCTGCCACTTCCAGTGCGCAACTGTCAATGAGAATTTCTCCGTAAATGACATAAGGTTTAGGGTCATCCCAGCGGATGGTTTCGTTGTCGCAACTCAGGATCACCGGCACGCCCCTATTGAATCGGCTGGGGAAATAATTGGCGTTTTGCCCCCATGCCTCTAAGCGTACTTCTTGTGTATTGCCGTTTGTTTCAAATTCAATCTTGTCTTCAAGTACAAAAGGGCTTACGGAAAGCGGTTGGTTGGGATCAATGGTTACTTCCACAAACACATAGATGCTGTCGTTTGCCCAAATTTCGATGTTCTGTAGTTCATCGCCCGGGATGCCGTCCACATTCATCCGAAAGTTGACCCCTGTGGCACCTACAATGCGCGCCTCCGAAATCAGGATGGGCTGATCGTGGCGGTTGTAAATTTTAAACGAGCGGGTTGATGACCCGAGTTCTGTAAAAACCGTATCGAAACGGAGCGTATCCAAAGAAAACGCCAGTTTGGCATTGCTGTCGGTGATGTAGTCTTCGTTTTTGTCGCAAGCGAAGAAAGAGATGAGCAGGATCGCGACGGCGCTTATGGTCAGGAAAGATTTTTTCATGCTACGAATAAGAATTTGAAAACAATACTGCAAAGTTAGCAAGAAAGACAAACCCAAAGACGTATTACCCGCTATCCGGCTAAAAATGCAAAAAAAACGTTTCCACGAAACAAGCTTCTTTTTATTGTTTTACATGACATTGTTTATTGTATTAAATTGCCGCGTCTGAAAATTTTAACGTTTGATGCAACCCCTTCGGGGGGATGTTGTCTATTCATTCAGCCTCGAAACATAACGAGACATTGGACTACGCGAGTACTCATCACGACATCGTTGAACAGTGCAAACAGGGCAGCAGAAATGCGCAGTTTGAATTATACAGGCTTTATTCCAAGGCCATGTACAACATCTGTTTGCGTATGCTGAACAACGAATTAGATGCAGAGGATGTACTTCAGCACTCTTTTGTGGATGTTTTTTCAAAGCTGGAGTCATACCGGCACGAGTCGTCCATCGGCGCCTGGATCAAGCGGATTGTTATCAACAATTGCATCAACCACCTCAAACGCAGTCGCCTGAGGTTTGAAGAATTGGATGACAAATACCACAACGTTCAGGAAGAGGCACCGTACGAAGCGCCCGGATTGAGTGTAGACTTAGTGAAACAGGCCATGACGGAATTGCCGGACGGCTACCGGGTAGTTTTTTCACTCTACCTGCTGGAAGGCTACGATCACGAAGAAATTGCCGAAATTTTGAACATTTCGGAAGCGACTTCAAAATCGCAGTTTCACCGGGCTAAAAAACGACTGAAGGAAATAATCGAATCCAAACACTATAGATCATAAAACTCAAGCAGCAATGCAACGCGATTTTTTGGAACAATTTATCAGCGATAACCGGGAAGCTTTTGATCACGCCACGCCCAACCTTAAAGTTTGGGCCGACGTGAGTAAAACGCTGGATGCCCAACGCCCGCATGCAAAGCGGGTGATGATGTGGTCGAAAGCCCGCATCGCTGCGGCAGTCATTACCCTGGTGGGCGTAGGCGCTTTGTTCGGCAGCTATCTGACTCGTGTCAACGACCAGGAGGCCATTGCTACCGCTGAACTGATTTCGCCTGAACTGATGGAAGCTGAACAATACTACAATGGGGAGGTGCAAAAGCGATACAGCCAGTTGGCGAATTACCAGTACGATAAATCGGTAGATCAGGACTTGCAGCAAATTGACAAGATCATGGCAGAATTGCGCGCCGATCTCGCAGAAGTCCCCAAGGGCATGGAAGAACAAATAGTCAGTAATCTTATAAAAAGCTACCAAACCAAAATCCGGATTTTGGAGCGGGTGCTTGATCGAACTCAATCTAATCATTCAAAAACTTCAAAATCGGCAAGCGATGAAGTTGGCATATAATTTATCAATCCTCTTTTTGTTGGCAGGAATCCCCTGCGCCTTTGCTGGCGTTGAGCTCGGCGAGCGTGCGGATTTCACCAAGACCATCAAGAAGGAGTACGAAGTGGGCAGTAATGCAACCGTACACATCAACAACAAATACGGCAAGGTGGACGTAAAAACCTGGGATAAAAACCGCGTTAAAATTGATGTGCGCATCATTGTGCGCGCCAATACGGAAGCAGATGCCCAGAAAGTTTTTGACCGCATCAAGGTGCAGTTTTCCAACACAAGTAACTTCGTGAAAGCGGAAACGACCATTGAGCCGCAAAGCCGGAAATGGTGGGACAGCGGGTCGTCGAAAAACGATTATTCCATCAATTACGAGGTTTTTGCACCGGCGAGCGTCAACTTAGAATTGTACAACAAATACGGCGATGTGTATGCAGCGGCCATCAAAGGCAAAGGCACCATTGACGTGAAGTATGGCAATTTCAAGTTGGACGGCCTGATCGAGGCGTCCAACATTACCTTAGCCTACGGCAATGGTAAACTTACGAAGGGAGGCAAATTGGTTACGGACGTCAGCTATGGTCGCCTCAATGTAACGGAAGCGGATGAAATGGACCTCAACAGCAAATACTCTACGGTCACGCTGGACAAAGTGGAAGCCGTGCGGAGCATGAGCAAATACGATACCTACAAGCTGGGCAGCATCCAAAATTTCCGAAACATCGGAAAATACGACAACATCGAAATCCAGAATGCCGGCAAAATGGTGGTCAGTTCCAAATACACCAATGTTCATGTGGAGAAAGCCACCAATATGCTGGAAATGAACATGGAATATGGAGGTGTGTCGGTGATGCAACTCAACAAAGGCTTTTCGGATGTGAACCTGAGTGGTAAATACACTGATTTCAAACTCATAGTCGAAAACGGCGCCGTTTACCGGATTGACGCCAACGCCGACTACGCCGGGGTTCGCTACCCGGTCGGTATGACGGTCACCCACGAGAAAAAAGACAAATCCTACTACGAAGTTCAGGGCCACGTCGGGCAGCAGGGCGCGCCGGCGGTCATCAAAGCCCGGATTAGTTATGGCGGGTTGAAAGTGCAGTAAGGAAGGAAAACAGTATCTTTTCCGATCTAAAAAAGCGCCAACAGGTTTTTAACTTGTTGGCGCTTTTTTTGCGTGAAGGTCTGTCCGCTCGCGCTAAGGCTCCGCCTCGCGTGATCTATTCTTCGGGTTTTACCCAATTTGTCTTCGGGTCTGCCAGCTAAAGCTGACGACCACAACCTACTCCAGCACCTCCAGCGCTTTTTCCAACACAGCATCCCTGCCGTTGGCCAAATCGCTCAAACTATTGATCACCCGAATATCCGGGACGATGCCGATGCCTTCATAGGATTGGTTGTCGAACAATTTCACTTTTTGGGTGGCGATGGAATAGTTCCAGCCGTTGGCCAATTCGCGGCCAATCATGGTGGAGGTTGCGCCGTTGGTTGTATCACCTACGATCGTCACTTGCGGCAGTGCGCGGAACGCCATTACGGCCCGCTCGCCGGCGCTGATGGTGTAACGATCGGTCAGCACTACAATTTTTTTGTCCCAAAATACGCCTTGCGGTTCCAAATGCCAACTATGCCAATCGGTGAAATCATTCGGCCCCGGGCCGTTTTTCGTTTTGGAAGTAAAAATCAGGCGCTTTTCGTTCGTCAGGCGACCCATATTTGCGAAAGCATAAGTAAAATCGCCGCCCTGATTATGGCGTAAATCCACAATCAAGCCCTTTTTGTCGTGGTATTTTTCTAATACATCCTTCAGCGCGGCCCAGTTGTCTGCGACATAATCAAACCAAACATAGGCCACTTCATTGCCGATAAGGCCCTCAACGTAAGATTCCTCTTCGCCGCTTTCAAAACCCGGCGCTAAGTAGAATTGCTTGACTACGTTCAAATTAAATAAACTGTCGTCCGTCCGTTCGCGGAACCACGTATTGGAGCGGAAGACCGGCCTGCCAGGCATTGATAAATTGACATGGCCATCGTCAAGCGTCGCCAGCATTTGGGTCAGTACACCATACAGCGCTTCTTCGGTCGTAGCTTCGCTGATTTGTGGTCGAAATTGGCTATATGTCGCATCCCAGTCAATCCCGCGTTCTTCAAACGGGCCGTAATCTTCTTTAAAAGCCGACCACAGGTGTTCAAAAACAGCGACGGGATCGTCGGCAGGTTCTGGTTCAAAGAATGCTTTTTCGCAAGCAGAAAACGTGAGCAACCCCAGCAAGAAAAGCAGGGTGGAAATGAAATAGGTTTTCATAAAAATTGATTTTTTTTTACCACATAGGGTACATAGGGGTTTTCACATAGAACACATAGGCGCTGTGGGCAGTTAGAATATAGAAGAAATATGCTTCCTATTTCGCCAAAGCGGGACAAATTGTAAAACTCCTATGTGCACTATGTGAAAACATCTATTGTGAGCTATGTGGTAAATAATTATAAAAATTGATAATTAGATGAGTTTGTTTTATTTGCCGGATTTCAGGCCGATACAGATGCTGAACTGGTGCTGATAGGAAAGCAGGGTCAAAGGTTCCGTGTGGCGGATGAATTGCAGGCGGTAAGCCAGACCAATGTCAAAGCGTTTTCCCAAATCATGCCGGTAATGGGTCGAAAACGTGAGTTTTTGCAATTGATCCGGGAATTGCACCGCGCCGTCGCCGATGAACTGTACCAGCGTACCCAGGCTGTTGTGCACGCTGGTGTTTTCAATGAATTCATCGTCGTTCACCAGATAGGGCGAACGCGCCACCCACGAAACCAAAGGCGCCTGCAAGGCAAAATCGAGCGCTCCGTTACGACCGGCAGGCAGGCTTAAACTGATCTGCGGGGCAAAGCCAAATGAAGCAAAATAGCCGAAACCCGAAAATGGTCCCGTGTTGTAATTGAGCGCCTGGATATTGTTTTCCAGAACGCCTCCGGCCCGGAAGGCAGCGCGGCCCTGTTGCCAGGATTTTCCCAGCCCGTAGTTCAATTCCAGGAAGGTAAAATTGTGTGGGTAAGTAGAAAATTGCTCGGGGTCGGGATGCCAGGAATAATCGTACGGTTCGTTGGCTGCGGCTGATGTGGTGCTGAATTGCAGCTCCAAAAATTGATTCAGGCGTTTTGACCGCTCCCAGGTGAACCCGAGGTTGGTCATGGAGTTTCCGGAATGGATAAAAGGCGAAAAAATTTGATCCTGCCGGGCAACTGCGCTGAAGCCAAAGGTGAGCGAAAAGCGTTCATTGGCCGATTGGCCGTGTACTGCAATGGACAGCAAAATCCCCGCTACAGTCAGTAGCGGAAAAGAAAGAGATTTCATGATATTCAGATGTCGGGTGAAAAAATGATTAATGCCGCAAAGGTATGCCTGTTGCGGCCTGGAGGCAATAAATCCCGGCGCCTGGTTTAGCGAAGTATGGGAAAAGAAAGGTGAAATCTAAGAATCGAAGGGTCAAATTCGGCGCTTTTCAGCGGCTGACCAACCATTCTTTAAAAGCGGCGGCTTTTTTTTGACTGACCACCACGGGCTCCGGGAACGGTGGCTTCATCGTAAGCTCCAATTTGCCATTTTCGATGTTTTTAAAAGCTGCGCACCCTTTGAAATGAGCCACTAATTGCCGGTTGAGCCGAAAAAAATTGACAACAGGTAGCATGGTTTCCAGTTCGTCTAAAGTGTGCGGGATTATAAATTGCTGCTCATCGAAGGTTTTTAGGTAGTAAGTTTCATCGCGCACATAGCAATAAGCAATGTTTTCTACCGGCACGGGAATATTTTTTGCGCCTTTTACGGCAATGAGCGATTGTATGACCGGCGCTGCGGGCGTTTCTTCCAGCCCCGGTAGCATGGGTGTGCGAATGGCTTCCAGGGCTGTTGCCTGCTGCTCCGCAAGTCGGAAACGGAAGTAGAAATATTGCCCCAGGTAATACCCGTTGATCATCAAAAGGAACAAAAAGGTAACCCGGTATTCGATGAGCAGCCAGGGCGTTTCGAAGATGCTGAAGGTGAGGATATACTTGAAATAAAGGAACATTAGAAAAAATACCAGCAAGCCGGGCAGGGCTGCGCCGAGTAGCAGTTGCAAAAAAGTCCGCATCAGCGTGTGCTCCAGCCAGTCGTAGTGCCGATCTAACCACGTTGTCATTTGCCGGATCAATTCCCAGACCAGTAGGGTTATAACCGTTCCCGCCAGGATGTCAACGAAATAGTCTGGCTCCATGAACGTTTCAAAAAGACCTTCCTTATACCCCAGCGACTTGATAAAGTGCGCCCATAACACAGCGCCACTGATACGAATCCAGTGATCTTTGTATGGATAAACCGGTGCTCTCATGGCGCAATATTACGGAAAAACAACTTGTAAGGGACAGGTTTTGCCTCTTTAAACAACCCCTCCTGAAGGTCTGCCAGCTAAAGCTGGCGACCACGTTACGACAACCCGAAAACATTGCCATCGGCATCAATGTCCATCCCTTCTGAAGCGGGAACGGGCGGCAGGCCGGGCATACGCATGATTTCACCCACAATCGGAATGACGAATCCGGCGCCGGCAGCAAATTCAAATTCCCTTACGGTAATGTTGAAATTATGTGGGCGACCGATTTTGTTTTCATTGTCGGAAAAAGACTTCTGCGTTTTGGCAATGCAAACTGGCAGTTTATCAAAACCCAGGGATTGAATGGTTTTTAGCTGGGTTTTCGCTTTGGCACTGTAATCAACCCCGTCGGCGCCGTAAATTTCTTTGGCAATCGTCAGAATTTTCTCTTCAACCGGCAAATTCCAGTCATACAGTTGATGATAGGCGTTCGTGCCGCTTGCAATCATGTCCACCACCGCCTGGGCGAGCGCAGTCGTCCCATTGCCGCCATTCGCGAAGCCGTCGGATACGACAGCCTTTACGCCGAGACGAGCGCATCGTTCCTGCACGTATTGAATTTCCTCCGGCGAATCGGTGGGGAAAAGGTTGATGGCCACTACGGGCGTCAGTCCAAATTTTTTACAGTTTTCGATGTGTTTTTCCAAGTTCTCGAAGCCCTTGCTTACTAAAGCAGGATCAGGTGTGTTGTACGCTTCTTTTTTTGCACCGCCATGGTGGCGCAGCGCACGAATGGTGGCAACCAGCACGATCGCCTTGGGCTTCAGGTTGCCGTAAGGGCATTTGATGTCCAAGAATTTTTCTGCGCCAAGGTCAGCACCGAATCCGGCTTCAGTCACGACATAATCAGCAAGGGAAAGCCCGGTTTTGGTAGCAATGATGGAATTGGTGCCCTGAGCAATGTTTGCAAACGGCCCGCCGTGCAGAATGGCGGGGTTTCCTTCCAGTGTCTGGACGAGATTGGGCAGGATGGCGTCTTTTAGCAGCAAGGTCATGGCGCCCTGTGCCTTCAGATCGCGGGCAAAAACCGGTTTTTTGTCAAAAGTGAACCCGACGAAAATATTCCCGAGCCGGTTTTTTAAATCAGCAAAATCCTTCGACAGACAAAGAATAGCCATAACTTCGGAAGCCGGGGTGATGTTGAAACCATCTTCTCTTGGGATACCGTTTGTATTGCCACCAAGGCCAATAACGATATGCCGCAGCACTCGGTCGTTCATGTCCATTACCCGCTTCCACACCACGGTGCGCGGGTCAATATTCAGGTTATTGGTTTTGTTTTGTATGTTGTTGTCAATGAGCGCAGCCAGCAGGTTATTGGCTTTTTCAATGGCCGCAAAGTCGCCGGTAAAATGCAGGTTGATGTCTACCATCGGAATGACCTGCGAATAGCCGCCGCCCGCAGCGCCTCCTTTCATGCCGAATACCGGCCCCAGCGAGGGCTCGCGAAGCACCACAATGGCACGTTTCCCAATTTTGTTCAAGCCATCGGCTAAGCCGATAGAGACCGTGGTTTTTCCTTCTCCCGCAGGCGTTGGACTGATGGCGGTTACCAAAACCAGGTTGCTTTGAGCTATTTTTTGCTCGTCAATGAGTTGGTGCGGAAGCTTGGCCTTGTATTTTCCATAAAGTTCGAGTGCCTCCTGCGGAATGGATAATTTGGCCGCAATGTCCTGTATCGGGCGAATTGCGGCTCGCTGTGCAATTTCAAGATCTGTGAGTTGCATAATTTGGTTGGTTAGAACTATTCGCTTATTTCCCGCCAAAGTATGGCGTTTTTTGTTTAATTTTATGGCAAAATCGAAATTATGGAAGCGGCACAAACTGAAAAAATATATACCGTAGCCGACTACCTGCGTCTGGAGCGCAAAACTGGTAGAAAATATGCTTTTTATAACGGTAAAATTGAACCCATGGCTGGTGGAACGATCCCTCATAACACTGTTTCAGCAAATATTTTTGGCTTACTGCATCATTTCCTTTTCAGAAAGCAAGAATACCAGGTCTTCGGCAGCGACCAAAAAATTTACTTGCCTAAATTCAATTTCTACGTCTATCCCGATGCCGTTGTCATAGCCGGCGAGCCTTTGGTCACTGACAAAGAGGCCGACGCCATCATCAATCCACTGCTCATCGTTGAAACGCTTTCTAAAAGTTCGGAGCGCTATGACCGGGGGCAAAAATTCGTGGAATACCAGAGTTTGCCCTCTTTCAGGGAATATGTATTGATCCGCCAGGATGCGCCGGAAGTCTACCTTCAGTTTCGTGAGGAACCCAATTTGTGGCGCACTTCTGAAGTAATCGGGCTGGAAGGAGAAGTTTATTTCCGCAGCATTGAAGCCCGGATTCCCATTGCTGATATTTATTATAAAGTGCAGTTCTAATCCAAATCTGCAAATTGGCAAAAGGCAAATTGGCAAGGAGCAAGTTGACAAAGGACAAACCTAAAAGTTGGCAAGGGTATATGCATGTTTATGGGATTTCTTACTTGCCTCTTGCCAACTTGCGTATTTGCCTACTTGTCACCTTGCCTTTTCCAAAATCCCTCCCCTTTTCCTGGTAGACGAAAAGCCTCGTTTCGGTGGATTGTTCCCGAAAGGCCAAATGCCCAATTTTGCACTATGGAAAGATTATACACACAAACACTTACTTCACGCCGCTTTACGGCGCTGCACCAGCGCCTTCACGAAAGGCTGCGGGAGGGCGGAAGTATTGCGGATGGTGTGCTGCGTAAGGCGGGGAATTTCAAGGTAGTCGCCCGCCTGGAGATGGATAATTTTTCCACCGATGTTGCATTCGCAGGTTCCTTCCAGAATGAGGAAGCTCTCCTGGAATTCATCGGGGGCGTGGCCGTCTTCAACCAGTTGGTCTTCGAGCCAGACCACCGCAAGCTGAAAATCGGGATGTTCCTGAAGAAAATAGTACCGGGCGGAGTCCTCTCCGATGGTCGGCGCAAGGCCCTCAACAGCTTTGTTCCAGGCTGTGGCATCGCTGTGGCGGTGAATGAACGGAGGGGAATTGAGGTCAATTTTTTGCTCGGTTTCCAAATGATTGATCAATTGAAAAAGCGCTGTTTTGACCTGAGGCCTGGGCCCGGCAACGGTACTGACCCGGGCAAGGGTTTCTAAGGTTTTACGAATTTCGAGGTCTATCGCCGGATGCTGACGGGATAATTGTTCAACGCGCTCTGCTGTTGCTGAATCGAGCAGGCCGAGGCAGTATTCTTCAACAATACCGGAATCAAGGTAAGCGCGGATGTCCATGTTAGTTTACTTCTAAAACTGTCCTTAAATGTAATAATGTGGCCCGGCAACGGCTTTTCACGGTACCCAACGGCAATTGAAGCTCGTCGGATACCTCCTGTTGCGTCAACCCCTGAAAATAGATCAGGTCAATGATTTCCCGCTGTTCTGGTTTTAGTTTTGACAGCAAGGCATCCAGACCAATGAAATCCATTTTTGCCATTTCAGGGCTTGGGCTTTCAATAGATACGGCGGCATCCGCGGTTTGGATCATTTTCTGGTTGCTTTTGTACGCCGACCGGATAAAATCTAATGCTGTTCGTCGCGCAATAGTGGCCAAAAAAGTAAATAGCCGACCTTTTTCGGGGTCGAAATATTTAATGTTTCTCCAAATTTTCACGAAAGCATCCTGCAATAAATTTTCAGCATCGGACTCGTGCTCTACGATGTTGAGAATCAATCCGTACAACGCGCCGGAATAGCGGTCATACAAGCCGGAAAATGCAGCAGTATCTCCTGCCAGAAGTAGTGCAATTACTTCCTGTTCATTCCATATTGCAACTGAGGAATTGTCCAATGTGCTCATTTTGATGGGGTAAAGATATGCACTTGACCAGCGAAAAAAAAATTCAGGCGCATATAATCCAAAGCCCCGATGCCCCCGTAGATGATCTCGAAACCGCAAAATCATGAAGTTTCAAAATTCAAAGTCATTCATCAAAATTTTAAAAATTTCAACATTATGAAAAAGCTCACATTCCTCAGCCTCCTGCTTACTTTAGTTACCTGGTCAGTTTCGGCGAGCAATTACCCGACACCTTCGGACATCGTAAAAGCGTATTTCACGCATTTAGACAACGGTGACTTCGCAGAACTTGAAAAATTGCTGGCAGAAGACCTGCTTGCTTCTGCTCCTTTTTTACCGCAACCTGCCCCCAAACAAGCCTGGCTGGGTGTTGGCAAAGGGTTTAAAGCCGCTTTCCCTAATATGAAGCATGAAGTATTGGCTATCGTTGAAACTGGATTTACCGTAGCGGTAAGAGGCGTTTTCAAAGGAAAAAACGATGGATCTATGATGGGTAACCCGCCCACCGGGAATAGAGTATCCGTGCCTTTTAATACCATGCTTGAACTGGATAAATCCTGGAAAATCAAAGCTGTCTATGTCCAGTTCGACCAAAAGGCTTTTGAAATGCAGCTATTGGCAGGGCTACCCAATCCGATGGTACAAACAGAACTTAATATCCGTGCCATGCTCGAAGCCGCTGACCGTGGCGACGCTGAAAAATTCTTCACTTATTGGTCTGCCGGAAAGACTGAAAACTACTTCGCTGGTGCACAAACCAGCGACGATGACATGAAAAAACGCATTGTGGCTTTTAAAGCGGCTTTTCCCGACATCAAACGCAATCTGGAAGAAGTCATTGTCAGCGGGAATACCGTGACGGTACGGGGCTGGGTGACCGGAACGAACAAAGGCCAGTTTATGGGCCAGGCGCCTACCAACAATTCGATTAAAGTTTCCTGGCTGGGGCTTTATCACTTAGATGTCAACGGCAAAGTGGAAAAAGGCTGGGTGGAGTTTGATACGGCAGCTTTGCAGAATCAGGTCAAAAATGGCATTGTAACATCTGGAAAATAAATGGGATTCAATCAATCCTGAATCATTCACAAATTCAAAAAATTCATCTCATTTTTCAATCAGGTCACATCCTAAAATCATCCACATTATGAAAAATCTATTGTTTTCTTCAGTAGTACTGACTTTGCTTTGCACATTTTCCAATGCTGCCTTGGCACAGGATATGACGGCGAAACACAAAGCGGCCATACAAAATGCTTATGATGCCCTTAACCGCAAAGACTGGGCAGCTTTTGCTTTGACGTGCGCGCCTGAATTTACCGATTTGAACGTTGGCCCTGCCCCTGCTGTGGGTGTCGAAGCTGCAATTGGACTGTACAAGCAATTCCAGACTGCTTTTCCGGATTTTATGATTAAAATCAATGAAATTGTACCTGCTGGTTCGGCCCGTTATCTGCTTCGGGTTACGGTAACGGGTACGAACACAGGACCGTTTATGATGCTTCCTCCTACCGGCAAATCCATGAAATTTGACGATGTTGATATTGTCGTGCTGGATAAAAACAGCAAAGCCATCAGCCATGCTATTACGCACATGGGCGAACCGTTGCGCCAAATCGGGTATGGCTCCATGAACAATCCGAACACCCACGCAGTCATTGCCATTTATGAAAAATTTGGACAAGGCGATGTGGCTGGAATTCTGGCCGGCTGTACCGATGATGTGGTCTTTGACATTCAGGATCGAATATTTGACACCAGAGGCAGGATGTTTAAAGGGAAAGCCGAAGTAGGGGGATTTTTCAAGGAATTATCTGAAAAAATGAAATACAGCAAATTTCAGCCGGTGCGTTTTGTGGCCGATGGCGATGATGTTTTTGTAAGGTTAGAGGTCGCTTTTGAACACTTGCCTTCGGGTGATCAATACACCTCTGCCTATACGCACCATTTTAAAGTGGCGAATGGTAAAGTGAGTTTCTTCCGGGGCGGAGATGATTTTCCTGTGAAGAAATAACAAGTACTTAGCGTGCCGTGGGTACGAAATGACGAAGTGCGATTGCGTACCTGCGGTACGAATTTTATAAGAATCATTCAAGTAAGTCAAAAACAAAGGGTTTTTACAAAGTTATTTTACGAATAAGCAAATTTTATTTTACATTTAGGTGTTTTTCAAACACTTTAAACAAAACGAACACCGCCATGAAAAAACTCTTTAAAATTTTGGCCTATGCCTTAGGCGTACTGATTTTGTTGGTTGCGGCAGGGGCTGCTTTCATTTATTTCCGGGGCATTCCGGATTACCCGTATGCGCCAACCCCCGAGATCCAGGCATTAAAAGTCAACCCAGACAGTGTTCGGGTGGAACGGGGCGCAAAAATTGCCTCCCTGCTTTGCAACGAGTGCCATAAAAATTCCGAAACCGGTCGCCTCACTGGCAGGATCATGCTTGACCTGCCCAAAGAATTTGGAACGGTGGCTTCCCTGAATATTACCCGTGATCCGGAGCACGGCATCGGCGCCTGGACAGACGGAGAATTGTACTATTTCCTGCGCACCGGCATCCGGAAAGACGGTTCCTGGGCGCCGCCAACTATGCCCAAATTTCCGCTTATGGCCGATGAAGACCTCTACAGTGTGATTGCCTGGTTGCGCTCCCCAAGCCCGCATCTCGAAGCGGATTCAAAGGAATATCCGCCGAACAACTACAATATGTTCATTAAATTCCTGGGACATGTCGCATTTTTTCCGCCGAAATTGCCTGCTCAGCCTATTGTAATTCCTGATACGTTGGACCAAATCGCTCTTGGCAGGTATGTAGCGGATGCGCTTTGCTCTTGCTATGCTTGTCATTCCGCAGATTTTACCAAACAAGATGCCCTCAACCCGGAAAAGAGTTTTATGTATTACGGCGGTGGCAATCCGATGCTCGATACAGAGGGCAATATCGTGCCAACAGCCAACATCACGTTCGACAAAGAAACAGGCATTGGAGACTGGACGATTGAACAATTTCGGGACGCCGTTAAATACAACAAAAATCCGCGTGGCGGCTTGCTGCACTACCCGATGTTCCCGCATACGACCCTGAGTGATACGGAAGTGGATGCAGTTTATGCGTTTTTGAAAACCGTGCCGTCTATTAAAAATGCGGTTGCGCGTTATCAAGTGGAATAATGTGGCGCTATGTCGAAGAACTTGATCTTTTGGGTGTTTCTGTTTTGCGCTATTCAGGATGGATTAGCGCAAAACACGCTTTTCCCCTCATGGCTTTTTTCAAAATCCGGCGATAACGGAGGTTCAGCTTTTGGATGGGGGCTGGCGCTCACAGAAATGGGCGAAGTCTTCTGGACGCCCAGTCTGAGGTTGGCCAATTGGCCCAGGGTTCAGGTATCCGTACACCGGGTGGACCCGGAAACAGGATCGGAAATTGCATCTCCGAATCTGATCCAGGAAAACGCCGAATTACAGGCTTATTCAACTGCGGTGGAAGGCGGGTTTGGCTGGATTGCCGGACGCACCTGCTCCGGCTTCATCAACAGTTGCGACCAGTGGCTGGCCAAAACAACCGATGCAGGCGTGCCCGTATGGTCGAGAATCTACGATGTCGCCGGTAACTACGACGAAATAGACGGCATCGCGATCCGCCCCGGCGATGGCGTATATCTCGGCGGGTGGGGCGGCGAAGGCGGGGCCGGGATTTACGACACCGATTTTTTTCTGCGCAAGGTGGATTTTGACGGCAATTCCCTTTGGCAAAAGCAAATCGGCTTGCCCACAACGGCAGAACACCAGGATGGCCATTTTGTCGTAGACGATGAATTCATTTTTGCTGCCGGGCTTTGGGGCGGCGACGGCATCGCAAATTTGCACGAAGGCCGGGCTTTTTTGGCAAAATGTTCTAAAACTGACGGCGCTTTATTGGATTCTGTACATTTTGGAGCTGCCAATTTTTGGCTCAATTGGGAAAACACCTGGGGAATGGCTTCTGATGGAGAGGCGTTGTACCTCACCGGGGTAAGCACGCCGGTTTCAGGGGACAATCAAATTTTTGTTGCCCGCTTTTCAAAAGAACTTGATTTGCAATGGCTTAGTCATTGGGGTGGCGCTGGAACGGAAACCGCCAGAGCCATTGCAGTTTCAGGCGGGCGCGTATACGTGGGCGGCACGAGCAACTCGGGCAACCTTGCAACAGGAGGCGCTTACGATGCTGCGCTATTGGTACTCAATGCAGAAACAGGTGCTTTGGAAACGGAAAAAACCTGGGGTGATAGCCGGGATAATGAATTTCGCGATTTGGTCATCAGCAATGAGGCTGTTTTTCTAAGCGGCACTTCGGGCACCAACTTGTTCAGCAGCGCCAGTCCTGCGAACATGGAAGCTTTTTTGATGCGGATAGAATTAAGCGATCTGATTACTTCCATTCGGCAAGAACCATCAGGCGATTCCGGTGAGGGAGTGATTTTCCCAAATCCGGCGAATGGATTCTGTACCTGGCGTTTTGAAGCGCTTCAATCAGGATCATGCCTGCTTAAAATTGTGGACTCACAAGGCAAAGTAGTGCAACAAAAGCCAATTTCAATATTGCCGGGGGAAAATACCCTTGAATTGGACGTTCGGGGTTTGCCAGAAGGCCTTTCTACGGCTTTTCTTTATATGGATGGAAAAAAAATTGCTGCTGCCAGAATGGCGATTTTTTGAAGGAGCAGCGAAGTAACAACCTCCGGCATCAAAAGAAGGCCGGCACCGGTAAGCCCTATGTAGGCAATTTGCCCGTAAAGAGAAGTTTGCCAATTTTTCATACTGTCCTGATTAAATAAGTGAAATTGGGCGGGGTATCTACTTTTTCAAGGACTTTCAAAGTAGAATTCTTAACTTATTTCACTAATAAACCGGCTTACCGGGCACCAACTCAGTTCCGGTAACATTCAAAAGCAGCAATTGCCAATCCTAACGCCACGGTGAGCAATACAAAACGCAAATGATTGGCGGTTGTCCAACGTTTTACCAAACGATGAAGGGTTTCTGCTTTGTAGTCCTGGCTATCGAAGTATTTGTTCATCGGTACAAAATAAGCGAGGGTCCAGATATTGATGGCAGTAGAAAGTGCAAACGCCGCAATAGCATAGGTTTTAGTCGCGCCGCCATGCCCCCACACAGCAATCATTGCCAATAGCGAGGACAAAAAGCAGGCAAGGATTACCGGCCCAAAAAACATCTGGATTTGGCCTTTTCGGAAAAAAGCTTTGTTTCGCTGCATATCAGCTATTTCCCCGCTGTTCCAGTTGGGGATGATGGTTATTTTATCAAAAATATGCCCTGAAAGGTGGATCGTAAAGATCAGCACCGTAGCCCAAAGCGTGATTTCGGAGAACATGACTGAAGAGATTAATGGTGAAAACTATTACTTGTTAAAGTCAAATTGGCTGCGGTGCATTATCGAATTTTCGGTATTTACCCGTCAGCAGGCCAATAAAGTAAATGATCGGCATAATCACTTTTTTGACAAAGCCCGGAATTTCAGGCGTATCAAACTCATTGCGATAGCGGCAGGTCAAATACGCTCCATCGAACAGCTCGGGGCGCTTGTCTTCTCCCCGATTCAGGGCATCGTAAAGCGTTGTGAGGAAAAAGGCTACATTTTCGGCAGGATCAATCCAACCTGTGATGTGCAGTTCTTCTTCGCCCGCGTTCCAGAATCTGTGTGGAACGCCGCGTTTAAACGTGACGCTGTCTCCCGGGCCGCCGTACCGGGGCTCTTCCCCCAGAATCTGGTAGCCGATTTTTCCCTTGACAACCGTTACGCCTTCATCTTGCCGCAGGTGTACGTGCATTCCCGGGCCGGCCATTGGTTCGCAAAAACCCTCAAGAATCAACCGGTCGCCTTCCATGCGGAGGAAGTTGATTTTTTCACCGTATTTGGTTTCGATCGTAAATGGAAATTGATTGTGCATGATATAAAAAATTAAGCGTTTAAAAGGAAAGGCGCCCGTCCTGCGACTTTGGTTCGCAGGACGGGGTAGCTTGGGGTAGCTTAGTTGCCGGGAGCAGGCATTTCCATAATTGGGGTTTGGCTGTCAAATACAATCAACCAATTGCCATTGACTTTATGGACGATGGTGGCGAACTTCGACTTGCCGCCAATTTGCTGGCCACCTTTCAATTTGACATCGGTGGTCACATCAGACATCAGGAGCGCCATATCCGGCCCAAAAAAGGTGATCGTTGGCTTGGTTGTAGACCACGAGGGAGTGCCTTCGAGCATGGTTTTGAACTGCTCATATCCTTGAAGGATTGCTTTCAACCCACAAATACTGCTGCCGTCAGGGTAGACTTCGCAAGCATTTTCGGCGTAGAACGACCACATTTTGGCCTCGTTGCCAGATTCATAGGCTTCCCAAACGGTGTCCCACATTTTTAGCAGGGCGGCTTCTTCTTTGGAATTGTTTTGAGCGTTGGCATTAAAGCTGAGCAGGTTGATAAAAAGCAGTGCGAAAGCAAAACGAATGAAGTTTTTCATAGGTTGAAAAATTTTGAATGATGAAATTTTAATTTGAAAAAGTGATGCTGCAAAGATGGGGGCGTGGCCCGTCGCGGCGCTTCCACAATTGTCGCATAGGCTTTCAAATTTGTCGCGTAATCAGAAAAATGGAATCTTTCAGGCAGTTTGTGGTGGGATAAAACAAAAAAATCCGCCCGGCAGTGCTGCCGGGCGGATGCGTTTTTATCTGAATAGAATCGGCCGATTTATTCCGGCAAATACGCTCCGTATAAATTCCAGTCTAAACCACTAACCCACTTCCAGCCGGTATCCCACCCCATGTACCGTCGCAATCTGAACGGCTTCATCTACCTTCAATAACTTCCGCAAACGCGATACAAACACATCTAAACTGCGGCCTACGATGATGCCTTCGTCTTCCCAGACCGATTTAAGCAAGAATTCCCGTTCCAGGAGCTGGTTCGGGTGCGCAATGAACAAGTGGAGAAGTTTGGCCTCGCGGTAGGTAAGGGATTGCTGCACGCCATGCACAACGAGGATTTGATTGGCCAAATCGAGACTGGAATTGCCAAAATGGAACGAGCCGGAATCAACAACAACCTCAACGTCCGGCACAACAGCGGGTTGAACGCTTTCCCGCTGTGCCCACCACCAGCCGCCAAAAGCTATAATCGCGAGCAAACAGCCACTGACCCAGAGCCAGGGCTGCGCAGGCGGTACTTTTGGGGACACGAAGGACACCCGCAGGTTGTAACACCCGCTTTCTAATTCGCGCCCGCCGCAGGGCGCTTCCTGCTGGTACAGAAAATCCAGAAAATTGTAACCCAACTGCACTTCCCCGTCCGAGCAGTCGAGTACGGCCACGTCGTAGTTGTCGCGGATGTCATGGACATCAAACGAAGCTTGCAGCAACGCCGGCAGGGTGTCGTAGTTGAACGGGCGCTCCAAGCGAATGAACCAGACACTATCACCGGTATGTTGAACAGGAGGAATGCGGGACGTCGTGTCGCCGCTTGCCACCAACAGGTAATGTGCTGTGCGTCGCAGGGCAAGATTGACCTTTTCGGAAAAGCGCTGTCCGGCAACGGGAGCAGCCTGCGGTCGGGTGACCCATTGCACCGACAGCAGGCTGACAGCGAGCAAAGCCAGGATAATCGCAGAAGTTTTAATGGAAGTTCGGTTCATTCCTGCAAAAATAGCGCCATTGAGCGAAAAAAGCTATTTGTGTCTGTCTTTATAGTCCGATAGCTGCGTTCATTTCGACTTCGCTCAATGACCGCTCGTTGAGCGAAGTCGAAACGTGGGCCTTCACATGCCTTGCTCTCGAACTCTAAAGTCCAGACACGGGACTAAATGGGCAAACCCTTGACTAAATGGCCGGACTCTAAAGACAGACACCACTTAGCAACCGAAAGTTCTGAAAAAATAGACAACACCATCCGCAACCGCCATATTAATAAACTGTTCTTTGTCAGGCGACTTGCGCACCAACTCCCAATGAGCGCCCAGGTCGGTGGATCGGTACAAGCCTTGTTTGTGGCTGCAAATCAACACCTCCTGCACGCCAACCAGATCTTGTACCGCTTCGCCTTCTGGTAAGCCCTTGGCCAATCGCTGCCAGCTTTGTCCGGAGTCGCGGGAGGCACTTATTGCTCCGAATTGGCCCAATACAAAAAGGCGGTCTTTCATGACCACGGTTGTGCGCACCATTCCAGCTTCGAGCACCCATTCCCAGCTTTCACCCTGGTCGCGCGAGCGGATGAGACCCCGGTAAGTGCCTCCAAAAAGGACGCCATTTTGTTCAACCAGCGTGGTTACCTGGCCTTTGTCAAAGACTTTTTTCCAGGTTTTTCCATTGTCTATGGTGCTGAAAACGCCGGAATCTGTGTCCACGAAAAGCTTGTTTTTTGATTTTAGTACAGTCCTTATTGTTTTGTCTTTCAAGTTATTGTCCATTGGCATCCAGGGGATCCAGATATTTCCGATGTCTGTAACTTTGAAAAAACCGCGGTCATAGAGGCTGGCATACAAATCATGACCTTCCGCGTATAGTCCCGTAATCCTTTCATGGGAAACAAAGGGCAGGTATCCAACCGGCCACCATTTTGTTGCCTTGATGTTTCCGGTGTAGATGCCGTAGTTTTCTGTCGCTAGCAGGAGGTTCTTTCCCTGCGCTTCCAGGTACATGACCCGTGCATCCTCCGGCAGGCCGCTGCCAGCTGGTTCCCAGTTCAGGCCGAGGTCATTGGAACGAAAAATGATGTCGGGCGCGGTAACCACCGGGGTGGCCGGATTTTTTTCTGACGGCTGTCCGGGCGTAAAAGCGAAGAGCAGCATGGTTGCTAAAAGCAGTGCATTGATCATGGTAATATTTTTTATAAAAATTGGTGTGACAGGAATCCCCACAACAAGCTTATTGAACTAAAATTTCGTGATGCGGCAGTGCATAACCTTCTTCCAGCATGAGGAGTACGATGTGATCGCCTTTCTGACATTTGGCAAGTACCTTTTCAATCGCAATCTGGCGGTAAGTGTCTTTCGAATACATGCAGAGCGTATTGTACTGATGATTGCGAATGGCGACCTGGAAAGAAAGTTTTCCTGTGGGAATGCTTTCTTCAGGAGACAGGCTGGCTGTCTGTACGGTCAGAATACCGGTAGTAACCGCCGGAAGGACACATTTTCCTTCAGGCGTGTATTCATTCACCACAATTTTGTTGTCCACAAAAGCGGCAGAACAATTTTGTCCGAAAGCCAGGCTGGAAAAAGCGGTGCACAGCAGAGCGAGCAAAAGGATTTTTGTAACTTTCATGTTTGATGTTTTTTAAAATAAACCATGCTACAAAAGTACAGGGCGTTTTCAGGCATCCCGATAAATGGCTGTAAAACAATGTAAAGGAAATGTAAAAGCTCCGGGAGGAATTTTTTCACCCCCGAATCCATTACAAATCCTTACTTTTAACATTCGCCGCGGGCTACTCCATCGTGGCGGTCGGATTCCTTTGGGAAAAAGACGGTCGAGGAAAGTCCGGACAACGCAGCGCGCCGCGCCACCTAACGGGTGGGGTTTTACCGGCTTGCCGGTAAGGCACAGAAAGTGTCGCAGAAAATTATACCGCCACGGCTTTCGGGCCGGGGTAAGGGTGAAAACGTGCGGTAAGAGCGCACGCTTCCGGTTGGTAACAGCCAGTAGGGATAAACCTCGCGGGTTGAAATGCCATGTACATCCCGGTCGTCCGGGCGCAGTTTGGCTGCGTAGGGCTACAGTGTTGCGCGCACAGGTTTCCTTCGGGAAAGCCGGGAGGGGTAGGCAGCTAGATCCTGTCGGTGACGGCAGGGCCAGATAAATGATGGAGATTCCGGCTTCGGTTGGGATTACAGGATCCGGCTTATTGGTCTGCGGCGATTTTTTTGTGTCTGTCTTTATAGTCCGATAGCTGCGGTCATTTCGACTTCGCTCAATGACCGCTCGTTGAGCGAAGTCGAAACGTGGGCCTTCACATGCCTTGCTCTCGAACTCTAAAGAACAGACACCAACTAAAATGGGCAGCTTCTTTGACTAAACAACTTCCTATGCAAATCTCAGGCAATGTCATCGCCATCGAAGCGCGCGAAATTTACCGGGGCGTCCTTCACGTCAGCGAAGGCAAAATTACCCGTATCGAACACACCGGCGAAGCCACCGGCGAAGGCCCCTGGCTGCTGCCCGGTTTTGTAGACGCGCACGTTCATGTAGAAAGTTCCATGCTGATCCCTTCTGAATTTGCACGAATGGCTGTTGTACATGGCACCGTGGCAACCGTTTCCGACCCACATGAAATTGCCAATGTGCTCGGCATGGAAGGCGTGCGCTACATGATCGAAAACGGAAAGCAGGTTCCTTTCAAATTTTACTTTGGCGCGCCCTCCTGCGTGCCGGCAACGACGTTTGAAACGGCAGGAGCGACCCTGACGGCAACGGAAGTAGAAGAACTCCTGCACATGCCCGAAATTACCTACCTTTCAGAAATGATGAATTACCCCGGCGTGCTGTATGACGATCCGGTGGTGATGGCCAAAATTGCTGCAGCCAAAGCGGTTGGCAAGCCTGTAGACGGCCATGCGCCCGGCTTGCGCGGCGAAGCGGCCAAACGCTACATCGCCGCAGGCATCAGTACCGACCACGAGTGTTTTACATACGAAGAAGGGCTGGAAAAGCTGCAATTGGGCATGAAGGTCATCATTCGGGAAGGGAGTGCCGCCAAAAATTTCGAGGCACTGATTCCCCTGTTGCCACAATTCCCTGACCGCATTTTTTTCTGCTCCGATGATAAACACCCCGACGACCTGATTGCCAGCCACATCAACGCGCTGGCGGCCCGGGCCTTGAAAAAAGGCTGTGATTTATTTGATGTGCTGCGCGTCGCCTGCATCAACCCGGTGGAGCATTACGGCTTGAGTGTGGGGCAGTTGCGCGTTGGTGATCCGGCTGATTTTATCGAATTGGAATCACTCGAAACCTTCCGGGTGCGCGCCACCTACATCAACGGCCAAAAAGTGGCAGAAAACGGTCAAACCCTGATTGAGCGGGTGGAAGCCCCTGTCATCAACCATTTTCAAACCGATCCTAAAAATCCCGAAGATTTTCAACTTGTGGCAAAAACCGCCAATATCCGCTACATAGAAGCGCTCGACGGCGAAATTGTCACACGCAGCGGCATTGCACCAGTCAAACAGCAAAATGGATGGGCTGTTGCTAACCCCGGCGAAGACCTTTTGAAAATAACCGTGGTCAATCGTTATCAAAACGCACCGCCGGCAGTGGCTTTCATCCGCGGGTTCGGATTGCGTCGGGGTGCTATTGCATCCTGCGTTGGCCACGATTCGCACAACATCATTGCTGTTGGAACCGACGACGAGGCGCTTTGCAGCGCGGTGAATGCCATTATTGAACACCAGGGTGGGATCGCTGCTGCGGATGGCGACAATTTGCAGGTATTGCCGTTGCCTGTGGCAGGCATCATGACCAATGCTGACGGCTACGAGGTAGCCCGGCAATATGCAGCAATAGATTCGTGGGTGAAAACAACACTGGGATGCCACCTTGGCGCACCGTTCATGACGCTGTCGTTTATGGCGTTATTGGTCATTCCGGAATTAAAGCTCAGCGATTTGGGGCTTTTTGACGGTGGGCGGTTTGCTTTTGCAGAACTGTTCGAATAGACTTGTTGCGACGGGTCCATTGAGGACAAAAAAAGACGTCTGCCCTGTTGATCAGGACAGACGCATCAAAACAAAACGAAAAACCAACTTTAAACAAGTCTCTTTGCTATAATGAAAAACTACGTTGAGCTTTTTTTTGTTGCACTTTATTTGTTAATAATTTCTTAATGCAGTGAATAAGACGCAATCAGCTCCATAACCTGGCTGTCATTTTCTAGTCCTGGCGCCCACTCAAACAAGCTTCGATGCTTGTCAAAAGCCTCTGCCAGTGCTTCCCCCAGCCAATATATGGCTTCCTGTCTTTTACCGGCTGCAAACATGCAGGCGATCCGGCAATACAGCAACTCTGATTCTGCGGTAAAGGCCGAACCTTCTTCCAGTAATTCCAGCGCTTCGTCTAACCGATTGGTTTCCAACAATACTCCGGCGTATTCCAGCCAATAATTGCTTTCTTCGGAAGCCAGTTCGACGGCCTCCCGATAGTGGCGGTCTGCTTCTTCCATTTGCCCCAACCGGTGATAAGTCCATGCAATAGCAGCATGGTATTCTTCGCGGTGGTAGTCAATTTGAATGGCGCGTTTGTAAAAACGCAGCGCCTGTTTCCATTTTTCTTCCAGCGAGAAGGTTTGTCCCATACAATAATACGCCTCATCGTTAAAGACGTCTGATTGGATGGCTTTTTGGTAATAGCTGCGCGCCAAATCGTTTTGTGCCGTTTCTTGATAACATTGCCCGATATGCAGCATTAAATCACTGTCCGGCTCGGAAAGTTCCGCAATTTCAAGGTAGTAGCGCAAGGCTTTTGGGTATTGCTTCAACTCAAAGCACAAATCGGCGCAGTCGCGAAAAGCAAACTCACATCGGTCATTGATGGCAATGGCAAATTCATAGGCTTCGATGGCTTCTTCATAATTACTGAAGTAGGCATGAGCGTGGCCTAAATTATACCAGGCCATATAAGCGTAAGGATCATGATCCAGTACTTGCTCGTATAAAGGAATACTTTCCTGATACTTTCGGGATAATTCCATGCACAGGCCTAACTTTTCCAGTGCATCCTGATTGGCCAGATCAGCCTGCAACGCAGCCCGGAGTGCGTAAAACATACGTTCGTACTCTTCCTGGGTTTCATAGACCAACGCTTCGATCATGTAGATATCGCTCAGTCCGGTTGCATCTGCCTCTGTTTTTAGGTTTTCGAGTAGTTCCAGAGCTTCTTCGTAGCGATTGAGGTAGCAAAGCGCCTCAGCCTTCATGAGGGTGATCCCGGGTTCAGCAGGGTCGAAGACGGCGGCTTGTTCCAGCACTTGCAGCGCCAAGGTCTCTTTGTGCCCTTCGATGAGCAATTGAGCTTTTTTCAGATGGAGGTCAGTAGAATAGCCGTGGCAATTCAGTGCATGATCAACCGTTTCCAAAGCGCGATCCCATTGTTCTTCGGTTTCATAGAACCGGATGATGCGCAAAAACTCCCCTTCTTCAAAGAAGCAAGGCAAGTTGTCCTGTAAGAGCGTTTCGTATCGCTTTACCAGTTCTGTCCCTGTTTGACTGTCCCCACTATTGTTCATAGGATCCATACCCGGATTTTATATCCAACTACATTCGTCATCCATCGAAAGCAACGGATGCTATTTGATTATATCGGAAAACTACGAAAAAAGTTAGCTTTCTCAAGCAAAATTAACGAAACGGTAGGTAAGTCACAAGGAATGGTCTTTTTTTTATAAAATGCTATTTTTTAATTATTTGTAAAAAATGTAATAAAAAAACGTCCACGGAGCCAACTTCACCTTGCTCCAACCCGGAGTTTGCGATAGCCAGTTCGGCGGACGTTGTTAAAAGATTTATGGGTTGACAGCCATTCAGTTAGCGGCGTGTCTTGCTATCGGACGATATAGAAAGCTGCAAATCAATTGCGCCGGCGGCCGTTGCCCTGCCTTTGAGGCCCGTTTTCGCGCATTTTGCGCAACAATTCTTTGCGGAATTCTTTTTCTGCAATGGTGAACTGCACGATTTTTCGGGGCGGAATAGCATTTTTAAACTTTTGAAAATAATCACGCTTCAACACGAGCAATTCCTGTTCCATATCAAACCGGGAAACGATGAGGCGCTCCGATTCGGCGTCTGTCATTTCCTCCGGGCGCTTGAGGGGCTTGTATTTGTGGCGGATTTTGTCCATTTCGCCCTCATATTCGTTGTATAGTGGCCAAAAACGCTCTGATTCCTGCGTTGTCAAATTCAACCACCGGGTGATGTAAGCAACCCTCGCCGCCTGGACTTTATCGCCCGGGCGTTCAATTTCATCATCGAGTACCTGCCCCAAACCGCTCGATGCAAACAAACAATAGAGTAGCGTTCCCAAAAATAACTTCCTGACCATCATCGTCGTAAATGTTTTTGTGCTGGGTATTGTTAAAACAAAGTTTCCAAATCTTCTTCATCCATTTCCTGGATGGCTTCTTCTAAGTAGTCCTCAATTGCCTGGGAATCCAGATCCATTTCAGGCAGGGAGTTTTCTACCTCAATCCCGCTTTCGGCAACGGCCAACATCAACTCCTCTTCCTCAAAAGTTTCGATATTTTCTGTGACATAGTTGCTGACTTCCTCGGCGCTCAGCTCCGAAAGCAGTGCCAATTGTTCAGACGCGGATGGTTCACTGCCGGTTTCGGGACGCAACCAAAGCAATCCGGTAACGATCAGGATGGCAATGGTAGCAAGCCCAACTGCGAGGCGTGGCTGCAACAGGGATTCTAAAAACTCCAGCAGCCGGTCAGCCCAGGAGGTTGGCCGGACAGGAGCGCTCACCAGTTGTGCTTCGGTGCGCAAACGGGTAATGAGTTCGTCGGGGAGCGAGGCAAAATAGCCTTCCGGGGTTTTAAAAGGATTTTCCTGCGCTTTGAGCTTGTGCAAAAGCGGGGATAATTCTTCTAATTCTTGTTTTAAATCGTCTTGCTTTCTCATAACATCAATCAATTTGGACGCCGGACAGGTAGCTTTCCACTTTTTTCACGGCGTGATGAAAAGACGCTTTTAAAGCGCCAACTGAAGTGCCAAGCATTTCAGACATATCCTGATAGTTCATTTCATCAAAATAGCGCAATTGAAACACGAGCCTTTGCTTTTCGGGCAAGCCCTCCATTGCAGCTTGTAAATGAATCTGAATTTCATTGCCATCAAAATAAGCATCCGCCCGTAGTGTGTTGGCCAGATGGCTTTCGGCATTATCCAGCGACGACACTTGTTGCCGCTTTTTTTGTGCCAAAAAAGAAATCGCTTCATTCGTCGCAATCCGGTACAACCAGGTGTACAGTTGCGATTTGCCTTCGAATTGCCGGATATTCCGAAAAATTTTGATCAGGCAATTTTGCAGCACATCATTTGCGTCTTCGTGTTCCGTCACCATCCGCCGGATATGCCAATACAGGCGTTCCTGGTACTTTTGCATCAGCAAACGGAAGCCGCGCTCCGCTTGCCGGTCGTCCTTCATCCACATCAGGATTTGTTCATCCTGTATTAGTTGGTCTGGCACTTGCAAGTTTCCGGTTTTGCTCAGATAGACTGAAAATGACAAATAAGGTTTAATGCGGTGCTTAAAAATTCAAATTAACGGTATATTTTCCTGTATTTTGCTCAACAAAACACGAATCTATGATTTCTAAAAACATGGAAAAGGCGCTCAACGAGCAGATTGCCCTGGAAGGCTATGCTTCGTTCCTTTATCTTTCAATGGCATCGTGGTGCGACAATAAGGGGTTAGCCGGATGTGCTCAGTTCATGCACCGGCAATCTGCTGAAGAACGCCAGCACATGCTGCGCATTTTTAATTACCTGAGTGAAGTGGATGGCTTTGCCCTGACGCCGGCCATCAAACAGCCGCCGCACGAGTTTAAGTCAGTTCAGGAAATGTTTGAGATGGTTTATCAGCACGAGCAGAAAGTAACGGCTTCCATTAACGAGTTGCTGTCGAAGTGCCACGAAAACAAAGACCACTCCACGCACCTTTTTCTACAGTGGTATGTGCAGGAACAACGCGAAGAAGAAGCACTGATGCGCAACATCATGGATCGCATTCGTCTGATTGGCGATGGCCCGCAAAGCCTGTACTATATAGACAAGGAGATTTCGGCGGTCAATTCTGCGCAAGTAAAAGCAGAAGCGGCAGAAGGGGCTGGCGAAGCGTGATTGGAATGCGAAGGGGCAAGCGGCAAAGGACAGGACAGGTATCGGACACCTTCGAGGTGTCCGATACCTGTCCTGTCCTTTGCCGCTTGTCAAACCATCAACCTTTTTCGACCTGGTATTGCGCCACCACTGCGCCTTCTGCTTTGATGACGAGGGTATATTTCCCTTTGCCAATCCGACTCAGATCAAGCGATTTGTTGTAAGCGCCGGGGGGCTGGTTGTTGAGTGGCACTTTCGAAATTTCTTTATTCTGAGCATCCGTCAACAAGACCACGACATTGGCCGTTTTGGCTAAATTGTATTTTATGCGCACCGCACCGGTAGCCGGATCGGGAACTAATTTATTGTCATCAACCGGTGGAGTAGCCGGCGCTTCCTCTTTGGGTTTTTGAGGCGTTTCAGCTACGCCTTCAGCTGGGGCAGGCGGATCCGGTGAAAAAAAGCTGAATTGCCCGTCTTTTCGTACCGCTTTAATACGGTAAACTGCGTTTTTAAACTGGCTGTTTACGGCAAATCCTTTATCCAAATGGGCATAATCCTGCTTTGCAACCTTGCCCTTGCCGGGTACAGCAGCCATTAATTTAAACTGCTTTCCACCATCGAGGGAACGATGAATCTCATACGTCACGGCATCAGGTTCATTCCGCCCTGTCCAGCGAATCGCGACATCGCTTTCCCGTTTGCCGATGGAAAAGTCGGTTACTGCATGGCCACCTTGTTTTGCGGCAAGCACATCGCCAGTTGGCTGTTGTTGGGTTGGGGTGGAAGCAGCGGCGGCGGCAACCTGCTCATTTTTAGTGCTGCGCCGCGTGATGACGTCTCCATTGCTGGGCGTCCAGACAACCAAACCCACCGGTGCGGAAAAAATATTTTTAGGATCAACTTCCTGTACTTTGTTGGAACCGTCTGTTTTGATGGTTCTGATCTCCATCTTTTGGCCGTCAACGAAGATCCAGTTGAAGTGGTTGAAGCTATCGCTGTTGCGCGTCCAGGATTTATCATCGTTGTTTTCGCGCAATGGCGCGCCCCAGCCGCCTTCGCCTACATAAATAGTTCCGTTTTCGTCATCGCGGATAAACCCTTCATGGCTGCCCGATTCTTTGGACGGACGCACCGGCCAAGTGGCTTTTGTGACGTGTGAATCGGACTCAATCGCAAGGTGCAGTCGGTATTTATGAAAAAAAGTGGCCCAGTTCAGCAGTAGTTCATCTTTTTCTGTTTTACCAGCATGGTGCGGGCGAATGGCATGGTGGTATTGTGCAATGCGCCACGTAGTCTGGCTGCCCTGAGTTTTCAGGTCACTTTCGAGCCATTCGCGCTGGGCGCCACCCGCAGGGATCATGGTGTTGAGCGTGTATACCCGTATCAGATTACCCCCCAAATTCAGGGCGTAATAGATGTCGGGTTGTTTTACGTCAAACAAGTCTATCAATGGCTGGTTGGAGGCTTCGTGGTTGCCCCTTGCCACGATCAACGGGAATAGGCGACCGTCGCTTCCAATCGTCAATTGCCAGTCGTCGAACCATTCGCGCCATTCCGGAGCCGTATCGCCGCCAGTCATATCGCCATTGAACAAAACCACATGGGGGCGCAGTTTGCTAACTAAGCGGTTGGCATCCCGCCGGGCATCGCGGTGGTTCCGGGAATCGCCGCCGGCAATGATGGAAATGCGGGAGTTCGGATCCGAAGGCGCCGTTTGGAAAGAAAATCTTTTGCTGACGCCTTCGCTGTCTTTGATGATGAAGTAGTATACCGTATTGGGTTTCAAACCGGTGAGTCGAGCAAAATGGTTTTTCATTCCCTTGGAGGAAATGCTAAAGGTAGGGCGGGCCGTGTTTTTATAAAGCGCCGCCTTTTGTCCGTTATCTACTACATCGTACAATACTAAAGGCGTAGTACCGGACACTTGATCCCAGCCAATGACCATTGTGGTAGAGGGGTCATCGCGCCACATACACCGGTATCGGTCGGTAGTAGCATCGGTGTAAAAAAAACTGCCGCAACAAAACAGTGCGGCCAACAGTCGCTTTGCAGATATGCCCAACATTAATTTCTTAATTTATACCCAGTGTCGAAGTATCGGGAGGTGTACTATATGTTACGGCTACATTAAGGTTTTTGTTGCCGGATTTATTGTACTTTTGCCCGAAAATTGCAATATTTTAAACCTTTCCCTATTCAGGATGGGTCATTAAACTATATAACAAGGAACAATGCCAAAAGATACTCAGCTCTTCGACTTGCTGCAAAAAGAATTAGACAGACAGCGTCACGGCATAGAACTTATTGCATCTGAAAACTTTACGAGCCAGGCTGTAATGGATGCTATGGGGAGTTGCCTCACAAACAAATATGCGGAAGGATACCCGGGGCGCCGCTACTATGGCGGATGCGAAGTGGTGGATGAAGTGGAACAATTAGCCATTGATCGGCTCAAAATGCTCTTTGGCGCCGCTTATGCCAATGTGCAACCGCATTCCGGCGCGCAGGCCAACGCAGCGGTTTTTCTGGCGTTGCTGAAACCCGGCGATCGCATTTTGGGCTTCGATCTTGCGCACGGGGGGCATTTATCGCACGGTTCTCCGGTTAATTTTTCCGGCAAGGTGTACGAACCGCATTTCTACGGCGTAGAACAGGAAACAGGCCGGATTGATATGGATAAAGTGGAGGCCAAAGCCCTGGAGGTAAAGCCGAAGCTCATCATTTGTGGCGCTTCAGCTTACGCGCGCGACTGGGACTATGCGCGTTTTCGTTCGATTGCGGACCAAGTTGGCGCCTTGTTGCTGGCCGATATTGCCCATCCTGCCGGACTCATTGCTTCCGGTTTGCTCAACGACCCGATGGAGCATTGCCACATCGTGACTTCCACAACGCACAAAACCCTGCGCGGGCCTCGTGGCGGGATCATCATGATGGGCAAAAATTTCGATAACCCGTGGGGAAGGACAACTAAAAAGGGAGACCTCATCAAAATGTCTGCAATTTTAGACAGCGGGGTTTTCCCGGGTATGCAGGGCGGCCCCCTGGAGCACGTCATTGCCGCTAAGGCCGTTGCTTTTCAGGAAGCGCTTCAGCCTGAATACAAAGCTTATTGTCGGCAGGTGGTGCGAAACGCACACGCTATGGCTGCTGCTTTTACAGAGCGGGGGTATAAAATTATTTCCGGCGGCACAGATAACCATTTGATGCTCATTGATCTGCGTTCAAAAAATGTTACCGGAAAAGTGGCAGAGGAAACGCTGGGCAAAGCGGACATTACCCTCAATAAAAACATGGTGCCTTTCGATACGCAATCGCCTATGGTTACTTCCGGTATGCGCATCGGCACGGCAGCCATTACCACCCGTGGCTTTAACGAAGCGGACTGCGTGCAGGTCGTGGACTGGATAGATACAATTCTCACCAATGTTGCCAATGAAAGTCTGCTCAGCGAAACGCGCCGTCAGGTGAATGCATGGATGGAGCGGTTTCCGTTGTATGAAACCCTGGCGAAGGCGGTGTAAGCCATCACATAAACAATTTCGGGTTGACAAATGTCTTTTAAAGGTCACTGTGCAATCAGGCGCATGGGGCTTTCATTTGCATTGAAAAGGTAAGTCATTCATCTGACATTCTCCTGTACTCCGGGCACTGCTTCTTATTCAAACCTGCAAAAGCTCCTATCTTGGGCGTTCAAAAACATTACCACATAATGAAAAAGATTGCAATAGCAGCGCTACTCCTGGCTTCGCTGTCCCTTCACGCGCAGCCGATCATCGAATTACAGGACTTTGCTACCGGATTTCAACAGCCGGTTGCGATCCGCCATGCAGGCGACGACCGCCTGTTCATTGTACAGCAAAATGGAATCATCCGCATCATTGACGGAAACGGCCAAACACTCGCGACGCCGTTTCTCGACATTGATGCACGGGTCGGTTCCGGTGGCGAACGAGGCTTGTTGGGTTTGGATTTTCATCCGGAATATCCGGACAGCAACTATTTTTATGTAAACTATACCAACAACAGTGGCAATACGCGGGTCTCGCGGTTCAGCGGAACAGCCAATCCCAATATTGCCGATCCAAACAGTGAAGTGATTCTGTTAACCGTAACTCAGCCTTTTGCCAATCACAACGGCGGCGACTTACACTTTGGCCCGGATGGCTACCTCTACACCGGCCTTGGCGATGGGGGTTCGGGAGGCGATCCTCAAAACTATTCCCAAACCCCCACTTCGCTACTGGGTAAAATGTTGCGGATTGATGTAAACAGCGGCACGCCTTACGCCATTCCGCCGACCAATCCTTTTGTTGGTTCAACGGCAATCGCCAATGAAATCTGGGCGCTCGGGTTACGCAACCCCTGGCGATTCAGTTTCGACCGGCTCACAGGGGATCTTTGGATCGGGGATGTTGGGCAGAATGAGTGGGAAGAAGTGGATTTTCAGCCTGCAAACAGTGCCGGCGGCGAAAATTATGGCTGGCGTTGCTATGAAGGCAATGTGCCCTACAATACCAGCGGTTGTGGCGCCGCAGGCAGCTACGTCGCGCCGGTGGCCGTATATGCCAATACCACCAGCCTTGGCTGTTCCATCACAGGCGGATATGTTTATCGGGGCAGCCAATACCCGGATTTGTACGGATATTATCTCTACACGGACTATTGCTCAGGCAGAATATGGGCTTTGAAACCTGACGGCCAGGGAGAATGGATCAACCAACAACTCTTGGATGGCCCGAATAACAACCTGGCAACTTTTGGAGAAGACGTGAACGGCGAATTGTATTTGGCCGGCATTTCAAACGGAAGGATTTATAAAATCCGCGAATTGTGTTCTTCTTTTTCCCTTGTGGCGGCTCAGGTAACTGATGCCAGTTGCTATGGCAGCGAAGATGGCAGCATTTTGCTGGGTACTGCAAGCGGTACGGCGCCTTATAGCTTCGCCTGGTCGGAAGGCAACGGCAATAATTTGGCAGCAGGAACCTACTCGGTGACGGCAACGGATAATATCGGATGCAAGCGCGAATTAAACGACATCGTCATCGGACAACCCGATTCGGTCGTCGTGAATGTTACTGTTGACGATGCTACGCTGACTGCAACGAGCGGTTTTGCAACCTACCAGTGGTATTTTCAGGGCGAGCCGCTACAGGATGCTACGGAGGCTGTTCTTGTAGCTACGGAGACCGGCATTTACCGGGTCGAAGTTGCCAATGCAGATGGTTGTCCGGGCGTATCCGAATCTGTTCAGATAACGATTAATGCGCTTCCTGCTGACTTGGGACTGGAACGGGTAAAATTATCGCCCAACCCTTTCCGGGAAATGCTGCGTTTGGAAATAGACGCCCAAACGCCGGGTATTTGCCGCTTCAGCATCCTCGATACGGAAGGTCGTCTGATTCAGTCATTTACAGAAAATATTGACAAGCGTTGGTCGCGCCGTATTTCCACAGAAAGCTGGCCGGCGGGTTTGTATTGGGTACGATTGGAAAAGAATGGCCGCCAGTTATCCTACCCGGTTCAGAAGCAGTAACCACTTTTATCGAGTATAAAAAAACCACGCCCTCATTCTTTTGTTTAGAACGAGGGCGTGGTTTATAATCTTACTTATGACAAGAAGGTGAAAAAATCGCCTAAATATTGCATTTTTGCGCATCGCAATGGGCAACAAGCCCGACATTGACCTAAAATACAGAATAAAAAATACTGCTGCTATGGCCGAGATCATCAAAATGCCACGCATGAGCGACACCATGACGGAAGGCAATATCGTTTCCTGGTTGAAAAAAGAAGGCGATAAGGTAGAGTCCGGCGACACGCTCGCCGAAGTGGAAACCGACAAGGCAACGATGGAACTCGACAGTTTCACCGATGGAATTTTGCTGCACATTGCTGTAAAAGAAGGCCCTGTTCCCATTGATGGCGTCATTGCCGTCATTGGCAAAGCCGGCGAAGATTGGAAAAGTGCACTTGCTGCGGTTCAGGGCGGTAGCAGTAACGGAAGCAACGGCCAAAAAGCAGCTGCTCCAGCGCCGGAAGTTGCAGCAGTTGAGCCTGAAGCTCCGGCCAGTGTACCTGCGGCAGCCGTAGCAGAATCGGAAGACAAGCGCGTCAAAGCTTCGCCATTAGCGCGCAGCATCGCAAAGGACGCGGGAATTGACATCGCGCAGGTTCCCGGCTCCGGCGATCAGGGCCGCATCGTGAAAAAAGACGTGGAAGCTGCACTTGAATCGCATAAATCAGCGCCGGCAGCCAAACCGGAGACACCGGCAGCCGCTCCGGCGCCTGTTTACGCGGCTGGAAGCGGCCAATATGAAGAAGTGCCGGTCAGCCAAATGCGCAAAACCATTGCGCGCCGCCTGAGCGAAAGCAAATTTACGGCGCCCCATTTCTACCTCACGGTTGAAATCAATATGGATAAAGCCATTGCGATGCGCACGCAGGTGAATGAAATTTCACCGGTCAAAATATCGTTCAATGATTTTGTAATCAAGGCAGTAGCGGCTTCTTTGCGGCAACATCCGGCAGTGAATTCCTCCTGGTTGGGCGATAAAATCCGCTACAACAAAGACATCAACATCGGGGTAGCCGTAGCGGTGGAAGATGGCCTTGTGGTGCCCGTTGTTCGGCAGGCAGACATCAAAACACTTTCTCAGATCAATACCGAGGTAAAAGCGTTTGCCGCCAAGGCAAAAGAGCGCAAAATTCAACCGCAGGAAATGCAGGGCAATACCTTCACCATTTCCAACCTTGGCATGTTCGGCATCGAAGAGTTTACTGCCATCATCAATCCACCGGATGCCTGTATTCTTGCGATTGGCGCTATTGTTGAAAAACCGATCGTAAAAGACGGTCAGATCGTAGTGGGCAACCTGATGCGCGTAACCCTGTCAAGCGACCACCGCGTGGTAGACGGCGCTACGGGTGCGCAGTTTCTGCAGACGTTCAAAAGTATGCTGGAAGATCCGATCCGCCTGATGATCTGATTGATTTTGGAGCTATGAAAAAAACGATTGTGCTGGGCGCAACACCCAATCCTGAACGCTATGCCTACCTCGCTGTGAAAAAGCTGCTGGCGTATGGCCACGACGCTATCCCTGTCGGAATTCGAAAGGGGGAGATAGAAGGAACGCCTATTCAAAACGGACGACCTGAAATCAATGATGTGGATACCATCACGCTTTACCTCAATCCGGATCACCAGCGCGAGTACTATGATTATATTTTCAGCCTGCAACCGAAACGGCTGATCTTCAATCCGGGAACAGAAAACCCGGAACTGATGCGTCTGGCGCAGGAAAAAGGCGTGGAAACGGAAGTAGCTTGTACGCTGGTGATGTTGTCTGTCGGAGACTATTAAGTTAGAGTTGACAGTTGACAGTTCTTCAGTTGGCAGTTTTGGGGTTACTCCTGATAAAGCTCCGTTATTTATCAATTTGCGTACACAGGAAGTTCAATTGTTTATTAATCAACATATTGCAACCCGAACCCTCTGCCAACTGCCAACTGCATCCTGCCAACTAACCTATCCCTTGTTCCTAAACAAAGATTTCTGTTTAATCAAGTCCACTACTTCATCGGGTAACATTTCCTCCCAACCGGGCGCTCCGTGCTGAATCATCTGGAATACAGTTTTGGAGAAAATATGCAGGGTCGCAGCGTTGAAACCCTCTATGTCTACAATTTGGCGATTGACCAACAGGTGGCGGTATAAAAACTTGATGCTTTCCGGAATGGGCAGGTTTTGGGCGGTGACCAATTCATCGCTGCCTTCCTGCAAGGTCGGATAAACGTAGATGCGCAACTGATTCGAAAACAACTCGCCGAAAGCCGTCAGCAGTTGCCCACCCATATTCTGATGGTATTTTTCCACCAATAAATCCTGTAAAAAGCGCACACCAAGGACAATAGCCAGATGTTCTACCCGATAATCCGCCAAGTAAGCAGCCAATTTCTGGTGTTGTTCGCAGTCGGAAATGACTACAGTTTGACCTAATGCACTGAGCAGTGTAGCGCGGTCGAGAAAATCCTGTTCATAGACATCGCCCCCGGCACGCAGGTTGTCCATGGTAATTTCCGTCAGCAATTGCGCTTTTTCCGGATTGACGCCCGGGGAGTGGAGGAACTGCCGAAATCCCGCCTTAATCATGTCTAAATTCACAAGCGTTGGTGGCCGAAAACTGCCCCGAACGACGAAAACATGCTTTCTATACAAAAACTCCGAGGCATGAATATTATGGCCATCGGGGCCAAACATCGCCACTTCGCTCAGGCCGTGTTTCACCAACCAAAGGCTGAGCAGGCGGTTGTCTACCTGCTCAAAATCCGGTCCGGTCAGGCGCACCATATCCACCTTGATTCTTCCATGTAAGTGGTCTAATAGCGATTGCAACAGCAATTCGAGGTCGTGCTGATAGCGGTAGCAAGCGTGGATCATGTTGACGCCGAGTATCCCAATGGCTTGCTGCTGGAGGGTATTGTCGTTGTCCAACATCCGCGCGTGGAGGACTAAATCATTCGGCTCGCCGTCAGGATCGAGCTGAAAGCGAAGGCCCAGCCAGCCATCGCCGCTGATTGTGCGCTGGTAATTGACAGCGGCCACTGTATCCGCAAATACAAAAAAACGGGCGCCTGGGCGTTCGTGCTGCAAGCGGGTATGCATCAGCTCGTATTCGTGGTCGAGCATTTTGTAAAGCCGCGACTCACAAACGTAGCGACCACTGGGTTCGGGGCCGTAGATGTTGTCGGAATAGATTTTATCGTAGGCCGACATGGTCTTGGCAATGGTGCCCGCAGCGCCGCCTGCCTGAAAAAAGTGGCGGGCAACTTCCTGCCCGGCGCCGATTTCTGCAAAAGTGCCGTATATCGTTTCGTCGAGGTTAATTTCGAGCGCTTTCTGTTCCGTTTCGAGTTGCTGGCGGGTCATGCGGTTGGGATAAATTGATGAGGATGGGCAAAAATAGAAAAACCGAATGAAACAGGCGCGAGAATAACGCCGAATGACTTGAAGC
>Ga0209573_1000868_pt1 | contig 53509 bp, 31 predicted proteins | sample TNRBio252014_DNA_FD_185870 | JGI IMG/M metagenome (GOLD analysis project Ga0209573, IMG submission 185870) | Wastewater treatment Type I Accumulibacter community from EBPR Bioreactor in Madison, WI, USA - TNR Reactor_6/25/2014_ DNA (SPAdes)... | ecosystem: Engineered > Bioreactor > EBPR >... | reverse complement strand
ACAGGAGCGAATCTCAACCGTTGAGCGAGGGCCGGGCGCTTCTCTGTTCGGAGATCTCCCCGCATTTTCAGGGCCTACCGGGTTATTTATACCATCATAATACTGGATTCTCCCCCCGCCTTCTCCTCTCGGCTTATTTCATATTAAAACGTAACATGTCATGATGTATTTCTGCATGAAAGGGGGCAGCGGAGGGGGCGGGAGCAGTATTCCTGATAATGCAACAAATCATGATAGACTTGGGTTTTAATGATCCCATTAACATCACGACCCCGCAGGGTGACCCCATGCCTTCGTTCATCGGCAGTCGCATCGAACACCCGGGGCAGACCTTGATCGTCGGCCACGGCGGCCGACTCTACGCCTCCCACACCTCGATCGATGCCTGGGGCCGCACCCGGCACACCCAGAAGATCACCAAGTTCCGGATCGCCATGTGCGTGTACGGGCACAGCTTTATTACCCACGATGCGCAGATGCAGCGGTGCCAAGCCTGCAAGGCCCAGACCCAACAGGAACGGCGTGCGCGTCGCTTTACCAAGGCAAAACCGTCCTCAACCGATTGCGTGATGTGTGGCCAAACGCTCACGGCGCAACGCCAGACCAACAGGGCAATCGCATTAAAATTTGATCAAAAATCGATACTATTGTTTTAATTATAAGCAAACCTAATCGAGAAAGTCAGTAACCTCGGCTAAAACCAGGGGGCTTTATCAAGGAAAGCTTCAAAAGTGCCATAAAATCGTCAGCCGCCGAATCAACTGACTCAAGGTTGGTTGGACTCAAATATATTTCCTGCAAGAAAATGCAAATATTTAAATACAGATATCTTTAAATAATTACGATTTTTTAATGCGATTGCCCTGGCCAGACCAAGGCCTATTGCTCGCGCGCCTGTCAGCAGAAAGCCTACCGCGAACGACGCCCAAAGGCGACCGAGCTGACCCCAACCCAGCATGGATCGTGCTGATGGATTCCCGTGACTCACTGACCGGCCCAGACCCCACTGTCATGCCAACCGCCGCCTTCTCGCGAGGTGGGTTGAAGTAATGCAGATTCGCATTATGGCTATTTCTACCCAACCCCTCGAAAAGGTCAAATAAGCGGACATGGAGGTAGAATCCATCCTGTCCGAAAGCGGGGTACGAAGTGACCCTCCATGTCCGAAACCCATTAAACTCACTTTCGTACACGCCCAGTGGCGCATGACCGAAACCGAGCGATTTCGGACAAGCCCATGTCTGCTTTTTCTTTTTCTATAAGACCTTGCGCAACGAACGAAACAGGGTGATGGGTTCGTTTTACCTTTTCGAAGGGTTAGGCAAAAACAGCCACCTTGCAGCCAGGTGTTAGCCCCGGCCAGGGCCAGCCCGGAGCGTAGCAGGGGGGTTTCCAGGGCGGAGCCGGCCAGTCGGCTCAGGTCGCTGCCCATGAATCTCATCCGCTGGACTTTTTCGGGATCGTATTGCTGATCTTCCAGGAAGAAGCCGTGGGTAGCGAGATGCAGGATGCGGGGAGAGCGCTGGGTCTTAAGTTGGGCTTCCAGGGCGGCGCCGGCTAGCCAAGGCTGGGTCTGAAGCATTTGGGCGAGGTGTTCGCCTTCGGTGCGGGTGAAGGTCGAAGATTGCCGAAGGGAGCAGTCACCGGTTTGGTCCGCCTGCCGCATACGGACGATCATGAGTGATCCCATGACTCTCAATTGATATGAAGAGGTATTCTCATTCACCGATCATTGGTCGGATAAGCTTCGGCTTTTGTGTACCGAGATAGAACATGAACGAACTGGCAGCGAGCCAGGCAATAAAAGCGAGCAAAATGGACCACGCAACCGCCAAGGTTGGCGCGTACGGCAACCAAAGCACCGCCAGGGTGCATAAACCAGCGGCCGATATTACATGCTGTGTAAAGATCAACCGGGTGTCAGCATGGCGCAATTCGAAACGCGCGAAAATCACCAAGCGCGCTAAGTACCCCAACCAGAATCCGCATAGCATAATTGCAGGTCCCAAAAAACCATGCGACATCAGCCAATCCGTTGTGTCGAGTTTGCCCACGATCTGTAAAACAGCTAACCCTGCGGCAAGCACGCCTATTTGCAGGCCGGCTGTGCCTACATAGGCCATGACCAAGCCAAGCTTGCTGGCCACTAGCCACACCAGCACACCCAACTCCTCGGGTAACGCCGCCTGGGAGCGGTAGCGACCAAACCTAAGGCCCTGTACCACCGTTTCCAGAGTACCTTCCTTCACGACGATAGCACGCGGTTTGTCAGGGCCAGGTGCTTCAGGTAGCAAACGCAGGATGCCAGCGAAAGCCGCTAAAACGGGGACTTTCCGAGGTTTATCACGTAGCAAACGCAGGGTGCCAGCGAAAGCCTGAGGTGCTACATCCTGATACGCCGCAAGTTGCGGATCGACCAAAACAATGATCTCCGGCAAGCCAGAAAGATGCCGGCGGCGCAATGCAGACTCCAACTCGGCAGCGGGCCACCCATGGGTCACACTTAACTTGTCGGCGATGTTGATGAAAACGTTTGCATCTCCCAGCTTACGGTTGAGCGTTTTACGCCAGCAGGAACCAAGCTGTATGCTTTTTTCATCGAGAAATGAGTTTCGGATACCGGCCTCGTGCAGGCTGCTGAACAACGAGTGTGCGACTTCCTTACCCCAAGGGGATTCTCGGGCATAACTCACAAAGACGCGTGGGCCCTCCTGGGGCAGAATTGGATATCTCAGGGGATCGGGCGAGTGACCCGCCAGTGCTTCTTTTATCACCATCGGTAGCGCCTGCTCGGATGCTGTGCTCGTGCTTCCATCGATAGCTATCTGTGCCAATGATGCTTGGTATCCACGGCGGCGGAAGACGTCCAGCAGGATGCCCGCTGTAATGCCCAGCATTATCCATTCAAGTGGCGTGTGCCACTCAAAGTATATTAGCAGCGGTAGTGTTGCGAATAACAATGCAAGCAGGCTCTTAGCTATCGAGCCCGGGACGTACGGGTGGGTGAATTGGAAAGCCATCACCACTAAAGCCGCCGAAACCGGCAAGCCGGCTATCACAGCCAACGGCATATACCAAGAGGTTAACAGGTCTGTGAATCTCTCGCGGCCGCCGCCCATTTCCACAGCAATCATAACCGCTGCGATACCGGCGGCAAAAGCCTGGACGACCCCTGAGCCCCAACCCAAAATGATCGCGATTCTACGGCTTAGGTGCCCCCAAGCCGTGGCATTGCGTATGTCGGCCAGTTCGGTGAGGTAGTGGGTCAGATGATCCCGGATCGCAGCCACATCGGGCATATCTTCCTGATGATCCCGGATCGCAGCCACGTCGGGCATATCTTCCTTTGGAACCTGCACAGTATCCCAGAGATTGCCCAGAGCCCGGTTGGTTTCCTTCGCGTGTTTTAGATCGTCCCATGTCATGTTCTGCGGGTGGACAAACAAGCGGAAATCTTCTCGGCGCGCCACAGCTCGGATGCAGGTTTGTATCCATTTCTCGCACCCAGGCATTGAAATACATTCAGGGTCAAGCACCAGTATGGCTGCGACAAGTCGCGCATCGCTGACGAGGCGCTGTGGATCGTGCTTACCGATGTTCTTTTCCGAGAAGCTTACGCTTGTGAACTCCACAGGGCATGACCAACTGGGGTCTACCCCTCGCATGTCCTCCAGAAAGTCGTTGCCGGCCATTGCAGTTCTGGAGATGATCCAGACCTCCGCATGGGTTGCTGTTTCATTGACACATGTCACAATTAACACCGATAGGAGTTATGCAGTTTTTAGTATAATCAATTACATACTAATCCAACCGCGTAAGACGTATCCGATCCAGAAGTGACTGGTATGTGGAATTGTAATTGTCGTCACAGCGTGCCAAGGCTGCGCGGGTTTCGGCTTGTGCCCGCCTGTCATGCCGAGCCGTGTCTATTTTCAGGGCTGACTCCAACGCGCTCCGGGCCAGGACACGGTCCCCCTGTTCCAAGGCCACTTTGCCCAGTACATAATGACAGTTGCTTTGGATTTCCTGGTGATCGCTTGCGAGCTGTGGCAAATTATCAAAGATGCCCAGTGCGTTACGCATTGCTTGCGGTGCCTCGTCCAAGCGTCCCTGCAGTTGATAGAGAAGGCCCAGTTGGTACCAGGCAACTGCGGCGTCTGGCTGGGATCCCGCATTGATCGCTCCATCACATGCCGCAATAAAGAGACGCTCGGCCTCAGCAAGCCCTGAATCATGGCGTGCGGCGGCGCGTTGTGCTGGCGTAACCCCATAGGGTATATCACTGATCCGATGCTCGCTCAGGTACCCGAGATAGAGGCTGCGGGCCCGGATGAAGTCCTTATAGCGTGGATCTTTTCGACCGAGCGCCTGTTCCCTCAGTCGAGGCGTCACTGCGAGCTCGCTACGGTCGGCTCGGTTGATAGAGGGTGCTGCCAAAGCCATGACGACGATGGAAACCAGCACGGCGATGCCCACCGCCGCGATACCTCGCGCCCCGTTCTGGGCACCCGACTTGGTAAGGTCAACCCCCAACCATGAGGCAGCCAGGAAGAAGGCGACCACCCCGGCGACAAAGCCGATGAGAAATAGCAGCTTCGAGTTCATATAGTTCTCCTGCATCTGCCCTGTTAGTGATAATAATTATTGACGTCGGACCTCGATACGAGCCACCGCCGTTTCTTCCAGTATAGACGGCAGGGTCGCATTTCGAGATCCCGGAAACCGCCATACGGCGGCACGGCGGTAAACTCGATGCGCGGCCTGCCGTCCGGGTCGGGCGATTCGCCGCCTGGGATATCGCCCACCCGGGTTGCTTCAACCAGCACCGCCGCCAGACCCGGCTTGAGCCTCTCCTGTTGATCCCACAGCCCCCAGTGCGCGCCCTGCGGGCCTTCGCGGGCCGCCTTCCAGTCCTCGTCGAAGGCCGCAAAGTACAAGTATTGGACCCGGTTCGCCCGCGCCCAGGCCAGAAAATCGCGCAGATAGCGGCTGGCGTTCTCTGCTGAGGGAACCGCGGCCCCGACCGGATCGCCGCCGCTCGGCCAGCCGGTTTCGCCCACCCCCACCGGTTTGCCGACGGCGGCGGTGACCTGCCGATGCCAATCATCCAGGGCCGCCACGGCGCGCTCGACCGGAACGCCTTCCCAATACGGATAATAATTCGCCAGCACCACATCCACGGCGGCGCCGACCTCCGGATAGGCGAGCCACACGCCGTGGACATCGGCGTAAGCCACGGGTGCGCCGCCGCTGGCCCGCCGGACCTGTTCGATGTAGGCGATCAGCTCCGCCTCGCCGAGGTCCCGGCGCAGCAGTACTTCGCTGCCGACGATGGCCAGGTCAGCGTCGCCGGCTTTGATGGCCGCGATCAGGTGGGTGATTTCGCGCGCGTTGGCCGCCCGATCCGCGCTCAACCAGGCGCCGATCGCGGTCTTCAGCCCCAAGCTGCGGACGATCCGGCCGCTGGGCTGCAAGCCCTGCGTGCTGCCGTAGGTCCGAATCCAGCGGGTGTGGGGTTGCACGAGGCGCAACCGCGCCGCGAGCTGCGCTTCGCCGATCACTGTATCCCGCGCCGGGTCCTGACCCGCCTGATAGGGGCTGAAATTCAGCCCGTGGAGCTGGAAGGTTGGGGCAACCGGGTCCCGAGCGCCGGGGATCGGCGCACACGCGGAACCGCGGTGTTCGGCGGGACTGGCCAAAACCCGCAGGGTCAGCCCCGCGACGAATATCAGCCCTTTGAGTCCCGTCGGCAACCCATGCATGACGTGCTCCCACGGCGAAAAGCCATCATTTCCCAAGGGCCGGGCCCGTGGACCGGTCCGGAACCGCTCGGGCCGAGCGCAGCCGGCGATGGCTGCCTCGCGCCCTTTCGGACCGGTCGCGACATCCCGGCGCTACGCCGGCTCCGGCGGGACCAGGGTCTCCAGCAATCCCTGCCGCAGATCCTGGCTCAACCGATCGCGGACGAAGTAAAACGCCGGGGTATCCGGCACCAGCCGCTGCTGCGCCCGCGCCAGTTCGTGGGCGATATAGGTCAGGGCGTAATAGGCCCGATAGGGATGGCGCGAGGCCGCCAACCGCTCGATCAGCGGATGCTCGGCGTGCAGGCCGATCCGCAGATCCCACGCCTCGCGGTCCCCACCTTTCGTCCGCAGCAACTCACCCTGCTCGTCCAGCAACCCCGTCGCCACCTCCAGGTTCTCGCTCGCGGCCAGTTCCAGCTCGAAAAAGCTCGCTTGCAGCGCGCCGACCGGCAGACACAGGTTCCGAACCACCGCGGCCCGCACCGACTCCCGCGCTAGCAGCCCATTCACCTCGGCGAGCAGCGCGCGGTGGTCCGGGCCGACCGCGCCGGCATCGAGCGCCCGCACCGTGGGGCTGAGCACCGCCCGATCCACCAGGCCGCGCTCCACCAATGCGGCGATTCTTCCCGGATCGCCGGGCAGGGTGTCCAGATCGACGGCATCGCCGAACACCGTCCCGAACAGGTGCGGGTACAGGTCCGGCGCGCCGCCCCCGGCCGCGCAGCGCGGCGGCAGCACGATAAAATCGCGCTGGAAGGCGCCGCCGGCCCAACCGAGATGCGATCGGTGGGGCGCGAACCACACTGGCCAGGCGGGCGTGCGCCGGCGCTGGAGGTCCAGCAGCGACACCGGCTCCCGGCAGTTCGCCAGGGCGTAAACCGGCGCCGCCGCCAGCAGCGCCACCAGCGGATTGGGCTCGCCCGCCGCCGGCGCGGTCAGGTACTGGCGGATTTCTGCAGCCAGCAGGTACTGATTGGCGATGATGACCTCGATCCAGTCCGGCAGGTCCTGTCGCGTCAACCGCCGCAGCCGCGCCAGCAGGTAGCGGCGCAAGGCGGTGGCGGTCGCCTTGACCAGATCCTCAAATGCCTGGTCGAGGTAAAAGCCGTCGCGGCTGATGGGCACCCCCAATTGATTGTGGTTGACGATCACCTGGGTGTCGGGCACGTAGGGCACCCCGCGCCATTTCAGGTCGCGCAGGTCGTCGGTCGCCGGGTGGTTGGCGGCGGCCAACCGCGCCAGCGTCGCATCCAGCAGGTGCTCGAACTGGGCCAGCACGCTGGCATAGGGTCCCCACCCACCCCGCGCCGGCCGGATCAGCCCGCTGCAGGGACCCTCACCGAACCGCAGGTCCTCCGGACCCGGTTCCCAGACCGAGCGGCAGGGTTCGCCGTCGACAGTCGCGCCGCACGGATAGTAGTGCAAGGTTTTGCGGGCCGCCGCCACGCAGGAGTGGACCGCGGCCGCGGGGAGTTCCACCTCCACTCGGGTGCTGTAATCGGTCGGCTCCGCCAGCAGTTCCAGATGCAGGGCCGGTCGCTGGGCCGGGTCGGTCACCTCGAAACGCAGGCGCACCACGTGCCCCTCGCAACAGGTGGTGACCGTCACCCGCCGGGTGCCGAGCGCCGGGTTGAAAATGGCGAAAAAGCCGATGCCGAACTGGCCGATGCGGCTGGCGTCGCCGGCCTTGTCGGTGCCGCCCAGGGTGGTGAGGTGTTGTAGCCGCTCGCGCGACAGCCCTTCCCCCCAGTCGGTGATGATCAACCCGCGCGGGGAGGTGGTGATCGCGACCAGCCGGTCCGCCCACTCCATGGCGGGGGGATAGCTGTCGATGGCGTTCTGGATCAGCTCGCAAAAGCCGCGTCCCGGATCGCCACCGAACTGGCGGGCGATGATCTTGGGCCAGCCTTCGTCCAGGTCCACCTCCAGGCCGTGCGGAAATTCCAGCATATCGCTGAGGGTATCGGTCATGACGGTTTACCTCATCTTCGTTACATCAGGTTGGTGCCCCGCTTAGCGCAGCAGCTCGCCCAGATCGCGCAGCAGGCGGTCGAACGCGGCCGCCGGGGCCGTCTCGGGCGTGGCCGCCGTCGGTTCCTCGGCCGCCAAGCCGAGCTTGGCCAGCGCGTCGACCAGCAGCAGCGCGTCCCGGGCCGCCGGGGTCAGGTGGGACAGCACCCGCTGGCCGGGCTCACACAGGCACAAGGCCAGCGTCCAGTGCCCGGCCAGGGCCGGTTCCTGCGCCGACGCCGCCAGCAGGCGCGTGATTTCGGGATGGTGCAGGTTCACTACCACGACCCGCTCCCTGGGTTTCCACAGAAAGCGCTGACTGCGACAGGGTGTCACCCCGTCGCGCTGCACCAGATAGCTCACCCGGAAGCGGAGGCGCTCCAGTTCGTCCCTGGCCTGGCCGACCTCCTCGACCAGCGGCGCCAGTCGCTCCCAGTCGGCCCAGCTCGGCGGTGGGCCGCGACGGGGCCGGGCCAGAGCTGCACCCGCGCCCGGCGGGATGGCCGGGTGGAAGTGCAGATAGCGCTGGAACCGCAACGCCTGGTCGTCCAGGTCCACGCGGGCGCGGGGCGCTTCCAGCACCGCGTCCTGGGCGTCCAGGCGCACCAGGATGTCGGGGAAGGCGCTTTCCAGCAGGTTCAGGCCGTCGCCCGGCTGCCGGCCGGCCAGGACCGGGGCGTCGAACACGTCGTAATCGAGGCCGGCCGCGGTGGCTGCGTCGAGATACAGCACTCCGACCGCGCGGGCCGCCGCTTCCAGCTCGGCCCAGGTGTAGCGCTGGCCGGTCGCGCCGAGCCATAGCGGCAGATGGCGCAGGAAGGGAAACCGGGCGCGCACTGCCGGCCGCAGCAGAGCGACGGCCAGTTCCTCGAAGTCCTGGTCGGCGAAGCCGTACTCCGGTAACCAGCCCACCTGGTAGAGCTGGGCCAGTTCCTGGACGAACTCCGGCAGCACGGCCCACAACCGCTCGGCCAGCGGCGGCAACACCGCCCCCTCGTTACGGATGCAGTGGCGGCCGAAAGGCAGCTCGAACGGCCCGTCCACCCGCACGACCACATGCGGCGGCAGGAAGGTCGTGGCCGGTTCCAGGCGCAACAGGTTGTACTGGTCGGTGATGAACACCCGGCGCTGGTAGAGTTCGTGACGGGCCGGCCCGCAATCCAGCACGGCCTCGTAGGCGTGGCCATTCACGGTCAGGGTCACGACGCGCCCGACGGGCGAGGCCGGCAACTCCCACGGCTGGTACGGCGCCACCCAGCGCCGCTTCCCGTCCGCGGTGGTCCATTCCAGAGTGAGGCGCACCGGCAGGTGCTTCAGGTAGCGGACCAGCACCGTTTGGTACTGCGTCACCTCCTCGGCCAGGGGTTGCCGCGCCGGATAGGTGACCGTAAAGTGGCTGCCGCGCCGCGGCGCGGGCCGCACCCGGTGGAGCTGGATCGGCGCGTCGGCCAGCAGGGAGCCAGTCTCCAACTGCCAGGCCTCGCGGCCAGTCGAGGTCCGCAACGCAAATCCCGCTTGGCCAGGGATGGCAGCGATGCTCAGCTTGCCGACGCCGTGCTGGCCGATAGCCTGTTCCGGGCGGCCCGGTTTGCGCGAGCGAAACAGGGTCAGGTAGTCGATCACGCCCTGCCGGTTCATGCCGTGACCGTTGTCGGCGACGCTGAGGGCGAACGCGCCGGCGGTTTCGGTGAGGGTGATGCGCACCCGGTTGGCGCCGGCGTCGCAGGCGTTGGTCACCAGCTCGCGCAGGGCTTCCTGGTACTGGGTGAACTGGGTGCACATATCCGCCTTCAACCGCTGGCGGTCGGCGGTAATGCCCCGGTCGACGATCAGCGCCTGGAGCTGCTGGGCCAGTTCCTGGCCCGAAGGCGGGAGAGGGTCGGTCATGGTCGGGCTCCGTGGTCGAGACAAACGGCATCCCGGCGCGGTCGCCGCTGGCAGGATCGCTGCCCGCGCGGCGCAGCCGGGGTGGGCTGGAGCATTCGGTCGGGTGCAAGGAAGGCGTTGCCGCGCGGGGTGAATTCCGCGTTACAATGAACGCCAACCCCGATGCCCGAGACTTCCGCAGTGGCGGGATGCTTCTACTTATCTGTAGTGGGCTGACCGGCCGGCATCGGGTGGCATGGCTGAAAGGGTTGTCCGGCGACCGAGCGAAAATTCCACCCGATGAACGACGAGCACGCGCAAACCGTATGGGCGGCGGTCCAGGGAGCGGGCTGCCGGCGAATGGCGCTCGACCCAACCCATTTCGCTGCCCTGCTGGCTCTGGCCGGCCAAGCCCTCGCGCGGGAGGGCCGGTCCGACCCGGTCGCGGCGGACGATCTGGAGGCGGTCACGGCGCTGTCCTGGCTGGGTCCCGCCCGGTCGTTTCCCCCGGCCGATCTGCGCTGGCGGTTGTTGCGTCATTGGCGGCAACTCAAGCCGGCTCGTGCCTTCGAGGGGGTGTCCCTGGCCGTGGCCCTCGGCTGCGGTTGGGGCCGGACGGTGGTCGCTCCCGGCGGAGACTGGCCGGGGCGCTGGGACCGGGCGATCCTCGAACTGCACCACCTCGTCCAGCGCTTCGTCCTCGATGCCTGCCGGCAGTGCGTCGCGCTGGGCGTGCGTTTCCCCTACGAACCCGACGCGGGCGCCGACGCCGATTTGCTCGCCATCCGCCTGTACCAACCCCTTAGCCCACTACAGACCCAGCAAGGGAGCGATCTGCTCTTGACCTGCACGGACTCCGCCACGGAGATCGCGACAACGGACGCCGGTCATACCGAACGCCTGCCGCCGGGCGCCAAAGCGGTCTATGCTTACCCTGACGATCACGCGCGCGCCGGCCAGGTGCGACGATCCGGCGGCTCGAGCCAACCGCTGGCCATCCCGGCCGTCGCGACCTTGCGGGTGACGGCGATGGATTGGGCAACCCGATTGACGATGAGCGCTCCCGAGGGCGAAACCACCGTGAAACTGGCGGTCGGCGACGCCGTTCGCCTGCCCGACGCGGCGAGCCTGACGGTATGGGAATGCACCTGCGGCCACCATCGCTGCGCGGAACGGCACCGTCTGAGCGCCTGGGACCCCGCGCTGAGCCTGACCAATTTCGTCGCTTCCGCCATCAAGGGACCCGGAGCCCAGCTCCGGACTGGTAGTTTCATGCAGGGCATGCTCTACGCGCTTTGGGCGCGGGAGGGGTTCTGATGGCGCGCCTGCGAGCGGCATCCGTGGAATTCCGCCGTTGCCCGGACTGCAAAACGGAATACGGTGGACGGCGCTGCCCGCGATGCAAAACCCCGGCGTCGCCAACGACGGAACGACTCCTCAAACCACGGCTGATCGTCGACGATCACGAGATTCCGCTGTTCGTGCGTCAGGAACGCTGGCGCTGCCGCCGTTGCGATCGCTTGTACGAGCCCCCCACCGTCGCCGCCCTGGTCGCCGTTGCGCGGGCCGGCTGCCCGTGTGGCGCCCCCTCTTTCAGCCCTCCAGAGCTGAAACAGCTGGGGACGGGAACGCGTACAGTGCTGGAATGGGTCCGACAGCTCGCCGCCGATCTGAAACGACATCCCCGCTGTTCCCGGTGCCTGCAACCGTTGCCGGTCCCCTGCTGGTGCCCGTTCTGTCAAGGCGCAACCGGCCCGCCGACCGACGACCTTCCCCTGCGAGCCACCTGGGTTTACGTGCCGACCGGCGCGGTCGCGGTGCCGTTGTTGGCCGAGCTGGCGGACTGCGCCGAACCGGGCGCGGACGAGGAAGCGGCTGACCACGACCTAAATCCCCGGGATTCGACCGCCGACGCCGAAGACCTCGAACCGGACTGGGAGGATCGGGCATGATCGATATCGCTTCAAGCCCCCCGGAATCCCCCATCCAGGAGGTCATCGACGAGGCCATCGGGCTGTTGCAGGAACTGGCCTTCGACACCAGCGAAGGCGCTTCCCGGCAGGGCGAGCGGGTCATCGTCAGCATTACCCCGGAATCCACGGACCAGCGTTACCACGTGCGGGTCACCTGCTACGCCCGCGGGCATCGGACGGTCGATTGGGCGGGCTTGCGGCTCGGCCTCATCGATGGCGATCGCACGGCCGCTCCGCGATGGTTGCCCTTGCTGAACCGGCGCGGGCAAACCCGCCTGGACGGACTCGAACCCGGCGCCTACCAGAGCCTCGCCTACCATCGAATCCGGCAACGGTATCAGGTTTCGGGAACCACAACCGGGAGCGCGGCGCATTCGATCCCGGTCCAGACCGCGATGAGAACCCCCTATACCTGGACCTATCAAACCCAACAGACTCTCGCCATCCCCAGCACTACCAACACGCCCTCCGGGATCATCGTCGACCGCCCCCTGACCCTCACCCTCGCCCGCGCGGCGGCGCTGGACATCACCCTGAGTCCAACGCCGGCGGGAATTCGCCTGACCTTCGAAACCACTGCTCCCAACCTAGCCGAATCCGTGGTGGAATTCTGCTGTTGCACCCCGGCTGAAGGTACGGCGGAGCGCGTCCTGGTCCGGGAACGGGTCGCCTTGACGGCGACGCCAAACGCATCGATCTGGCGGGGGACGTGGGAGGGCCGCATCGATCCCGCGGAAGCCTTCGAGCTGAATTATCGAATCCTGCCCAAAGCGAATCGGTTGGAAAGGGATATAGTGCTCCCAAACGGTTTGTAGGTTGGGTTAGGCCGCAGGCCGTAACCCAAGATCTTGATATTTTTTGATTACTTGCCACTCTCCAGAGGTGCAGCCATGTTATACCGCATCATCGATCCGGACTGGTTCCCGCAGTGTTTGGACCACGTGAAGCGGGCGTATTGGCCCGAAGAAGACTATCTCAAGCACCGACAAGCATTGGCGTTCGCCAGCGTCCCGGCGCGGGGTGAAGAACGGATCAGGGAGACCGGGCGGATGCTGGAACGCATCGTCGGCGCTGTCTCCGGCGAAAAGCTCTACCAGGCGCTGGGGAATGGCGGGCCAGCGGACCAGGCGTTTTCGTTGCCTTTCCTGGACCGGTTCCACCGGCTGTTCCTCCAGCGGCAGTGGAACGAGCCTTATCCAGATCCCCAGGCCCAAGCCGAGGAGCTTTTTCGACTGGGGCCGCCCGAAAACGGCGGCGGCAACTCCTCCCGCAACGTCGGCAATTACCATCACTTCGTCAATGTGGTGGCGGCGCTGGCGCGGCTCGTCCACTACTTTCAGGACGCCGGCCACCTGTACAAAATTCTCGAGGATCGAGCCCCCGAATACGGGGGTCTGGTTTACGAAAAGCAGCCGACCTTGCGCACCTTCAAGCTCATGCTGGCCGCTCTTTATCACGATATCGGCAAAAGCGTGGTCGATCCCCGGCACGCGGTGGAGGGCGCGATCATCCTGGCGCACCATACCACCCAGGGTCGTTACGCCATCGATCGAATCGTCAAGGCTTATCACCCCGATAACGAGTTCGATCGCGACGATTTCCTGTTCGTCGCGGATCTGGTGCTCTACCACGATCATTACGGCACGGTCGGCACCGGCGAGGACAGCTACTTGCCGCTGGTCGACGTCATCGACCGGATCAAACGCTACAGCCTGAAACACGATGTGGACAAAACTAACCTGTTCGGCTGGAGTCTGCGCTATCTGTTCGATCTGTGGCTGCTGAATGTGGCCGACATCATGGTGTCGCTGAACTGGAAGCCGGAGAGCCCGGCGCGAAAAAACTGGAAATTCGCGCCGCAGGAGGAATGGCTCGACCCCCAGCGCGCGCAAGACAGCATCACGGCCTTTTTCGACGCGCCCAAGGGCGGCGGCCTGGTGCATGACTTCAAGATCACGGCGGACCTGCTCAAACGGCATTGCCTGAAAAAGCATTGCGACGATCTCGGTCCGCTGGAAACCGCTGCCCACGACTATTCCCAACGCCATGTGATCGAGCGGTTGCGGCGCCTGGTCACCTCCAGCTTGATCGCCCCCCTGGCTGACCGCGTTCGCGATGACAACGTCACGGAATTAATCAGGATTTCGCGGTGCATCCAGCATCTTTCCGAAGAACAGTGGAATGCGGCGATTGCGCGCTCCATTCAAGCCATCGCCAGCTACAGTGAATTCACCCAGCGCTTTGCCCGGATCGGCAAGATGGATTACGCCCTGGGCTTCTTCCAGCAGATCGGCGAGGCCGCCCTGCAACGGATCGAGCAAGAGTTGCAGGGCCAGGCGCCCACCGGCTGGATCCGTCCCGTGGAGTCCGGCATCCGGGCGGATTTTATGGAGCAGGCGCAGGCCCAGTTTTTCGCCGATAACTTCGCGGCCACGGTGGTGCAGATCCTGGGTTATCTGATCTTTCGCGAACCGGCCAACGACCGGGTCAGAAACATTGAGTTCAGCGACGCCAAAAACCGGCTGACCGACGAGAAGATGCCCCAGCTGCTGTCCCTGGAAGGACCCGCCCGCACCCGCCGGTCGATCCAGTTCATCCTGCAAACCATTTATCTCTATTGACAGGCGTTCGGGAGGTTGGGGAATTGCGGCGACTCACCACCTATCAGTTGGTTCCAGACCATGATTTCAGAATATTTCGACAGATTTCCTGCAACAGCAAATCAAACGGTTAGCGCCTCTTTCTGACCAGTAAACCCGACGACTTTGAAAAACCCAGATTCGCCGGGCCGGCTTCCACCGCCCAGGCCAACGGCAACGCCCGGTGGCCCACCCCCAAGCTGATCATCAGAATGGCAAAGCGATTCCCTAAATCCGTTTGATCCAGGCTCAAAAGCAGCGTCTCACCATGCTGACAAGCCGCCGTCAGCGCTTGACGCGCCCACGGTTCCAGTACCTCGGCACTCGACACTAACGATTCTTCAACAACCGCCGCAGCCACTGCTCGCGCAGGTCCTGCCGTTCGGTCTCTAGCGGTAAAAGATGGGCTAATTCCACAGTATTGGGGGTCTGAGCTTCCAGGATCGCCCCGACCGCCAAGGCCAATTTCGTGATGACTGTCTTACGCAACGTCGGGTGAGCCACTCTCAACCCCGCTTCGATTTCTGTCGCCAGATGCCGTACCGTTCCCATCGTCCCCTCGCGATTTCAGTTAAACTTGCCTTATAGTCTAACTTAGAACTGATAGGTGGTGAGGTAGGGTGAGCATTGCCCACCCTACACCTACTGGCTATTTTGGAGATCGCCCGACATGCAGCAACCCGTCTTCAACATCCAAAAACTGGTCTTTCTCCAGCAACACCCCGAGCTCGCCAATTCAGCCGGCAAGGCGTTCGAGCCCAACTGGGCGGTGCGCGGGCTGGCGGCGGAGGTGGCCTGGCGCAATCCCGGCGACAAAATCAGCGCCGTCACCGAGGTCCCGATGCAACCCCTGGACCTCGCGCGCTGGGCGCCAGCGCTGGTCACGATGCGCCGACCGGGCGAAAAACCGTGACCCTGCCGCTCGCGCCGGACACCCAGGCGGCGCTCGACCGGGCCAAACGGGCGGTGCCCGACGGCGGCGAGCTGGACGTCGGCCTGCTGATGGCCGCCCTCTATCACGGCACGACGCTGAAGGACCGGCTGCCGGCCCGCCTGAACGCCTGCCTGCAACCGCCGCCGGAGTACCGGACCACGGTGCCCGACAAGGTGCCGCTGGCCCAGCCGCTGCAGCCGCTGCTGGCGCAGCTCCGTCAAAGCGCCGGCGCGGTGACGCCGGCCGAGCTGTTCCGCGTCCTGCTCGACAGCGAGTCCGGCCGCGCCTGTCTGCACGCCGGCGGCCTGACTGACGCCGACCTGCAAGCCATTGCGGAAACCTTGCGCACAGCCGCGCCCCAGCCGGCCCGACCATCACCCGCGGCACCAGGTTGGCGCGCGACGCCCCAGCGGCAAGCGGCCATCGAGGCGCTGAACTCCTTCGGTCGCATGCTCACCGCCACGGAACCGCCGTACCGGGGCGTTTACGGCATGGAGGACACGCTGCGCGCGCTGGTGCGGACCCTGAGCCGGATGAGCAACCGCAGCGCGATCGTCCTCGGCCACTCCGGCACCGGCAAATCGGCGGCGGTCTACGAGCTGGCCCGGCGCCTGTACCACGGCGATCCCGCCATTCCCCCCCATCTGCGCGATCTGGACCTGTTCGAGCTGTCCCCGGTGTTCCTGCGCTCGGGGGCCTCAATGGTCGGCCAGTACGACGAGCGCATCAAGAGCCTGATCCAGGTGCTGGAGGCCCATCCGCGCATCGTCCTGTTCGTCGATGAGATCCACTCCCTGTTTCGCAGCGGCCTGCACGAACGGGATCCGTTCAGCGACGCCAACGAAGCCCTCAAGGGCAAGCTGGCGAGCGGCGCGATCACCTGCCTGGGCTGCACCACCTTCGCCGAGTACCGCCACTACATCGAACCGGACCCGGCGCTGGCCCGGCGCTTCACGGTGATCCGCCTGGAGCCGCCCACGCCGGCGGCGGCGGTCCGGATCCTGCAGGCCCGCCGGCCGCGCCTGGAACAGTACTTTTCGCCGCCGCCGTTGCGCATTCCGGACCCGATCCTGGAACGGACCGTCCAGCTCGCGGAGGAGTACCTGCCGAGCCGGTTCCAGCCCGCCAAGTCGCTGCAACTGCTGGATGAGGCCTGCGCCTGGTGCGTAACCACCGAGCCCCGCCCCGCCGAAGTGACCGAAGAAGCGCTGTGGCGCGCCCTGGAGGACATGATCGGACACGGCCTGGTGCGCGCCGGGGAACTGACCGAAGCCGATCTCTATCAGCGCTTGCAGGCCCAAATCATTGGCCAGGACGAGACCCTGCGGGCGCTGGCGCGGGCGTTCGTCGCCGGCCTGGGGGACTGGATGAAGCGCGCAGGACCGCGCGGCGTGTTCTTCTTCTGCGGCCCGACCGGCGTCGGCAAAACCGAAACGGCCGTCCTGCTGAGCCAGGTACTCGGCGGTGGTTCCGAGGTCCTGTTGCGGGTCAACTGCAACGCCCTGCAGGGTTCGGGGCACGACAGCGGACCCGCCCTGAACGTGCTGCTGGGTCCTCCGCCCGGCTACCTGGGCTACGTGCGCGGGGCCGGCGGCCTCCTGGCGAAAATCCGCGACCAACCGGAAAGCATCGTACTGTTCGACGAAATCGAGAAGGCCGATCCCGGCGTCGCCAAGCTGCTGCTCCAGATCATGGACGACGGGCGGGTAGAGGACAACGACGGTAACCTGCTGGATTTCCGCCGGGCCTTCCTCGTGTTCACCACCAACGCCGGCGCCGTCTACGAACACCACGCCATCGGCTTCACCACCGAGGCGGATACCGCGCCGGACACGCCGGCTGTGGACGTCGACGCGGTGAAGCACGAGTTACGCGCGCTCGGCTACGGCGAGGAGTTTCTGGGCCGCATCGATGCCTTTTTCGTCTTTCAGGGGCTGCGAACCGAGGCGATCCGCCGCATCGTCGATTTGCAGTTGGAAAGGTTGCGGGCCAGCGCCGACGTCCAGGGTTACCAGCTTGTCTGGGACCCGGCGGTGGTCGATTACCTGGCCCGTCGCTGGCAACCCCGCTTTGGGGTGCGACACCTCACCACGATTCTGCGCAACCGCATCGTGGAACAGTTGGCGGTCGCCGCCGCCCAGCATGAACTGAAAGGGGTACTACAAATTCGGTTGCGGGTGCTGGCGCTGGACGGCGCGGCGCCCGGACGGGAACTGGCGGGCCTGGCCAGCCGCGAGCGCGACGGCCAAACCCTGTGGATTCATCTGACATAATCGGGAGGAAACCCCATGGCTCTGACCTTGGATCAACTCAAGCAACTGGCCGAGCAGGCCGACTTGCGCTATTTCATCGAGCCGCAAGGGAAGGGACTGCTGGTCGGCATGCGGGGCCTACACGGCAGCTACCAGATCATGCTCGTGATGGAGATGGACGGTAAGTTCCTGCAATTTCGCACCATCGACAATCTTTACTGCCCGGTTGAGCATCCCCATCTGCTGGAGGTGCTCAAGACGATCGGAGCGATCAATTACCGCCTGCGCCTGATCAAGCTGGGCTGGGACCCGGACGACGGCGAAATTATCGCCTACGCGGACCTGTGGGTGATGGACGGCACAGTGGGTCCGGCGCAGTTCGATCAGATGATCCAGAACTTTTTTGCCGCCCTTGAGGGAAGCTTCAGGCGCCTGAAACAGACGCTGGAGACGGGTCAGGACCCCGGTGAGGAGGACCGGGCGGCGATGCTCAAACGGGCGTTGGATCAGTTGGGGGGATCGCTGCCACCGGCCTTGCGGGAATTGCTGGAAAAATTGCAGGGCGAGGGTTCGTCGGGCGACGCGGGCGAGGGTCCGGATCTCAAGGAGATTTGAGCCGTTTCGGCCGCCGCCTCCCCAACCCGGAGGCGGCGCGGGAGTTTCAGCCACTTTCAAGCCCGAGAGGAGGACACCCCATGGCTGACCCGCAGCAGATCACCCCGAAGCAACATCAGCGGCAGATCAAGGCCTACCAGGCCGAGTTCCCCTTCTATGAGGCCTACGCCAAAGTCTTGGAACGGGTGCTGAAGAACGCCTGCGCAGTGGCGATCCCCGAGGCTTCCGTGCAGTCCCGTCCCAAGACCCTGCCCAGTTTCGCTGAGAAGTGCGCGCGTCGTTACGATCGCTACCCGGACGCCGTGAACCAGATGACCGACCTGTGCGGCCTGCGGGTGATCGTGCAGACGCTCGAGCACGTGCAGGCGGTGCGGGAGTTCATTGAGGCGAATTTCGCAATCCTGGAACGCGACGACAAGGGACTCTGGCTCAGCGAGGACAAGTTCGGTTATCGCGACCTGCATTACATCCTTCGGTTGCGCCCCGACTGTTGCCAGGCGCTCGGCATCAGCGACGCGGAACAACAACAAATCGGAAGGCGCCGGGCGGAGGTGCAGGTGCGAACCTGGCTGCAACATGCCTGGGCGGACACCCTGCACGACCGCATCTACAAAAACCCCCTGCGCCTGCCGCTCGCCATCCGCCGGACTGGCGCGCTGCTGGCGGCCTTGATGGAGGAAGGCGACCGCAATTTCGACTGGATGGCCCACGAGTTGGACGGGATGATCGCCAACTATACGGCCCTGGCCTCGCGGGAGACCGTGGCCAAAGAGATCGCCGTGCAGGAACTCATCCTCGAGAACCAGCCGACTCCCGAAAAGAAGCCCGCACTCGCACTCGGCCTGGCGCGCCTGTTGGAGGCCTGCAGCGACTATCGGCGGGTTGTGGAGGTGCTCGAACCCTACAGCACCCTGCACGATGCCAACCGCTGCGAGTTACTTCAGATGCTGGGCTACGCCCTGTGCAAGGTGCACCGGGATACGCCGAAATCCACCCATTTCCAGCGGGGCTGGGATTTTCTGCGGGAAGCGCTGGAGTCTTGCCGTTGCGTGGAACGCCCGTTCGTGCCCCACCTGCGCAAACGCGAGAGCCTGCACGCCCGGGCTCTTGCGCGGCTGGGATGGGCGCTGGAACAGATCCCGGGTGAGGAGCCTGGGGCGCGCGAATACAAGTACCAGGCCCACGAACATGAACCCGCCAATCCCTACTATCTGGCCGATATGCTTGGCTTCGAGATTTACTGCGAGCGTCATCCGCAGCTGCCCGCGACCATGCGTACTGTCATCCACGAAGCCATCGCCACCTGCCGGGGCCATGCCCTGGCCGGCATTGAACTACCTGGTTCCTGTTTCACGGCCGGACGGCTGAACCTGCTCCTCGACCAGGCGTTTGCCGCCCTCGGGTACTATGCGCGGGGAATCCAACATTATCTGGCCCGCGAGCGGTTTTTCCCGGCCGATGTGCTCGCCGAGGAAATCACCTGGCTGAAACGTTTATATTTCGGTGTGGAACCTCCAGCGAAGTGCCAGTGGGTACTGGAGCTACTCACCCTGGCCGAGCAGATCGCCCGGCTCGACACGCCGGCGGCAGCGGCGCCGAAGGTGCTGCTGGTGGCCGGCGGCGCGGTCAGCATCGACGCCAAAACCCTGGCCAGCGTCCGGCCGCTGTTGCACGCCGCTTTACCCGCGTTTGCCGGCACGGTCATTTCCGGCGGCACCGTGGTCGGCGTGCCCGGCCTGGTGGGCGAGATCGCGGCCGAGCTGAAGGCCCAGGGCAGCAAGCACTTCAAACTCATGGGCTATATTCCCCAACACTTGCCCTACGATGGGCCGCGTGACAACCGCTATGATGAACTGCCAGTCCGCGGGCACGAGACCTTCTCGCCGGAACAGATCCTGGCCAGTTGGCGGGATCTGTTGGCCGAAGGAATCCATCCCCAGGAGGTCGGGGTGCTCGGTTTTGGCGGGGGGCCGTTGAGCGCGTTCGAGTATCATGCAGCGCTGGCCTTCGGCGCCACGGTGGCGGTGGTGGTCGGCACCGGCGGCGCGGTGGAGGCGATCCTCGAGGACGAGTTGTGGTCCGGTCTGTCGAATCTGCTGCCACTGCCCCACGACAAGGCGTCGGTGCGGGCTTATCTGGCGCCGCCCCCTGCCTGCCCCGTCAGCGACCAGAGCCTCGAACAGATGGCGATGCTCCTCCACGACAACTATGTGGCCGACAGCAGCGCCCGTCTGCCGGAGAACATGCGGCCCTGGTCCCAGCTCGCGAAGACCTACCAACAAGCCAGCCGCGAACAGGCCCACCACGCCGTGCGGATTCTGGAAACCTGCGGTTTCGGCGTCCGTGAGATTCCGTCCCCGACCACCCCGGTCCTTTTCTCAGACTTCACGCCGGACGACATCGAGTGTATGGCCGAGCTGGAGCACGGTCGCTGGAACCTCGAGCGCCTGCGGGAAGGCTGGCGTTTTGGTCCCCGCGATGACGCCCGCCAGCGTCACCCTTCTCTGGTCCCGTGGTCCGAACTCCCGGCCGCCATCAAGGAATATGACCGCGACGCTGCCCGCCACTTTCCGGAGATTCTCGCCAGGGCGGGGCTGGAGGTGGTTCGGAAGTAATCGGGACCGCAGCGGACCCCCTTAGAGGACGCGGGGCATGGGGATTCAGGGGTTGAGCAGATCGGCGACAAAGGGGTTGTCGGGGCCGATGGGTTCGACGTCCACCCCATAGGCGGAACGGAAGGCGGCGCTCCCGGGACGGCGCGGGTTCCACTTGATCTCGAAGGCGCGCAATCCGTTTTCGCTCTTCACCACCAAATCCACTTCCGCCTGGGTGCGGGAGCGCCAAAAAAACAGATCGCAGGGCGAACCCAGCAGGACGTTGCGTTTGGCGATCTCGGCGATGACCCAATTTTCCCACACGGCGCCGATGTCGGGCCGGAATGCGTCCGCCGCGAAGGCGTTGAGCAAGGCGTTGCGGATGCCGGTGTCCCAGAATAACACCTTCTGGTTTTTGGAGATTTCCTTGCGCGGGTTGGTGCTGAAGGCCGGCAGCCGGAAAATGACGAAGGTCCGTTCGAGCAGGTCGAGATAGCGTTCCACGGTCGGCCGCCCCATCTGGAGTTGCGTGGCCAGTTCGTTGACCGATACCTCGCTACCCGCCTGGTGGGCGAGGAGCTGGAGCAGACGACGGATCAGGTCGGGGGTTTTCACCAGCCCCGTCTGCAGGATGTCCTTCCACAGGTAATCCGCGCTGAGTTCGCGCAGCAGGCGGCGCGGGTCGGCGGACAGCACCACCTCGGGATAACCGCCGAACGCCAGGCGCTGGAGCAGGAAGGCGCGCAGCGGCGCGGCGAACGACGCCAGCGCCGCCGGATGATCCAGGACGGCCTCCCCCCACTCCTGGGAGCGCAGCGCCTCGGCGAACAACAGCGGCGGCAACACCAGCTTGTAATTTCGGCCGGTCAGGCTTTCCGCGCTCTGGTCGAGCAAATCGAGCGAGGAAGAACCCAACAGCAGCAGGCGGGTCGGCACTTTGGCATCGTGCCAACCTTTCACGATCCGGGCCGTCTCCGGCAGGCGCTGGGCTTCATCCAGCACCAGCACCTCGGGCGCCCCGAGCATCCGCAGCGCCTCGGCCGGGGCCAGCGTCGCCGCCGCCAGAAAGTGGGCCTTGTCGATCTCGACGTCGAAGTTGAGAAACCGGGCGTCCTCGCCCCGCAAGACCTGCTCGACGAGGGTGGTCTTGCCGACCTGCCGGGCGCCCAGCACAAGAATCACCTTGCCGCTGGCCAGCGCCTGGCGCAGATCGGCTTCGGCTTGTCTTTTGATATACATAATATACAAAATAAACGATTATTTTGTATATAGCAACAAACAGATCGGATTGCCGCAGCCTGTTTGACCGCAGGTCAGGGGCATAGTGGGGTACCCGAAGGGCGGGGGGTTGGCCCACAACTCAAACAGGATTACTACAGCGGGCCCGGCGGCACCCCACGGGGGCGGTCAGAGTCCTTCGGGCGGTTGCGGTTTCTTCACCCGCAGCCGCTTCCACCAGGGCAGGGCTTGCCAGGCGGCCAGTGCCTGCTGGTACTGGATGTTCAACTGGGTAGCCCGTTGGGCGCCAGCCTTCGGATCGGACATGGACACTGGCGGCGGAGGGCTGCTTTGCACGGCCCTGCGGATTATGGCCAGGATCGGCGCGATCTGCTGGGCGAGCGCCGCATAGCCGTGCTGCACGGCCAAGGCGTAAGCCTCCTCGGCGAGCGGCAAGGCTTCCCGCGCGCGCTTCAGATTGAGTCCCAGCAAAGACGCCTGATTGATCAGGCAGGTCGCCAAGCCGTCCTTGCTGCCCAGTTCCCGGCACAGCCGTTCCTCCTGCTGGTGCAGCGCCATCGCCCCGTCCAGATCGCCGCGGGCGTGCAGGATCAGCGCCTGGTTGCCCAGGCAGGCCCGCAATCCGTCCTGGCTGCCCAGTTCCCGGCACAGCCGTGCTTCCTGCTGGTACAGCGCCCACGCCCCGTCCAGATCGCCGCGGGCGTGCAGGATCAGCGCCTGGTTGCCCAGGCAGGTCGCCAGCCCGTCCTTGCGGCCCATTTCCCGGCACAGCCGTTCCACCTCCTGGAGCAGCGCCATCGCCCCGTCCAGATCGCCGCGGGCGTGCAGGATCAGCGCCTGGTTGCCCAGGCAGGCCCGCAATCCGTCCTGGCTGCCCAGTTCCCGGCACAGCCGTTCCTCCTGCTGGTGCAGCGCCATCGCCCCGTCCAGATCGCCGCGGGCGTGCAGGATCAGCGCCTGGTTGCCCAGGCAGCCCTGCAAGCCGTCCTTGCTGCCCAGTTCCCGGCACAGCCGTTCCTGCTGCTGGTGCAGCGCCATCGCCCCGTCCAGATCGCCGCGGGCGTGCAGGATCAGCGCCTGGTTGCCCAGGCAGCCCTGCAAGCCGTCCTGGCTGCCCAGTTCCCGGCACAGCCGTTCCTGCTGCTGGAGCAGCGCCATCGCCCCATCCAGATCGCCGCGGTCGCGCAGGATCAGCGCCTGGTTGCCCAGGCAGGTCGCCAGCCCGTCCTTGCGGCCCAGTTCCCGGCACAGCCGTTCCTGCTGCTGGAGCAGCGCCCACGCCCCGGCCAGATCGCCGCGGGCGCGCAGGATCAGCGCCTGACTGCCCAGGCAGGTCGCCAGCCCGCCCTTGCGGCCCAGTTCCCGGCACAGCCGTTCCTCCTGCTGGTGCAGCGCCCACGCCCCGTCCAGATCGCCGCGGTCGCGCAGGATCACCGCCTGGTTGCCCAGGCAGGCCGCCAGCCCGTCCTGGCTGCCCAGTTCCCGGCACAGCCGTTCCTCCTGCTGGTGCAGCGCCATCGCCCCGTCCAGATCGCCGCGGGCGTGCAGGATCAGCGCCTGGTTGCCCAGGCAGGCCCGCAATCCGTCCGGGCTGCCCAGTTCCCGGCACAGCCGTTCCCCCTGCTGGAGCAGCGCCATCGCCCCATCCAGATCGCCGCGGTCGCGCAGGATATTCGCCTGGTTGCTCAGGCAAGCCGCCAGCCCGTCCTTGCTGCCCAGTTCCCGGCACAGCCGTTCCTGCTGCTGGAGCAGCGCCATCGCCCCGTCCAGATCGCTGCGGGCGTACAGGATCCGCGCTTGGTTGCTCAGCCAGGCCGCCAGCCCGTCCTTGTTGCCCCGTTCCCGGCCGCGATCGGTCAATTTGGCGGAGAGGGTGAGGGCGGACTCCAGCGCGCCCGTTTGCCGGAGCAGTTCGGCCAGGCGGAAAAGTGAGGGTTCCAGGGCCAAGGCCGCGGGCGGCGCCGACCAGACAGGCCGATAGGCCTCCACCTTGCGCAGCGGGGACTGGGTCTCGATTTGCGCCCAGTAACGCATCACCTCGTACTGGTTCGCCTGCCAGGCGGCATCGAAACACCGCAGCTCGGCCAGCCAGTCGTACAGCCGCTGCCAGTCCTGCATCTCGCCAAGCTGCCAGGGCAGTTCGTCCACCGGCCGGGGTCCCAGCGGCTGCCCGGCGAAATAGTCGGCCAGCCGTCGGTGCGCGGCCTGGCGCGCGGCTTCGTCGGGCAGATAGCGATTCGCCACGGCCGCGCGCAGATAGTCATGAAAAAAGCCGATCAGGCCGGAGCGGATGACCAGCGCCGGTTCCGCCGCCAGCCCCAGCGGCGACCAGTAGGCGCGCGGCAGCGGCTGGCCGGCCGTTCCCAGCAATTCCAGCAACTCCACCTCGGAGAGCCCCCGCCGCGCCGCCCACAGCAGGCTCATCGCCTCGGCCACCAACCCCGGCCGCTCGCGCTGGTAATCCTGCTCCCAGCGTTCCAGGATCTGTTCGTACAGCGCCGGGATGGTGCCGGCGCTGAGATAGGCGGCGATTCGCTCGTCCAACCGCTCGTGGACGCCGAACAGCCGCAGTTCCTCCAGCAGCGCCTGCAGGTACAGCGGGTTGGCCGTCGGCGGGGCGGTGGCGATCCGCTCCACCCGCGCCGGGCTGAGCGCCTTGGCGTACTGAGCCAGAGAGTCGCGGATCAGGGTACGGCGCTCGTCGAGGGTCAGCGGCTGGACGTGCAGCGTCGGCCAGCCGCGTCGGGTCAGATCGTCCAGCGGCCGGCCCGGCAGGGTGGAGACGATCAACCGGATATTGGCCGGGATCAGCGGCGGCAGCCAGACCAGATCCGGCGCCTGGTCGCGGTCTTCCAGTTGATTCAGCCCGTCCAGGATTATCACCACTCGGCCCCGGGCAGCGGCTTGATGCAAGGCGTTGGCGAAGGCCAGGCGCAATGCCTCGGGTTGTTCCGGAATGTCCTGCTGGACGCCCAGGCGCCGGCCGAACTCGCCCAGGAGCCGCCGCAGCATTGGCGCCCAGTCGGCGCTGTAGGGCGAGGCGCCGATGAAATGCAACAGCAGCAGGGCTTCCGGATGGGCCTGCCGGTAGCGCAACGCCCAATTGGCCAGCAGCGCCGACTTGCCCACCCCCGACTCGCCGAGAATCACCAGCGGTTCGCCTTCGCTGGCCGCGTGGGCATCGAGGCGGGCGAAATCCGCCTGGCGCGGGAGGTACACGCCGGCCCGGCTGCGCGCGAACGCCTCGTGTTCCGCCGCCTCCCGGTCCAGCGGTTCGGGCACCTCGGCGGCCGGATACAGCCGGTCGATGAGGGCAGTGAAATCGGCCCGCACCAGCTCGCCCAGGTGCTGGGGATCCCGGTAGTTCTCCCGCACCGGCAGGCCGCTGGCGCGAATCCGTTGTTTGAGCGCGGCGAGTTTGGCGCGGCGCGCAGCGGCCCGCCGGCCGGCTTCCTCCGCGCCGAACCGGTCCCGTTCCTCGGGCGTGGGCTGCTCGCGTCCGGCTTGCTGTTCGGCTTCCGGCAGCGTGTCGAGATAGGCCGGATCGCGAAAATAGAACCAGGCCCGGTCCGCCATCGCCGGGTTGCGCAACACGCCGTGGAGGATTTCCAGCTCCGTCACCGACCGCTCGTGGTGCTCCGCCAGCCACGGTTGCGTTTCGATCAGCTCGGGCGCAATCGCCTCCGGCACCCAGCCGTAGCGTTCCCCCAGCAACCCGATAAACCACGGCCGGCAGCGCTCGATCTCGGCCAGACAGATCGGCAACACCCGGCCTTCCGCCTGCGCCTCGTCCGGGATGCCCCAACGCAGGTCCACCTCACCCCAGACCACCCCCCGCGCCTCGCACAGCCGGCGCAGCTCCGGGAACACCCGCTTGACCAACTCCTCCCGCTCCGCGTGCAGGTCGCGGAAGGTCGAGGACACGAACACCCGCACGACGCGCGGAGTGGCGGTTGACACGGTTGATGGATCGGACATCGCTCTCCCCCTCGCTCCAGCCCACTACGGATGGATGGGGGACCAGTCGGCGACCGGCCCTCCCCAACCAATTGGTCATGCATATACCCTAAAAAAATCCGGTTTTGCGACTACACTACTGATTGTAGTGGATCAAGCGGCGAGGCCGGCCTTCGCCAGCGGATCGGACGGACATTCACGGGAAACGGATGGGCGCGCCTTCACAAGGCGGACCGCCAAACGGGGAGGGGGAAATGAGCAGGCATTTCACCAAGATGGAGATTGGGTCGGGTTTGCTCCGCGGGCCGGCCGGTTTCGCGCTGTGGATCGGGCTGGGTCTGGGCGCGCTCCTCCTCGGCGCCTGTACCCAGGCCCCCCCGGAGTCGCCGCCACCGTCCGAGCCGTCCGCCACGGTAACGCCGCGGGCCAAGACCACCGAATTCGTCGTGCTCATCGACAACTCCGCCAGCATCCGGCCGCCGGAGCAGGTCATCATCCGCGAGGCGACCATGCTGCTGGGGGATCTGGCGGATCGCGGGGATCGCATTTCGGTGATCGGCTTCGGCGAAAACGCACGACTCGTCACCTCAATGCTATTCCAGGGAGATGCCGACCGCAAAGCCTTCAAGGACGCCATCCGGCAGGGACTCCATTTCCAGGAAAAGCTGTCGGATATCCGCGCCGGCATCCGCCTGCTGGCGGAGCGCCGTGACGCGCTGTTCCCTACCCCGACAGCCACCCACGCTGCCGTGCTGTTCAGCGACGGACTCCTGGAACCCCGGAATACGCCCGCGCCGGAGGCCTTGCGGCAGATGCTGGCGGATCTCCAGGACCCGCTGGCGAAAATTGAAAAATACGCCGTGGTGCTGGGGGATACCACCAGCCGGCGCCCGATACCCGGCCTGGCGCCGCCGCTGACCGGCTACGAACTCCTGAAGCAGCGCGTGGCCAGCGCCCCCGAGTCTTTCTATCAGGCCCGGCAATTGGAGCAATTGCCGGAGGTGGCCGTCACCATCCTCAACAAGACCAAAGGTATCTCCTCGCTGGGCGAGGCAAGCGGCACGGCCTTTCGCAGCGACCAGACCGTCCGGGCGATGACCCTCATCGTCCGCAAGCGTCCGCCCGACGCGCCGGCCAACTCCGACCTGCCGACCGCCCAGCAAATCCAGTTGCACCCGCCTGAAGCGGCGGCAACGCCCGAAGAGTCGATCTATCGCAGCGGCGACTACCAGCATTTCGAGCTGTTCGTGGCGCGCCGCCCCCGGCCGGGCCTCTGGCGAGTCACCCGCGACGACGGCAAGCCTCCGATCGTGCTGAGCAAGATCGACTCACCCGTCGCCCTGCAATGGCAGGCCAAATCCCGTTACGCCCCGAACGAGGCGGCGGGCCTGCGGGCCTGGCTGTGGGATGAGATAACCCAAGGGGTGGTCAAGGATGATTATCAGTTCCAGGCTCACATCGCCCCGGTCGGCGGTCTCGCCGACTCTCAAATCTATCGGACGATGACGCCCGACGACCAAGGACAGGCGGTGCTCGTCGTGCCGGCCGCTTTCGGCGAAGCCTTGGGTACGGCATTGCCAGCCGGCCAATCCCTGGAGGTGGAGATCATCGCCCAAAATCCCCATGATCCCTGGTTCCTGCGCCGGTCGCCGCCGCTGGTCATCGAACTCAGTACGCCGTTCATCGACTGGTTCCAGCCGGATGCCGTCACGCGAACGCTGCTGTTTCAATCCGTGCCCCTGCTGGGGCGAACCCTGTCGTTCACCCTGGGCGGCCAGACCCTCGCCGCAGAGTACGCCAAGGTCGGTTTCGAGGCGCCGCCCGAGCTGACCGTGGCGGTCGAGCGGTTCGATGATAAGACGCATCAGTATGGGTCCTACTTCGAAGGAAAGATCTCGGCAGCAACCGAGAACCAGGCATTGGTTTTTCGGACGCCTCTGGCAGTGAACGACTACGGGGCTTACCGCTACCGCTATCGGCTCACCGGCCACACCGCGACCGGCCCGGTGACGATCCAGAGTCCCTGGTACTCCTTGCGCATCGAATTCTTCTGGGAACTGGCAATTCCGCTGGGGATACTCCTGCTGGCGGCGATCGAGATCCTGTCCCGCTGGACCGCCCGGCTGAAGGGCCAGATTCAGATCGAAAAAACCGGACCCCATCCCGGCTTCGACACCATTGCAGTCAGGCCCAGCCGTTGCGTGACCGTTCCCATCGCCCCTGACGACCTTGTCTTGCGGGTCTGCGCCCAACGCCGCTATCTGTTTCTGAGCAAACGCCTGTGCATCCGCTTGACTGGCGCCCACGCCGTCTTGGACGGCCGTCCGCTGGCGCCGGGCGAAACCACCTGCGTGCCGGCTCGCGGCATCCCCACCCTGAACTTCCCGCAGGGCGGCGGCGCCGTGACCGTCCAGATGATGCTCCAGGTCTGAAGCTCCCTCGAACCCTTTGTGTTTTGATCCTTTCAGGAGGAACCCGCATGGCCACCAACCCCGAATTCCGCAGAACCCTCCTGATCGGTCTGGGGGGCGCCGGGCAGCAGATCGTGCTGCGCACCAAGCGTTTCTTTCTCGACACGTTTGGGGTATTGCCGCCTTCCATCAAGGTGCTCTGTCTGGATACCGACGACGAGGAACTCAAGATGCGCTCGGCCACCCAGAACCGGGAGTACCGCATCGACGCTCAGGAATTTCTCCATCTGGCCGTCGGCGAACCCAGTAAATACATCGAATCTACCCCTGACGTTCAGCGCTGGTACGTCAAGCCCGTGCCGGTTGGGGCGATCAACCGCGGTGCCGGCGCGGTGCGGCAGAATGGCCGCCTGGCATTGTTCTACCACATCGTCGAGATTCGCCGCCGCATTGACGACCTCCTCTCCGCGCTGAACGATCCTCAACTCGAGGCGGCGATGAACAATGCCCGGGTCCAGTTGGGTTCGACCCGAAATTTCGAGTTGTCCCACCGTGATACGGAAATCTATCTGTGTGGTTCGATCGCCGGCGGCACCGGCAGCGGCACTTTCCTGGACATGGGGCTGTTGTTCCGCGATCAGTGTCCCAACGCTCTGATTCACGGTTTCTTTCTCATGCCTTGGGTGTATCGCAACAAGGCCTTCGCCTATCGGGTCTTCCAAAATGCCTACGCGGCGCTGGCCGAACTCGACAACCTGCAAAGCATCATGTACGGGCAAAAGCAGTTCGTGCCTTACCAGGTGCGTTATGGGAGTCATACGGTGACGGCCAACAAAGCGCCGTTCGATCTGTTTAACGTGATCGACGGCCGCAACGAGTACGGCCAGAACATCGATGACGTGCAGGCCTTGTGCGAAACCATCGCCAACGCGCTGTTTCTCTCCATCGGCGCCATGTCCTACAAAGTCGCCAGCGTCACGGATAACCTGCTCAGCCACATCGGCGTCGCTTCACCCCGGGTCTGGGACGGGCGCTATGCCCGCTACTCCAGTCTGGGGGTCAGTTCCATCCATTATCCGGCACTGGAACTGCATCGGCTGCTCGGCGCCCAAAATGCCCTCCGACTGTGTTCGACCGCGCTCAACCATCTGGAGTCGGGACAAGACGCCGCCGCCGCCGCCACCACTGTGCAGCGGGTGACCCAGGATGCCGACAGCTTCATCAACCAACTGAATCTGTACCGTCCGAATGTTCGTGCCCAGGTCTGTCCCGATCAGGCCGCGGTCGCCTTGCCCATGCCCCCGAATTTTATGATTGCGGATGCAGGATTTCCGCAGCTACTGCAAGCAAACATCCAAGGCGTGCAAAAGACTCTGGAGCAAAGCCTGGCGGGGGCTTTCGCCGCCTCGGGTCGGAAGTTCATCGACGGTCTCCTGGAAAGCATCGAACGCCGTCTGAAAGCGCTGGTGGAGGATCCGCACCTCGACTCCGCCAGCCGCCGGGCCTGGAGCGCCCACTTGGCGGGCCATCTCCGCGGGCTGCTGGACGAAACCGCGCAGGAGCGGGTTAAGGCCGATGCACTATTCGACGGCAGCCGGCAGAGCGCCCAAAAACTTCTGGCCATCGCGACAAACTCTCGTTATTTGCCGATAGTGGGCGGCGCCCGCAAAACCCCGGCTCTGGCCTGGATTACCGCCGTGAGCACCCAGTTGACGGCCTTGAAGCAGCAAATCAATCTGGATCACGAGCAGCAGTGTTATGAAACCTTGTTGAAACGGGTGGAGGCGGCCGCCAACATCGCCGTGCCCAATCCATCCGATATCGCCAAAGCCCTGATCGAGGCGGAGACCGAACTGCGCCGGGTAGTGACCAAGGAAGAGGGAAACCTGGAGATTTTGCGCAAACGGCCCAACCACGTCTTGCTGGGGTACGGCAATACCGTGGTGATCCCCAATCTGGCGAAAGGACAGTCGTTCGAGGCCTTCGCGCTGGCTTACGAGGCCTTCACTGCGGAGGTCGGGATTCACACCGCAGAGGACTATCTCCGCCGTCACCAGCAGGGTTCCGGCAAACTCGCGGCGCTCTTTAACGACTATTGCCTGAACAAACTGGCCGATCTGACTCAAGTGACCGTTGATGGCGTACTGGAAACGCTGGCGCGGGACTCGGACCATCCCCAGGATTTCGAAGCCCGCCAGTTCGACCATCTGTTCCGCTTGTCGGGCGCTTTGTGGAGCTACGAACAGGGCCAGATCACGCCCGACCGGGCCGAACAGATGGACAAGATCATCAACCTGGGGTTTTACGATCACGAGGCCGACGTGCCCAAGTACGAGTCCCTCGCCGAAGCCGCCAAAAGCCGGTTCCACATCCGCTCGGATCTGGCCTACTCCACCACCGGCGATCCGTATCACATCTGGATGCTGAATTACGCCGCAGCGCTCCCCGCCTACTTTCTCAAGGGCTTGCGCGAGGCCCGCGAGGCCTACCACGAGCAGATCACGCCCAGCTACCACGTGGATGCCTATTTCGAGATGAACGTGCCGGATCTGTTTCCGGTGGGTGAACTCGACAACCAGGTTCTGCGCGTACTGACCATGGCGATTGTCTCCGGCATCGATGTCATTCGCGACGAGAAGCTGACCAAGGGGCACAAATTCACCTGGGATGATCCGGAGGTCAGAACCCGCAATTTTGACGATCCCATGGTCTGGTTGCTGTTTCGCGATATGTACGCGGAGTTCAAGGACGGCTATAACGCCCGCCGTACCGATAACCTGTTCGATCTGCTGATCCAGCAGGTGCGGGACAAGATCGCCGCTCTCGATCCGCGCGATCTCACCGCCTGCATCCAGAACCACATCGACAAGTTCAGCAAAAAGCTGGAGCAACGCGATTTTTCCCGCCTGATCAGCGCCCGCTTGACCTATCGGGAGATACGGGCGCTCGGCGATTTTCTGAAAAATTACCCCGGCGGTTATGGCCGGAACCTTGAGCGCTACCTCAACGGTGATCTGGGCTGATCATGATGGATCAACAGGCCTGTTCCTGGCGGCCGTCCCGGATCCGCGAATCCCCACTGATCCTCTGGGGGATGGATGAAATCGGTCGGTGGTTGGCTCGCCATCTGGTCGATGGACTGAGCGACCCCCGGACCGGGGGTCGCTGGGTGCGCCGGTTCGAGGAACCCGAGGGCGATCCTCTGCCGGCGTTGGGTAACGCCGTGATCCGCCTGGCTGAAGAGGCGTGCGGCCAATACCCGGAGTTCGACCTCACGTTGCTGATCGCCGCCTGGGCGGAGCACAGCGCCGACTGCATTGCCCTGCTCGAACCAATCAGCCACCTGCTGGATACCCAAATACCGGGCCATCAGTCGCTGACGCTGACCGTGTTCCTGCCGCCGCTGACCGCGACCGCGGAAGAGAAAGCACGGGTGTTGCGCTGCTTCGAGGATCTGGAGGGCTGGCTGGGAACGCTGAAGCTGCTCGACGCCGTGTTCGTCTACCAGTTTCCCCTGGATCTCTATCAGGAGGGTTTGGAGGCCTCCGCCACCACGGCCGATCTGCTGGCGCTGCTGGCGCGGCAGTGTTTGGATGCGAACTTGGCCGGGGAAATCCGGCGGACCGGCTACGCCGCTATCCGCAATCGCAATGCGGTGGATGGCCACAAGGCCGGCTATTCCGCGCTGGGCGCGCAACGGCTCGTCTATTTCCGGAAAGCGGCGCTGGAGCATCTGCAAGCCCGATTTCAGGAGGCGTTATTTCGGCGGGGGTTGGCCGATGCGGCAAATCTTCCCGCGCAGCGCGCCTTGCTCGACCAGCAGGTCGAGGGCTTTCGTCAGGACTATGCCCGCCGGTTCGAGGAGCAGTATCAGGCGGTTCCGCTCTTCGTGGTGACCGTGCCCGATGATCGGGTGGCCCAGTCGGCGGGAAAAGCGGTGCGCACCGGGTTTGAGAAACAGTGCAACAACGTCGAGCGGGACGCCATCCGCCGGCTGGCACCTTTTTTCGATCAGGCGGATCAGGATATCCGCCAGCGCTTCGATGCCGTGCTGGCCCACGACCCGGCCTATCTGGCCGGTGGCCGCTCCTATCTGGAACGAGTACGGGCCACGCTGGCGGAGTTGGAGGCGTCTTTCTGTCATCAGCCCGTTGCTCGGGAGGCCGTAAAATTTTACAGCCAGTGGCCCGAGGCGCTTGCCGCGTCGTTCCGCACGCCGCCGTCAACGACATCACCGGATCAGGATGCCGCCGAGCCAGCGAATCCACGGCGCGCGCTCAGCGACAGTTTTGCCGTGTTTCTCGCGCAGGCCCACGAACGGGCCGAGCAGTTGCGGAGCAACCAACGCGAACAGGATGCTTGGCGCGACCAGTGGGCAGCCTTGCCCCGGCGGTATCCCTGGTATTTCCTCAGGCGCTTCCGGCCCGCCGAGTATCTTCGGGAAAAACGGGCGATCCAGGAAAACCTCGACCGACTGGCTCAGGAACGTGCGCAGCAGGAGGAGTCTTACGCCGCGTTGCAGAGGTTCTATCAGGGATTGGTGGGTACAGTGTTGTGGCCGCAGGTCCTGCGCTTTCTGATCGTGGACGGATTTCGCCAGCGGCTGGACAAGGTCGTGGAGGAATTCAATGAGTTTTATACGGCGGTAGACCACGCTTGCGCGGCGCGTTGGGAGCAGGCGAGGGCCGTGCCCGAGATCGACCGCTGGACGGAAACGACCATCGCCACTCCAGCCAGGCTGGATCACCTTGACCGTGCCAGGGTGGGCGCCACCCCGTGGCTGGAATGGGCCCAACGGGCCTTGGCCTACACTCCCCCCGGTCTGCGGAACCAACCCCCCTCCTATCAAGGCTGCAGGAATCTGCGCGATCACTTTCATGCCGGCGCCCCAACATTGTTGGATCGGTTGTCCGATTTTGCGGCCAAGCAAGTGGCCACCGATGGCGCTCGCGATGCCCTTGATTGGATCGAAGTGGGCGAACCGCCCGCCGGTGATTTTCTCCAGCGCCTGTTGGCCAAAACCCAACGTCTGCCGGAGTTTTCAACCGGCCTGATCCCGCGAATGGAGCAGGCCGGGGTGATGAAGCGGGTCCGGGTGATTCGCTGTACCCCGACGATCCGGGAACGACTCAGAAAGGACTATGGCTATTTATTCAGGGCAGAAGATTGTTTTCAGGATTGCGACGATCCGGAGTTGATCGATATCACCACGTTCACGTTCGGCTTCCCCGCTGTGCTGTTGCACGTATTGCAGCAGGCGCGGGCGGCGGGTTCGGGCGGACCCAAAAGCGCCGGAACAACTACCCCTTGACCTGGGAGAGACCTTGCCGTGTACGAACCCCAACCCATTGACACCCGCGCCGTCCCGATCCCGGCGGAACTCGCCGCACTGATCGAGGAACTGGCCCGGCACAATCACGACCTCTGGGCACAACAGCGGATCAAAGAGGGCTGGAGCTACGGCGTCCGGCGCGATGATACCCGTAAGGAGCATCCCGATCTGGTGCCGTATGCGGAATTGCCAGAATCCGAAAAGGAATACGACCGCGCCGCCGCCGAGGGCACGATCAAGGCGATTCTGGCGAAAGGCTATGACTTGGTCCGCCGCCCCTAGCGGAACGGTGTGGGAAGGATTGCAAATCGGATTTGATGCAGAGGAGAGCAGGCGATGACCAGACCCATTCCCGTGCCCGTGGCGCGGGCGATCATCCCCGACGCCGAGGGCCGGATTCTCATCCTGAAAAGGAGTGCGACCTCGACCAGCGGTGGATCCTGGTGCCTGCCGGGCGGCAAGGTGGATTACGGGGAAACGGTCGAGCAGGCGCTGGCCCGCGAGGTGCGGGAGGAAACCGGCCTACGCTGCGCCGGGCCGCGCTTTCTGTTTTATCAGGACAGCCTGCCGCTCGTGGTGGGCGGCATGCATTGCCTCAATCTGTATTTCGAGTGCGCCGCCGAGGGCGAGCTGACGCTCGATGCGGAGTCGGTGGAGTGGGCGTGGATGGGGCGCAGGGAGTTGAACCATTACATTATCGCGTTTCGCCATGACGAGGGGTTGGTCCGCTATTGGGGGTAATCCGGTGAGCCGGTGTACCTGGCAGCTTCGAGGAGGGGGGAAATCGTCATGGCCGAGGATGTTGAGCAACCGATCGAGGCGCTGAATCAAAGGACGGCCCAACCCTATGAAGCGTGTCGATATGAGGAGGCGGTGAAAACCGCCACCCAAGCCTGCGAGCTGGCCCAGCGTCACTGGGGCGAGCAGCATCTCGACACCGCCGCCAACCGCAACAACCTGGCCGCGCTGTACGGCGCTATCGGCCACGCTGCCGATGCCAAGCCCCTCCGCCTGGGAAAGAGAAAGCCATGACCAGTACCACAGACCCCAAAGTTTTCATCAGCTATGCCAGCCGCGATCGCGAGCGGGTGATTGCCATTACCCGCGAACTGGCAGCGGCGGGGGTCAGCCTCTGGCGTGATCAAAAAAGCATTCTCGGTGGCGATGTCTATGGTGAGGCCATCGTCAACGCCATCAAACACGCCCGCGTGCTGCTGCTGATGTGCTCCGATGCCTCGCTGCGTTCCCGCAACGTCAAGCAGGAGATCCTGCTGGCCTGGAAGTACGGTGTGCCCTATCTGCCGCTGCTGCTGGAGCCGGTCAGTTTTCCCGAACAGGTGGAATACTGGCTGGAGGGCTGGCAGTGGATCGAGGTGCTGGACCGACCGCCTGCGGATTGGCAGCCCCAGGTGCTGGAGTCGCTGGCGGCCCTGCAGGGGCCGGCTGCACCCGGCACCGCCAATGCCGCGAGCGCGGGTAGCGGTTTACCCCTGGTTCGGCCAGTGCCCACGCTCGCCGATCTCTGGCGGCTGGCCCGTTATACCGATCAGTTCTGGCCCATTCCGGCTGCCCGCAGTCGGGGGAATCTACGCGGTCTGCGGGATCTGGGTGAAGGGCAGGACAGCGCGCAGCGGGTGTTTCGGCTGGGCGATGCGGTGCGGCTGGTGCTCGAATCGGACCGGACTGGCCATCTGCTGCTGCTGGATCAAGGCACCTCGGGCAAGCTGTACTGCCTGTGCCCGTCGGCGTTTGCGCCGGATACCCGCATTCAGGTGGGGCGTACCGAGTTGCCCCAGGCGGGTTCGGCGTATGACGCTTTCACGGTAACCGGTCGGCCGGGCCGGGAACAGGTGCTGGCGATCATGACCGAGGAACCGTTGGGGTTGGATTGGGGAACCGACGATCTGCGGGTCCCCGCGCGGGTGCTGAGCCTGCAGGATAGCGATGATCTGCTGAGCCGGTTGTGCGGTTTGGAGGATGATCGCTGGGTGGCGCTGGCGACGGGTTTCGAGGTCGCACCTTGAAGCAAGGCTTGATTCTACAGTGGGAGTTATGCCATGACCGAGGACGAAAAACGAGTAATTGCGCTGCTTGAAAAAGGCGGGCAACTCTACCAGGCGGGGCGTTATGGCGAGGCCACTTCGTTCGCCCAACAGGCTTGTGACCTGGCAGAGCGGCATCTCGGCGGGCAGCATCCCGGCACTGCCACCAGCCTCAACAACCTGGCCGTGCTGTACCACGCCCAAGGCCGCTACGCCGAGGCTGAGCCGCTCCACCAGCGGGCGCTGGCGATCCGGGAGCGGGCCTTCGGCCCCGACCACCCCAGCGTGGCCACCAGCCTCCACAACCTGGCCAATCTGTACCGCGCCCAGGGCCGCTACGCCGAGGCCGAGCCGCTGTACCGGCGGGCGCTGGCGATCTGGGAGCAAGCCCTCGGCCCCGACCACCCCGCCGTGGCCACCAGCCTCAGCAACCTGGCCGAGCTGTACCGCGCCCAGGGCCGCTACGCCGAGGTCGAGCCGCTCCACCAGCGGGCGCTGGCGATCCGGGAGCGGGCCTTCGGCCCCGACCACCCCGACATGGCCACCAGCCTCAACAACCTGGCCGAGCTGTACTGCGCCCAGGGCCGCTACGCCGAGGCCGAGTCGCTCCACCAGCGGGCGCTGGCGATCTGGGAGCAGGTCCTCGGCCCCGACCACCCCGCCGTGGCCACCAGCCTCAACAACCTGGCCGAGCTGTACCGCGCCCAGGGCCGCTACGCCGAGGCCGAGCCGCTCCACCGGCGGGCGCTGGCGATCCGGGAGCGGGCCTTCGGCCCCGACCACCCCGACGTGGCCACCAGCCTCAACAACCTGGCCGAGCTGTACCGCGCCCAGGGCCGCACCGCCGAGGCCGAGCCGCTCCACCGGCGGGCGCTGGCGATCCGGGAGCTGGCCTTCGGCCCCGACCACCCCGACGTGGCCACCAGCCTCAACAACCTGGCCGTGCTGTACCACGCCCAGGACCGCTACGCCGAGGCCGAGCCGCTGTGCCGGCGGGCGCTGGCGATCATGGAACAGTTCCTCGGCCCCGACCACCCCGCCGTGGCCACCAGCCTCAGCAACCTGGCCGTGCTGTACCGCGCCCAGGGCCGCTACGCCGAAGCCGAGCCGCTGTGCTGGCGGGCGCTGGCGATCCGGGAGCGGGCCTTCGGCCCCGACCACCCCGACATGGCCACCAGCCTCAACAGCCTGGCCGAGCTGCTCGCCGCCACCGGTCGCGCTGCCGAGGCCTTGACGCACGCAGAGCGGGCCAGCCGCATCGACGACCGGCTGATCGGCCAGATGTTCGCCTGCCTGTCGGAACGCCAGCGGGCGGCCTACCTGGACACTCTGCGGGGTAGCTTTGACGGCTATCTGTCCCTGGTTGCCCGGCACCTCGCGGCGGAACCCGCCGCTGTGCAGGCCGCCCTCGATCTGGTGTTGCGCCGCAAAGCCCTCGGCGCCGAAGCCATTGCCACCCAGCGCGACGCCGTGCTCGGCGGGCGCTATCCGCATTTGCAACCCCGGTTACGAGAACTCACCGCCCTGCGGATGCAGATCGCCCAGAACACCTTGGTCGGCCCTGGCGACGGCGATCTCCAGGCTTACCGGCAGCAACTGGCCGAGTGGGCGGCGCAACGGGAGCGGCTGGAAGCGGACCTCGCCCGCCAGATCCCCGAGCTGAACCTGACCCGGCGGCTGGCCGCCGCCGACCGGCAGGCGGTGGCGAACGCCCTGCCCAAGGACACCGTCCTGGTGGAGTTCGTGCGCTTCACCGTCTACGACTTCCAAGCCGTGCCCGCCCAAGGCGAACGGTTATGGAAGGAGGCTCGCTACCTCGCCTTCGTGCTGCCGGCGGGCGAACCCGACCGCGTCCAGATGCTCGACCTGGGCGAAGCCGTCTTCATCGACCAACGCATCGCCCGGTTCCGAGCGGCCCTCACCGGCGAACTCGAACAGGGACGCGACCTGGGCGCGCGCCCCACCGTTTCGCCTTCTCGGCCCGACGAAGCCGAAGGCCTCGCCCTGCGCCAAGCCCTCTTCGATCCCTTGCTGCCCGCCCTGGGCGACCGCCAACAACTCCTGCTCTCGCCCGACGGCGACCTCACCCGGCTGCCGTTCGAAGTGTTGCCGACCGACGACGGCCAGCGGCTGATCGACCGCTATCGCCTCAGCTACCTGGCCGCCGGCCGCGACGCGCTGCGCTTCGGCGCACTGCCCACCGCCACCCCGGCCGCCCCGCTGATCGCCGCCGATCCCGACTTCGATCTCGGCGGCGGTAAAGGTCAACCTCAGCCCGTCGCCGGCCGCCGCTCTCGCGATCTTGACCGGGCGCACCTGCACTTTACCCCCTTGCCCGGCACCCGCGCCGAAGGCGAGCACCTCGCCGCCATGCTGAAGGTCCAGCCTTGGCTGGCCGGCGCCGCCCTGGAAACCCAACTTAAGGCCCAGCGCTCCCCCCGCATCCTGCATCTCGCCACTCACGGCTTCTTCCTGGAAGACCAGAAATACGATCCCGAAAAAGCCCAGCGGATGAGCTTCATCGGCAGCGAAATGAATCGCTTGGCCGGCTCTGGCCTGGAAAATCCCCTGCTGCGCTCTGGCCTGGCCCTCGCCGGGGTCAACACCTGGCTCCAAGGTAAACCCTGCCCGCCCGATGCCGAAGACGGTCTGCTCACCGCCGAGGATGTCACCGGCCTCGACCTGCTCGATACCGAACTGGTGGTGCTCTCCGCCTGCGAGACCGGCCTGGGTGACGTGCGCATCGGCGAGGGCGTCATGGGCTTGCGCCGGTCCTTCGTGCTGGCCGGCGCCAAGACCCTCGTGATGAGCCTGTGGAAAGTGCCCGATCAACAAACCCAGGAGCTGATGGAGGACTTCTATCGGCGGCTTCTCAAAGGTCAGCCCCGCGCTGAAGCCCTGCGGGAAGCGCAACGGGCGATGAAAGCCCAACATCCCGAACCCCTCTACTGGGGCGCGTTCATCTGCCAGGGGGAGCTGGGGCCGCTAAGCAACCTTCCGTCCCGATGACAGCCGGCGTTTTGAGAATGGCGGGAAAAAATGGTCAGAACTTTGAGTATTCAAGCGCGAGCATTTCCAAGCAATCACCTATCGATGTCTTCGGTTAGTTTAATAAACCTGGAGTTGAATAGATGTCAGCCACTCTGTCTATCGAAATACCCCGCGAAATTGCTCACGCCGCCAGAATGAGCGCGGACGACTTACGTCAGGAATTAGCGGTGCATTTGTTTTCTATCAATAAATTGTCTTTCGGCAAAGCGCGGGAAATGACCGGCATGACGGTCTGGGCATTCCAACAACTGCTGGCGAGCAGAAATATCCCCCCGCATTATGACATACCAGACTATGAAGAAGATTTAGCTACATTAGGAAAACTGGGTCGGCTATGACGGTTGTCAGCAATACCTCGCCACTGATCAATTTGGCCTGGATTGGCCAATTGGACCTGTTGCGTGAGTTGTACGGTAAGCTTCTCATTCCAGAGGCCGTATGGGATGAGATCGTTACCCAAGGGATTGGACAACCCGGCGCGGAGGAAGTCAGAACAGCCACTTGGATCACAATCAACGCGGTCAAGAACGCGCATCTCGTGCTCGCGCTGCGACAGGAATTGGATGCAGGGGAAGCAGAAGCCATTGCTCTTGCCTTGGAAAGCGGAGCCGTATTGCTGCTGATAGATGAGCGTATAGGCCGAGAAACGGCCCGCCATTTCGGGCTGGATTATACCGGTGTCATCGGGGTGCTTATTGAAGCCAAGCGTAGAGGACTGATTGACTCGATTAAACCTTACCTCGACCGGTTACGCGATGTGGCTGGTTTCCGGATCAGGGAGGCTTTGTATAACCGTGTGTTACAGGACGAAGGGGAAAGGTAAAGGTTTTCACTACGGAGGAACAGCATCATGCTAACAAAGCTAGCCTTCATCAGTTGTTGCGCCCTGTTGGCAGGCATCCGGGTCGCCGACGGCCAGGCTGCGGAACCCACGGAAATTCACCAACCGGCTGCCTCGCTGCAATGGCAATGGGTCTACGATGACCACGGCCAAATGGTGGAGTTACTCGGACCCGGCGGTAGAGAGACCAAAATCCACTCCGAGCGCGACAAGGACAATCGCCTGAAGCAGCTCACCAAAACCCTCCCGGACGGGACCCGCGTCACGTTCGACTACGATGCGTTCCAGCGCCCGGCGCGCATGACCGACGCCGCCGGCAAGGTCCGCTACGAATACGATGGTTTCAACCGGCTCACCGCCGTTCGCCGCGATGGGGTTCCCGCCCTCCTGTACGGCTACGACACCCTGGACCGCATCACTTCGGTCAGCCTCGGCAATCCACTCGCCGTCCACTACGTTTACGATTTTCTCGGCCGGCTGGCCCGCCTGGAAACGCCGGCGGGCGCTATCGCCTATGAGTATCAGAGTGGTCAGGGCCGGATCGTCCGTACCTTGCCCAACGGCATCCGCACGGTGTGGGACTATCGGCCCGATGGCAAGCTGGCGACGCTCGCCCACGTAGCGGCGGATAACCACATTCTCGCTCAATTCAGCTATGACTACCGCTCCGATGGGCTGATCCAGGTCATTCAGGAATCCTCGCCGCAGGGCGAGCGCACGCTGAGCTACGACTACGATACGGTGCAGCGGCTGACAGCGGTCACCGATTCCCAGGGCGGCAAGACCGAGTACCGCTACGACAAACTGGGCAACCGCATCGAGTGGTTGCGTTCGGGCCAACCGCCCGTGACCAGCGCCTATGACTGGGCGGGACGCCTGACCCAGCTCCAGGGCCAGCTCTGCGCCCACGATGCGGCGGGCAACCTGACCGGCTGTGCCGGCGACCCCCGCAACAGAACGTTTGCCTATGACGGTGAAAATCTCCTGAAGCAGGCGACGACGGATGGAGGGACGATTCAGTACCAATACGATGGCGATGGCAATCTGGTGGCCAGAACCGCCGGCCAGGAAAAAACCCTGTTCGTCCCCGATCCACGGGCCGAGATTTGGCGCCCCTTAGTGGCGATCCAGCCCGACGGCACGCAGACGTTTTTCATCTGGGAAGGAGACATGCCACTGGCGGCGATCACGGGTAATGAAAGCCTCTTTTTCCTCCAGGACCATCTGGGGTCGGTTCGCTATCTGACCGATCAAAGCGGAAACGTTACTCAGGCGTTTACCTATAGTCCTTTTGGGGTACCTCAGCAAAATACGGCAGTTACGCGACTGCAACCAGGTTTTACCGGCTTATTTTTCGATCCAAAAGCATCCCTCTATTTGACGAGGGCGCGGGGCTACGAACCGGAATGGGGGAGGTTATTACAGCGAGATACTAAAAGACGAATTCTCTTGTCGTCACAAGAAGATTTCTCTGCTTATGTCTATGCCGCAAATAATCCGATCAATCGAATAGATATTACGGGACAACAAATGATTCCTCCACCTTACTTTTCCCTAAATCAGGAGAGAGGATTCTTCAATTATGTGCCATCTTCTTGGGCATGTGGTCTTACTGGTCTTTGCAGATTAACATTTCCAACTTTTTTACCTGGTTATTGGGTTCCTTCAACGATTCCCACAATCACTCTTCCTAGTCCTTCCAATTGGCAGTGGGATACCAATAACCTAAACGTAGAATATAACTTTAATAAACCTGCATCGATTGATTCACTATCATTTGGTTTTCAGTATCAGCCTGTCTCTTTTCTCCCTCATGTTACTGTTAACTACTCCCCTATAGACCATTTTCAACAGAATCAGCCGTTCCAATTAGGAATTGGTTATGGAATTTCTGATATCTTAACTCCACCTCGTTCAATTCCATCGTTACCGTCGTTACCGTCGTTTAATATTAATGCGCCAACTCTTAAAAACACTTTTATTGGATCTGTAGTCGAAAGTTTTAATCAAAATAATCTGGTGTGGCAGAATCTGGCTCCGATTGTGAAATATTCCGCCATATCCATATATAATTCTACCTTTAGTAATCCGCCCACTCCATCAATGTCGCCCTCTAACGTCGGCGGCATCTACCTCCGTGGCGCTGCTGAAGCTCTCAACCATCTGGGTACGCTATCCGGCATCGCCCTCGATGACAACAACCACCGTTTGATCCTCCTCTCCGCCGAAAACGGCCCCATCGATCTGCCGCCCTTACGGCTCGATGACGTCGTGACCATCTTTCGCAGCGTGTACGAGCAAGGGGATGCGCCCTTTGTCTCCATCGACCCCGATCCACGCAATCCCCGAGGCAAGAGCATGGTGGTCCGCCAGGGAGAGAAGACCCAGGATACCTACGTCGGGTGGGTACTGTTCGAAGCGGACCGCGTGATGAAGGCCTATAGCCTGGGTCAGGACAATGTCACCAGGGCCACGGTCAAATCCACGGTGCTGGGCTATCGGAACCTCATGGACCCGGCGTTTGCCGGTTCCGGTAGCCGGCAGCAGAACTGGGAACGGTTCTGGATCGTGCCGGCCAGCGTCAAGCGGCTGCAAGCCAACGACCGGCAACTGACGCTGTTCGACATTCCCCTCAAGGTCAACACCCAGCAGATGCAACTGCGCCAGGGCAAGCTCATACCCGCCGCCCAGCCCAAACCGTCTGCCGGCGCGGAGGCTTTCTCCCGCTGGTTTACCGAACATTACGACGACCTCGGCCGGGAAGCCCAATCGTTGCCGCCCCCGGAAAGCGGCATTACGTCGCCGGTTCCCATCTATACCGAGCTGCGCCGCATCGCGCTAATCTCCGCCGTTGCCGAGAAGCTGCGCGAGCAGGGCGTGCCGTTTCCCCTGTGGATGCGCGGCCAGACGGTCCAGCGCGTCCCGGTCACGCCTACCACCCCGGCCATCGTGGTGAAATCTTCGGAGAAGACGCCAAAGGGCACGCTGCTCCGGCAGATCTACGGCGGCGTCAGCCTGTCACCGCAAACCCGGGATGTTGCGGAGGTCCCGGATGCCCGCGCGCAAGCCCTGCAAACCGACGTGCTCAAGGCGATGGCCCCGGCGCCGCTGCTCGAGCCGGTCAGCTTTCAGCATGAGGGTGAACCCTATCAAGCCATTGCGCTGCCCGGCAACGACAGCCGGGAGGTCGGTGGCAACAGCCTGAGCGAAACTGACCTGGCCGTGCCTCTGCCCGGCGGCGGACAACTGACGCTGACGCGGCGGTTCCACTCGTTTTTCCAGCCGGCGGACGTGTTGGGCGGGTGCTGGACGCTGGATTTGCCGCGCCTGGACGCGCAACGCCTACCCGTCGACCGTACCGGCGACACCACTCGGTACGGCCAGGCCTATCAGCTCGGCAGTCCGCTCCAGACCTGGTCGGCCCGGTTTAGCCGGAAGGAACGGGTTCCCGAACTGGAGCAGGAGTTGCTGGTTCCCGACCGTCCCGGCGAAATCCTCGCGCTGGCCGGTGACCGCGATCAGCGCATCGGCCAGCAGACGCAGATGGTGCTATTCCGCGATGGCCGGCGTTGGCATTTCGATGAGGCCGGTCGCCTCGTCGCCTTGCAGCAGGCGCCCCTGCTGGTGGTGTACCGCTGGGATCGGCAGGGCCGGGTGCAGCGCATCGAGGGTTGGCACGGCAAAGAGCTGCGGGCCGACATCGTCCTGGCCTACGACGGCCAGGGGCGGCTGATCTCGGCCAAGGGCAGCAATGGCGAGAAGGTTGCCTACACCTACGATCCCGCCGGCGCCGGGTTGCAGGTGCAGCGACCGGCGGGCCGCGTGCGCTATACCTATGCCAAGGGGCTGGTAACCGCGATTGAACGGGACGGCCAGCCGGTCGCTCGCTTCACCTACAACGACCGGGGGCAGTTGCAGGGGACCTGGCAGGCCGACGGCGCCGAGCTGACTTACACCACGCGCTCGACTCCCCAGGGCATCACGGTCACCGCCACGGCGGCCGGCGCGGCGGGGGCGGGGGAGACGGTGCGCTATGACGCGGCGTTCCGCCCGGTCAGCCGGGTGCTCGCCGACGGGACGCGGATCGACTGGCAAGCGGCAGAAGGGGGTTTGGTGCAGGCGACCGTGACGCCGCCGACCGGCGAGCCGACGGTGATCGTGCAAACGGCCGACGGCAAACCCATCCGCTGGCAGGAGCCAGCGGGGGGGGCCTATGCCGCCGAGTACGACGGGGCCGGACGCTTGACGACGCTACGGGAGGGCGACCGGCCGCGAGTACAGCAGCAATGGCGGCCCGACGGTCAGCTCGGGCTGGCGGCTTACGAAACGGTGACGCTGCATCCCCACTATCAGGACGATGGCCGGCTCAGCCAGATGCTGGTCACGCCGCCGGGGGAGGGCACTTCGTTCGACCGCTGGCTGCAAGTGGACTACGACGAGCTGGGGCGTACCGCGGCCATGAAAGATTATGCCGGGGCTCAGTTTCAGTGGGGGTATGACGCGACCGGCCAGCTCGCGGCGCTGGTGTCGCAGCGGGATGGCCAGAATCAGGGGTTTCAGATCGCTCGCAATCCGCAGGGCCAGGTCAGCTCGGTGGTCACGAGCTGGGGTTATCGGCAGAACAACACCTATGGCAAGAAGGGTGAGCTACAGCGAATCGAGCTAACCGAGGGCCGCGATCAGGCCGTCATCGAACTGGAGCAGGGCCGGCCCAGCAAGGTGCGTCAATTCGACGGCGGCCAGTGGGCGGTCTCTTACGATGACCAGGGTAAGCCGGAGGGGCAAGTCAAGGCGATGCGCACGCCGAATGGACTTGATCTGAATTATGCCTACGATCAGGCCGGCCGGCCCGCCAGCGTGGCTGTGGGCGATCACTACCGGGTTGAATATGGGTATGACGGCCAGGGACGGTTGGCGATGATTAGGCAGATGCCGGGGCAGCAATAGAGGCATCTCAATACTGTTCAGGATGATACCGTACTTTCGCTCATTTTTTTGTAAGCCATTGAATTTCAATGAGCATGGTTTTTGCTATAGCATAAAATATGCCTATATATCGCATTGAATATAAAAGACTTTTCTGGGCTACCGAAATCAGGGATGATAAGGGATGCTTCAGGGATTGATGGGTGCGTTCGGACCACGCCGCCGCCACCGGCCGCCAGTCGGCTTCGACAGTGAAGGGGTTGAGCTTGACGGTCTTGCCGCAGTGGGGGCAGGGGAGTTCGGTGCCCAGGGCGGATACGGAGATTTCAGACCAAGTGCGGCAGTGGGTACAGCCGAAGGCGTAATCGCCCTGCTCTCTTGAATGCCAGGCTTTGATAAGCCTTGTCATCGTTCGCTTAAACAGGCCAAGCAAATAATTGGCTTGTTCCAAAGAATGCCAGGCAGTGAGGATGGGCGGGCCGGGAGTGACATTCTCGAGCTTTATGAAATGTACTCTTCCTGATGCATCCCCTGCAACCACGGTAAGCCCATCGGGGGCGATAGCACATGTACAAATTTCTCCTTCGCTGCTAAATCTAGTGATGAGTCTCCCTTGCGCCAGGTCCCAGACCCTGAGGCCATCGACTGACCCCGACACCGCGGTGCACCCGTCCGCCGTCACCGCCACGGCCATGACACCGCTGGTATGGCCGCGGAGGGTGGCGCGTTCGGCGCCGCGGTCCAGGTCCCAGATCTTGAGGGTATCATCCTCTGACCCCGACACCGCGGTGCGCCCGTCCGCCGTCACCGCCACGGCCATGACACCGCTGGTATGGCCGCGGAGGGTGGCGCGTTCGGTGCCGCGGTCCAGGTTCCAGACCCCGAGGGTATCATCCTCTGACCCCGACACCGCGGTGCGCCCGTCTGCCGTCACCGCCACGGCTGTGACATCGCCGGTATGGCCGCGGAGGGTGGTGCGCTCGGCGCCTCGGTCCAAGTCCCAGACCTTGAGGGTGCAATCACCCCTTGACCTCGACACCGCGGTGCGCCCGTCCGCCGTCACCGCCAGGGCCATGACCAAGCCGGTAGGGCCGGTGAGGGTGGCGCGTTCGGTGCCCCGCGCCAGGTCCCAGACCTTGAGGGTAGGACCTAACCACAACACCGCGCGCCACAACACCGCGCGCCCGTCCGCCGTCACCGCCAGGGCCGTGCCGATAGGGCCGGTGAGGGTGGTGCGTTCGGCGCCGCGGTCCAGGTCCCAGACCTTGACGGCATCCCATGACCCTGACACGGCGGTGCGCCCGTCCGCCGTCACCGCCACGGCAAAGACCCTGCCGGTATGGCCGGTGAGGGTGGCGCGTTCGGTGCCGCGGTCCAGGTTCCAGACCCTGAGGGTACCCCCTGACCCCGACACCGCGGTGCGCCCGTCCGCCGTCACCGCCACGGCCATGACACGACCGGTAGGGTCGATGAGGGTGGCGCGTTCGGCGCCGCGGTCCAGGTTCCAGACCCTGAGGGTACCCTCTGACCCCGACACGGCGGTACGCCCGTCCGCCGTCACCGCCAGGATCATGGCCCCATCAGTATGGCTGGTGAGGGTGGCGCGTTCGGCGCCGCGGTCCAGGTCCCAGACCTTGAGGGTGCCGTCCGCTGACCCCGACACCGCGGTGCGCCCGTCCGCCCTCACCGCCACGGCCGTCACCGCCACGGCCATGACACAGCCGGTAGGGTCGATGAGGGTGGCGCGTTCGGCGCCGCGGTCCAGGTCCCAGACCTTGACGGTACCATCCCATGATCCCGACACCGCGGTGGCGCGTTCGGCGCCGCGGTTCAGGTCCCAGACCTTGACGGTACCATCCGCTGACCCCGACACGGCGGTGCGCCCGTCCGCCGTCACCGCCAGGGCCATGACCCTGCCGATAGGGCCGATGAGGGTGGCGCGTTCGGTGCCTCGGTCCAGATCCCAGACCTTGAGGGTGTTGTTCGCTGACCCCGACACCGCAGTGCGCCCGTCCGCCGTCACCGCCAGGACTATGGCCCCATCGGTATGGCTGGTGAGGGTGGCGCGTTCGGCGCCGCGGTCCAGGTCCCAGACCTTGACGGTACCATCCGCTGACCCCGACACGGCGGTGCGCCCGTCCGCCGTCACCGCCACGGCCGTCACCACCGCGGGCCTGGACCAGTCGGTAGTAGGGCCGAAGAGGGTAGCGCGTTCGGCACCGCGGTCCAGGTCCCAGACCTTGACGGTACCATCCCATGACCCCGACACGGCGGTGCGCCCATCCGTCGTCACCGCCGCAGCAGTGACATCGCCGGTATGGCCGCGGAGGGTGAAGCGTTCGGCGCCGCGCTCCAGATCCCAGACCTTGAGGGTGTGATCCGCTGACCCCGACACCGCGGTGCGCCCGTCCGCCGTCACCGCCACGGCCATGACACGGCCGGTAGGGTCGATGAGGGTGGCGCGTTCGGTGCCGCGGTCCAGGTCCCAGACCCTGAGGGTACCCTCTGACCCCGACACCGCGGTGCGCCCGTCCGCCGTCACCGCCACGGCCGTCACCATCGCGGGCCTGGACCAGTCGGTAGTAGGGCCGAAGAGGGTAGCGCGTTCGGCACCGCGGTCCAGGTCCCAGACCTTGACGGTACCATCCCATGACCCCGACACGGCGGTGCGCCCATCCGTCGTCACCGCCGCAGCAGTGACATCGCCGGTATGGCCGCGGAGGGTGAAGCGTTCGGCGCCGCGCTCCAGATCCCAGACCTTGAGGGTGTGATCCGCTGACCCCGACACCGCGGTGCGCCCGTCCGTCGTCACCGCCACGGCAGTGACATAGCCGGTATGGCCGGTGAGGAGGGTGCCGCGTTCGGTGCCCCGCGCCAGGTCCCAGACCTTGAGGATGTAATTGTATGATCCTGATACCGCGGTGCGCCCGTCTGCCGTCACCGCCACGGCCAAGACCTCGCCGGTGTGGCCGGCGAGGGTGGCGCGTTCGGCGCCCCGCGCCAGGTCCCAGACCTTGACGGTACCATCCCATGACCCCGACACCGCGGTGCGCCCGTCCGCCGTCACCGCCACGGCAATGACATGGCCGGTAGGGTCGATGAGAGTCCGCACGAGGGGGCCACCCGCTGGGGTAAAGCTGGCTGTCAGCGGTCGCAGCCAGGGCTTTTTCCATCGCCTGATCTGTTCCCGCAGGGCGGTGATCTCAGGTTCGTCGAACGGCAGCAGGCGGCCATAAAGCTGGCTACAAAGTTGCTTTCCGTCTTGGCTGAGAATATGTGCGGAGAGTTGCAACGCCTCTTGAATCCATTGCAGGCTCTGCCGACGAGTTGCCGGCTCGTTCATCCCCTCCGCCACGCTGGGCAGCCGGACCAAGTCGTAATCCTCGATCAGCGGTTGGGGTCCCGCGGCGGCAACCTTAGCTGACAGGAAGCTGAAATCAGTGAGGGTGGCGGTCAGTTCATCCGCCAGTCCGGCGAAAGCCTGCTGGTAAGGCAGCTCGGAAAGTTTGCGTAAATTGGGAATGCTGTTGCCGGCTTGTTCGACCTCCAGCACCTGGGCCTGAAAGTAGTCGGCCAAGGCCGCGTGGCGGTGCAATTCATGCTCGCCAACGAGATAACGTTCTGTCACCTCCTCCAGCAGTTGGCGATGGTAAAAGCCCAGCAGGGTGGTGCCGTCCGCACTGCGCTCGCTGAGGTAGGGCTCCAGTTCGAACCAGAGTCGCGACCAGATTACCACCGGCAGCCGCTCGCTCTGGGGCGACCGGGGCGCACGGCGCTGAAAATCCGCCATCACCGTGGCATCGGCCGACAGCACCTCGAGCAGTTCATCCTCCGTCAGGCCATTTTTGGCCGCCGCCAGATAGCCCAGACTGCGCGCGACCAGCACCTCGCCGTGATTCTGAGGCCGCGACAGCCGGCTGAACAGCGCCCCGATCATGCCCGGAATATCGGGACTCAGCGCCCGTTCCGGATCGTAGGATTGCCAGTGTCGCGCCTCTTCAAAGGCGAGCTTCAGATACAGCGGCAGCCCGTTCCGCGCAAACGAACTGAGCACCTGGTGTTGCTGTGAGGGTTGCAGCGTTCTGCCGGCTTCCCGCAGCCAGCCTGCCAATAAAGATCCGCCCTCGTCCCGCGACAGCGGTTCCAGGTTCAAGCGGTTCGGCTCGGGTAGTCGCCTCACCAACACCTCCGCGCATGGCCCCGGCAAGGTAGACACGATCAGCTTCACGGGCTCGGGCAGCTCGGTGGGCAGCCAGGAGAGATAGCGGGCATTATCGGTGTCCGCCAGTTGATCGAGGGCATCCAGCACCAGAATGAGTTTGGCTGTTGGTGGGATAAAGGTGATGAAACGCGGGAAAATCGCCGCCAGCTTCTGGAAATCCGAGGGGATCGCATACTCCTCCTCAATCTGCTGTCGCTGCTTCTGGCGTTCCTTTTCATCAGCAACCCCGCTGATTTCATCCAGCCGTCGCTGCTTCTGTTCTTCAAACTGAAAAATCCGAGCAAGCTGCTGACAGACACTTTCCAGCAAGGCCCACCCCGCCGAGGCGGCTGGCGTGGCGCCGATGAAGCGATAGAGGATCACGGCCGCCGGATCGTCCTGCCGGAGTTGCTCGACCGCCCGCGCCAGGAGCGCGGTCTTGCCCGCGCCGGAAGCTCCGATGATCGCCAGCGGGTGGCGATCCTGACCTTGGCAATAGTCGCGGATGGCCGCAAGCGACTGGGTACGACCGAGGAAGCCCGTGGCCCGCTCCCGCCCGAAGTCCGCGTGGTCCCGTACTTCCTGCTCCAGCGGATCGACCACCGTGAACGTTGCAGCCTGCTGCTCGATCACCCCGGCCAGCGCGGCGTAGACGTCTTCGCAGAGTGGCGCCAGATGGTCGGTGCTGCTGCCGGCGCCGGTCCAGCGAGCCTCATACTCGTAGACATGACCGGGCAGGGTTTGCCGCAGGGTGTTCTTGAGATGGCGCTGCAAGGTCTGCGCTTCCCCATCCAGATGACCGTCGCGGTCCAGGTCGATGAACTCCCGGGCGCTGGGGTCCGGCGGCAGGTCCTGGATCGTGCGCAAGAATCCGAACACATGCTCGCGGGCATCGGCAACACCCAAGGCGCCTCGCAGAATCTCCTGGTGGGTAGCGGACGCCTCATACGGGATGCGCCGCGCATCACCGGGCGGCAAGACCTGATCGACGGCCCGCCGCAGGATGGCCCGCAGCGCCGTTTCCTCCCGAGCCCAGCTATCGGCGTCCACAAACTCGCCCTGTCGGGGCAACAGGCCATATTCGGGCGGGACGGCGTTGTCGTCGCGCCGGTACCAGCCCAGCAGACGGTCCCGCTCCCCAACGTTCAGCCGCTCCAGCAGGGCCTCGAACTCGGCGGCTTCGATCCGCGCCGGCAGCGGCCGCCAGCCGTAGCGGTCGCCCAGGAGAATGATGAAGTTGGGACGCGGGGTCAGGCGCTGGCAGCGTTCAATCTCCCGCAGGCAGAGAGTCAGGGTCTGCTGGTCCAGAGCCGCTTCTTCGCTCACCCCCCAGCGCAGGTCGATGGCCTGAAACCGGCAACCTTGCGCCATGCACAGCGCCCGCAAACGCGGAAACACCTGCTCTTGCAGGGCATTGCGCTCGGCCTTCAGATCGCTGAAGGTGGAACTGACGAAAATCCGGAACGTGCGATGGTGTAGCGTCATGCGAACAGGGGAGCCGGAAAAAACGGATGATTGGTAATGATTTTAGCAATGCTTCACGGTGGATGCTTGCTACTGATGGAAAGACTCAACGCGCGCAGTGGCCGGGCCAGGGTGGGGGTCGTCCGGGGAACTGCCAGCATCTCGGCCATTGGCCAGGCGCGGGGCGGGCCGCAGTGGACGATGCGCGATACGCCCGGCGACCGTCGCGCCCGCACCGCTGCCACCGCTGTCACCGCACGCCGGCCCGGGTTAATCAGCGGTCGGTCGGGATGTTCCGCCGCCGCGAAGGCTGGCCCGTGTTGCACCCCGAGCATCGAGCGGGCGCGTTCCATCATGGGCAGGATCGGAGGCCTGGAAGCGGGCGGGCGTTTGGAAAAAATAGCGCACCCCCAACCCGCGCGCCTGAACTTTTCGCAGGTCACCGAGTGGCGCGGCGGCCGGGACGCCGCCTCAACCCTCGCCCAACACCCGGCGCCGCAACCGCCGCTCGTCGATCGGAACGAGTAGCAGGATCATCAGCACAAACAGGCCGCAGGCGGCTAATAAATGGGGGTTCCATTCGCCGGCCAGCAGCAGCAGGCGAATGCCTTCCGCCAAGTGATGCAAGGGATTCAGGATCAGCCACGCCTGGGTCCTGGGGGAGTCGCCTTCCAGCGGGAAGTAGGTGCTGCTGGCGAAGCCCAGCGGCATGATGACCAGGAAGAAGGGAATGTTCATGTGGTCGATGCTGGGCACCAGAGCGGTGAACAGCAGCCCCAGCGTGGCGAAGGCCAGGGCGGCGAGGAACAGCAGAGGGACGACCAGCACGACGCCGGCCCAGTGCAGGTGCAGCCCGCCGGCCAGGGAGAACCCCGCCAGCACCCCGATCACGATCAGGGCGTAGACCGTCCCCAGGGTGGCGGCCCACAACACCTCGCCCCAGATCACGTGTTCCAGCCGCACCTGGGTGACGAGCTGCCCTTCCCAGGTTTTCTGGTAGTGCATGCGGATGTAGGCCGCGAACAGGGCCTGGAAGAAGGCGGTCATGAACGCGGTGTAGGCCAGCATGCCGGGCGCCAGATAGGCCAGATAGGCGACCGGTCGGCCGCGCCAGGCGAAGTCCGGGATGAAGCCGCCCAGCCCCACCCCGAACGCCAGCAGCAGGATAATCGGTTCCAGTAGCGGCGGCAGCGCGGCGGTGTGCCCGTTGCGCCGGTACACGGTCAGGTGCCGCCCCAGGACGGCGCGGCTCTGCCAGGGGTCGTCTCAGAAAACGGAAAATAAAGCACGCTAAGCCGGTTGAATCGGTCGTAGCGGCCTGAACTTGCCCGCGCCGATCTTGGCGCTGCTGCGCCAGAGGTAATCGCCGGTCAGATTGATGTGCTCCCAGCCCAGCGGCGACAGGTACTGCAACAGCGCCTCATCGACGGCATGGCCGTTACTGCGCAGCGCATGCGCCGCACGCTCCAAGTAGACCGTGTTCCACAGCACAACGGCGGCCGTCACCAAGTTGAGGCCGCTGGCCCGGTAGCGCTGTTGTTCAAAGCTGCGGTCGCGGATTTCACCCAGCCGGTTGAAGAACACCGCCCTAGCCAGCGCGTTGCGCGCCTCGCCCTTGTTGAGTCCGGCCTGGACGCGGCGGCGCAGCTCGACGCTTTGCAGCCAATCCAAGATGAACAGCGTGCGCTCGATGCGCCCCAGCTCACGCAGGGCGACAGCCAAGCCGTTCTGGCGTGGGTAGCTGCCGAGCTTGCGCAGCATCAGCGAGGCCGTCACCGTGCCTTGCTTGATCGAGGTGGCCAACCGCAGGATTTCATCCCAATGGGTGCGGACATGCTTGATGTTGAGCGTGCCGCCAATCATCGGCTTGAGGGTGTCATAGGCGGTTTCACCCTTGGGAATGTAGAGCTTGGTGTCGCCCAGGTCGCGGATGCGTGGCGCAAAGCGGAAGCCCAAGAGGTGCATGAGGGCAAAGACGTGATCGGTGAAGCCCGCCGTGTCGGTGTAGTGTTCCTCAATGCGTAGGTCGGACTCGTGGTACAGCAGGCCATCGAGCACATAGGTCGAATCGCGCACGCCGACATTGACCACCTTGGTGTGAAATGGCGCGTACTGGTCGGAAATATGGGTGTAAAAAGTCCGTCCTGGGCTGCTGCCATATTTCGGATTGATGTGTCCTGTGCTCTCGGCCTTGCTGCTGGTGCGGAAGTTCTGGCCGTCTGACGATGACGTGGTGCCGTCGCCCCAGTGCCCGGCAAAGGGATGCCGGAATTGGGCATTGACCAGTTCGGCCAATGCCGTCGAATAGGTTTCGTCGCGGGTATGCCAGGCTTGCAGCCAGGAGAGCTTGGAGTAGGTCGTGCCGGGGCAGGACTCGGCCATCTTGGTCAGGCCCAGGTTGATCGCGTCGGCCAAGATGGTGGTCAACAGCAGATTTTTGTCCTTGGCCAGATCACCTGATTTCAGGTGCGTGAAGTGGCGGGTGAAACCCGTCCACTCATCGACTTCAAGCAGCAGTTCGGTAATCTTGACGTGCGGCAGGATCATGGCCGTCTGGTCGATCAACGCCTGCGCGGTGTCGGGTACCGCCGCATCCAACGGCGTGATCTTCAATCCCGACTCGGTGATGATGGCATCCGGCAAGTCGTTGGCCCCCGCCATCCGGTTGACCGTAGCGAGCTGCGCTTCCAGCAGCTCCAAGCGCTCGCTCAGGTACTGGTCGCAGTCGGTGGCCACGGCCAGCGGCAATGCGCTGGACTGCTTGAGGCTGGCGAACTTCTCGGGCGGCACCAGGTAGTCCTCGAAGTCCTTGAACTGGCGCGAACCCTGCACCCAGATGTCGCCCGAACGCAGGGAGTTCTTGAGTTCCGACAGCGCGCACAGTTCGTAGTAACGCCGGTCTATACCTGCATCGGTCATCACCAGTTTCTGCCAGCGCGGCTTGATGAAGCCGGTTGGTGCATCGGCGGGCACCTTGCGGGCGTTGTCGGTGTTCATGCCTCGCAGCACCTCAATGGCATCAAGCACGTACTTGGCGGCGGGCGCGGCCCGCAGCTTGAGCACGTCGAGGAATTCCGGCGCGTAGCGGCGCAAGGTGGCATAGCTCTCGCCGATGCGGTGCAGGAAATCGAAGTCATCGGGCTGAGCGAGCTTCTGCGCCTCGGTGACGCTCTCGGCGAAAGCGTCCCAGGAAATGACGGCCTCGATGGCGGCGAATGGGTCGCGGCCTGACTGCTTGGCGTCGATCAGCGCCTGGCCGATGCGCCCGTACAAACGCACCTTGGCATTGATGGCCTTGCCGGACGCCTGGAACTGCTGCTGATGCTTATTCTTGGCGGCGTTGAACAGCTTGCCCAGG
>Ga0209573_1000867_pt1 | contig 53579 bp, 48 predicted proteins | sample TNRBio252014_DNA_FD_185870 | JGI IMG/M metagenome (GOLD analysis project Ga0209573, IMG submission 185870) | Wastewater treatment Type I Accumulibacter community from EBPR Bioreactor in Madison, WI, USA - TNR Reactor_6/25/2014_ DNA (SPAdes)... | ecosystem: Engineered > Bioreactor > EBPR >... | reverse complement strand
CCGGTCGTGGATCCACCAGGCACGCATCAGTTCCACCGCATTGTCGGCGTGCGGGCCGTTCACGGCACCATCAGGCATACGGATTTCACGAGCCGGCATAGGTCACCTTCTTCACAGCTTCGACGATTTTCTCAACGGTCGGAAGCGTCCGGGCTTCCAGATTGGCGGCATAGGGCATGGGTACGTCTTCCTGGTGCACGCGCAGCGGCGGCGCATCCAGATAGTCGAAGGCGTGCTCGGTCACCCGCGCGCAGATTTCCGCCCCGACCCCCATCGGGCCCCAACCCTCCTCGACAGAGACGATCCGGTTGGTCTTCCTCACGCTCTCCAGGATCGTCTCATGGTCCAGCGGACGCAGCGTCCTCAGGTCGATGACCTCGGCGGAAATCCCCTGATTGGCCAGCTCATCCGCCGCCTTTAGGGCGAACCCGACCATGCGGCTGTGCGAGGTGATGGTCACATCCGTGCCCTCACGCCGGACCTTGGCCTTGCCGATCGGCACGACCCAATCCTCGACCTCCGGCACATCGAACTCGGTGCCGTACATCATCTCGTGTTCGAGGAAGACGACCGGGTTCGGGTTGCGGATCGCGGCCTTCAACAGCCCCTTGGCGTCGGCCGCATCATACGGGGCCAGCACGATCAGACCCGGCACATTGGCGTACCAGGCCGAATAGTCCTGGCTGTGCTGGGCCGCCACGCGACTGGCCGCGCCGTTCGGCCCGCGGAACACGATCGGACAGCGAATCTGGCCGCCCGACATATACAGCGTCTTGGCCGCCGAGTTGATGATGTGGTCGATCGCCTGCATGGCGAAGTTGAAGGTCATGAACTCCACGATGGGTTTCAGACCCGCCATCGACGCCCCGACCCCGACCCCGGCAAAGCCGTATTCGGTGATCGGCGTATCGATCACCCGGCGGTCACCGAACTCCTGCAACAGCTCACGACTGACCTTATAGGCCCCCTGATACTGGGCGACCTCCTCGCCCATCAGGAACACGGTCTCGTCGCGCCGCATCTCCTCGGCCATGGCATCGCGCAGCGCGTCGCGCACGGTCGTCTTGACCAGCTTGGCATCCGCCGGAATTTCCGGGTCGACCAGCTCGACTTTGGAGGTCGGTGGGGCGGAGACCGCCTGCGGTTCTGTCTCCCCTCCATCGCCAGATGGGGGGGTGGCCGCCTTGGCGGCCGGGGGGGACGACGACGCACTATCGCCGCCCGCCAGCCGCGCAATCACGGCATTGACCTTCACGCCCTCGGTGCCCTCGGGGATCAGGATCTCGGCCACTTCGCCCTCGTCGACGGCCTCGACCTCCATGGTCGCCTTGTCGGTCTCGATCTCGGCAATCACATCGCCCGCCTTGACGGTGTCGCCCGCCTTGACGTGCCATTTGGTCAGATTGCCCTCCTCCATCGTCGGAGAGAGCGCCGGCATCAGGATGTCGGTCATTGCGCGGCCTCCTGATAAACGTCAGTGTAAAGCTCAGACGGGTCCGGCTCCGGGCTCTGTTGGGCGAACTGCACCGCCTCGGCCACGATGGCCTTCACATCGTCCTCGATCGGCTTGAGGTCCGCCTCGGTCGCCCCGGCGACCTCCAGGAGCTGCTTCACATGATCGATCGGGTCGCGGGTCTTCTTGACCTCATCGACCTCTTCCTTGGTCCGGTATTTGGCCGGATCGCTCATGGAATGGCCGCGATAGCGATAGGTCTTCACCTCAAGAATGTACGGCCCGCCGCCTTCGCGCGCGCGCTTCACGGCCCGGGCCGTCGCATCGCGCACCGCCAGCACATCCATGCCGTCGACCTGCTCGCCCGGAATGCCGAAGCTGGCCCCGCGCTGATACAGCTCGGTCGTCGAGGACGACCGCTCGATCGAGGTGCCCATGGCGTACTGGTTGTTCTCGATGATGTAGATGGCCGGCAGCTTCCACAGCTCGGCCATGTTGAAGCTCTCATAGACCTGGCCCTGGTTGGACGCGCCGTCACCGAAATAGATGAAGGCCACCGAATCGTCGCCCCGGTACTTGCCCGCGAACGCCAGACCCGTGCCCAGCGACACCTGCGCCCCGACGATGCCGTGCCCGCCGTAAAACGCCGTCGGCACATCGAACATGTGCATCGAGCCGCCCTTGCCCTTGGACGAGCCGCCAATGCGCCCGGTCAGCTCGGCCATCACGGCATTCGGGTCCATGCCCGCCGCCAGCATATGGCCGTGGTCGCGGTAGCCGGTGATGATCTTGTCAAAGCCCTGTTTGACGTTGGCCTGTACGCCCACCGCCACGGCTTCCTGGCCGATATAGAGGTGGCAGAATCCCCCGATCAGGCCCATGCCGTACAGCTGTCCGGCCCGCTCCTCGAAGCGGCGGATCAGCAGCATCTCGCGGTAATAGCCCAGGAGCTCGTCCTTGGACGCCTCGGGGCCATTGGATGTCTTGGCGTTTGTCTTGGCGGCGGCTTTCGCCATCCGGCGTCCTCCCAGACCTTATAACCTTACGGAAAGCGGGCTTTAGCAGCCTTCGGTTCCGCTTGGCAAAGGCTAGAACAGTCAGGAGACGCTCTGGCGGATCACATAATCGTCGGGCCGGGCAAACCCCAGCACCACGCGGGCGCGTTCTTCCAGCATATCGATGGACAAGGTCGCCTCCGACAGGCCCGCGACCCGGGCGCTCAATTCCCGCCGGGACGCCTGCAACTCGGCCAGTTCCGCCCGTCGCGCCGCCAGTTCCTGATGCCGCTCCGTGCCGTTCAGCAGCCCCCGCTCGCCCGTCAGGGCCTGGGCCGAGAAATAGCCGATCAGGCCGACCAGAACCGCCAGGCGGATATAGGGTTTGAAATTGAACACCAAGGCCCTGGGCTCGCTCGCTGGAGTCGATTCTTCAGTCGTGTGCGAACAGGCTTAATTTTTGGCTAATTTCCTTAGCCTCGGGCCCAACGTCATGGCCGGGTTTATCCCGGCCATCCATCACCTCAGTCGTCGTCAGTTGCCCACCGTTAGCAGCCGTGGGTCAACAAGCACGGGCCAGTGCTGACGCTCGCCCTACTCCCTCAGCACGCTCTCGCCCGCGTACACCGCCAGATCACCCAGCATCTCCTCGATCCGAAGCAACTGGTTGTATTTCGCCAACCGGTCCGAGCGCGCCAGCGAACCGGTCTTGATCTGTCCGCAGTTGGTCGCCACCGCCAGGTCGGCGATGGTTGAATCCTCGGTCTCGCCCGAGCGGTGGCTCATCACCGCCGTATAGCCCGACCGGTGCGCCAGATCGACAGCGTCCAGGGTCTCGGACAGGGTCCCGATCTGATTGACCTTGACCAGGATCGAGTTGGCCAGGCCCTCGCCGATCCCGGCCAGCAGACGCGCCGGATTGGTCACGAACAGATCGTCCCCGACCAGCTGGATATTGTCGCCCAGCCGCTCGGTCAGCAGCTTCCAGCCCTCGAAATCATCCTCGGCACAGCCATCCTCGATCGACACGATCGGGAATTTGGCGACCAGCCCGGCCAGATAGTCGACCATGCCGGCCTGATCGAAAGTCTTGCCTTCGCCTTCAAGCACATATTTGCCGTTCTTGAAGAACTCGGTCGAGGCCACATCCAGTGCCAGCTGGAAGTCCTGGCCGGCCTCATAGCCCGCCGCCTTGCCGGCCTTGACGATGAACTCCAGCGCGGCTTCCGCCGAGGCCAGGTTCGGTGCAAAGCCGCCTTCGTCACCCACATTGGTGTTGTGGCCCGCGTCCTTCAACGCACCCTTCAGGGCGTGGAAGATTTCCGTGCCCATGCGCAGACCTTCCGAGAAGCTGTCGGCCCCCGTCGGCATGATCATGAATTCCTGGATATCGATCGGGTTGTCGGCATGGGCCCCGCCATTGATGATGTTCATCATCGGAACCGGCAGCACGCGCGCCGACACGCCACCGACATAGCGATAAAGCGGCAGGCCCGACGAGATCGCGCTGGCCCGCGCGCAGGCCAGCGACACCCCCAGGATGGCATTGGCCCCCAGCCGGCCCTTGTTGTCGGTCCCGTCCAGCCCGATCAGGTTCTCGTCGATCCGGCGCTGGTCTTCGGCGTCCATGCCGCACAGGGCATCGAAGATCTCGGTATTGACCGCATCGACGGCCTTTTCGACGCCCTTGCCGCCCCAGCGCTTCTTGTCGCCGTCGCGCTTTTCGACCGCCTCATGGGCCCCGGTTGAGGCTCCCGAGGGCACCGCCGCGCGGCCAAAGGCCCCGTCTTCCAGAACCACATCCACCTCGATGGTGGGGTTGCCCCGGCTGTCGAGGATCTGGCGGGCGGTGATGTCGGCGATATCGGTCATGGGAATGCTCGGTGGCTGGGGTTTGCCGGGTCTTATCCGCCAAGGGTCCGCGCGGCAAGGAAGGCGCGAACATCCCCGCTCGCGCCGTCCCCCCTATCCTTGGCGACCGAGGAGAATCTCATGCACATGAACGACATTCCGATGGGTATCGCGCCACACCGGGCCCTGCCCCGCATTCGACTGTCGCCGGAAATCTGGGACGCGATCCGCGACCGCTATCACAATGGCGAAAGCGCCGAGGCCCTGTCCGACCTCTTCGGCATCAGCCTGTCGTCGTTTCGCGTCCATGCGCGCGAGGGCGGCTGGCGGCGCATGGATTCTCCCGATCCCATCGTCGAGGCTCCACCCACCCCCGAAGACCTGGCGCGGGACGAGCGGCCCAACATCGGCGTCATGGCCGACATCGCCATGCGCCGCGCCGCCCGCGCCGTCCGCGAAGGCCGACTGACCGAGGCCCGGGGCTGGACCCGCGTTGGTCGATCCCTGGCCGCCGCCGCCCGCCGTGAGCGCCCTGGCCGCGATGAGGCCTGAGCCGGAAATAGTGCACCTAGTGCACCTAGTGCACTTAGTGCACGCGATTCACCGTGCACTAAATGTCGGAACCGAGCCCGCTGGATCGTCAAGGATCAGGGCTTGCGAGCGTGCTGCCAAGGTCCGCCAGCCTGTCCGCCTCGGTCATGGTCAGCTTCCGTCAGACTCGCCCCCGGCGAATTGTCAGGCACCGTTCAGCCAGACTAACACAGGTTGGAGATTGAACCCCTCGTCTGGAGACTGTGATGATCGCCCGCCTGCCTGCATTCCTCGCTGCCGCCGTCGTTCTGGCTGTTCCGGCGGTCGCCTCAGCGCAGGCCCAGCTGGGTGCCAATCAGGACCTGGGACCGAACCAGCAGATCCAGTCCTCAAACAATCGCTTCCACCTGATCATGCAGAGCGACTGCAACCTGGTGCTCTACGAGGGGGCCAGGGCCCTTTGGGCTTCCGGCACCCATGGTCGGGGGCGGGACTGCCGGGCCGTCATGCAGAGCGACGGCAATCTCGTGGTCTATGACGCGTCTCAGGCCCCGCTCTGGGCCTCCAACACCGCTGGACGGTCGGGGGCCACCCTGCGTCTGGAAGACAGCGGCAACCTTCAGGTCGCCTCCGGCAGTCGCACCCTGTGGCAGTCCAATACGGCCCAGGGCGGCGGTGGCCGCAACCCTGATCGGGGCGATCGCCCGAACCGTCCTGATCGCCCGAACCGCCCGGATCGTCCGCCCAGCGCCGCCGGCCAGAACCTGCTGCGCGCCGGCCAGACCCTCTATGCTAACGACCAGATTCGCTCACGAACGGGCCGCTACCATCTGATCCTGCAACAGGACTGCAACCTGGTCCTTTACGAGGGAGCTCGGGCGCTTTGGGCGAGCCGCACCCAAGGCGGCGGCCCGAATTGCCAGGCGACCCTTCAGCAGGACGGCAATCTTGTCGTCTATGACGGGCGCGGAGCGTCGCTCTGGAGCTCCGCTACGGTCGGACGGACCAATGCCACCCTGCAACTGGAAGACAACGGCGACCTCTCCCTCTATTCGGCCGGGCGCGCCTATTGGACCTCCGGAAGCCGTCAGGACAGAGGCGACCGGAATGGGGGCCGGGACGATCGCAATCGCCCCTGGGCGGGAGCCGACGTCCTGCGCGGCGGCGACGAGCTGCGGAGTGATCGCGAGGACCGGATCGCATCTGACGGTGGCACCTATGTCCTGACCCTGCGGCGCTCCTGCAATGTCGAGATCACCGAGCCGGGCTGGTCCTCCTCGCCGCGCTGGAGCACCGGGTCTTCGGGGGCCGGTCGCAACTGCTACCTGGTCATGGAACACGACGGTGAGCTCCTGCTGTATGCCGGCGGTCGCGTGATCTGGGGCACCGACACCTCAGGGCGCAACGTCATGGCCTACGTCAACCGCGACGGCCACCTTGTCCTGGTCGACCGCGACAGCAATCGCGAGATCTTCAACAGCCGCCGGGATCGCGGTCGGCGCTACTAGGCCGACCTCCTAGGAGCAGCCCTCAACCAACTGAATGTCCGGTCCGCCGACATGGACCAGGATGACATTGCCGTCGGCTCCGATCTCGTAGCGGATACCGCGCCGTGCGGGGTCCTGGATGTACTCGTCGGCCTCCGGCCGCTCACCGTCCCAGACGAAAATGTCCTCGGCCGGGGCCTCGACATAGGTGTGCGGCGTCACCACCGCCCGGCCGCCATAGAAGGCCTTGATCTCGGCCGCCGACGATCCGACGCCAAAGCCGTCTGCCGTCACCAGGGTTGCCGGCTCAAAGACCGATATCCGCGTCAGCACGCCCTGACCCACCATGACCAACAGCCCCTCGGGGGCCTGCATCGGTCGGAACTGGTCGCAGTATTCCGGCTCGGCCCCTCCGACGGCCTCAGGTTCGGAATCCTCGCCCATGGCTGCCACGACCTCGGCCCGCGTCATGCCGATTCGCAGCGGACCCCAGCCTTCGGCTGTGAGGGCCTCAGGGTCCGGCACCCCAGCGGGGGCCTCGCCGGCTGGTTCGGACCGGGCCGGCGGTGTCGGGGTGTCGGCCGGCTCGCAAGCCATGAGGGTCAAGGCCGAAGTGGCGACGGCAAGGCTGGCAATCAGGCGCATGGGGGCGTCCCTCCTGGCGACTCTGATCACAAACGCAGAACGCCGTGCGAACCATCGCACGGCGTTCTCAAAGGCGCAAAGCTGAGGAAAGACCTAGTCTTCCTTCTGCTCCAGAACCTGACGGCCCTTGTACATGCCGGACTTCAGGTCGATGTGGTGCGGACGGCGCAGCTCGCCGGTGTCCTTGTCCTCGACATAGGCATTGGTGCCCAGGGCGTCGTGGGCGCGGCGCATATTGCGACGCGAGGGCGAGGTCTTTCGCTTCGGAACGGCCATATCCGTCTCTCGTTAGGGTTCGGGCGCCGCAGCAAAGGACGCAGAAAATGGAACGGGCGGCCACCGGGGCCGCCTTCGGAGCGCGGGCTTATGCCTCAACCGCCCGCCGAGTTCAAGAGGCCTCGCCGGTCAGATCCTTCACCAGCACCTCGAACCACAGGTCATCCCTCAGCGGCAGGCCCATGCGCGGATTGTCCATCGGGAACGGTCGCGTCTCGCCGGTGCGGCGATAGCCCATCCGCTCGTACCAGGCGATCAGCTCGACCCGCTGCCAGAAGACCTGCATCTCGACCCGGTGCTTGCCGAATCTGTCGGCCAGTTCGCGTTCCGCCGCCAGCACCAGCGCCTTGCCGACGCCTACGGCCTGGCGCGTCGGATCGACCGCCAGCATTCCAAGGTAGCCCGCCTCGCCCCGGTCGGCGATCAGGACGCTGCCGATCAGATCGGCTCCGTCAAATGCCATCAGGATCGACTGGGACGGGTCGGCCAGGATCTCGTCCAGCCCGGCCCGGTCCGTCCGTTGCCCGCCCAGCAGGTCGGCCTCGGTGGTCCAGCCGCGCCGGGATCCCTCGCCGCGATAGGCCCCTTCAATCAGCGGCAGCAGTTCGGAAATATCCGAGGGCCGCGCCTGCCGGATCGTCAGTCCAATCATGCCCACCTGCTCCCCCTCCTGGCCTGGCCCTGTCTGGATGGGTTCCGACCGCCTGTGTTAAGCCAATCCGACCGCCAGGGAGAAGAGCCATGGGCCGTATTGCACACTCGGGTCTCGCCTTCACCCGCCTGCTGACGGTCGCCGTCCTCCTCTGGACGGGGGGCGTTACCATGGCTCTGGCCATGGCCCAGGATCCCGCCCCACCCGCTGCGCGCATCAGCGTCTATCGCAATGCCGTCCTGATCGACGGCACCGGGGCCGATGCCCGGCCCGGCATGTCCATCGTCATCGCCGACGACCGCATCCAGGCCGTGGCCCCCGACGCCGACATCACGCCGCCGGACGGAGCCGAGATCATCGACGCCGGCGGTCTCTATGTTCTGCCCGGCCTGATCGACACACATGTCCACCTGGGCACCGATCCCAGCCGCGCCTGGGCCGAGGCCACCCTGCGCCGGTTGCTCTACAGCGGGGTGACGGCCGTGCGCGACATGGCGGGTGACGCCCGCTTCCTCGCCGAACTGCAGCGCCAGGTTCTCGTGGGCGAGGTCCCCGGACCCGACCTCTATTACGTCGCCCTCATGGCCGGGCCGAGCTTCTTCATCGACCCCCGTACCCACGCCGCCGCTCGCGGCACGACGCCGGGCCAGGCCGCCTGGATGCAGGCCGTCGACGCCGATACCGACATGGCCCTGGCCGTCGCCCGGGCGCGGGGCACAGGGGCCACGGCCATCAAGATCTACGCCAATCTCGATGGGCAGACCGTGCACCGCATCATCGAAGAGGCCCACCGCCAGGACTTCCCTGTCTGGGCCCACGGCATGCTCTTCCCGGGCCTGCCGGCCGACATCGTCGCCGCCGGCCCCGAGGTCATCTCTCATGTCTGCTACCTCGGCTATCAGCTGCCGCCACGCCCGGCCAACTATCACGAGCGGACGGGCGTGGACGTCTCCCTGTTCGAGGCCGGTATCCCCACCGAAATCACCACCCTTTTCGACCAGATGCACGAAAGCGGCATCGTGCTGGACGCCACCGCTCGCATCTATGCGCCGGGCCCCGGCGGCGATGCTCCGGGCAGCTGGCGCTGCGAAGGCGACCTGGCTTTCCGGCTGATCAACGAGGCCTGGCGGCGTGGCGTCATGATTTCGGCGGGCACCGACGGGGACACCGCCTGGGACCATCCCTACCCCGCGCTGCACGAAGAGCTGGAACTGCTGACCGACCGCGCCGGCCTGCCGCCGATGGAGGCCATCCGCGCCGCCACCGCCGTCGCCGCGCGGGCTGTGAACCAGGAGGACCAGATGGGCACTATCGAACCCGGCAAGCTGGCCAACCTGGTGTTCGTGCATGACGACCCCCTGGCCGATGTCAGCAATCTGCGCAGCGTCGCCTTCACGGTTCGCCGGGGCGTCGCCTATCAACGTGAGGACTATGTTCCCGTGACGGAGGAAGAAATGGCGGAGATCGGCTCGTGAGTCTGACCCTGGACCGTCGCACCCTGATACTGTCGACAGCTGCGACCGCCGGAACTCTGGTGGCCGAAGCCGCCTCAGCACAAACACCCGACCGCTGGCGCGACGCGCTGATCATCAATGCCCTGGGCGGCCTGGCCGATCCCAACGTCCGTGGCGACGGCCCGCCCAGCCGCCGCCCGGTCCTGGACCCCCGCATTCTGCAGGACGCCCATGCCTCTGGAATGGCCGCGGTCAACATTACCCTCGGCTATGTCGCCGGCGACGAGGATCCCTTCGAGGCCTCGATCAGCGACATCGCCGCCTGGGACGCCGCCGTGCGCGCCCACCCCGCTGACCTGATCAAGGTCTGGGGCGTCGAGGACATCCTGCGCGCCAAGGCCGAGAACCGCATCGGCCTGATCTACGGCTTCCAGAACGCCGCCCAGGTCGGCGACGACCTCGAACGCATCGACATCTTCGCCGACCTCGGGGTCCGCGTTATCCAGCTGACCTACAACCCCGCCAATCACATCGGCGACGGGGCCATGGCCCCTGAGAATCGGGGGCTCAGCCCCTTCGGGCGCCTGGTCATCGAGCGGCTCAACGCCAACCGGATCATGGTCGACCTGTCGCACAGCGGCGAGCAGACCTGCCTGGAGGCCGCCGAGGTCTCGACCCGGCCGATCTCGATCAACCACACTGGCTGCCGCGCCGTCGCCGACCTCCCGCGCAACAAGACCGACGAAGAGCTGCGGCGGGCCGCCTCGCGCGGCGGCTTCATCGGCATCTACTTCATGCCGTTCCTGAATGTGACGGGTCACGCCATACCCGACGATGTGGTCGCCCACATCGAGCATGCGGTGAACGTCTGTGGCGAAGATCATGTCGGCATCGGTACGGACGGCGGCGTCACCCCGATCGACGACATGCCGGCCTATCTCGAACGCCTGGCCGCCGAGGTGGAGGCTCGCCGCGCCGCCGGCATCGGCGCAGCCGGCGAACGGGCCGACACCCTGCCCTTCGTGCCCGGCCTGGAGGGGCCCGATCAGTTCTTCGACCTGGCCGACCGCCTGGCCGCGCGCGGTCATTCCCGGGCCCGGATCGAGAAGATTCTCGGCGGCAACTTCCTGGCCTTCGCGCGCGAGATCTGGGGCTAGACCAGCCGGCTCTGCTCGACCGCCGCGGCGATGAAGCTGGCGAACAGCGGGTGCGGCGCGAACGGCCGGCTCTTCAGCTCGGGGTGATACTGGACGCCCACGAACCACGGATGGTCGGGCCGCTCGACCGTCTCGGGCAGCACCCCGTCCGGCGACAGGCCGGCGAAGACCATGCCGGTCGCCTCGATCCGGTCGCGGTAGTTGATGTTGACCTCATAGCGATGGCGATGACGCTCCGAGATCGTGGTCGAGCCATAGATGTCGGCGATGAGGGACCCGCCTTTTAGCGTCGCGTCATAGGCCCCCAGCCGCATGGTCCCGCCCAGATCACCATCGGCCTTGCGCTGGACCCGCTCATTGCCCTGGACCCACTCGGTCATCAGGCCGACGACCGGTTCCTCGGCCTCGCCGAATTCGGTCGAGGTCGCGTCCGGCAATCCGCCCAGGCTGCGGGCGGATTCGATCACCGCCATCTGCATCCCGAAACAGATGCCGAAGTACGGCACCTTGCGCTCGCGTGCGAAGCGGACCGCCGCGATCTTGCCCTCGGCCCCGCGCTCGCCGAAGCCGCCCGGCACCAGAATGGCGTGCGCCCCCTCCAGCCGGGCCGCGCACTCGGCCGGATCCTTCTCGAAGGTCTCGGATTCGACCCAGTCGATATTGACCTTCACCCGATTGGCGACGCCGCCGTGGTTCAGGGCCTCGATCAGGCTCTTATAGGCGTCCTTCAGGACCGTATATTTGCCGACCACGGCCACGGTGACCTGGCCGTCCGGATTCAGCCGGCGCTCGACCACCTCGTCCCAGCGACCGAGATCGGGTTCGGGCGCGTCATGGATGCCGAAGACCTCCAGCACCTCTGTGTCCAGGCCTTGTGCGTGATAGTCGATCGGAACGGCATAGATGTCGGCCGAATCCATCGCCTGGATGACGGCGCTGGGACGGACGTTGCAGAACAGGGCGATTTTCTTCTTCTCGCCCTCGGGGATCGGCTGTTCACAGCGGCACAGGAGGATGTCCGGCTGGATCCCGATCGACCTCAGTTCCTTGACCGAATGCTGGGTCGGCTTGGTCTTCATCTCGCCGGCCGTATGGATGAACGGCAACAGCGTCAGATGCACGAAACAGGTCTGGCCGCGCGGCAGCTCCTGACCCAGTTGGCGGATGGCCTCGAAGAAGGGCAGGCCCTCGATGTCCCCGACCGTGCCGCCGATCTCGACCAGCACGAAGTCAGCCTCCCGGCCCGTCTCAGGGTCGATGGCCGGGGCCAGGACGAAGTCCTTGATCTCGCCGGTAACGTGCGGAATGACCTGGACCGTCGCGCCCAGATAATCGCCGCGCCGCTCCTTCTCCAGAATGGTCGAATAGATCCGGCCCGTGGTGATGTTGTCGCCGCGCGTGGCCGACACGCCGGTGAACCGCTCATAGTGGCCCAGGTCCAGATCGGTCTCGGCCCCGTCGTCGGTGACGAAGACCTCGCCGTGCTGGTACGGGCTCATCGTGCCCGGATCCATGTTGAGATAGGGATCCAGCTTCCTCAGCCGAACCGTGTAGCCACGCGCCTGCAACAGCGCGCCCAGGGCCGCCGAGGCGAGGCCCTTGCCCAGCGAGGAAACCACGCCGCCCGTGATGAATACATACCTAGTCACGGGGGACCATCCTACTCATGATTCGGGCCGGGTACTGCCGCCGGAATCGACCCGGCTGTTGAAAACAGAACGGGCGCCCTTGCGGGGCGCCCGGATGCTGGAGGCTCTTCGACTGTGGTGGGGCGGGGATCCACCCCAGCGATCACTGGGCCGGGGTCTCCGACGGCGTCGTGCCCTGCCCGACGGGCAGGTTGTCCAACGACAGGCCGTCATCGGTCGGCGCGACCGGTTCCGTCGGCTGGGCCGCCGGGGTCTGGCCGGTCGGGTCGGCAGGCACACCCAGGGCCGTGCCGATTTCATCGGCATCGAACGACGACCCCGTGCGACCTTCGATATTGCCCACGATCGTCAGCAGGATGGCGCAGATCGCGAACATCGCCCCCAGCCACCACGTCAGGGTGGTCAGCAGATTGCCGGCCCCGCGCGCCGTCATCAGGCCGGTCGGCCCGCCGCCCATGCCCAGCGCCCCGCCTTCGGAACGCTGCATGAGAACGACCGCGATCAGAGCGATCGAAATCAGGATCTGGATGACGAGCAGAATGGTCAGAAGCATGGCATATATCTTGGGAGCCGGCGGGCGGCGTTCAAGCGGGCGCGTCTAGCACCGATGCTCAACAGGGGCAACGCAAGTCGGCACGGCCTGTGCAGGCGAACCGGAAAAGCGGATCATATAGGGACAGTGATAGCCGTGATAACGATGACCTGGATCGCTGCGATCGCGCTGGCACAGCCCTCGCCAGAGGTGCCGGCACCGGTCGCGCCGCCAGCCGACGTACCCGCAGAGGCCGCGCCCCCGGTCGAGGCTGCGGCAGACGTCCCGCCTCAGGTCGAAGCACCGCCCGCCCCGCCGCCGGTCTGGCTCGAACGCCCGGCCATCCGTCAGGAGGACTATCCGCCGACCGCCCTGCAGACCCGGCAATCGGGAACCGCGACCCTGCAGTGCGCGGCCACGCCCGAAGGCGTTCCGACCGGCTGCACCGTGGTCAGCGAAGAGCCCCCGGACTACGGCTTTGGCTACGCCGCCATCCAGGTGGTCGAACGGTCACGCCTGAACCCCGACTATATCGCCACCATCGAACCGCCGGCCTCCTTCCGCTTTCGCATTCCCTTCGCCCTGTCGGTGTCCGAACCGCTGATCATCGTCCCGGGCGATCAGCTCGGCGCGGCGACCCTGCGCTGCCGGCTATCCGAGGCCGGGGCGGCGGCCGGCTGTATCGCCACCTCCGAATCGCCGCCGGACCAGGGCTTCGGCCAGCAGGCCGTCACCTTCCTGGAAAGTACGCCCCTGCCCACCGGCCTGATTCCGGCCACCGCACCGGGACAGGAGTTCACGATCCAGATCCGGTTCGGCGCGAACCAGCGCTGAACGGCACCGTCCGCCCCGGGTTGATCCGCAGTCGATGACGGCCTGACGCCCCCGTTGCCTTCCCCGGCGTCCGCCGTCTAAGCGTCGCAGATCGACATCAAGGGGCGCGCCATGACTATTCCTCAATCCCTCCAGCGCGGGCTGAGACTGCCGGTCATCGCCGCGCCGATGTTTCTGGTGTCGGGGCCCGACCTTGTGGTCGAGACCTGCAACGCGGGGGCCATCGGCACCTTTCCGTCGCTGAACCAGCGGACCACCGAGGGCTATCGGGACTGGCTGGTCGAGATCAAATCTCGTCTGAATGCCGATGCCGCCCCCTTCGGCGTCAATCACATCGTGCATCCGACCAATCCGCGCCTGATGGCCGACCTGCAGGTCTCGGTCGCGCACGAGGTGCCGCTGATCATCACCTCGCTGGGGGCGGCGCGCGACGTCGTGGACGCCGTCCACGGCTATGGCGGCGTGGTCTTTCACGACATCGCCAACATCCGCCATGCGCGCAAGGCCGCCGAGGCCGGCGTCGATGGGCTGATCCTGGTGGCCAACGGGGCCGGCGGCCATGCCGGGACGATCAATCCCTTCGCCCTGGTCAATGAGGTGCGATCCTTCTTCGACGGGACCATCATCCTGTCGGGCTGTCTGTCGACGGGCCGCGATATCGCCGCCGCCGTCACCATGGGAGCCGACTTCGCCTATCTGGGCACCCGCTTCATCAATACGACCGAAGCCCTGGCCCCCGAGGCCTACAAGGCCATGGTCATCGACGCCGGCGCATCCGACATCACCTATACGCCGGCCGTCTCGGGCATACCGGCCAACTTCATGACCCAGTCCCTCATCGACAACGGCGTCGATCCGAAGCACCTGCCGGACCACAAGCTGGACATGGGCGACGAGGCCAGGGCCTGGAAGACGGTCTGGTCCGCCGGCCAGGGGTCGGGGTCAATCCACGATGTCGTGCCGGCCGCAGAGCTTGTTCAGCGCCTCTCGCAGGAGTTTCACGCCGCCGTCACGCAGGTGTCGCAGCGCTTCGGCTGAAGCGATTTCGAGCCGCCGGGGAATCGTTCGCCGGCGAAGCAAGCGCCCTTTCGGAGCCGAAGATGAACCGCCTCGCCCTTCCCCTCATGGCCGCAGCGATCGCCCTGCCAACCTCGGCCCTGGCGCAGGACATCGCCGGAGAGATTTCGTTCGACTTCACCGTCGGCACCGACAATCGCTCCAAGGGGGCGTCCAAGTCCGAAGGCGATCCGTTCGGCCTGGCCGCCATCGAATGGTCGGTCGGTGACTTCTACGTCGCCGCCGAGGGCGAGAGCATCGACCACTCGACCGGCTCGCAGTTCGAGGCCGAAATCAACGGCGGCTGGCGCACCGAGGCCGCCGGCTTTGAGGTCGACCTCAACGCCGCCCACAAGTGGTATCTCGACGCCAATCCGGGTACCGACGATGACGCTTGGGAATTCACCGCCGACGTCTCGCGCGACCTGACCGATCGCATCGATGCCCGCCTTCGCTTCCAGTATTCGCCCGACAGCGCCGGCGGCACCCGCAGCTGGACCTGGGTTGAGGCCCGGGGCCGGGTGCGCGTCCATGACCGGGTGCGCGTGTCCGCCGCCGTCGGCCGCCGCGAGCAGGTCAACAGCCGCGATTATACCGCCTGGAACATCGGGGCCGACTTCAAGATCAATGACCATGCCCGGCTCGACCTGCGCTGGTACGATACCGATGTGACCAATCCGTCGGCCCAGTATGACGAAGCCCTGGTTGCCGTCCTGAACCTGGGTTTCTGACCTTGCGGTCGGGCGACGCGACCGCCAAGGTCGCCGACATGACCGGAGGCCTGCATGAACCCCTTTCTCGATCGCCGTCTGTTCCTGGCCCTGACCGGGGCCGCAGCCCTCGTTCCCGGCGTCAGCCGTGCCCAGCCGGCCAATGCCGCCGACGAGGCCTTCGATCACATCGCCGACGGCTGGCTGGAAGAGTCGATCCGGCTGTCGCCGCCCTATGCGACGTCGCTGGGCGACCATCGCTTCGATGACCAGCTGGGGGACCTCGGCCCGGCCAGCTGGCGGGCCCGCTCCGACCTGGCCCGGCACGCCCTGGAGCAACTGGCGGCTCTGGACCGGACCGGCCTGACCCGCGAGCATCAGGTCGACGCCGCCCTTCTCGACAACAGTTTGCGCGGCGATATCTGGACCCACGACAGGCTCCAGGCCTGGGCCTGGGACCCGCTGGTTCATAACGAATACGCCGGCTCGGCCCTCTACAGCCTGATCGCGCGCGCCTTCGCCCCCCTGCCGGAGCGGCTGCGCGCCGCGACCGCACGCTTGCAGGGCTTCCCGGCCCTGCTGGCCTCGACCCGTGACGCGCTTGATCCCGCCCGCGTGCCGGCCATCCACGCTCAGACGGTGTCCGGTCAGAACCGGGGTCTGGCCAGCCTGGTCGACATGATCCTGGCCGAGGGCCATGCCCTCCCGCCCGGCGAGCGCACCGCGCTGAATGAGGCCGGGCGGGTCGCCAAGCTGGGTATCGAGGCCCATCAGCAATGGATCGACACCGTGCTGGTGCCCGGGGCCCAGGGCGATTTCCGGCTCGGGCCGGACCTCTATGACGCCAAGCTGGCCTTTGCCCTGAACAGCCCGCTGAGCCGGGCCGAGATCAAGGCCCAGGGCGAGGCTGAAATGGCCCGCGTGCGCGACGAGATGTACCAGATCGCGCGCGAGGTCCTGGCCGACCGCGAGGGCGCACCCGAGACGCCGCGCCGCCCCACCGCCGAACAGCGCCAGACCGCGCTGAACGCCGCCATGGAACTGGTCTATGCCGACCGGCCCAGCCGCGACGGCCTGGTCGAGGCGGCCGAGGCCATGCTGGCGTCGGCCACCGACTTCGTACGCGCCCGCAATCTGGTGTCGGTGCCGGAGGAGCCGGTCCGGATCGTGCTGACGCCCGAGTTCCAACGCGGCGTCGCCGTGGCCTATTGCGACAGCCCCGGCCCGCTCGATCGCGAGCAGCCGACCTTCTACAAGATCTCGCCCATCCCGGACGGCTGGTCCGACGAGCAGGCCCAGTCTTTCCTGCGTGAATACAACACCCGCGCCCTGGAAGGTGTGACCGTGCATGAGGCCATGCCGGGCCATTATCTCCAACTGGCCCACGCCAACCGCTATCCGTCGATGGTGCGCGCCGTGCTGGCCTCCGGCCCCTTTATCGAGGGCTGGGCCTGCTACGCCCAGGACGTCATGGTCGAGGCCGGGCACCTCGACGGCGACCCGCTGTACCGGCTCGCCAATCTGAAGTTCCTGCTTCGGGTCATCGCCAATGCCCTGCTCGACATCGGCGTCCACGTCGACGGCATGAGCCGCGACGACGCCATGCGGATGATGACCGAAGACGCCTTCCAGCAAGAGAGCGAGGCCGCCGGCAAATGGATCCGGGCCCAGCTGTCATCGGCCCAGTTGCCGACCTATTTCGTGGGCTGGCGCGAACACTGGGCCCTGCGCCGCGAGATGCAGGCCCCCGAGGGCGAGAGCTTCGACCTGAAGGCGTATCACGATCAGCTTCTCAGCTTCGGCTCGCCGCCGGTGCGCTATGCCCGCGCGCTGATGACAGGTGGTGAGATCGGCTAACGCCTGTCTCCTCCCCATCTTGATGGGGAGGGGGACCGCGAAGCGGTGGAGGGGCATCTCTCCGCTCCGCTCGAACGGGCAAGCATTTCCCCGGGCGATCCATGCAGAGGCCGTTGATGCCCGGATCGCCGCATCTCCCCTCCCCCGCTTCGCGGTCCCCCTCCCCGCCGCTTCGCGGCAGGAAGGAGACAGCGATAGCGTTCGATTACGCCAGCGCCTGCTCCAGGTCCGCGATCAGGTCGTCGAGGTCTTCTACACCAACGGACAGGCGGATCAGATTGTCGGTGACGCCGCCGGCCTCGCGCACCTCTTTGGGCACGCTGGCATGGGTCATAATGGCGGGGTGGTTGGCCAGGCTCTCGACGCCGCCCAAGCTCTCGGCGACGGTGAAGACCTGAAGGCGTTCCATGATCTGCCGGGTGCGGGCCAGATCGCCGTCGATCAGGATCGAGATCATGCCGCCGAAGCCGCGCATCTGGCGCCTGGCCAGATCATGCTGCGGGTGGCTCTCCAGCCCCGGATAATAGACCCTGGCGACGCCGGCCCGGCCGTCGAGCCAGCGGGCAATCGCCAGGGCGTTTTCGCAGTGCGCCTTCATCCGAACGCCCAGGGTCTTGAGCCCCCGATTGACCAGAAAGGCGTCGAACGGCCCCATCACCCCTCCGACCGAGTTCTGAAGGAACTTCAGCTGCGTCGCGAGATCGGCGTCCCGGGTCACCAGCACCCCGCCGATGACGTCCGAATGGCCGTTCAGATATTTGGTCGCCGAATGCATGACGACGTCGGCCCCCAGGTCCAGCGGCGACTGGCACCAGGGCGTGGCAAAGGTGTTGTCGACCACCATCAACAGGCCGTTCGCCCGGGCCAGTTTCGACACGGCGGCGATGTCGGCCAGCTTCATCAGCGGATTGGTCGGGGTCTCGACCCACAACATCTTCGTCTCGGGCCGGATGGCCGCCTCGACCGCCGCCAGATCGGTCCAGTCAGCATAGGTGAAATCCAGCCCCGCCGAACGCCGCCGGACCCGCTCGAACAGCCGGTAGGTGCCGCCGTAGAGATCATCGCCGGTGATGATGTGCGACCCGGCATCCAGCAGTTCCAGCGCCGTCGAGGTCGCGGCCATCCCTGACGCGAACCCGAAGCCGTGGGTGCCGTTCTCCAGATCGGCGATGCACCGCTCAAAGGCCTCGCGCGTCGGGTTCTTGCCGCGCGCATATTCATAGCCCTTGTTCACGCCCGGGCTTTCCTGGGCGTAGGTCGAGGTGGCGTAGATCGGTGTCATCACCGCGCCCGTCGTCGGATCCGGGTGCTGGCCCGCGTGGATGGCGCGAGTCGAAAAACCCTGACGATTCGTAGCTTTGGACATGGAGTTACTGGTTCAACTTCAGGTGGTTGATCAGATCGACCCGCGTGATCAGGCCGACAAAGGTCTGGCCGTCCATGACGATGGCCACATGGTCGCGGTCGAAGATCGGGATCAGATCATTCAGGCTCTCGTGGACCTGAACCGTATCGAGCTGGGTCGCCATCGCCGACTTCACCGGCTTGGCGAAGCGTTCGGTGCGGGTGATCTCGTCGGTGTCGAGCACATGGACGATGTCGGAATCATCGAGAATGCCGACCAGCCGCCCGCCATCCATGACCGGTAGTTGCGACACATCGGCCTGGCGCATGCGGCCATAGGCCACCGCCAGGGTATCATCGGGCCCGACCGAGATAATCTCATTGGCCGGACGGCTGACCACATCGCGCAGGTCGCCGTACAGCGTCTTGGGCGTCAGCCCCTGATCGGCCAGCCAGCCGTCATTATAGACCTTGGACAGATACTTGGCCCCGGTGTCGCAGACGAAGGTGACGACCCGCTTGGGCTCGGTCTGCTCACGGCAATAGCGCAGCGCTGCCGCCAGCAGGGTGCCCGAGGACGAGCCGGCCAGCACCCCTTCCTTGGCCAGCAGTTCGCGCGCCGCCGCGATGGCTTCGGTATCGGGGATCGAATAGGCCCGGTCGATGACGCTGATGTCGGCGGTCTCGGGGATGAAGTCCTGGCCGATGCCTTCGACCGTATAGCTGCCCTTGGGGCTGGGAGAGCCGTCATTGACATAGCCCGCCAACACCGACCCGACCGGGTCAGCCAGGATGGCCTCGGTCTGGGGCGACACCGACTTCAGATAGCGCGCTACGCCGGTGATGGTGCCGCCCGAGCCGATGCCGGCCACGAAGGCGTCGACGTCGCCCTCCATCTGTTCCCAGATCTCAGGCCCGGTGGTCAGCTCATGCGCCAGCGGATTGGCGGCATTGGCGAACTGATTGACATAGAAGGCACCGGGAATCTTCTGGGCCAGGCTTTCAGCCAGATCCATGTAATATTCGGGGTGGCCCTTGCCGACGTCCGAGCGGGTCAGACGGACCTCGGCCCCCATGGCCCGAACGTGCTGGATCTTCTCACGCGACATCTTGTCGGGAATGACCAGCAGCACTCGGTAGCCGCGCTGGACGCCCACGAGCGTCAGGGCCAGACCCGTATTGCCCGCCGTGGCCTCGACGATGGTGCCGCCCGGCTTGAGCCAGCCCTCGGCCTCAGCCTCATCCAGCATGGTCAGGGCGATGCGGTCCTTGATCGATCCGCCCGGATTATTAGATTCCAGCTTGAGGAACAGCCGGCACGGGCCTGTATCCAGGTTCTTGACCTCAACCATGGGCGTTTTGCCGATCAGGCTGAGCAGTCCGGTCGTCCTAGGCGTGGCGGGGGCCGTGTCGGCCATGCGCGATCTCCCGTATCGCCCGCTGTGTCGCGGGCCTTGAATCCGTTGGCGCGTGCATAGCGCGCGAAGCGGACGGGGTCACCCCGGCGATGCCTAGTCGCCAGCCGTGACCGGAATGAAATCGGTACGACGCACCTCGCGGATGGTGTCGCCTCCCTCGACGCCCTCGACGATCTCATAGCCCATCAGCGCAAACACCCGCCCGCGCAGGAAGATCGGGCGCGCATTGCCGTACCAGTCCACGCACGACGCGGTGCAACCGTCAGATCTGCGCGCCGGCCCGGGCATGGCGTGCAGCCGCCCGAAGTCGGACAGCTGCCGGTCATCGCGGCGCAGGAAGAGCATGTCGGCTGCGGCCGTCCAGCCGCCTTCGGGCCGGGCCACCTGGGTCATGATCGGCAGCCCCATCAGGCCGCTGGAGCCATCGGCAGAATCCGTGCGGAAGAAGAAGGCGTGACTGCGTGATTCGGTCTGGCTGGCCTGGGGCACGGTGAAGGTCGATCCTACCATAGGCCGCGCACCACCCAGGATGAGGGTGGTGAAATCTACCGAGGTATTGCCCCCAACGATCAGGGCATCGGCACCGACCGGCTCGATCCGCTCGACCCCGTCTTCGAAGTTGAACAGGGTCGGCTCGCCACCGGCGACGGGCACCGCGACCAGTTCGCTGGTGCGCCGGGTGTAGTTGCCCCGCTCATAGCGGCTAATGGCATACATGGCCCAGTTCCCGACAAAGCGGTTGGCATTGATGAAGCCGTTTTGGGTCGATCCCGGCAGGGCTTGATAGTCGCTGCGAGCGGCCCGGTTCGTGCCGTCACCGAACCGGCTCATGGGCAGGCGCAGCAAGGCCATATCGCCCTGCGAGACCTCGGAGGCCCACATTTCGTCGCCACTGGAATCTGCGGACACCAGCACGTCCATGCGACCGGCGGCGGCATTGGGATTGAATGAAAACTGGTCGATGGGATTGCCCTGGACCTGGACCGCCTGAGGGGCCGAACCGTCGAACGGCAGGCGATAGAGGAAGGCCGGGGTGTTCTCATCGACGTCCGCCGCCTCGTTCCAGACATAGCCGGTATCGGTCCACACATAGACGGCGTTCTGTGACACGAAGAAGGTGCGGCTGTTTGTCCCCAGGATGACAGTCGAACTGCAGTTCAGTTGCGGGGCCGTCAGATTGCACATCGAGACCGTGTGCATCGTATTGACCGAGCCCGGACCTTTCTCCCGGAGCGGGCGCGCAAGATAGACCTGACGACCGGTCGTGATGCGCTGCCAGGTCGGTTCATCCTGGCCGGCGCTCCAGCGTGACAGGGCCGGCAGATCGCTCAGCGGGTCGTCGTCATGGGTGAAGCCCAGCGGCGTATAGAAGATCAGCTGATCGCCCACGAGGCGCGAGGCATAGTTCTCGGCAGAATAGTAGTCCGCCGACCTCAGATGGTGGCTGTCGACGAAGGTGAACTGGCCGTCGCGACCCAGTCGGAAGCGGTTCACCTCGGTGCCGCCACGCGCATAGCTGTATCCGATCACCACCACCCAGTCGCCCGAGACCAGCATCTCGTCGTACCAGTCGCCGCGACCGCTGACGCCCGGCGGATAGGCGTCGATCATGCCGACCGGTTCCAGGCCACCGTTGGCCGTCGAGACACTGAACAGCCGTCCGCGCCGGAGCACGATCAGATAGTCGCCCGACACCTTGACGATGCCGCCTTCGTCAACACCGGCGATCTGGGTGTTGGTGATGGAAGGATTATCTGGCGCGGCAACCGCGCCGACGGGCGGCGGTGCGGCGGCCTGAGGGGCCATGCCGGGTGACGGCGGTGCCGCCGGTGGGGGTGGCGGCGGAGGCGGCGGCGGCGGTGCCGGATACATGGAAAAGCCGCCGCTATCGACGGCCAGTTCGCCGTCTTCCATCAGAAACTCGAGCAGGTCCGCATCGGACCGGAACGGCTCCATCGCCGGCTGGGCCGAGGCCGGCGCCGCGTTGGACAGCACCCCTATGCCGATTGCGACGGCCATCAGGGCCACGAGTCTGCTCATCCAGCGGCTGGCCATGTCTGCGTCTCCCTTATCTGGGGGACACTGAACGCCGTTTTCGCCGATCTGCCAAGCTGACGTGCCCTGACGCGCCTATTCGGCCCAGCGTGGCTTTCGCTTGTCGAGGAAGGCCCGCACGCCTTCCTGGCCTTCTTCAGAGACGCGAGCGCGGGCAATGCGTCGCGCGGTTTCAGCCAGCAGGCCGTGGTCGATCTCTTGGCCGGCAACGTCATGGACCAGCCGCTTGGCGTCGCCGACAGCGCCGGGGGCGCAGGCCTTCATGGCATCGGCCAGGCCCTGGACGACGCCATCCAGATCGCCGGCGCTGGCCACGACCTGATCGACCAGGCCGAAGCCCAGGGCCTGATCGGCCGTGAACAGCTCGCCGGTCGCGAACAGGGCCCGGGCGCGGCGCGCACCGACCGCCTCAATGACATAGGGGGCGATGGTCGCCGGGATCAGGCCCAGCTTGACCACCGAGAAGGCAAACCTGGTGCCGGCCACGGCCACAGCCCGGTCACAGGCGGCGACCAGCCCGGCCCCGCCGCCCATGGCCGCGCCTTCGACCAGGGCCACCGTCAGGGCCGGAATGTCGTGCAGGGCCTTGAGCATCCGGGCCAGGTTCATGGCGTCGTCGCGATTGTCGCTCTCGGACCAGCCCGCGGCGTCGCGCATCCAGCCGAGATCCGCGCCGGCACTGAAGGTGCCACCGGCCCCGCGTACAAACACCACCCGCACATGGTCGGCCCCATGCAGGGATTCAAACGCCTCATGCAGCGCCCCGATGGTGGCGGCGTCGAAGGCGTTCTTCTTTTCCGGCCGGTTGATGGTGATGAAGACCACGCCGTCGGCCGTCGCGTCGATCCGCACCAGGCTGTCGTCGGCGTCCGGAGCCGGGTCGGCCACCAGCGGATGGGCGATGGCGTTGATTTCGGAGGCCTCGGCATCGGTGATGTCCAGGGCGTTGAGGTCGGCGTCGGTGGGGGCTTTGGCCATGGCGATCTCCTGAGCTATCTGAGCCTATAACGCGCCAGATTGCGAACCGAAACGGAGGCGATCCGATGCAGACCACGGTCGATGACCGCATCCGCCGCATGACGGTGGCCGGCGTCTATCCGTTCTATGTCGCCAAGGCTGAAAGGAAGGGCCTGACCCAGGCCGAGGTGAATGAGATCATCCGCTGGCTGACCGGCTATTCCGACGACCAGATCAAGGCACACCTTGCGGCCCAGACCACCTTCGAGGGCTTCTTCGATCAGGCCCCGGCCTTGAACCCGAACCGATATCTGATCACCGGCGTCATCTGTGGCCACCGGGTCGAGGAGATCGACGACCCGCTGATGCGCGAAATCCGCCACCTCGACAAGCTGATCGACGAACTGGCCAGGGGTAAGGCGATGGGGAAGATCCTCCGTCGGCCCGCCTGATCACATCCTGAACACGCCGAACTGGGTCTGCGGGATCGGGGCGTTCAGGCTGGCCGAGATGGCCAGGCCGAGCACGTCGCGGGTCTGAACCGGGTCGATGATGCCGTCGTCCCACAGCCGCGCGGTGGCGTAATAGGGGTTGCCCTCGTCCTCATAGCGTTGGCGGATCGGAGCCTTGAAGGCGGCCTCGTCCTCGGCGGACCAGCTTTCGCCCTTGGTCTCGATGCCGTCGCGCTTGACGGTGGCCAGGACGCTGGCGGCCTGTTCGCCCCCCATGACGCTGATCCGGCTGTTGGGCCAGGTGAACAGGAACCTAGGCGAATAGGCCCGTCCGCACATCCCGTAGTTGCCGGCCCCGAACGACCCGCCGATCAGGACGGTGAACTTGGGCACCTCCGCACTGGCCACGGCCGTCACCATCTTGGCCCCGTGCTTGGCGATGCCCTCAGCCTCATATTTGCCGCCGACCATGAAGCCCGAAATGTTCTGAAGGAAGACCAGCGGAATCCGTCGCTTGCAGGCCAGCTCGATGAAGTGCGCGCCCTTCTGGGCGCTCTCGGAGAACAGCACGCCATTGTTGGCCAGGATGGCCACCGGCATCCCCCAGATGCGGGCAAAGCCGCACACCAGGGTCGAGCCATAGTCGCGCTTGAACTCCTGAAACTCCGAGCCGTCGACGATACGGCCGATGACCTCCCTGACCTCATAGGGCGCGCGCACATCGTCAGGGATGATGCCGTAGAGATCCTTTGGATCGAGCGCCGGCGGCTCCGGTTCGATGATGTCCAGCGCATTCGGCTTGACCGAGTTCAGCCCGGCCACGATCTCGCGCACGATCTGAAGCGCGTGCTCGTCGTTCTCGGCGACATGGTCGACCACGCCGGACTTGCGGCTGTGGGTTTCGGCCCCGCCCAGTTCCTCGGCCGAAATGACCTCGCCGGTCGCCGCCTTCACCAGCGGCGGGCCGGCCAGGAAGATAGTGCCCTGATTGCGCACGATCACCGTCTCGTCCGACATGGCCGGGACATAGGCCCCGCCGGCGGTGCAGCTTCCCATCACACAGGCGATCTGCGGGATTTCCAGCGCGCTCATGCGAGCCTGGTTGAAGAAGATGCGTCCGAAATGGTCACGATCAGGGAAGACCTCGGCCTGATGCGGCAGATTGGCCCCGCCTGAATCGACCAGATAGACGCACGGCAACCGGTTCTGCTCGGCGATCTCTTGCGCCCGCAGGTGCTTTTTGACCGTCATCGGGAAATAGGCCCCGCCCTTCACGGTCGGATCGTTGCAGACGATCATCACCTCGCGGCCCGACACGCGCCCGACGCCACAGATGATGCCGGCCCCGGGAGCCTCGTCGTCATACATGCCACCAGCGGCCAGCTGGCCGACCTCCAGAAAGGGCGCGCCGGGGTCCAGCAGACGCTCGACCCGATCGCGCGGCAACAGCTTGCCGCGGCTGACATGGCGCTCACGGCTGCGCTCCGGCCCGCCGCGCGCAGCCTGGGACACCTTCTGGTGCAGGTCGCGGGCCAGGCCCTCATTGTGGGTCTTCAGGGCCTGAAAGGCCGGGGCGGCGCGATCAACGGAGGAGGAAAGCCTGGGCATGAACCTCCTTTAGCGGTCCGATCACATTCGCCATAGCCCCCGCTTGCGCCCAGATGGCGTGGGACTAGGCTGGTGGCCATGAAGCGCCGCCGCAGCGACTCGAGACTTGAGGCTGATCTCTATCGCCTGTTCGAGGCCCCAGGCTCAGGCGCGAGCTGGTTCACCCTGACCGGGGGGGAGACCCTGTTCCGCGCCGGAGACCCGGCCGACACCCTGTTTCTCGTCCGGTCGGGGCGGCTGGGTGTTTTCCGCGGCGAAGACGGCAAGGAGCCGGAGTTCGTCGGCGTCGTCACCTCCGGCCAGCCGGTCGGAGAAATGTCGCTGGTGGCCGGAACCGCCCATACCGCGACGGTGGCGGCCCTGCGAGACACCGAAATCCTGGCCTTGCCGCGCGACGCCTTCTTTGAAGCAGCCAGGAAGTCTCCCGACATTCTGGCCGAACTGGCCCGGCTGATGATCCTGCGGACCCGCGAGCGCGGCCGCGAGGCCAATGAGCCCAGCGTCTTCGGCTTTGTGGCCCTGCGCGAGGCCCCGATCCGCCCCTTCGTCGAGCGTGTGGCCGAGGCCATCCTGGGGCTGGGCTTCACCGTTCAGATCATCGACCAGTCGGCTCTGAGATCGGCAGCAGAGTGGTTCGGAAGGGTCGAGGACGCCCATGATTTCGTCCTTTATGTCGCCGAACGCGAGGAGACGGCCTGGGCGGCCCTGTGTGCGCGCCAGGTCGACCAGCTGTTTCTGGTTGCCGACATGGGCATGTCGCCGGTCGAATCGCCCCTGCCCGACAGCCCGGCACTCGAAATTCAGAGGGGATGCCGTCTGATCCTGTTGCGCCCCCCGGGCAGCTCGATCACCGGCACCACGGCCTGGATATCGCGCGTGGGGGCGCTGCGCTGGCTGCACGCGCGCGAGGGCGACCAGGCCGACGAGACACGGATCGCGCGGCTGATCACCGGCACAGCGGTCGGGCTGGTGCTGTCCGGCGGCGGCGCGCGGGCCTATGCACACCTGGGTGCCATCCGGGCCTTGCGCCAGGTCGGCACGCCCTTCGACTTCGTCGGAGGCTCGTCGATGGGGGCCGTCATGGCCGCGGGCCTGGCGCTGGAATGGTCGCAGGGCGAGCTGGAAAACCGCATCCACTCGGCCTTTGTCGAGGCCAGTCCGCTGGGCGACATCGCGTTTCCGATCATCTCCATGACGCGCGGTGACAAGGTCGATGAGCTGCTGGAGGCCAACTTCGGCGAGGTGCTGATCTCGGATCTACCCCTGCCCTATTTCTGCGTTTCGGCGGACATTACGCTCAACACCTACCGGGTCCATGAGGTCGACAAGCTCGGGGAGGCCTTGCGGGCCTCGATCTCGCTGCCGGGCGTCCTGCCGCCGGTCGTCAAGGACGGCTCGGTGCTGGTGGACGGCGCGGTCCTGAAGAGCTTCCCGTCCGACGTCATGCGGGCCCGGCACCGCGGCCCGATCGTCGGCGTCGATGTGTCCAGAGCCCGCGGTATCGACCCGAAATCGCTCGATATCCCTCAGCCCTGGTGGCGCTGGATTCTGTCTGGGGCCTGGCGCCAGGGACCGCCGATCGTCTCGATTCTGATGCGCTCGGCCACCATCTCGACAGCCGCCGAACTGGCAGCGACCCGCGCGGCCACGGATGTTCTGATCCTGCCCCGACTGGACGGGGTAGAGATCCGCGACTGGAAGGCGTTTGAGCCGGCCATCGCCGCTGGCGAAGAGGCGGCCTTCGAGGTCATTGCCAGCCTGAACGGCTCGATCACCCACCTGCGGACACGGGGCGCCGAAACACAACTGCCGGAGATTGAAGTCGAACCTATCCCTCCAGCCCCTGAACCCACCGGACGACGGCGACGAAAAGGCTGGTAACGGCACTCCAGACCAGGGCCATGTAGATTCCGGATGCCGTCGCCCCCAGCAGGCCCAGGCCGACCACCAGGCCATCGCGCTGCATCAGCCCGAAGGCCAGAACGATGATCGTGATCGCCGGCAACAGGTCCCCGAACGGGATCGGCAGGGCCAGCATGACGGCGAGGGCCACACAGATGAGACCAATGACCGAGCGCATGACCGAAGAGGTCGCCGCCGGCCAGCGCGGCCGCGACAGGCGTTCCAGGGCGCGTACCCCCCTGATCAGATGCGCCAGCCCGGCCGAAAAGCTGCGTCGCGAAACGGACCGGCGCAGAATCCACCCCGGCAGGGACGGACTTTGCCGCTGAAGCGCCGTTTCCAGACCCAGGATGATCAACGGCACGCTGAAGACGGCCTTGCTGCCGGGCGGCCAGGGCAGAATGCTGATGAGGCCGATCAGAACCATGACCGCGCTGAGCGCCCGATCCCCGAAGGCCTCAATCATCTCGGCGAGGGTCAGCCGGTCGTCAGACCGGTCTGCCAGCTCTTCCAGAATCTCCGAAAATAGCTGAACAGGCGGTGGCTCAGCGGTCATGGAAGGCTCAGCCCAGCAGGGCACGGGCGGCGGCCCGTGCCGCCTCGGTGACCTCGCGACCGGCCAGCATCCGGGCCAGCTCTTCCTCGCGCCGGTCGGGATCGAGCTGTTCGATGCGCGTACGCACGCCCGCCCCGGTCTCGGTTTTGGAGACCTTGAGGTGGGCCTGACCCCGCGCGGCGACCTGAGGACTGTGGGTAACGATCAGGACCTGTGCTCCCTCGGCCAGACGCGCCAGCCTTTGCCCCACGGCATCCGCCACGGCCCCGCCGACCCCCTGATCGACCTCATCGAAGATCATGACCGGTTGCGCCGCATGGGAGCGCCCGGCCAAGGACGCCTTCAGCGCCAGGGCAAATCGGGCCAGTTCGCCCCCCGACGCGATCGCCGCCAGGCCGCCCCAGGGCGCGCCAGGATTGGTCTGGACCTCGAAGGCGATACGGTCGCGGCCATCCGGCCCGGCCCGGTCCCATGCCAGGGCTTCGAAGCCGACGCGAAAACGCGCCTTGTCCAGCTTGAGCGGGCCCAGTTCGGCCATCACGGCCTCGGCCAGGCGGATGCCGGCTTCCCGGCGCTCGGCCCCCAGGGCTTCGGCCTCGGCACGATAGGCCGCTTCCGTTTCGGTGGCCCGAGCCTCGGCGGCCTTGAGGGCTCCGGCCCCATCCTCGATCAAGGCCAGGGCCGCTGCGATACGCGCGCGCTCAGCCGGCAACAGTTCGACGGCGACGCCCAGCTTGCGGGCCATAGCCCTCAGGGCGAACAGCCGCTCTTCGGCCCGGTCGAGCCGGCCGGGTTCGAAGTCGAAGGCCCGGGCGGCCTCGTCGAGAGCGTCGAGCGCCTCCTGAGCCTCGCTGAGGGTCCGATCGACGCCCTCGGCCGCGCGACCGAGCCGCTGCACCACCGCATTGTCTTCCGCCGCCCCGGCATGAACGGCGCGCTGGCGCGCCCGCTCGATGGCCCGATAGGCCGAGGCGAGGCGATTGGACAGATTGTCGGCCCCCATCGCCTCGCGGGCGTCGTCGAGATCGGCCAGAGCCTTTTCGGCCGCCCCCAGCAGGGCGCGCTCGCCGGCCAGGCCCGCCTCCTCGCCCTCGCGCGGGTCGAGACGCTCGAGCTCCGCCAGAAGGGCCGACAGGTCCTCGGCCTCACCGGCCGCGCGTTCGGCCGCCTGGCGCAGGCGTTCAACCTCGGAATGAGCCTCGGCCCGCGCCTTCCAGGCCTGGCGCGTCGCGGTTAGCCGGCCCTCGAGCCCGGCCCAGTCGTCGAGGAGGTCGCGGTGGGTGCGCGGGTCGAGCAGCCCCACGGTCTCATGCTGGCCATGGACCTCGATCAATTGCTCACCGAGGCTTCGCAGAGCCGCAATCGTGACGGGCTGATCGTTGATGAAGGCCCGGCTACGACCGTCGGCCCCCTGCTGGCGGCGCAGGATCAGATCCTCGCCGGCCTCGACGGTCAGGCCGCTGTCGACCAGAGTCGACCACAGCGGATGATCAGCGGGCGGCGCGAAAATGGCCGTAGCCGACCCCTGGGCCGCCCCGCCCCGCACCAGCCCGGCATCGGCACGGGCCCCGGTCGCCAGGCCCAGGGCATCCAGGATGATCGACTTGCCTGCCCCCGTCTCACCGGTCAGCACCGTCAGTCCCGGCCCGAAGGACAGGTCCAGCGCCTCCACGAGGACGATGTCACGGATGGACAGGCCGGTCAGCATGACCCGTTTGTAGAGGATTCGAGGGGTCTTCGTCTCAGCCCGGAATCAGACGGCGCAGCCAGCCTTCTTCCTGGGGTTCCTGCTCGAGCGTGCCGCCCTGCTCGGTGACCAGGTTGTAGGCGTCCGAATACCAGCGGCTTCCCGGGAAGTTGTGGCCCAGAACAGCGGCATTGCGCTCGGCCTCGGCCGTCAGGCCCAGGGTCAGATAGGCCTCAACCATGCGATAGAGGGCTTCGGCCGTGTGCGAGGTCGTCTGGTAATGCTCGACCACGCGGCGGAAGCGGCCGACGGCGGCCAGCGGCTGGTCACGGCGCAGATACCAGCGCCCGATCTCCATCTCCTTGCCGGCCAGCTGGTCGTTGACCATGTCGATTTTCACGCGCGCATCGGTGGCGTATTGCGACTCCGGGAAGCGGCGCATCACATCGGTCAGGGCCACCAGGGCCTGACCGGCCGCAGCCTGGTCACGACCGACATCGACAATCTGTTCGAAGTAGCAGATCGCCTTCATGTAATAGGCGTAGGAAACCTGCGGGCTGCCGGGATAGAGCTGGATATAGCGATCCGCCGCCGCAATCGCCTCCTCATAGTTCTGGCGCTCGTAGTGGGCAAAGACCTGCATCAGGATCGAGCGGCGCGACCACGGCGAATAGGGATGCTGGCGCTCGACTTCCTGGAAGAACTGGACGGCTTCGCCGTAGCGGCCCGAATCCAGTCGCTGAAGCCCGACCGAATACAGCAGCTCGACCGGTCGCTCCTCATACTGGAGACGCGGCTGGCGGCCCTGGGGACCCACACAGCCCGACACCAGAACGGTGGCCAAACACACAGCAAAGACCGCGGCCGCCTGACGACGAATGGAAACTGACTGCACCGATTGACCTTTCGAACGTCCCGACGTGTACGGATTCTGTGACCGGGCTTCTACACGAGGCCGATAGTTGCGCCAAGAACGTGCGCTTGGGGTGGTGTGCCTAGCGTCCCCCATATAGAAGCCGCGCCACAAGGCGGGCCCTATGGGGCGAAAGGATGACGCGATGAAACTGCTGGCCGGCAATTCCAACCCCCCTCTGGCCAGAGCGATCGCCGACGAACTGGCGGCCCCCCTGACCAAGACCCAGGTAAAGCGTTTCGCCGACAACGAGGTCTTTGCCGTCATCGAGGAGAACGTCCGCGGCGAGGACGTCTTCATCATCCAGTCGACCAGCTATCCCGCCAATGACAACCTTATGGAACTGCTGATCATGACCGACGCCCTGGTACGGGCGTCGGCGCGGCGGATCACGGCGGTGGTGCCCTATTTCGGCTATGCCCGGCAGGACCGGAAGACCGGCGGCCGCACCCCGATCTCGGCCAAGCTGGTGGCCAATCTCATTACCCGGGCCGGGGCCGATCGCGTTCTGACGATGGATCTGCATGCCGGACAGATCCAGGGCTTCTTCGACATTCCGACCGATAACCTGCTGCCGGCACCGTTGCTGGCGCAGGACATCAAGGAGCAGCGCGGCGGCAAGGCAGCCTCTGACCTGGTGATCGTCTCGCCCGACGTCGGGGGGGTGGTTCGGGCCCGCGCCCTGGCCAGTCGCCTGAACGCCGACCTCGCCATCGTCGACAAGCGGCGCTCGGCCCCCGGCAAGAGCGAGGTGATGAACATTATCGGCGACGTCAGCGGTCGCCGCTGCATTCTGTTTGATGACATTGTGGATTCGGCCGGCACCCTGTGCAACGCGGCCCAGGCCCTGTCCGAGCAGGGAGCCGTAGAGGTCGCCGCCTACGTCAGCCACGGCGTCCTGTCCGGCCCGGCGGTGACGCGCGTAACCGAGTCCGTGCTGAGCGAGCTGGTGGTGACCGATTCCATCGCCCTGTCGGACGAAGCCCTGGCCTGCGCCAAGGTACGGACCGTCTCCATCGCGCCGCTGATCGGCGAGGCGATCCGTCGCATCGCCAACGAGGAATCCGTCTCCAAACTCTTCGACTGACGCGGATTAGCCGTCGAATCCGGGGGGGCTTCGCGCTATGATGACTGCGGCCCGGGTCTTGCATCGGGGTCTCAGGCCAGTTCGATTCGGGGAATATCGACCATGAACGCCTTTGTCCGCCGCTGCAGCGTAATCAGCCTGTTGTGTGTCAGCCTGGCCGCCGCTGCCTGTCAGACGCCCGTGGTCGAAGCACCGCCTCCCCCGCCGCCGCCGCCGCTGCCGCCGGTCGCCCTGAACAGCTCCGTGGCCGAGGCCGCCTCGGTCTATATGGCCTATGTCGGCACCGCTTCGGGCCTGTCGGCCAGCTTTGCCAACGGCGGTGAGGTCCGTCAGTCGATGCTGCGCGCCGCCGCCTACGAGCCGGCCCAGCTGTCGCGTGGCATGGTCGCCTATGCGGCAATTCTCGCCCTGCAATCCCCCGAGTTTGTGAATGGTGTGCGCGGCATGGCCGCCGATCCCGCCAGCCGCGATATCCTCCTGCGCCGGATCATCTCGGATCCGGCCTATGCGACCCAGCTGCCGGGCGCGGGCCAGGCCGCCGGCCTGATCGCCTCGCAGATCCAGAGCGACGGCAACCGGATGTATGCGGCGGGAGCCGCCATCAAACAGACGGCCTATGACATCCAACGCCAACGCTGGTCGTCGCAGCATGTCACCGATCGCGATGCCCGCCTTGAACAGGTGCGCCTGCTCGGGCTGACCCCCCTGAACTCGGACTATTCGGCCTCTGCGACCCTGCAACAGGCAGCGCTGAGCGGATCGGGCCTGAACCTGGCCCCAGCCAATGGCTCGGCTCCCTACACCCAGGCCGTGGTGCGCGGACTGGCCCTGGCGGCTCTGGCCTCCCTGGGTCAGGCCGGCGACAACAACCGGATACAGACCGAAGCCCTGTTGAACGAACCGGTCAGCGCCGACTGTCTGAACTTTACGCGCCTGATGATCCTCCAGTGCCTGGCCGCCTCGCGGCCGCACTATGAGGAGATCTTCTGCCTCGGCCAGCACCTGATGATGGATACGGCCCAGTGCGTGATCGATTCGGCCGGTCGCTATACCGCCAGTTCCTGGCCCCCGGTCCAGACGGTCTCGGCCGACCAGGCGGCGGGGACCACATCGGGCGACGCCCAGACGCCCAACCGCTAGGCTCGATCGGCCCGGCGCGAGCGTCGAACACCCTGTTGCGTGGGGCGTGCGAAGCGTGTAATGACGCGCGCTCTTGAATTCATGGGTCCAAGACCCCCGACGCGCGTCCGAGCCTTTCCGCCAGCGGGAAGGCTCACGTTTTTAGCGAAGGGCACGACCGGGCACTTGAGACCGCATCCATCTCCCACCGATCGTGCCTGGCGCGGCGGTTTCGTTTTGAAGGCAGCCTGATGGCCGAGATTATCCTGAACGTTGAAGTCCGTGACGGCACGGGCACGGGCGGCGCCCGCCAGGCCCGTCGCGAAGGCAAGGTGCCCGGCATCCTGTACGGCGGCGACAAGGCCCCGGTGGCCATCTCCGTCGAGGAGCGTCCGTTCCGCAAGTCGCTGTACACCGGCAAGCTTCTCGGTCACCTGGTGACGCTGAAGTACGGTGACGAAACCCAGCCGGTCATCGCCAAGGACATCCAGTTCGACCCGGTTTCCGACCGCCCGGTCCACTTCGACCTGATGCGCGTGGACGAGCACGCCCCGGTCAAGATATCGATCCCGGTCCACTTCAAGAACCAGGATCACTGCGAGGCCTTCCGTCAGGGCGGTTCGCTGGAGATCGTCCGTCACGACGTCGAGATCATGGTCCGCGCTGACCAGATCCCCGAAGAGCTGGTCATCGACCTGACCAACCACAAGCTGGGCGACACCATCCGCGTCTCGGAAATCAAGCTGCCGGAAGGCGCTTATCCGACCATCACCGACCGTGACTTCGTGATCGCCTCGATCAAGGTGTCGTCGGCCGCCATGTCGGAAGCCGCCGACGAGGCCGCGGATCACGCTGCCGAACAGGCCGCCGAGGCCGAAGAGTCGATCGAGGTCGCCGCAGAGGCCACCGCCGAAGGAACTCCGGAAGCCTGATCGTCCTCACGGTCTGGATTTTTGCGGCCTCGCCCGGCAAACGGGCGGGGCCGTTTCCTTTTGAGCTCCTGCCATGCTGATCATCGCCGGCCTCGGCAATCCCGGGCCCAAATACGCCAACAATCGCCATAACATCGGCTTCATGGCGGCCGACGCCATCGCCGACGAATGGGGCTTCGGCCCGACCAAGGCGATCTTCCAGGCGGCGGTGCGGGCCGGCGAGATCCCAACCCCCCAGGGGCCGGTCAAGGCGCTGGTGGTCAAGCCCCAGACCTATATGAACGAGAGCGGGCGCGCGGTCGGCGAAGCCATGCGTTTCTACAGGTCGACGCCGGCCGAGGTGATCGCCTTCTATGACGAGCTGGATCTGGCCGAAGGCCGGTTCCGCATGAAGACCGGCGGCGGGGCGGCGGGCCACAACGGCGTGCGCTCGCTGATGGCCCATGTCGGGCCGGACTTCCGGCGCGCCCGCATGGGCATCGGCCATCCGGGCCAGCGCGAGCTGGTGATGCCCTATGTGCTGGGCGACTTCTACAAGGTCGAGCTGGGCTGGCGCGATGCCCTGCTCCGGGCCTGTGCCGAAGCCCTGCCCTTCGCCGCCGCCGGTGACGACGAACGCTATCAGGCCGAGGTGCTGCGCCTGGCTCCTGCCCCCAAGGCCGATCCGAGGAAGGCCGGGCGCGAGGACTGACCGGCCCCGCCGACACGGCGGCCAGCTTCGCCCCCGGAGTCGATAGGCCGCCGCCCGGGTGGTTGGCCCCGATCGTGCATCGCGCGCGGCGATATCTGTCTGAGGCCCTCTCTCGTGTCCCAAAAGCGAACCGATCTGGAAGTGACGATCATCCCGGCTGCCTGTCTGGCGGCGGACGACGTCGCAGACTGGAACAACATCCGCGCCGACCAGCCGGCCCTGCAGAACCCCCTGTTCGGGCCGGGTTTCGCCCAGGCCGTCGGGCGCGTTCGTCACGACGCCCATGTGGCGATCTATCGCCGCGACGGCGTCGCCATCGGCTATCTGGCCCACCACCGGCGTCCCGGCGGTCTGGGACGTCCGGTCGGCGCACCCTTTTGCGACTACCATGCCCTGGTCGTCCGGGCCGGCCATGACCTGGATGGTCGCACCGCGCTCGAAGCCGCCGGCCTCAAGGCCTTTCGCCACAACGGCCTGATCGATCCGGGTGCGTCCTTCCCCGACGTCCCGGCCGGCGAAACGGGCTACGCCATAGAGCTGGAGGGCTCCCCCGAGGCCTATGTCGAGGCCCTGCGCGCCGCCAGCCCCAAGCGATTCAAGAACTGGCGGCGGCTACGGCACCGCCTGGAAGAGCAACTCGGCGCGCTGGAGCTTCGCGCCTCAAGCGTCCAGGCCGACTATGACCAGCTGATGGACTGGAAGCGCGCCCAGTTCGTTCGCACCGGCGTCCAGGACGTCCTGCGCCCCGCCTGGTCGCATGACCTGATGCAGAGCCTGTTCGATCTGCGCCCCGAGACTGACGCCAGGGCCTTCCGGGGCCTGATGCTGACCCTTCACGCCGGGGACACCCTTGTCGGCGGTCATTTCGGCGTCGCGGAGGCCGGCATCTACCACCCATGGATCGCCTCGACGAACCCTGAGCTGGGATACGGCTCGCCCGGCCAGGCCCTGTTGCATCACGCCATCCTGGCGATGCCGCACCTGGGCCTGACGACCTATGACCTCGGCGTCGGCACCGATCACTACAAGAAGCCCTTCTGCAACACAGAACGCCCGATCGGCGCAGGCCTCAGCCGCACCCAGGGCCTGACCGCCTTCGACGAGCGGCGCACGCCGATCGCCAAGATCTGCCGCCGCCTGGATCACATCGCCGCCAGCAACCCCTCGTTCGGCGGACGCGTCCAGGGGGTGATCGAAGCCGCCATCGCCTTGCGCAAACGATCGCTTCTGACCGAATCGCCTGACGTGGAGTGACCCTATGAGCGTCATCACTGACTGGACCCCCGCCAAGGCCGAGGCCTTCACCCGCGAGACGATCGGCTTCGAGCACAGCCTGCACGAACGGGCGATGTTCGACGATGAGGGCCTGATTTCCCTGCTCGACCGCTATCCGCGCGAGCATCTGGGTGTGTTCACCATGGGCCACGACCCGGTGGACTGGAAGACCTGGCGCGCCGGCTCGGCCGGGGATCTGTCGGGCGAACAGCTGCTGGGGGCGGCCATGGACGGCCGGATCTGGCTGAACCTGCGCCACACCAACGACTTCCTGCCGGAATACGCCGAGCTGGAACGCGAGATCTTCGCCGAGGCGGAGGCCCAAACTGGGGTTCGGACCTTCAAGCGGGATCTCGGCATCCTGATTTCTTCGGCCAACGCCCAGGTCTTCTACCATCTGGACACGCCGCTGGTGGCCCTGTGGCAATTGCGCGGACACAAGACGGCCTGGGTCTATCCGGTTGAAAGCCCCCATGTGACGCCCGAGCAGATCGAGCGCGTGATGCTGAAGGAGACCCCCGAGCAGATCGATTTCCGGCGCGACATGGACGCCGCCGCCCAGGTCTTCGAACTGACGCCCGGCAAGATGGTCACCTGGCGCCAGAACGCGCCGCACCGGATCGAGAACGGCCCGATGCTGAACGTCTCGCTCAGCACGGAATTCATGACCATGGCCGCTGCCATGCGCGCCAATGTCATCTTCGCCAATGGCGTGCTTCGCAAGGCCGGGATCCAGCCCCGGATCCAGTCCGTCCCGCATCCGGCCGCCCTGGCCAAGGTCGGCCTGGCCCGCGTCGCCAAGGCCGCCGGCCTGGTCAAGCCGTTCGAGTCCAAACTCAGCCCCAGTTTCGACCTGCGCGACGGCATCCCGACCTGAGGCCGGCCTCCCGGCCCGATCCACGGACGGCCTCACGGGCAGCGTGACCCGCTTGACCCTCACGGTGGCGCGCCGCTCTATGCCTCGGGCGAATGAGGAGGCTTCATGGGACCCGACGTCGACAAGGCTGGAGCCACGCGCCGCGCCCTTCTGGCGACGGCGGCGACCTCGGGTTTGCTGCTGGCCCTGCCGGCGGTAGCGCGCGCTCAAGGTCGGATCAGGGGACCGGCGACGCCCCTGCCGCTGGACGCCGTCCGCCTCAGGCCGTCGATCTGGGCCGATGCCGTCACGGCGAACCTGGCCTATCTGCTGCGGCTTGAGCCGGACCGTCTGTTGCACATGTACCGGCTGCACGCCGGTCTTGAGCCGCGCGCCGACGCCTATGGCGGCTGGGAGGCCGACACCATCAGCGGCCATACCCTGGGCCACTATCTGACGGCCCTGTGCCTGATGCACGCCCAGACCGGGGATCGCCCCTGCCGCGACCGGGCGCTCTACATCGTTGACGAGCTGACGGCCTGCCAGCGCGCCGGCGGCGGCTATGTGGCCGGGTTCACCCGCAAAGCCGCCGACGGGACGATCGAGGACGGGCGGGTCATCTTCACCGAGCTGGCCGCCGGCGAGATCCTGTCCGCCCGGTTCTATCTCAACGGCTCCTGGGCTCCCTTCTATAACTGGCACAAGCTGTTCTCCGGCCTGCTGGCCGCGCATGAGCATCTCGGCTCCGGCCAGGCGCTGGAAGTCGCCACCGGCCTGGCGGGCTGGATCGACACGGCGCTGGCTCCGCTGAACGCCGATCAGATGCAGCAGGTCCTGGGCACCGAGCACGGCGGCATGAACGAGGTGCTGGCAGTCCTGGCTGAACGGACCGGCGATCTCCGCTGGCTGAGGCTGGCAGAGCGGTTCAATCATCAGGCGGTGCTGGAACCGCTGATGGCCGGTCGCGATGACCTGACCTATCTGCACGCCAATACCCAGATCCCCAAGGTCATCGGTCTGGCCGCCCAACATCGGGTCCGAGCCACCCCCGCCCGTCTGGCCGGCGCGCGCTTCTTCTGGAACACGGTGACGGAGGGACGCAGCTACGTCATCGGCGGCAACAGCGACCGCGAGTATTTCCAGGAGCCGGATTCGCTGTCGCTCTATGTGACCGAACAGACCTGCGAGTCCTGCAACACCTACAACATGCTCAAGCTGACGCGGCGGCTCTATGCCGAGCAGGCGGACGCGGCCTATTTCGACTGGTTCGAGCGCGCGCATCTGAACCACATCATGGCCCACCAGAGGCCGCGCGACGGGGCCTTCGTCTATATGACGCCGCTGATGAGCGGGGCGGCCCGCGAGTTCTCTGAACCCTTCGACAGCTTCTGGTGCTGCGTCGGATCGGGCATGGAAAGCCACGCCAAGCACGGCGAGTCCGTCTGGTGGCAGGACGACGAGGGCGTGATCCTCAATCTGTTCATCGCCTCGGACCTGGCCTGGGCCGCGCGCGGCGCGCGGCTCTCGCTGGAGACGGAGTTCCCCTTCGGGTCGGACCTGGGGCTGAGGTTCGAGGCGCTGGACCGCCCTGGCCGCTTCAAGGTCCGGGTTCGCAAGCCGGCCTGGGCCGGGGCCGTGACCGCCCAGGTGAACGGGCGAGCCGCCGAGGTCACCATCGAGGACGGCTATCTGGTCTTTGATCGGCGCTGGCGGGCCGGTGATCGGTTGGACCTCAATCTGCCCATGTCGCTGTGGGTTGAGCCGACGCCGGACGACCCGGACCTGATCGCCCTGCTGCATGGCCCGATGGTGCTGGCGGCCGACCTGGGGCCGGCCTCGGAGCCCTTCGCAGGCGTCGAACCGGCCCTGCTGGCCGAGGACATCCTGGCCCGGATGCCCGCCGTCGATGCCGGGCGAGGCCTGTACCAGACCGACGGCATCGGCCAGCCGGGCGAGATGCAGTTCTCGCCCTTCTATGCCCTGTGGGATCGGCGGGCGGCCGTCTATTTCCGGCGCTTCACCCCGGCCCAGTGGCGCGCCCGCGAAGCGGTCCTGGCGACAGAGGCGGCGGCCCGCGCGGCGCTGGAGGCCCGATCGGTCGATCTGATCCGGTTGGGCGTCGAGGACGATGAAGCGGCGCATCGTCTGGAGAGCGGCATCTCCTATGCCCTGTCCTACCGCTTCCGGCCGGGACGCGATGCCCGCACAGAGGGCTTCTTCGCCTTCGATCTGGCCTCGGCGGACGGCCCGCTGGTGCTTCAGGCAACCTACTGGGGCGGCGAGCGCGACCGCCACTTCCACATCGAGGTCGAGGGCGAGCGGATCGCCACCCAGCGCCTGCATTCCGACGCTAATGGCCGCTTCATCGACATTGCCTATCCGGTCCCAGAACATCTGACACAGGGCCGCGAGCGTATCCGCGTCCGGTTCGTGCCCGAGACCGGCCATACCGCCGGCCCGGCCTTCGGGGTGCGGCTGTTGCGGGCCGAGGCCGGGGTGTGACGCATCGCCTGCCCCGTGCGACGGGGCGACCTGAGGATGGCGGCGCGGGACGACCGACCGCGGGCGGCTGAATAGTGCACTGTGATTTAGGGTGCACTAGGTGCACTAGCTGCACTAATCGGACACAAGTGATTGAATTTGCACGAGGCGACCCCTGAGTGATTTGCACCCTGGGGTGCACTATTTTTGACCGCGAACATTATAGTGCGGCGGCGATGGGCGGGGATGAAGCGGGGCGCTCGCAGAGAAGGTGCGCCACGCCGATCCTGCCGATTGGCTTCTTCACACACCCGGACCCCGACTAGCTTCGAATCTCGATGCTGATACAAGGCAGCGTAACCCCTCACCCTCCCCCTCAACTTCGTTGCGCGGGGCCCTCCCTCTCCCGATGGGAGAGGGTTAAAGAAGACGCCATGACCACCGATACCGCCACCGCCCCCCGCTATGTCATCGAAGGCCGAACCGGCCCATGGGAACTCGTCATGGGTCTGGAGATCCATGCCCAGGTGGCATCGAACTCCAAGCTGTTTTCCGGGGCCGCCGTCGGCTTCGGGGCCGGGCCGAACGAGCAGGTGTCGCTGGTCGATGCGGGCTTTCCGGGGATGCTGCCGACACTGAACCGCTGGTGCGTTGAACAGGCGGTCAAGTCGGGGCTGGGCCTGAAGGCCAAGATCAACACCTTCAGCCAGTTTGACCGGAAGAACTATTTCTATCCCGACCTGCCGACCGGCTATCAGATCAGCCAGCTGTACCACCCCATCGTCGGCGAGGGCACGGTCGAGGTCGAGCGCGACGACGGCAGCTTTTTCAACGTCGGGATCGAGCGCCTGCATCTGGAGCAGGACGCCGGCAAGCTGATCCATGATCTGTCGCCGACCGAGAGCTTTGTCGATCTGAACCGCGCGGGCACGGCCCTGATGGAGATCGTGTCGCGGCCGCATATCCGCACGCCCGACGAGGCCGTCGCCTACGTCAAGAAGATCCGCATGATCCTGATGTATCTGGGTGCCTGCGACGGCGACATGGAGAAGGGCAATCTCAGGGCCGATGTGAATGTGTCGGTGTGCCGGGTCGGCGGCTATGACGCCTTCATGGCGACGGGCGATTTCAGCCATCTGGGCACGCGCTGCGAGATCAAGAACGTCAATTCGTTCCGCTTCATCAACCAGGCCATCCAGTATGAGGCCCGGCGTCAGGTCGAGATCCTGGAAGACGGCGGCAAGATCGATCAGGAAACCCGCCTGTTCGACCCGAACAAGGGCGAGACGCGTTCGATGCGCTCGAAGGAAGAGGCCCAGGACTATCGCTATTTCCCGGACCCGGACCTGCTGCCGCTGGAGCTGGAACAGGCCTGGATCGACGAGATCCGCGCGTCGCTGCCCGAACTGCCCGACGACAAGCGCCGGCGCTTCATGGCCGACTATGGCCTGTCGCAATATGACGCCGGGGTGCTGATCGCCGAACAGGCCAAGGCCGACTATTTCGAGGCCGCCGCGAAGGGACGCGACGCCAAGCTGGTGTCCAACTGGGTGACCAATGAGGTGTCGGCCCGCCTGACCGCCGATGGGCTGGAGTTCGACGCCAACCCCCTGCCCGCCGCCCATGTGGCCGAGCTGGTCGAGCTGATCGAGACGGACGTCATCTCGTCCAAGATCGCCAAGGAAGTGTTCGATCACGTCTGGAACGGCGAAGGCTCTCCGGCCCAGGTGGTGGAGGCGCGCGGCCTGAAACAGGTGACCGACACCGGTGCCATCGAGGCCGCCATCGACGACATCATCGCCGCCAATCCGGGTCAGGTCGCGGCCGTGAAGGACAAGCCCCAGGCGCTGGGCTGGTTCGTCGGCCAGGTGATGAAGGCCACCGGCGGCAAGGCCAATCCGGCGGCGGTCAATGAGATTTTGAAGGCCAAGCTGGGGGTTTAGCTTCGTGATCCCGTCTCCCCTGGTGGGAGAAGGGGTCAATGAGCAGCTTGCAGCGAACCCTTGCTTCCCGCCCGTGCTGCGGCCCATGCTGCGCCCCACCGGAGGCTCCGCATGACCCGCATCGTTCAGATCAAGAACGTCAATCAGCCCGGCAAGCTGTATCCGCGCGACGCGGACAAGATGGAGAAAATCTCCGCTGCCCTGCTCTCGGTCCTGCCGACCGACACGCCGGGCCTGACGCAGTCAGAGATGATCAAGGCCCTGCGCGGCGCGGTGTCCGAAGCCGACTTTCCCGGCACGACCCACGGCTGGTGGGGCAAGTCGGCGCAGCTGCATCTGGAAGCCGAAGGCCTGGTCATCCGCGATGCGACCAAGCCGCTGACCTGGCGGCGGGCTTGAGGCCCACAGAAAGTGCGGGCTTTTCCCCAGACCTGAATCGATGACGACAGATTCTGACGCCCGGGGCCGCTAGAGAGGCAGAATGACGTCCGAACCGCGCCGTTTTGCTTCTGACCAGATGCGGTTCCCGCTGGTGCGCGAACCCGTGGGAGCCCTGGCCGTATTCATGCGCGGCCCGTCGAACCGGCTGGCCGCCGAGACCCTGGATCTGTGGCCCACGGGCGAAGAGGCCAATCTGGCGCTGGTCGGGCCCCAGGGAGCCGGCAAGTCACACCTGGCGGCAGACTGGGCCGAGCGGGTCGGGGCGGTAGCGTTTTCCGGGGCCGAGGCCGGCCGGACCGACTTGTCCGAGCTGGAAGGTCGCCCGGTGTTGCTGGACGATGCCGACCAGACCGACGACGACACCCTGTTCCACCTGATGAACCTGGCGCGGTCGCCCGGCGGGGCCTTGCTGATGGTGTCGCGCGAGCCGCCGGCGCGCCGCGAGACGGGCCTGGCGGATCTGAGGTCGCGGCTGGACGCGGTGCGGGTGGTGCGGGTCGAGGCGCCGGACGATGCGGTGCTGGCTGCGGCGCTGCGCCGCTTCTTTGACGAGCGGGCCATCACGCCCGGTGACGAACTGATCGACTATCTGGTGCTGAGGATCGAACGGTCGATTCCGGCGGCCAAGGCGATGGTGGCCCGGCTGGATGCCGAAGCCAGCGGGCGCAAGCTGAACCGAGCCCTGGCCCGCGCCCTGCTGGATGACGAAACGGCAGAGTTGTTCTAAGGGACCGCTGGGCGCTTGCTGATCGCGCCCCGAACCGTCATTACGCGCCCATGGTCGACACCGCCGACGCCCTGCCCGACGCGAGCGCATCGCGGAGCGAGCCGCTTCGGCTCGACGAAGACCTGCTGGCCAGCCCGCAGCGCTTCTTCAATCGGGAATTGTCGTGGCTGGCCTTCAACCAGCGCGTCATGGAAGAGGCGACAAATCCGCGCCACCCGCTGTTCGAGCGCGTCCGGTTCCTGTCGATCTCGGCCAACAACCTGGATGAGTTCTGCATGGTACGCGTGGCCGGCATCAAGGGCCAGGTCCGACGCGGCGTGCGGGTGCTGTCACAGGACGGCCTGACCCCCTCGGAGACGCTGGAAGCCGTCGATGACGGGACCGAGCGTCTGATGGCCGAACAGCAGAAGACCTGGCGCAAGCTGAGGCGAGAGCTGGCCGCCGAGGGCATCGAGGTGGTCGATGCCGAACATGTCACCAAGACCGAGCGGGAGCGGCTGGAACCCGAGTTCCTGAGCCAGCTGTTCGCGGTGCTGACGCCGATGGCGATCGACCCGGCGCACCCCTTCCCGTTTCTGCCCAACCAGGGGTTCTCGCTGGCCTTGAAGCTGCGGCGGCGCGCGACCGGGCGGACGCTGCATGCCCTGGCTCCGATCCCGACCCAGGTGCAGCGGTTCTGGACCCTGCCGACCGACGGACGCTCGGCCAAGGGGCGCCGCCGCGTCGTCACCCTGGAGACGATGGTGATGATGTACATCGACCATCTGTTCCCCGGCTGCGATGTCGAGGCGTCGGGCGTGTTCCGGCTGATCCGCGACAGCGACATCGAGATCGAGGAAGAGGCCGAGGACCTGGTCCGCGAGTTCGAGAGTCTCCTGAAACAGCGGCGGCTGGGCGACGTCGTCAAGGTGATGATCGAAAAGGCCATGCCGGAGGATCTGGCCGCCTTCATCGCCGAACAGCTGAACGCCGATCCGCTCGATGTCGACATCATCGACGGCCTGCTGGGACTGGGCCAGTTGAGCGAACTGATCCCGGCGGCCCGGCCCGAGCTGAAGTTCAAACCCTATGACCCGCGCTTTCCTGAACGCATCCGCGAACATGGCGGCGACAGTTTCGCGGCGATCCGGGAAAAGGACATCCTGGTCCACCATCCGTTCGAGAGCTTTGACGCCGTGGTCCAGTTCCTGCGTCAGGCCGCGCGTGATCCGAACGTCATCGCCATCAAACAGACCCTGTACCGGACCTCCAACGACAGTCCGATCGTCGCGGCCCTGATCGAAGCGGCCGAGCACGGCAAGAACGTCACCGCCCTGGTCGAGATCAAGGCGCGCTTCGATGAAGAGGCGAACCTGCGCTGGGCCCGCGAGATGGAGCGCGCGGGCGTCCATGTCGTCTTCGGCTTCGTCGAATGGAAGACCCACGCCAAGATCTCGGCGGTGGTGCGACGCGAGGCCGAGGGTCTGAGAACCTATTGCCACTTCGGGACCGGCAACTATCACCCGGTGACGGCGCGCATCTATACCGACCTGTCGCTGTTTACCTGTGACCCGGCGTTCGGGCGCGATGCCGTCAAGGTCTTCAACTTCATCACCGGCTATGCCGAGCCCGACGATCTGGAGCGGCTGGCGGTGTCGCCTCTGACGCTCAAGCGCCGGCTGCTGGCCCTGATCGAGCGCGAGGCCGACAACGCCCGAAAGGGCAAGCCAGCGGCGATCTGGGCCAAGATGAACGCCCTGGTCCATGCCGAGATCATCGACGCCCTGTACCGGGCCAGCCAGGCCGGGGTGAAGATCGACCTGGTCGTGCGCGGCGTCTGTTGTCTGAGGCCCGGGGTGAAGGGCCTGTCTGAGAACATCACGGTCAAGTCGATCGTCGGGCGCTTCCTGGAGCACGCCCGGATCGCCTGCTTCGCCAATGGTCGCGACATGCCCAGCGACCGGGCCGAGGTTTTCTTCTCTTCAGCCGACTGGATGCAGCGCAATCTGGACCGGCGCGTCGAGATCATGGTGCCGGTGCTCAATCCGACCGTGCACGACCAGATCCTGGATCAGATCATGCTGGCCAACCTCAAGGACGAGGCCCAGAGCTGGATCCTGAATGCCGATGGCACCTATTCGCGCGCCAGGGCCGGCAAGGCGGGATCCCCCTTCTCGGCCCACGACTATTTCATGACCAATCCCAGCCTGTCCGGGCGCGGTCGCCGCGCCAAGGACCGGCCAAAGGCCATCCGCTATGACCGCAAACGCTGAGTTTCGCGCGCGTCAGGGGGCGGTGCTGGACGTCGGGTCCAACTCGGTGCGCCTGGTCGTCTATGGGCTGCAGGGCCGCGCCATCTGGACCGGCTACAATGAAAAGGTGCTGGCAGGCCTCGGGCGCGAGGTCGCCACCTCCGGCAAATTGTCGCCCGAGGGGGTGACCCAGGCGGTCGATACGCTGAAGCGGCTGGCGGTGCTGATGCAGGCATTGCCGCTGTCCGAGCGGCACATCGTGGCGACCGCCGCGGTGCGCGAGGCCGAGGACGGCGCGGCCTTCTGTGACCGGGTGGCCGCCGAGACCGGCCTGAGGATCCGCGTCCTGTCCGGCGAGCAGGAGGCCCGATATGCGGCCCTGGGCGTCATCGCCGGCAATCCGGTGGCCGAGGGTCTCGTCGCCGACCTGGGCGGGTCCAGCCTGGAACTGGTGCCGGTCTCGGACGGCGAGCCGGGCGCGGGCATGACCCTGCCGCTTGGACCCTTTGCGATGCAGGACGCGCGCGACGATCCGACCCGCGAGATCGACCGGCGACTGGAGGCCGCCCGCGGCCTGAAGGCCCGAACCCTGCACGCCGTCGGCGGGGCCTGGCGCAGCCTGGCCCTGCTGCATATGCGCCAGCAGGGCCACGCCCTGGAGATCGTGCATCAGTACGAAATGAGCGCCCGCGACGTCGATGACCTGGCCGAGCTGTTGGGCCGGCTGTCCCGGGCTTCACTGGAGAAGCTCAACCGCACCAACAAGGCCCGCGCCCTGACCCTGCCCCACGCCGCCCAGGTGCTGTCGCGACTGTGCCGGGCGGTGAAGGCCGAAACCGTCTCCTTTTCGGCCTTTGGTCTGCGGGAAGGGTTGTTGCTGGAATCCATGCCGCCGCAGGTGCGGGCGCGTGATCCCCTGCTGGAGGGATGCCGGGCCCTGGGCGACCGCGAAAGCCTGGAGCACGGCCTGGATCGGGTGATTGTGGCCTGGCTGGCACCCGTACTGGACCTGCTGACCCCCTATTTTCCCAATGGCCGCGATGGCGTCATGCTGGCGGCCGGAGCGGCCCTGGTCGACGTCGGGTCGCGTCTGCACCCCGATCACCGGGCTGCGGTCGCCTTTGAACAGGTGCTGCGGGCACCCGTGGCGGGGCTGGTCCACGCCGAGCGTGCCTTCCTGGCCCAGGCGATCTACGCCCGTTACGGCGGCCAGGACACGCCAGAGGCTCAGTTGGTGGGTCGTCTGCTCGGGCCGGAGGGCCTTGAGCGCGCGCGCGTCTATGGCCTGGCCCTGCGACTGGCCAGCGACCTGTCGGCGCGGTCGCCGGAGCTGTTGTCCAAGACACGATTGAAGGCGGCCAACGGCGACCTCGTCCTGACCGTCGACAGCCACCATGGCGACCTGATCCGCGGGGAAAAGGTCAGGAAGCGCCTCGGGGCCCTGGCCCAGGCTCTGGAGTTGACCGCCCGGATGAAGCCCGTGTCGGCATGAGGAGGCTGTTTGGTCTGATCGGCAGCCCGGTAGGCCTTGCGGTGTGCTTGGCCGCCGTGGTCGGTGGCTATGCGCTCTGGGCTCTGGGACGGTTCGGCCCCCGGGACATCCCTGCCGATGCCCCGGCCTGCGCCCAGGTCGAATGGGCGGCGCTGAATGCCCGGGGGGTGAGGTTCGGCTCGTTTTCCAACAGCGGTGATCGCGCCCAACAGGAGGATGCGGCCGGGGTCTTGCCACGCCAGGGCGTCCCCTATCCGCGATGTATCGAGATCTTCGGCGACAAGACCTGCAACCTCGTCGGACCGGGCCTCTATCAGGTGAACCGTCCCGACGGGCCGCTGGCCATCGTCCTTGAAGACGGCCAGTCGGCGCGCCTGCACAACGCGCCCGACCAGCCCTTCCGATGCGGCCTGCTGAACACCGGTGGCGGCGACCGATGAGGGTCTCCGACTTTGATTTTGACCTGCCCAACGACCGCATCGCCCTGCGGCCCGTCAGCCCGCGCGACAGTGCCCGCCTGCTCGTCGTGCGGCCCGCTCAAGGGATGGAAGACAGGATTGTGCGCGACCTGCCGGATCTGCTTCAGCCCGGTGACGCCCTGGTGTTCAATGATACGCGCGTGATCCCGGCCCGGCTGGCCGGCGAACGGCACCGCGACGACCTCGCCCCGATCAGGGTCGAGGCCACCCTGCACCATCGCGACAGCACCGCTGTCTGGTCAGCCTTCATGAAGCCGGGCAAGCGGATCAGGCCCGGCGACCGCATCCGTTTCGGGGCGAGCGGGGACGACGCCTGCTTGCTGGGGCGGCTCGACGCGACCGTCCTGACCAAGGGCGAGGACGGTCTGATTACCCTGAAGTTCGAGCTGGGCGGTCCGGCCCTGGATGACGCCATCCGCGACATCGGGGTGATGCCCCTGCCCCCCTATATCGCCGCCCAGCGCCCCGAGGACGATCAGGACCGGGCCGACTATCAGACGGTCTTTGCCGAGCATGACGGCTCGGTCGCCGCCCCGACGGCGGGCCTGCATTTCACGCCGGGCCTGCTGGAAACGCTCAAGGCGCGCGGCGTGACGACCCATGCCGTGACCCTGCACGTCGGAGCGGGCACCTTCTTGCCCGTCAAGGCTGACGACACCGACGACCACCGGATGCATTCGGAATGGGGCGAGGTCTCGGCCGCGACCGCTGAGGCCCTGAACGCCGTCAAGGCGCGCGGCGGCCGCATCGTCTGTGTCGGTACGACGTCGCTGAGGCTGCTGGAAAGTGCGGCGGACGAGGACGGCGTGATCCAGCCCTTTCACGGCGACACCGCCATCTTCATCACGCCGGGATACCGGTTCCGGGCGGTCGATGTGCTGATGACCAACTTCCACCTGCCGCGCTCGACCCTGTTCATGCTGGTCTCGGCCTTCGCTGGTCTCCAGACGATGAAAGCCGCCTACGGCCACGCGGTCGCAGACGGCTATCGCTTCTATTCCTATGGCGACGGCAGTTTGCTGTTCCGGAGCGCGCCGTGAACGACGCCCCGCCCGACCCCCTGGTCGCGACCTTGCACATCCTGGCCGAGGCGGCGCGTGAGCTTGAGGATCCGTGGTGGGTGTTCGGCGGCGCGGCCATGAGACTGGCCGGGCTGGACGATCTGTATGTGCCCGATGTCGATGTGATGGCCAGCCCGCGCGACGCGCAGCGCCTGATCGAGGCGCTGCATGGCCGCGCTGTCACAGACCCGGGCGAGGGCCTGTTCCGCTCTCGAATATTCGGCCAGATCCTGACCACGCCTGTGCCCATCGATGTGATGGGACAGATGGAGGTGCGCTCCGGCGCGGACTGGTCGCCGGTCGTCTTCGAGACCCGGTGGCCGGTGGAGGTTCAGGGCGTTGTCATTCCGATCCCGACAATCGCCGAACAGATCGCCGTCTGCCGCCAGTTCGGGCGATCCAAGGACCTGCAACGCGCCGAAAAGCTGGAGACCCTGATCCGCCAGCCGTCCTGAGGGGCTCAGGTTCGGCGGCCCCCCGAACGCAACAGGCCGCCTGCGACCACGCGATCACAGACGGCCTTCCGGGCTATTGGCAGGGTGACGCCAGCCTGTTGGTCTGCGCCTGACGCGCCCTAGCTGATGGATTCAGCGGCAGCCGTGACCGCCTTGAGATCATCCAGTGACCTGGCCTGGCCATCGGTAATCAGAACCGCTGCGGCCGGCGGCGCCGCGACGCCGGCGACATCCGCCACCAGGGCGGCGCTATCGCCAAAGGCCAGGACAGGCAGGCCCGCGGCCAGGGCGCGGCGGGCTGCGTCCTTGACGTTCACATCGGCATCGTCACCATCGGGCACAACCAGCCCGCGCAGGGTGCCGCTATCCAGGTCCTTCAGGTCAGCAGTCGCCAGGATGGTTACGCCGCCCTCGCTGATCGGTTCATCCGAGACGGACAGCGGGGCCAGGCCCAGACCCGCACTACGCACCACCTGTTCCGCATCGGCCAGGCTCCCGAAGTTCGAACCCTTGCGCATCAGCAGGCCCACGCGGGCACGAACGGGCGGGCGGGCATGGGGGGTGCGACGATTGTTGGAACGGGGGGCGGAATGGCTCTGGCGTTGTGCGTACAAGGGATGTCCTTCGAAGGTTGATGTGGTCGCCATCGGGCCGGACAGAAACGCAAACGCGCCCTCGCGCGACGCGCGGGGCGGCCTGTCAGGACGATGTCGGATGCCTTCAAGGATGGGGGCTGGGGCCACCAGATGCAACCTTGGCCGTTTCACAAGGCGGTTTCGTCGCCCCGATTATCGGTGTAGAGCGCCGCGCCGATGACCTTCCCCTTCGACATTTCCGCCACCGATGGTGCCGCTCGCACCGGGGTTCTCAAAACCCCGCGCGGTGACATCCGCACGCCCGCCTTCATGCCGGTGGGGACCGCCGGAACGGTCAAGGCCCTGACGGTGGATCAGGTCAGCCAGACCGGGGCCGACATCATCCTGGGCAACACCTATCACCTGATGCTCAGGCCCGGGGCCGAGCGGGTGAAGCGGCTGGGCGGGCTGCACCGGTTCATGCGGTGGAACCGACCGATCCTGACCGATTCCGGCGGGTTCCAGGTGATGAGCCTGTCCAACATCAACAAAGTCACCGAAGAAGCCGTGACCTTCGCCAGCCATATCGACGGATCACGCCATGTGCTGAGCCCCGAACGCTCCATCGAGATCCAGGCTGACCTGCTGGGGTCCGACATCGTGATGCAACTGGACGAGTGCGTCGCCTATCCGGCCGAGGAAGCCCGCGCCCGCGCGGCCATGGAGTTGTCGGCGCGCTGGGCGGCCCGTTCGAAAGCGGCCTTCGGCATCCGCGACACCCAGACCCTGTTCGGCATCCAGCAGGGCTCGACCTTCGAACACCTGCGCCGCGAGAGCGCCGAGCGGCTGATCGAGATCGGCTTCGGCGGCTATGCCATCGGCGGCCTGGCGGTCGGCGAAGGCCATCAGGCCATGTGCGACACCCTGGATTTCGCCGCCCCGATGCTGCCGGTCGAGCGGCCGCGCTATCTGATGGGGGTCGGCAAGCCGATCGATCTGGTCGAGGCGGTGGCGCGCGGCGTGGACATGTTCGACTGCGTGCTGCCAACGCGCTCAGGCCGCCACGGGCAGGCCTGGACCTGGGACGGGCCGATCAATCTGAAGAATGCGCGCTTTGCCGAGCTGGACGAACCGCTCGATGCCGACAGCGACTGCCCGGCCAGCCGCGACTATTCGATCGCCTATCTGCATCACCTGGTGCGGGCCGAGGAAATCCTGGGCCAGGTGCTGTTGAGCTGGCACAACATCGCCTTCTTCCAGGCGCTGACGGCGGCGATGCGCGCGGCCATCGCTGAAGGCCGGTTCGAACAGTTCCGCCGCGACTTCCGGGCTCGGCATCTGAAGGACTGAGCTTAGCTCGGTGCCCCCCGTCATCCCCGGGCTTGTCCCGGGGATCCATCGACCAAGCTTCGAGATCTCTGGAACTCAGCGCGACCCAATCCGACACTGCATGGGCGACTATTGGCAGAACTCAATCGTTCCGTGGCCCCCCGGGACAAGCCCGGGGGAGACGGATCCATTTGGGAGCATCGCCGATTGCGACGACCTGACCTTACCCCCAGGGCCAGCGCAGATTGATGCGGTTGCGCGGACGCGGTCGGAACCAGCTGGGGGCGGCCGGCGGGGCACAGTTCTGACGCATGCCGACGCCCTTCAGAAAGGCGCGGCGGGCGCGCCCGGCCTGGATCGCGGCCTGGATACGGCGGCTGTGGCGCTCGGCCCCCGACAGTTCGCGTACCCAACCGCGCAGGGGGATGAAGTCGGTGGTTTCGCTGCGAACGGCGTCGACGGCGGCATCCGCCAAGGCCTCAACCGCCTGCTGGGTCAGGCCGGCGCGCGGGGGCGGCGGCTCGTCCTGGTCGGGGCCGAGGGCCTCATTCAGGTGCCGGACCTGCAGCGCAATCGCCATGCAGGTGTCCATGCCGCGCTGGGAATAGGGGTTGGCCAGGGCCTCGCCGAGCACCGGTGGAATCGGGTCCCGACGCAGATTCAGGTCTTCCAGCGGCTGCGTCGCCGCATCCGCCAGACCCCGACCGAACCGGCCACCCGACCCATTGGAGGCACAGGCCGACAAGGCCACGACCGTCAGGGCCATCACCACTCTTTGCGCGACCGTCATCCCTCGTCCTTCCCTGCGGGTAAATTCCCGCCCCGCCTCGTCTTGACGCAAAGCAGCGATTGGATCAGAACCGCCGCCTTGCCAAGCCGGTCTCGGGTTTGCCCCCAGATCGCGGCAGGATGACGGCGCGTCCTTAGCTCAGTTGGTTAGAGCATCTGACTTTTAATCAGAGGGTCCTCGGTTCGAGCCCGAGAGGACGTACCATCATCCCGTGTCATTTGCCGGTCTCCGGGCCTGTCGGGCCACGACCTGACGATGGCTGACAGGGGTATCGCAACGCCCAGCTTATGCGCTAGATTTCCGGTTGATTCAGCGATCCGGTGATCCCCTATGCGCCTTCGTTTTCCCTTGGTTCTTCTGACCTTCGCTGCCGGCGTGACGCTCGGTGCCTGCGAGTTCCAGTCTGCGCCCTCGTCCGAAGAGGCCGAGGCACCGCTGCCGCCGCCGGTCGAGGCCCCGGCCGCCGAGGATGTGGCCGAGGACGCCGCCACGGCAGATGAACCGGAACCCGCCCAGCAGACAGCACCGCCGCCGAGCGACACCGGCGACATGGGTGCCGCCCGGCCGAGCGAGGAAAGCGTCCAGCCCGACAGCGAAACCGTCTTCTACTAGGGGCGGCCGGATGCGCTTTGCGACACTCTTACTGGCCGGTGGACTGGCGATCGGTCTGGCGGCCTGCCAGCCTTCGCAGGACGAATCCGACGTCGCCCTGACCTCGGGTCCGCCGGTCGAGGCCGAGGCGGCCACCGAAGCCGGCACGGATGCGGCCCAGACCGAGGCCACGCCCGCGACCGACGAGGCCGAGCCGGCCCAGCAAACGGCCCCGGCGGCGTCGGACGCCGGTGACATGGGCGAGGCTCGCGCCAGTCGTGAAAGCGTGGAACCCGACAGCCCCACGATGTTTCATTAGGGTGGGAAACCGACCGGCCCGAGCCGGGCGCGGCTTCGGCCCAAACGGCAAGGGAACCGTGTGCATCTGCGACCGCTGATTCCGCTTCTGGCCGTTGTCGGAAGCCTATGGTCGACCGCAGTCCTGGCGGAACCGCGTGCGCGCGTCGACGGCGATTTGCCCGAGGACCTGAGAGAGCGGATCGTGGCCGCCGTCGGCGAGGTCGATGAGCCGCCCTCCAATCGCTTCCAGGCCCGTCGGCGTGCCCGCGATGCGGCCAACAGCGCCCTGGCCGTCCTCAGGTCCGAGGGCTACTACGGGGCCGAGGTTGAGGACGATGTGGAGGGGGAATCGCCGCCCGTCGCCGTCATCGCCGTCACGACCGGCCATCGCTTCACCGTCGACGCCCCTGAGGTCGAGTGGATTGCTCCGGAGCCGGACGCCACCACCATGGCTCGGGCCGAGGCCGTGCTGGGGCTGCAACCGGGTCAGCCCGGCCGAGCCGCCGATGTGCTCGCAGCCGAAGGGCGAATGGTCGCCCAGTTGTCCGAGCTGGGATTTCCAGATGCCACCGCCGGCCAGCGGCGCGTCGTCGTCGACCATGCCACCAGCAGCCTGCAGCCGACCTTTCGTATTGTCGCCGGGGCCGCCGTTCGGCTCGACGGCGTCCTGCTCCAGACCGAGGGGCGGACAAACCGGGCCTGGGTCGAACAGCTGGCCCCCTGGGTGCCGGGGCAACGCTACACCCCCGAAGCGGTGGCCGAACTGGAACGGCGGCTGCTGGAAACGGCCGTCTATGACAGCGTGTCCATCGCCCTGGCCCCGCTCGAGCAGACAACGACCGAGGGCCTGCGTCCGGTGGTGGTATCCCTGGCCGACCAGCCGCGCCGTATCCTTGAGGCCGGGGCCGGCTATTCGACCTCGGAAGGGGCCGGCATCGACGCCCTGTGGACCTGGCGCAATCGTTTCGGGCGGGCCGACACCCTGACCTTCGATTTTCGTCTGGCCGAGATCGACAGCCGCGTCGGGCTGGAGCTCAGTCTGCCGCACTGGCGTCAACCGGGCCGAACCCTGGTGATGGGAGCCTATGCCCTGGACGAAGACACCCGCGCCTATGACCGTCGCGTGGGGGGGGCTCGCGTCGAAATCCGGCAGCGGTTCGGGGCCACCTCCTTCCTGTCCGGCAGTCTGGCGATCGAGGCCGGCAGCTATGGCGAACTGGACGTCAACGACCTGACGGTTCCCCTCACCCCGGTCGAACGCAACCTGGTGATCGTGACCCTCGGGGCCAATGCCTTTCTCGATTTTTCGGATGACCCGCTCGATCCGAGTTCGGGCTGGCGGATCAGCGCCGACGTTCAGCCGACAGGCGTGACCGGCGACGGCTCGTTCATGTTCCTGCGGGCGACGTCACAGGCAAGTGCCTATCTGCCGCTCGACGAGGCCGGCCAGACCGTCGTGGCCGGTCGCCTTCGTCTGGGGACCATCACCGGGGCTTCCGGCAACGACCTGCCGTCCGACCGCCGGTTCTATTCCGGGGGCGGCGGCTCGGTCCGGGGTTTTGACTATCAGGGCGTGGGGCCGCAATTCGACGACGGCACGCCCGTCGGTGGTTCTTCCCTGTTCGAGGCCAGCCTGGAAATGCGCCGGCGCCGGATCTGGCGGGACCTGGGGGCCGCCGTCTTCGTGGACGCCGGCTCGGTCGGGACCGGCACGACACCCGATTTCTCGGATGTTCGGGTCTCGGTCGGGGCCGGGGTGCGCTACGACCTGCCGTTTGGACCGATCCGGGCTGATTTCGCCGTCCCGATCAACCGGCGCGAGACGGACCCGCAGTTCCAGATCTACATCAGCATTGGCCAGGCGTTTTGAGCCGGCGTCGCAAATCCGATCCCGGGGTCGAGACGACCGCGCACGAGCCGGTCGAGCCTGCCACCGCCGTCGATCGCCGCCGTCGCACGGCCCTGGGCTGGACCTTGATCGGCCTGGCCATCCTGGGTGGGTTGCTGCTTCTGATGATCGGCGGCGCACGGCTGGCCGTCCTGACGCCGGCCGGTCGCGACCTGGTGGTCAGCTTCGTCGATGGTCGCCAGATTGCGCCCTATGGTCGGATCAATGTTGAGGGCCTGTCGGGCGACCTGTGGAACGACTTCACCCTCGCACGGGTGACGATGACCGACCGCCAGGGCGTCTGGCTGGAGATCGAAAATGCCCGCCTGGACTGGTCCTATCTGCCCCTGATCACACGTCGCTTCCACGCCGACCTGATCGAGGCCGACGTCATTCGGGTGCTGCGTCGACCGCAGGTGGAGCCCGATCTGACGCCGCCGGAACCAATGCCCCTGACGGTGGATATTCGACGGTTTCAATCCCCTGTCGAACTTCATGAGGGGTTTGCCGAGGAATACGGACGCTGGAATTTGAGCGGCGATGTGCGGCTGGACCGAAGCGGTCGCAAGACGGGCACGGTCGATGCCGTCAGCCTGTCGCGCCCGGGCGATTTCCTGGACCTGACCTTTGAGACCACCGACGATGGCGGTCTGATGGGGGCGACGATCCAGGCCCGCGCACACGAGGCCGAGGGCGGGCCCATCGCCGGGGCCCTGGGCTATTCGCCTGACCGTCCGTTTGAACTGCTTCTCGACGTTCGCGAGAACGCCTTCGACGCCCTGGTCCAGACCGGCGCGGATCGCCC
>Ga0209573_1000866_pt1 | contig 53666 bp, 45 predicted proteins | sample TNRBio252014_DNA_FD_185870 | JGI IMG/M metagenome (GOLD analysis project Ga0209573, IMG submission 185870) | Wastewater treatment Type I Accumulibacter community from EBPR Bioreactor in Madison, WI, USA - TNR Reactor_6/25/2014_ DNA (SPAdes)... | ecosystem: Engineered > Bioreactor > EBPR >... | reverse complement strand
TCATGATCGCTCGATGTTTTGCGGGAAAGGAGCGGAATTTCACGGGCGAGAATTTTTGGGCCAGAGGTTACTTTGTCTCCACGGTGGGATTGGATGAAACGACGGTTATTGAGTACATTCGGAACCAAGAGGCCGAAGAAGAGCGCCACGAACAGATGAAGCTGCGGATGCCGCTTTGAGCGGCCCCAAGCACCCATAACCCCTTTGAGGGGTTCACCTAATAAGCCCCCGGCTTTGCCGGGGGTCATTTAACTTTCTTGTTTTGTCAAGTTTTGTCGCGCCTGAACAGGCTAATCGGCGGAGAACGCCGCGAATGGCTCAAATGGGAGCGGGAAATCCTCCGAGCCGGCTTCGACGGATGATTGAGGCGACTATTTAAATGTGTCGACCATAAGATTTTGAAAAGCCAGGACATCACTTTCTTCGGGCAACCTCTCAAAGATCAGCTACTGAAGCAAATCTTCGATGATCCTAAAGGCGTCTTCACTCATCTTGAAGTGCAATGCCTTGCAGGAGTGGTGATGGGTGCCGATAGGCTGAAGCTGGTCCAAGCGCAAAATGGAGGCTTCGGTGGCTCCGGCTATGGGAAGGCGGTCCCACACGAATTGCGGGTACTTGCAGTGTTTAATCCGTTCGACAAATGATGGGTTGTACCCCGCTCGGCTTCCTTTCCGATCCACGCCATAGTAGGGTGCCACCAGCAATGTCGGAGCGCTTGAGGATTTCGGCATTCCCCGCGTCAGTGTAGGATCGACCGTCAACGAAGGGCCTTTAATGACCAAACACGGCCTCCTCTTCGCTCGATAAGCTCCACCATACCCAACCTCTTCCTTGTACAAAGGCATGGCCGCAACCGGAAGGTCGAGTTGCTTCAAAGGCTGATCGACTTTGAGCGGGGAAATAACGACATCCGCTTTATCGTGTTCGGTGGGCTGGGTGCGCCCCTTCATCGTGAAAGTGTAGGGCGTCTGATCCACATGCGGAACAAACGCATAGATTAACGAACCCTTCACCACTCGGTTTTCAGCATTCGATATCCACCAAGTTTCGGGATCAACGAGCGATTGGATGCAATCGTCAGGATACGTCATGATCCTTTCTCGCCGAGGATTTCCATACCTCATCGGAAAACTCGACCACCCGTTCCCCCTCGGACAACGGAGAACCCGCTAGCTCATCCAGCCAAGCCATTCCTTGCTCGTAAATTTCGTCGTAGCGCGGGCTGGGTGGTTCCACCCAGCCATCAGATCGAGGGCTTCTCGTTTTTCTGTTCTCCCGCAAAATCCTTAGTTGCTCTCTGAGCTTCTTTTTCTTCTTTTCAGAAAGGTTTTCATGCGCTGACGTGGGCGATTGATCATCAGAACGCTTCTTCTGAAGAGCGACCGAAAAATCCAAGATCTCATTTGGAGCCGCATGAAGCATGGGGGCCGTCTTATAAACATAATCCAGGAGGCTCGGAGTATCCTTTCCGAACCGATGGACCTCAGACTTCAAGTGACCAGCAATAAAGGTAGGTATTTCAGCCTGTATCTTTACTAATAGACTTTCATCCCGCTTCCACCATCGAACCCAATCGTCGCGGTCCTCAAAAGCATTTTCGAACACTTTGCGATCCGCCTGAATGGAGCAGAGCGCGGGTTCCAGGCGGGCATTGACCTCCTGTGCCCACGGTCCGAACCGATAAAACGTCCAGCGGATTCCCGTGTAAATCGCGCCGTTGTTCCTCTCGGCATAAGCCAAATCCGCCAGATAAACGTACTTGATCAGGTGGATCGGGCCTAATTGTCGATCAAAAAAATCGTCTTCTTCCCCGGCGCACAAAAGGGAATATTGAATAATCTGATCAACCTTAGCGGCGTCAAAGGACATTGCTGGATGCTACTCGGGTGGTTGCCATCTCGTCGCTGAAAGTATATCTCGGGAACCTCTCCAACCTTGGCCTACACACTCCATTTTTCAATTAGAGCGGACATTTGACCGCCAAATTCTTTACAAAATTTGCTCCCCCATCGCAACCCACCCAAGCCGCCAAACCCAAAATCGGATTCGCCGCGCGACGGTGATGCCGTCCCATCGAGCAAATTGAATAAGCATAATTTGTGCCTAAAACGATAATCTAAAAAGCGAGACGAGACCAGATCCACGCTTCTTCAGGATGGCAGCTCACTAGGCGCATTACCATTTCGGTTACCTCGCACGTCCAGAGATGGCCAACATCAGCCGGTCCACCCGTCGTCCAGCGGCGCGAAGATGTCACCGCCGCTACCCGGCCAGCAACCGCCGCCCGCCGCCGAGCGGCGTCCGGCCCAGCAGGTCCATCCGCAAGCGCTCGACCAAGCGGCGGTCGGCGGGCGGCAAGGTGGAAGGCAACAGCGGCGGCCAGCCGGGATCGGCGCCCCGAAACAGTTGGCCGCGCAACCAGCGGGCCTTTTGCGCTTCCGGGCCGTCGCCTTCCTCGGTGACGGCGGCCATCAGGGCGCGGCGCAACCGCTCCGGCCAGTGGGACCAGGGCGAGGCCGTCCCGAGCAGCTCCACCACCCGCGCCGAATCGCGGCTCTCCGCTGCCAGGGCGGCCTCGACGGCGGTGCGGTATGCGGCTAGGGTGCCGGGTTCGAGCGGGGTGGACGCGGGGGAGCCGGGGGCGGCGGGTCGTTCCGCGAGCGGTCGTCCGGCTCCGGGTAGTAGGTTTGCCATAGCATGTCCACCATAAATTTCGGTAGCTTGAGTTGAGCAATGGTTTGCCGAGGCATCAAGGCATAGTGTTGTTCCAGTTGCCGGGCCAATTCGTCAGCGAAGCGCGGCACTGCCAGGCGTTGGCTGTGCCATTGGACGACGACGTTGAACCGGGCGATCAGCGCCTCGGCGGTGGTTCGCGCGGCCAGTAGCGGCAAATCCTGGCGGTCTTTCTCCCGGTCCGCGCTCAGCTTGAGCAGAAACAGATCCTCGACGCTCAACGCCTTGATGACGAAAGGCCGACCGGCGACTTCGAGCGTTTGGTAGACCGGCGAACGTTCGGCGATATCCCGCAACAGGATAGCGCCCCACAGGTTTTCGGTCGCCGTGACGTCCAGCCGGAACTGCTCGCCGTAAACCGGTTTCAACTCCCGTTCCAGTTGGAACACGGCTTCGTCGGAAAAGTCTTTGAGGTACAGATCGACATCCTCGGTAAAAGCGCGGATACCGTGCGCGCTCAACGCCGTTCCCCCCACGACGATGATCGTGTCGTGGATGGGTGCGCTCAGCGCGTGGGAGCGTTCGATCAATTGTCGGATAACCGTTAGGGCGTCTTCAATCGCGAGCATGGTGGTCCCGAATAAGCTATTACGAGGGCTGGACGACCGCTAGTCTGACAGCAGGGGTCGGCCATTGTTGCAGGCACGTCCCGCGCTCGGCCAGCGCCGCGAACTGCTCGGCGTAGTTGAACGACCGTTCGCGCCGCCGAGGTTGCCGTCCGGGCGGTTTTGGATGTCTGCGTTCACGGCCGCCCCCTCCACGCCGCGCCGATCAGCAAGCCGGCGATCAACCCCGCGACGTAATGACACCAGGGATGATCGGCGACCGGCGCGCGGTCGAGGTGCGCTTGCAGCGTCGTCGGGTCTTCGGGATCGAGTTCGTCGAGCTGAACACGCCAGTGCAGCATGAGCGTGACCTCCAGCCCTTCCGGCGCGACCGCTCCCCACCGGAGTTCCTCCATCACGCGCGCGACCCGCCGGGGCGTGGGCCGCCGCCCTTCCGCCACCACGGCGTCGGCCACTTCCACGATTTGGTTTCTGGTAAACTCCGGAACCGCGTCCAGGCGAGGATCGGCCAGCGGATCGCCGAGCGGGTAGTCGCTGACCTCGATCGGGCGTTCAGCGGCGCTCATGATCCACCTCCAGCCCGGCCGGCCCGGCTCAGGCCGCGCAGCCGCTCCAATCCGGGGCGGACGCGGTCCAGCCGGGCTCCGGTCTCCAGCGCGAGCGCGCCGCATGCGCCTTCCAGCGCGGCCAGCGCACGCTGGTAACGGCACACGGCGGGATAGAGCAGGAAATCGCCGGTCGCGGGGCGCCGGAAACCGGCGGGTCCGGCGGCCGGCCAGGCGTCCTGAAGCCGTCGCAGCTGGCGGCGGACCGCCGCCAATTCGTCGAGTTGCCGTTGCAGGAGTTCGTCCGCCGCGAGAAACAGCGAGGGGTCGGACGATACGGGAAAGCCGGAGAATCCGGCGGGAGCGGAGAGGGATGCCGACGCGACGCGGCAATCCGGCGTGCTAGCCATGGCTGACCTCCTTCGTAGGTCGGTACTGGTCAGGTTCTGGGGGGGATTAAGATCTCCGCCAGAACCGCTTCTTTCGCTTAACGATGAGCCGATGGCAGCGCCTGTCCGGGTTCCCGCAAGAGGGAATCGGCTCGCAAACCGGTAGGGCCATCCGGCGAACGCCGGGAACCGCACAAATAAAACCGACCGCATGTTTCACCTCGGCGAGAAAGCGCGTCCACGAGACGATCTACTTCCATTTTGGAAACGGAAATAGAACGAGCATTAGTGGCCGGCTCACCGCGTTATGATGAGACAGCGATTATCGGGGATAACACGGAGGTCTGGCCCTGTTTACGAGCCAGGTTCGCGGGCGCTCACGACGAGGCGCACATCCCGGGGTTATTCTTCCCGAATAACCCCCAAATAACAGTATAGAAAACAATCTGGACCCTGCAAGTTTTTTCCTCCTGTAAATTTTCCCTTCCTGTAAATTTTCCTGTGATCGGAACGGCGGCGCGGGCAGGCTAAAACCAGCATTACTTAAAAAGATCAATGGGTTGAATGGAGTTAACGCCCTAGCTCCACGCTGCTACCCCTCGCCATCACAGGAAAATTTACAGGAGGAGTTTTTTTAGCGGCGCCACGAACGAAACCGGTTGAGGAACGCGCGGGCTTCCCGCACGGCTTCCCGGGTGTCGGCTCCGGCGCGATTTCCTTTGGTCGCCCTGCTGAGCATTTCGCTCGCTGCGAGAATGTCTCCGGCCAGCGCCACCGCTTTGATGTTGCGCGCCGACGCGCACGCGACGAGCGCCTCGAACGCCCGTTGTTCCGAGAGCTGAAGAAACCCTATCAACACGCCCAGCGCCTTGTTGACGGCGTGATTGTCCCGCAGGGCGCGACGCAGGTTGCGCTGCTCCCGACCCCGTTCCAGCGCCACATGGACGTGCCGCAGGAAGGTTTCGGCATCAAGGGGCTTGACCCAATAGCCCAGCGCGCCTTTTTCGATGCAAGCCCGGATCGCTTCGGGCGACCGGTCGATGGTCAGCGCGAGAAAGGGAATTTCGGGCTGAAGCAGAGCGGCCAACTCAATGCCGGACAAGTCGGGCAGGTGCAAATCTACGATGGCGAGATCGTGAGCGTGGCTCCGGGCGGCGGCCAGACCGCCGGCGCCGTCGTTGGCGGTGGTGACGCGATAGCCTTCGGCGGACAGGATCGTGGTCAGCAGGTTGCAGGTAATGGTGCAATCGTCCACAACCAGAATCCAGGGTGTCGTTTTTTCGATAGGCACGGATCTACGTCTCCCATTCAATCGCGGTTTTTGGATTCCTGCGCCCGCATCCGGCCATCGGCTAGAACAGCCGTCGATGCCGGCGGTGGGGTCCGCCGCAATGCCCGGCGGAGGGCCCGCACGAGGTCGGCCTCGCTGAGCGGTTTGGTCAACACCCCGTCCGCGCCCGCCGCCAGGATCCGTTGATGGGTCGGTTTGTCGGCGCTGGCGGTAAAGCCCAGGATGGGCAACCGGCCGATCGCGGGCAACGCCCGGATCTCGTGAATCGCCGCGATGCCGTCTTTGCCCGGCATCTGGATGTCCATCAGAATCAGGTCGATACCGGGTTCCATGGCCCGCTCGACAGCCCGGTCGCCGTCGGCCGCTTCCAGCACCCGTGCGCCGTTTTCGCGCAACTGATTCACCATGATCGCCCGATTGATGTCGTAATCTTCCACCACCAGCACGGTTCGGCCGGCCAATGGCTGGAACGACGGGGCCGAAGAACGCGCGACCTCCGCCGTAGCGGCGAAGAACGTCCGCGCCAGCGCCGCACGCAACGGGTCGCGGGTCACGCCCGACCACAGAACCAGATCCAGTCCAGCTTGGCGCAACCGTCGATCGGTTTCGGCATCGTAGCACGTTTCCAGCGCGACCAGCCGATCCGCGCGGCGACGCAGCCCCGCTACCACCGTCGACAACGTCTCGACCGACGACTCGGAGAGGTCTCGCGCGACTAGCACGTCGCAGTGATCTCCGGACGCCGATGCGCCCGCCAGGACGACCGGCGACAGGGCGCGCTCTTCAACGGCAAAGCCCAAATCGGCCAAGCGAGTCGTAACGGACGCCCGGAACGAGGCTCGCTCGTCCACCACCAGCGCCCGTAACCCGGACGGAAGGGCCGCCGTCAGCGGCCGGGCGCTGGTTGGATCATCCGATCTTCGGAGCGGCAATTCCACCGTGAAGGTGGAGCCGTGCGGCCCGCTGGTGACGGCGACACCCCCGCCCAACAGCTCGCAATAGCCCTTGACGATGGACAACCCCAAGCCGGTGCCGGGATGGCGGCGATTCAGCGCTTCGTCCACTTGCTCGAAGGGGGCGAAGATCGTCTCCAGCCGATCGGACGGAATGCCGCAACCGGTATCGGTCACCCGCAACCGGAGGAGGGGTAGCGCCGTCGAGATCGCGCCGGTCGCAGGGGCCACTGCGTCCATCTCCACCACCATCCCGCCCGCCTCGGTGTACTTAACCGCGTTGCCCAGCAGGTTGGTCAGGATCGCGCGGAACGCTTTGCCGTCGCTTGCTATCATAGCCGGCGCCTCTGGCGCCACCACGACGTCCAAATAGAGCCCCCGCGAGACCAGTAGCGGCTCCAGAGGCGCGGCGACGGCGTCCAGTTCGTCCCGCACCGCCAACGGCGCGAGCGCCGGCGCGTATTTGCCCTTCTCCAGTTGAGTGAAATCGAGGATGTCGCTGATGTGGCGGTACAGGGTGTCGGTAGCGGCCAGGATCGTGCCCAAGGTTCGCGTCTCGGCCTCGTCGTATGCAGTCTTCAGCAACTGTTCGATCGATCCCCGTATCGAGTACAGGGGCGTGCGCATCTCGTGCGAGACCTTGGCCAGGAACAGGCTTTTCGCCTGGCTGGCCCGTTTGGCCGCTCGCGACTGGACCTGGAAGGCATCCAGCGCCCGCTGGTACTCGACGCGGACCTGGGCGATCTCCCGGTCCAGGCGGACCTTGCCGCGCTCGATGGCGTCGGCCAGCAGGTTCACGCCTTCTTGAAGCGTGCCCAGCTCGTTGAGTTCGGTTTGACGCACCCGCACGGCGAGATCGCCGTTTTTGATGCGCTGGATGGCGATGGCGATCCGGCGAATGGCGTCCGACAGTCGTCGCCCGGTCCAGTGGGCGAGGCCCACGGCGCCGACAACGGTGAGGAGGACCCAGCCCAAATCTCCCACTAGCCGCCGCCGCCAGTGGGCCTGAGCCACGTCCACGGACAACTCCACCGCGACCTCGCCTAGCGGCCGGGGGGCCGAGGCGGCGGCGGAAAACGCCAGCGGTCGCAGCAGCACCGGCGCCACAAACCGTGCGTGGCCCTCTTCGGCCTCGCTGGCGATCGAGTCCGCCAAGCCTTTCGGCGGCGGCGGAACCGGTTCGGCGGCGGGCCGCCGATACAATGTGCGGCCGTCCTGGCCGGTCACGATCACACGCCGCACCGGGGTGCCCAGGATGGCGGTCGCCGGCTGCACGGCGGCCTCGACGATGGCCGGCAGTTGCTCCAGCGCCCCGGTGGCCAGCCCGTACTCCAAGGCGGCGGCGAGTTGGGCGGCCAGCAACTGGCCTTGCTGGTCCAGCAGCCGCCGGCTGTGTTGGAGGTTGCCCTGAAAGACCACGAAGACCAGCAGACCGGCGACCACCAGTAACGGCGCCACGGCGATCAGCATGATCTGGCGATGGATGCCGAGACGGCAAGAACCACGGGTGAAGAGCGGCATGATCGAACTCTCTTGATCGGGGTCAGGGGACCGAAAACAGCGAGCGGGCGCGCTCGATCGCCTCAACCGGAATGCTCAGGGTTTGGGCCACGGCGGGATTGACCGCGACCCGGACTGCCACCGGATAGGCTGGCGCAGGCGTTTGGCCCCGGCTCAGCTCGGCGATGAGGGTCCGTACCTGTGCCGACAACCGCTCCTCGTCGGCGACCACGGCGGCCATGACCCCGGCGTCGACGTACCGCGCCGACGCGCCGCCGAGGACGGGCACGCCCTGGCGGACGGTCATCAGCAGCAACGGCTTCAAGGACCATTCGCTGGCCAGGCTCGGCTCGGGCGGCAACAGCACGGCGTCCAGGTCGGCCAGACGCGGGCGCAGCGCCCGTACGGCGTCCAGGTCGTCGGTCGCGGTGATTTCCTCCAGCGCGAGTTCCAGGCGGCGGGCCTCGGCCCGGAGCGGGGCCAGCCACGCCGGCGCGGTCGCGGGCACCAGCACCCCCACCGTGCGGGCGCTCGGCAGGAGCGCGCGCGCCAGCCGCAGGTCGAGCGACGGGTCGGCTTCGAGGTAGATCGCCGAGACCGGCTCGGACCGCCGTTCGGCGAGCAGCGGCGCGACCTGCCGGCGGAGCATCCCGACGACCAGGGTGGGCAGCGGACACGTCTGGACGGCTGCGCGGGCGGCCTCGTCGCCCAGGACCACCACCACCTGGATCGGTTGGCGTTGGCACAGATCGGCCAACGAATCGGACGGCCTGACCACCCGCGGGGATTTTGGGCGATCCGACGCGAGGAAGCCGCGCAAGGCGTTTCCGGCCCCCAGCGACGGGAAGGCGACGGGCGCGACCGGCGCTCGGCGAGCGTCGCGCAACGCCGCTTCGAGCGGCGCGACCTCCCGATCCGTGAGAAACAACAAGTCTGCGGAGAGAGTCTGGCCAGCTTGCAGAACCAACCAAGCCCCCAGCGTCCATCCGCCCAGCGTGAGTCGCCGCATGTTCGTGGATCGCACCTAGCGATCGACCGAAAGGCGGAAGAACAGGACGCGATCCCAGGAGTGGTTGGGCAGATAGTCGCTGACCGGCCCCAGCAGATTGGCGCCGATCAGCTCGGCGACGGCGGAGCTGGAGCCGAGTTTGAATCGTTGGGCCAACCGGACGCCCAACTGATGATAGCCGTCGATGGACTGATCTCGGTACCACCGCATCTCGGACTGATAGTCGTAGTTTACGCTCGCCTGCCAGCCGTCGCCGAACGCCTGGACGACCCGCAGCCCCAGCCCGTGGCGCGGCGCGCTGTCGTCGTAACCGGCATCGAAACGGGTGCCCGAGGCGTCGATGTCGGTCAGCGCGTAGCCGGCGAACAGCCGGGTGCCCGACGCATTTCGCCAGTCCCATTGCGCTTCCAGCCCCCGAACCGCGATCGGGCTGTCGTTGGCGAAATCCAGGACCACTCCCGGCAACGCGGTCGGCACGTCGGGTGCGGGCTGGTAGCGGGTTCCAATGTAGTCAGAATAGCGCTCTCGAAACAGGCGCACGTCGAACTGGTTGCGCCCCGACTGCCAGTGATAGCCCAACTCCAGGGAGCGGTTGAGTTCCGGGTTGAGGCCGCCGCTGGCGATGACGCGGTAGATCGTCAGCGGCGCGTCCGTCGCGCGCACGACGGCTCGGCCGTCGTTCTCGTAGAGCGTGGGTTGGCGTGAACCCGTCGAATAGGCGACCCGCAGGGTTTGCCGGTCGTCCAGATGGTAGTGGACCGAGAAGCGGGGTAGAGTCAGCCACGATCGCGTGAGCGAGGAGTGTTCCACCATCGCCCCGACGTTGAACACCCACGCCGGATCGAGGCTATATTCCCCGTGACCGAACAGCCAAGACACAGCGTTGTCGAGCGCGGCATCGGTATCGAAGTAGTGCGGAGAGCGGACCGTTTCGCGGTAATAGCCGGCCCCGGTCACCGTCCGCCAGCGGTCGGAGAAACGCCGGAGGTATTGGACGTCAGCCTCGTAGCGCTCCTCCCGAATGTCGTAGTCGAAGCGCAACGTGACGCCGGGCCAGATCCGGTCGCTGGAGAAACCCCGGTCGCCGTAGTGGAAGGCGTTGTGCGACAGGGCGACGACCCACTCGTCGTTCGTCGCGCCGGGCCGTCGCCAGCGCAGGCTCTGGAAGTGGTCGGTGACCGGAAAGTCGCGCGGGTCCGTCGGCAAGGCGGGCTCGAGGTCCTGGATTTGGTAGTCGCCCCGTGCGAACCCGGCCTGCGCTTGCAGTTCACCGCCCCCCAACGGCATTTCGCCCAGGAACGACAAGCTGGTGTTGCGCCGGTCGTCTCGAAGGTTGTCGTAGCCGTCATCTCCCGAGCTGGCCAGAGAGAGCGCGTAGTCCATCGACCCTAGCCGTCCGCCGTAGCGCAGGAACCCGTCGGCGATGCCGCCGCCGCCACCCGTCATTCGTCCGGAGAAGCCCACGTACTCGGTGGCGCTGCCGGTCTGAATGTCGATCACCGCCTGCAGGGCGTTGGAGCCATACGCGGCGGCGGCAGGACCCCGCACGATCTCGATCCGCTCGATGTTTTCCAGCGGAACGGGCAGGTTGTTCCATTCGATCACCCCGCGCGAGTACTGAAAAATCCGCTGCCCGTTCAACAGCAGCAGGGTTCGTCGCGCGTACTCGTCGTTCAAGCCGTGGTAGGCGGCGGTCGGCAAGCTGTTGGTTTTGTAACCGACCTGGAAGCCGGGCGCCAGCCGGAGCACGTCGACCAAGCGGCGGGCTCCCGAGGCTTCGATCATGGCGCGGTCGATGACGGTGACCGCGCTGGGCGCTTCGTCGAGGCGTTGGGGCAAACGCGAGGGGGTCAGCACTTGCGGCGGACTGTCCCCCTCCACGTCGTCGCGCTCGCCGGCTCTGGCGGTTTCGGCGACGATGGCGGCGGTTAACCCGATGCCGACCACGATTATGGAGCACCGAAGGGTACGAAGAAAAAGCGGCTGGAATATCCAACGGCCGGCGCTCGCGGCAACCACGAAAAATAGAGACTTGCACAGTTTCACCGGGATAACCCTCGCCAACCAACACCCGATCTCGACCCACGTCTATCGTGGATCGGGTGAGGGAATGAAGGGTCACCGCGTTATGATGAAACCCGCCGAACCAATGGATGTGTTCAAGGTACTACGCCGCCCGAGGGCCTGTTTACGACCCCCGGCCGTTTCTCCTAATCCTCGACGGGAGCGGTCGAAAACTCGTCGAATGCGCGCTCCAACGTCTGCCACGCCGCCATCAGGGCCGCCGTGGAATTTTGCGCGAGAATACCGGTTTCCAACTCTCGCGCCGCCAACGCGATCCGCTCGGCGCCCAAATAGGCGCCGCCCGATTGCAAGCGATGCGCTCGCTCGCGCACGGCTTCCCAATCCGGAGGCACGGCCGCTAGCGCGTCGGCCAATTTCGCCTGTTCGGCGGGTAAACCGGCACGATACTGCTCGATCAACGCGCGCGCCAGCGCCGAGTCGCCTCGGCAAGCGGCCAGCGCCGTTCCAATATTGAGCAGGGCTAGTGTCATTTCCATATCCAGATGTTTGATAGACGGATAATAATATTTGTCTAAGTTTATTGCACCGGCGTTGTGGCTTCAACACGACCGCCCCGTCGGCGCTGGGTCCGAGGTCGGCTTCGATGGAGGATTCGGGTACCTTAAGACGATGCTCACGTTGCCCGCTATGCTGCTGTTCGGTGGAGGACTGTCGTTTTGGATCGGCCTACTGTCCGGCCGACGCGCTTTGCTGTTCGGCGGCGGGGTTTCGCTTGGGGCGCTGTTCGGATGGATGGTGGTGCGCGGGAACGTCCATCCGGCGATCCTGCCGGCGCTGGCTGGGTTCGTCGCCTTGGCGTGGGCGCTCGCGACGAACCGTCTCTCGACTTTCGCCACTCGATCCGTCGGCGGGTTCGTCTACGTGCTGGTGGTCCTGCTCTTGGGGTTTCGAGGGTTGCCGGGTTTCGATCCCGTTCTGCTTTTGGAGACCGATTCCGGCGCGTTTCGGTTCCCGCCCGAAAAATTGATCCTGCTCGGTATCGTGCCTCCGCTGGTCTTGGCGCCCGCCGAACCCGAACGGTGGCAGAGGGGACTCGATCGGCCGGGGAGAACCTTCGCGTTGCTGCTGTCTGCCACGCTGCTGACGTTGATCCCACTCGCGCTGGGGCTGGGCCACGCGAGGCCGGGCTGGGCGACGGCGTCAGCTTTCGCGCTGGCTTGCACGCTCGCCTATAATTTGGTGTTCGTCTGCGTTTTGGAGGAAAGCTTTTTCCGGGGCATGGTGCAAACTGCGCTGATGCGGTGGGCGCGCCGCCGCCGCTGGCCTTGCGCCGACGGCCTGGGTCTGCTCGGCGCGAGCCTGCTGTTCGGGGCGGTCCACCTGGGCGGCGGTGCGGCGTTTGCGCTGCTGGCGACCTTGGCCGGATTCGGCTACGGCGCGGCGTACTACCTGACCGGACGCATCCACTACGCGGTTCTGCTCCATTTCGTCGTTAACGCGGTCTACCAGATTGCTTTCGCGATCCCGACGGTCGTTTCGTGAGACCCCCGACAGTTCGTGACACCCCCGACAGTTCGTGACACCCCTTCACCCATGTCCCTCCCTAAAAAACAAGCCGCCGCCCTGCATCGCCGATTAATGGACCTCTTCCCCAAGGCGTTCCCGAAGGACTACGACGCGATCCTACCCCTCAAGCTGGATATCGACGCGGACCTCCGCGAACGGCTGATCGCCCTGGGCGAGCCGGTCGATCCCGACCTGCTGCGCCGGGTGCTGGCCAACCACGTCGGGCGGGCCGGCTATCTCCTGGCGCTGATCCACCGGCGCGACGGGCGGCGCTACGACCTGGACGGGAACCCGGCGGGCGAGGTGGACGCCCTGGCCCGGAGCGAGGCCGTCCGTTTGCTGGGCGAGCACCAGCAGCGGCAGCAAGCGGCGTCCGCCCGCCACCGGCAACACCGGGCGCTGGAGCAGCAGCAACAACGCGCCAAGGCCGAACGGATCGCCGAGCGGGAGCGCCGGGCGGCCGAAAAACAGCGGCGGCGCGAGGAGAACGAACGCAACCGGCTGCGCAACCTGGAGCGGCAAGCGGCCGAGGAGCGGGCGCGGGAGGCGGCCCGGCGCGGCGAGAAGCCGCCCTTGCCGGAAGTTGCGTACCGCAAGAAACGGCGGTGGGTCGATCCGAGAGGAAGCGATCCGAAGGATCGGAAACCCTAATTCACGAGCAGGGTCAGGCCCAATTTTTTCGCCATCGCGCCACCCAGGGCGGCAAAAGGGATTATCGGTTTTCGAGCAGTTTCCAGCGATCCAACACTTCGACCAGCGCCGCGTCGGTCACCGCCTTGGCAATAGACCCGTCGAAACCGGCGTCGGACCAGACTTGACGCTCTTGGTAGGCGGCGTCGGAGGTGTAGACAATCACCGGCGCGCGGGCGTTGTCGCCCCTTTGTTGCCGAATCAGTCGGGTCGTCTCGATGCCGTCGATCCCCGGCGGCATCCGCAGGTCCATAAAAATCAGGTCGAACCGTTCCTCAGCGCACCGGTCGACGGCGTCTTGTCCGTTGTGGGCTTGAATGACCTCCAAGTCCCAGCGAGCGAGGCGCATTACCATTGCCCAGCGTCCCGTCGGTTGATCGTCGACCACCAGCACCCGTGGTCGCGCATGAATAGCCATCAAGGAATCCTCCCGCGTGGATCGGGGTCACTTCCCGTCAAACCGACGGTAGCCAGCGCCGCGCGCGGGCGGTTCTTGCGCGCGCCCTCTTCCAGGGCCTCCAGCGCCGCGCGCGGGTCGGCCGCGCCGTCGTCGGCCAGCCGCTCCAGACCGGCCGCGAAATAGCGGCGCAGCGCCGCCTCCCGCGCCACGGCTTCTTTTCGGCCGCCCGTCACCACCAGCGCCAGGGAATGGGCGATCGGCGCGGGCCGGGGTTCGTGGCTCATCTAACAACTTCCTCGATCAATGGATGGGTGGCACGGCGTCCGCCGGCGACAGCGGGGTTTGCGAGATGTTCACCACCAGCAAATTCCCCCCCATGTCGGCCATGTAAACGTAGCCTTTGCCGGGCACGTAGCTGACCTGCAAAGGATTTCCGGTCACCAGGCCGGGGAGGGTGACCGTCGTGGATCGGACGCCCGCGCCGAGCGTGGCAAACGACGTCGCCGGCGCAAGGTAACCCACCCGAATGGCATTCACGAACTGCTGCAACGGGGTCGACGGCGAGTTGCTTCCCAGTTCTTGAAGCAACTGGTTTTGCAGGTTGCCGAAGAGGGAGTTCACCACCTGGCACGCCGCGCCGAACAGCGAATCGGCCGAGAATTGGCTCAGCGTGTCGATCAGGTTTTTGATCTGGTCGTAGGTGCCGCCCAGCAGCCGGCCCAGATCGAAGGCGAAGAGGTCGATGGTGCAGACCCCGCCCGCGCCGTCTCTTTTCGGGTTGTTGACCGCCTCGATGGGGTCGGTCTGCGAGTAGGCGAGCTGCCGGTCGGAAATCGCCCGCGTGAGTTGGCTGCCCGCCAGCGCCGCCTGCTGGAGTTTCACCTGGATGTTGGGGTCGCAGGTTTGCGAGGCCCCGTCGAAGGTCCCCCAACTGCCCGCGATCGGATCGTAGGTGGGCGGGGGCGTCAAGGTCCAGGAACCGTCCGGGTGGATGGCCACGTTCCAGCCGCTGTTGATGGCGTCCACGGCGGCCTGGTTGACGCACACGCTCGGCGCCAGCCGGATCGGCGCTTCCGCCGTGCACTCGACGTAGTCCGGATCGTTTTGGGGATCCGTCGCGCCGCTCGTTTCCCCGCCGGTCGGCGCGGTCGTTCCCCCGCCGGGGTCGCTCGTCGGGCCGCCGACCGGGTCGGCCATCGGCCGAGCGGCCGGCTCCGTCGGGTAGCCCAGCGGCGGCGCGGCGGCGACCGTCAGGGCGAGCAGCGCGCCGGCCGCGCCGACGAGCGGCGCGGCGCGACCGAATCGACGTTCGAGCGTCCGGGTGACCATCATTTTTTGTCTGCGGGGTCTTGCAATCGGATCGATTTTATATAAATTTATATCACATCATATGGCAAAAGCAACACCGACCGGCGCGAGCGACCGATGCCCACCGCGATGACGATGCTGGAGGCGTTCCGGGCCAACTTTCCCGGCCTGACGCAATTCTTGACGGCCCTGTGTTACGTGCTCGGCCTGTGGGCCGGCGCGTCGGCGCTGCTGCTGGTGCAGCGCCGCCAGCGCTACGACAGCACCGCCTCGCGCCGTGCCATCCTCGTGCGCGCGGCGCTGTGCGCGCTGTTTCTCTACCTGCCCACGGCGATCGACTCGGGGCAGGAAACGCTGTTCGGCGAGCGCACGATCTCAAGCTATTCCGCCGGGAGTGCGGTCTCTGAACAGGGGCGCCAAGCGCTCGACACGGTGATCCAATTCGTGCAACTGGTCGGGCTGTGGTCCTTCGTGTGGGGCTGGGTACTGCTCGACCGCGCGCACGCGCGCGGTCACTACGAGCCCGCCCTCGGCAACAAAGCGGTGGCGCACCTCGTCGGGGGCGCTTTCTGCATCAACGTCGTCGCCACCCTGCAAGGTCTGGCGCAGACCTTCGGCCTGGAAAAGCTGCTCGCCTACGTGGTGGTGGCCGGAGGCTGACCCCACCGGGCGCGCCCGGCGCCACGAGCGGAAAGGAGGTGTGATCAATATATACAAACAATCATTCATCGAATTTAACCGATTTAACCGAACCGCACTTTCATTGATTGGGAGGTCTCCATGAAAAACGAACGAATCGGGTGGGGGCCGCGCGCGGTCGCTCGGGCGCCGCGAGGCCGGCGCTGGGGCGCCGCCGCCGGTTGGGCGGCGGCCGGGGCCGCGCTGCTGTGGCTGGAGCCCGCGCTGGCGAAATCGGCCGGCGAACTCGGGACGATGTGGGCCGGCTACGGCGAGCCGCTGGGCAAGGCGGTGTCGGCGCTGTGCTATCCGGCCGGCATGGGGGCGGGCGCCGCGGCGCTGTACAAGCTCAAAGCCAACCGGGACAACCCGCAGCACCACACCGTGGGGCCGGTCTTCGGCTGGGCGGTCGTCTGCGCCGGCCTGCTGTTCTTGCCGCAGACGTTCAAGAACACGGGCGACACGGTCTGGGGCGACGACGCCACCAAAAACCAACCCGCCGGCACCACGACCATCGGCAACTGACGATGGCCGACCGGCTGCTGGAGGGCCTGCTGGCGGAATCCCCGCCCGCGCTCGCGCCGGCGGGGGACGACGGAACCGCCTGCGCCGGCTGCGGCCTCGCGGGCGGTTCCCCGGACGATGGCCTGTACCTGCGCGCGCTCCGGTCGGGCGAGACGCTCTGTCGGGTCTGCGCGCTGGGGCCGACCGCCGCCTGGGAGCCGGATCGGGTGCGGCTGTTGCTGGCGCCGGAGCTGGATCAGGGCCGGCTGAACGGCCTGGTGACGCGGCTCGCGGTCGACCTGCTGCGGGCGCGCGCCGGCGAGCCGGTTCCGGCCGGCATCGACGCGGTGTTGCTGGCCCGCTGGCTGGAGACTTTGCGGCGGCGCGCGCGAGCCACCGCCGCTGCGCTGCCGTGGGCCGCCACGCCGGCGCGCGCGCGGCACACCCTGCGGGCGTTGCCCGCCGGACCGCGCGCCCGGCTGCTGGCCGAACTGGCGCCGCTGCGCTACCTGCCCGATCCGGCTGATCCGGAGCTGGCGCGGTTTTTCGACCGCCGGCGGGCGCTCGACCCGCCGCTCGCCGTTGCGCCCCACCCCGCCCTTCCGGTCGGGGTCTTTCGCGAAGAAAACCGATGATCGATTTTCCGACGATCTATCCGTTGCGGTTCATCGACGATATCCGCGACCTGCTCGCGCAGACCTTCGGGCTGGACGCGGAGGCTTACACCAGCCTGACGACGGTGGAAGACGAGACGTGCTTCGTCACCAAAGCCGGCGGGCTGATGAGCGCGCTGCACCTGCGCGGCCACCTGCGGGTGGTGGGGGCCGAAGAGCTGGCGCTGCTGTCCGACCGGTTGCTGTCGCTACTCGGCTCGGCGTTGGTCGCCGGCGAGACCCACCTCATCGATCTGGTGTTCAGCAGCGACCCCGCGTAAACGCCGGCGGCCGTCCGCCGGCTGCTGGCGCCCGCCGAGCGCACGGCGGCGCGGGCGGGCCTCGACTTGCGCGACCTGTTCGCCGAGCGGGTGCGCCATTTGCCGGCCCACACCTGCGCCGAAACGGTCTATCTGATCGTGTGGACCACCCCCGCCAGCCTGCCCCGCGCGACCCGGCGGCAATCCGACCGCGAGCGGCGCCGCGAGCTGGCCCGGTTGCCGGTCGCGCCGGCACTGGGGCGCGACAACCAGAACCCCTTCGCGACCAACCGCTACCTCGTCGACACTCACCGATCTCTGGTAAGGACGCTGCTCGACGATTTGGGCGCTGCCGGTTTCGAGCTGACGGCGCTGCCGGTCGCGGCCGCCGCCCGCCAGATCCGGGCGGAATGCGACCCCGGCTGGACGCCCGACGACTGGCGGCCGCTGCTGCCGGGAACGGCGACGCCCGCGCCGCGCACGCGCACGGACGGAACCCTCGGCGGCGCCGGTTGCTGGTTTCCCGCCTTCGGCCAGCAACTGATGCCCCGAGGGATGGAGATCGTGGATTACCGGACGGTCCGGGTGGGCGACCGGCTCTACCAGCCGTTTTACGTCGATTTGCCGCAGTTGACCGAGATGCAGCGTTTCGAGCGGCTGCTGGACCGCGCCCGCCGCCAGGGGCTGCCCTGGCGGATGGCCGCCCGCCTGAGCGGCGGAGCCGCCGAATGGCTGGCGGCCCGGCGGCGGTGGACGAGCCTGCTGCACTTCGCCGGCTCCACCAACAAGCTGCTCGACGCCGCCCTGCAGGCGATGCGCCGCCACCTCCACGAGGGCCACATCGGGGTCCTGGTGCAAACGGCCCTGACCACCTGGGTCGATCTCGCCGCGCCGGCGCCGGCCGGCCGCGACCACCTGGCGGTGCTGCGCGCCCGCACGGCCCACCTGGCGGCCCACGTCCAATCCTGGGGCGGCTGCACGGTGCGGGAGGCCACCGGCCACCCGGTGAAGGCGTGGATCTCCACCCTGCCGGGCGTGAGCCAACTTCATGTCGCCACCTGCTACGCGGCCCCGCTGCGCGAGGTGCTGCCGACGCTGCCGCTGTTTCGGCCGGCCTCGCCCTGGGAGGCCGGCGCGATCGTGTTCCGCTCCCGCGACGGGAAGCTGTTCCCCTACCAGCCCGGCTCCCCCTGGCAAGGCACCTGGAACGACCTGTACTACGCGCGCCCCGGCAGCGGCAAATCGGTGGCGATGGCGCTGGTCAACCTCGCGCTGATCCTGAGTCCGGGCTTTCGCGAGCTGCCGTTCGTGCGGGTCATCGACGTCGGCCCCTCGTCGGAGGGGTTGATCTCGCTGGTGCGGGAAGCCCTGCCGCCGGCCCGCCGCTTCGAGGCCCAGTTCCACGCGCCGCGCAACGCGGCGGCCTGGGCCGTCAACCCCCTGGACACCCCGCTCGGCCTGCGGCGGCCGCCGCCGGAGCAGCGGGCCTTTCTGGTGTCGTTCCTGAGCCTGCTGGCCACCGCGCCGGGCGCGCTCGAACCGCCCGACGGGGTGGCCGACCTGGCGGGGCTGGTGATCGATCTGGCCTACGCGCACTACGCCGACGACAAAGCGCCCAAGCCCTACGCGCCCGCCCAGGACCGGGCCGTCGACGCGGCGCTGGCCGACCGCCGGATCGCGCTGCCGGACCGCCCGAGCTGGTGGGAAGTCGTGGACGCGCTGTTCGACGCCGGCGACGTGCCGGCGGCCGCGCGGGCGCAGCGCCACGCGGTCCCGCTGGCGAGCGATCTGGTGGTGTTCGCCCAGTGGCCGCAGGTCGCGCACCTCTACGGCGGCGACATGGCGCTGGACAAGACCGCCGAGTCGCCGGTGGCGCTGTTCGAACGCGTGATTTCCGCCGCCACCCGCGAGTGGCCGATCCTGGCCTATCCCTCCCGCTTCGACCTGGGCAACGCGCGGGTCGCCGGCCTGGACGTGGCCGCGCTGTGCGGCGACATGACGCCGGTCGGCCAGCGCCAGACCGCCATCGCCTACATGCTGGCGATGCATGTGCTGAGCCACGATCTCTTCCTCGACGCGTCCGTCGCGGCGCTGGGACCGGACCGCTACCGGCGCCATCACGCCGAGCGGGCGGAAAGCCTGCTGGCCTACCCCAAAAAAATCTGCCTCGACGAAAAACATCGCTGCGGCGGCAGCCGGGCGGTCGACGCGCAGATCGTCCGCTGGATGCGCGAGGGCCGCAAGGCCAACGTCCACGTCGCCCTGGCCAGCCAGATCCTCGACGATTTCAGCGACGAAATGGTCGAGCTGGCCACCACCGTCTACATCATGGAGTACACCTCCGACGAGAGGGCGGAACAGGCCCGCGGCAAGTTTTCGCTCTCCCGCTCGGCGCTGGCGGAGCTGCGCGCGCACGGTGCCGGCCCGACGCCGGCCGGCGCGCCGTTCCTCGGCGTGTTCCGGACCAAGCGCGGCACCCTCGCCCAGATGCTGTACCTCACCACCGGCCCCGTCGAGCTGTGGGCGCTGTCGACCACGGCGGAGGACCGGGTGATCCGCCAGCGGCTCTACGCGCGCTTCGGCCCCCGCCGCGCCCGCCAGGCGCTGGCCCGCGCCTATCCCGGCGGCTCGATCAAAGGCGAACTCCAGCGCCGGCTGGACGGCGCCCCGGAGGGCGATCTCGACCAGGATGCCGCGCTGGCGGCGCTGGTGGAGGAGGTGTCGGCCGTCGCCGCGACGCTGGCGGACGACTCCGACGCGCCCGACGCGCCCGACGCGCGCAGGGCGGCTCGATCGGCCCGTTAAAATCGCTGGTAGCGATATTTATTTTATATTAATATAAAACAGTCAAAACCGACGGAGGATCGAGGTCATGGGCACCCGCATCGCATCGCTATCGCTGCTGGCGGCGCTCGCGCTGCTCGCCGGCTGCGCGAGCCCGCCGCCGGTGGCGCCGGACGGCGGGGCGGCGCAGCGGCGCCAGCTCGCCGAGTCCGGCGCGCGGATCGCCGAGGCGCTCGCCAAGCTGGCGATAGTCGAACAGGCATCCCACCGCATCCAGGTCCAGACCATCGCGACCGCCGCCGACGCGCCCGAGGAGCTTCGCCTGCGGGTGGCGGTGGACTACGCGGGCGACCTGAAGCCCTTCGTCCACCAACTGGCGCAAGTCGCTGGCTACGAGGTCAAGACCTATGGCGTCAGCAGCGTGCTGACACCGATCAACGTCCGCGCGGACGACCGCACGATCGGCGAGCTGCTGGCGGACGCGGGCTACCAGGCGAGCTGGCGCTGCCAACTGGTGATCGACCCCGAGCGCCGGCGGGTCGAAATTCTCTACGACAACCGCCGGCCGCCGGGGCCGACCGACCGGGGCGGCCGACCCCGGCGGCGCGGTTGAGGAGGGCGCGCCATGACCTTCTCGATCCCCAAACAACCGTTTCCCAAGACCGGTTTGTCCCTTGCGCTGCTGCTGTGCGGGAGCGCGGTCGCCGCGCCGGTCGATCCGGCCGCGATCCTGGCGCCGGAGGCGGCGGTCGAGACGTCCGTCGCCGAACCGCCCGCCGACGCGGCGACCCTCGACGGGGCGGACCTCGCCGCACTCCGGGCCGCCCGTCACGACCAGGGCGAGCTGCGGCTGGAGGACGTGAAAAGCGGTCGCTCGTCGCGGGACAAGGACGCCATCAACCCCCTCCGGGCGGAAGCCCTGAAGGAGAGCGCGCTGGCCTACGGCGCGCGGGCCGGCCTCTACGCGCGAGCGCGGGAAATCAACCAGACGCTGGACGCGGAGGCGGCGCTGCTGGATCAGAACTTTTCGTTTGCGCCGCTGATCCTGGCGCACAACGTCCTGCCGCCGGTGATCCAGACCGCCCGCGACACCGTGCGCAAGCACGACGACGCGACCTTGCAGTTCGCCGATGCGGTGTACGAGATCGTCGCGCCCGCCAAGCTCGCCGTCGCCCCGCCGGACTGGCGGACCTATCTGTACGTGCGTACCCACCGGCCGGAGCCGCCCGACGAAATCCTGCTGCCCGACCGGTCCAAGGCAGCGGAAGCGGCCTATTGGGAGAAATACGTCGAGCGGGGCTGGCAGCGCGGGGTGCTGCAAGCCGACCGGACCTTCGCGGTGCAACTGAACCGCCTGACGCGCGATCTGGCCGGTATGGCGCTCTACCGCGAACTCTTGGCGAAAGGCATGGTCACCGCGCCCCGGCTGACCGAACAACAGCGCGGCGTCACCACCGACCGCAACCTGATGCGGGTCAACGACCGCGTGCTGGACATCGCCGAGAACACCCGCTTTCAGGCCGACGACCAGCGCTGGACGCCGTACCCGACCCGGCCCTACCGACTGCCGAGACACGCCCCGAAGATCGACGTGCGGGTGCTGGGCGCCACCCCCGCGCCGCCCGTCGCCGCGCCCGTCGTCCCGACCGTCTGGGAGCGCCCGTCATGGGATCGCTAGTCACTCTGCAAAAAGCGCCCGTCCCGGACGACCCCGAACTGGTCGGGTTCCTGGATACGGGCCTGGTCGAGCCGCCGACTTTCGACCGGGAATGGTTCGATCGGTTGCTGCTGTGGGCGACCGACCACCGGGTGTCGGACGTCACGATCCAGGCCGGCAACTTCGTCTTCGTCGAGCGGTTCGGCCGGCTCGCGCCGGTCACCCGCCGCCGCTGGACGGCCGCCGAGGCGTATCGCTGCGCGCAGGCGATTTACGGCGACAACGCCCCGAGCCAACTGGCGCGGGGCGAGGACATCGATTGCTCGTATGAGATCCTGCGCGGGCGGCACGATCTGGCCCGCTACCGGGCGAACCTGGTCGCCGCCCGCGCCGCCCGTGAACGGGGGTTGGAGATCACCCTGCGCACCATCCCGACCACCCCGCCGACCCTGGACAGTCTCGACCTGCCGGCCGACTTGCGAGCGCATCTGGTGTTTGAGCAGGGTCTGGTGATCGTGACCGGGCCGACCGGCTCCGGCAAAACCACCCTGTTGGGCGCGATCGTCCGGCATCTGCTGGAGCAGCCGGACTCTCACCGAAAAATCATCACCTACGAGGCCCCCATCGAGTTCGTCTACGATCGCGTGCCGCGCTCTCACGCCCTGATCGCTCAGCACGAGATCGGCGTGCATCTGCCGAGCTTCGCCGCCGGCGTGCGCAACAGCCTGCGGCGCAAGCCGATGGTGATTCTGGTCGGTGAGTCGCGCGACGCCGAAACCATCGACGCGATGATCCTGGCGGCGCAGACCGGGCACCTGGTCTACACCACCGCCCACACCAACAGCGTGCCGGAAACCCTCAACCGCCTGGTCGAACCGTTTCCGGTCCAGGAGCGCGAGAGCCGCATGGCCGGCTTGCTGGAATCGCTGCGCCTGATCGTCACCCAGCGCCTGGTGCGCACCACCGACGGCCGCCGCGCCCCGGTGCGGGAGCACTTGCACTTCACGACGGCGGAGAAAAACGCGCTGGCGGACACGCCGTTTCGCCAGATCGTGCGGGTGGCGCGGGGGCTGGTGCGGGCGAAAGGCCGCCCGCTGACGGCCGATTTGAACGCGCTGCACGTCGCCGGCCGCATTTCGGACGAGGAGCATCACCACTATCGGGAAGTGGGCACCCAGCTCGATCCGCTGGGCCGGGCGGCCGTCTGTCCGGTTTCGTCGCCCGAGGACCTCGCCGATGGTCGATAAAAATGGCCGATAAAGCGTTTGCGGTCGAGCAAGCGCCCTGGCGCAACACGGCGCTGCCCGTGATGCTCTGGGCGGTGGAGGGCTACGCGGCCCTGCCGCTGGTGCTGTGGGCGGTCCACATCCGGTGGTGGACCTTTTGGCTGGCGGTCTCGTGCGTGGCCGCGCTGACGGTCATCCGCTATTTCGGGCTGGACGCCCGCTCGGCGTACCGGTGGGTCGGCGCGTTCTTCGTTCGGGCGCTGGCCGGTGGCCGGGTGCGGGCGTCCGCCCCCTGTTGGGAGCGAAAATATTGAGTTGGGAGCGCAAATGCTGATGAATTCTTTCTGCCGCAAACCGTTTCTGGCCGCCCTTCTGGTGGCCGTCTGGGCTTCGACCGTCGCCGCGCCCGCAAGATCGGCGGACGGCGACGCCCCGCCCGCCGCCAAACCGCCCGCCGCGCCCGCCGCGCGTTCCGGGTCGCCCGACCCGCCCGTCGTCGAGCGGCTGCGCGCGAGCGGCCTGGACGTGCAGCCGGGCGGGATCATCGGCCGCGAGTTCCGTTTTTGGCTGATCGCGGCGAAGGATGGCCGTCGGGCGTTCGCCGCGACCACGGCCGAGGGCTTTCTCGTGCTCGGCAAAATTTATTCGCCGGACGGATCGCTCAGTCTCGACACCGAGGGCGAGCGGCCGCTGTTTCTGGACGTCGAAGAGAGCCGCGCGCACGGGCTGGCGCGGTTGACCGGCGCGACGCCGACGCCCGCCACCGATTTCGCCTGGCGGACGCCGGGCCGCCGGGCCGCCGCCGGGCCGCCGGGGTCGGTCTGGGACCTGCTCGGCCATGCGACGGCCATCGAGGAAGGGCGCGCCGGCGCGCCCTTGGTCTACATTTTCGTCGATCCGTATTGCTCGTACTGCCACCGGCAATGGGAAGTCCTGCGGAAAAAAGTGAACGCCGGGACGCTGCGGGTGCGCTGGGTGCCGGTGGCCGCGCTGGACCGCTCGCACGCCGACCTCGGCGTCGCGGGCGGGCTGCTGGCCGACCCGCGCCCCGAAACCCTGGCCGTCTGGATGCGCGAGCAGCGGGTGCGACGCTCCGAGAGCGAGGCGGCGAAAAAAGCGCTCGGCGCGAACATGGCGCTGTTTCAAGCGCTCAAGGTGCCCCCCGTCCCCGCCATCCTCTACAAGGACCAGTCCGGCAAGCTGGTCAAACGGGTCGGCGTGACCGACCTCTGATTTCCGACCGCCGACCACTATCCGCCGCGCGGCGCGGGCGCGGGCCGCCGAACCGCGCGCGTCAGCTCGCGCGGGGCGTCCGCCGGCCGGCGCGCGTCTTCCGGCCGCGTCGGCGCGGGCGAAACGGCGTACTGCCGCAGGACGGGGAGCGCGTTGGCTGCCCGCAAATCCTCCAAAACGCGGAGGAGGGGCCGGCCCTGCTGGAGGCCCTCGCGCACCAGGCGCAGGACGTGCGCCGGTTGCGGGGCCTGGCGCAGCGCGGCCTCCAGCGCCCGGCGCTGGCGCGGGGTCAAGAACCAATCTGTGCCGGGGGCCACGTCGGGATCGGCGGGGTTCAGACCGGCAACGGGGAGCGCAAAACGGGATCGAGCCACGGAAAAGCCTCCGAGGGAAACTCCGAGGGAAAGGGGAGCGACACGCCGCGCGCCGCGTCGAAGTCGGCGACCCCGGCGACGGGCCGCGCGTCGGGGGCGTCCCATCCCGCCGCGTACCCTTCGGCGTAGGGATAGAGGGCCAGCGATCCGCGCCCGGCGCACAGGCGCGCGAACTCGGCGAACGCGCGCGGCCAATCGCCGGGCAGCAGCAGCGCGAACGCGCGCGGATAGTCGGCGACTAGGGCGATGCCGGCCGGACCCGCCGCCGCCGCCCGCCACGCGCCGCCGAACCACCACAGCGCGCCCGGATAGGCCAGGAACGGGCCGGTTTCCGGGAAGACCCCGATCTGAAAGGCGTTGGCCACCGTCCGATCCGGGGCGATCACCTCGGCCTCGGGGTCCGCTCCCAGCGCCCGCGCGCGATCGTCCAGCGCGGCCAGCCAGCCCATCAAGCCCACGAGCGCGTCTTCGAGGCGATCTCGCTCGGCGCGGTCTGCTTCTTCCATCGCTTGGCTCCGCAAAATAAAAGATATTATGTTATATATTTTAAAACAAACACAGTATAGTAAAATTATTTTTCAAAGTTCCGATTGATTTGGAGGACGCCCGCCGTGCTGACCATCGACCCATTGAAGGAGCAAAGCCGCCAACGGCGGCGCGGGGCCGCCCCGGCCGCGCCGCCGGAGCGCGAATCGCCCGACGACCGCCCGGCGGCGGCCGAAGGCGAGGCGCCCGAACCGCCGCCCGCCGCCGCGCCTTCGGGTGCGTCGGGTGCGTCCGGTGCGTCCGGCTATTGCGCGTTTTGGATCGAGCGGCTCGAAAGCGTGCAGGGCCTGCCGCCGGTGGCCGCCGCCGCCGCCGTGCGGGACGCCCTCCGCGCCGCCCCGGCGCCCCATCGTCCGCCCGAGGACGACGCGCGGCTGTTCGCGGCGGCCGGCGGTCGGGAGTTGCCGTATGGCGACGTCGTCGCCTGGCTGCGCCTGCGCGCCGCCGCGCCCGCCGCCGAGCGAACCCTCGAACCGGAGGTCGCGCGCTTCTGGCGCGACCGGCTCGGGCCGCCGCCGGCCTCGGGAGCCGACGCGGTCGCGTGGTCGTCCCGGTGCCGGGCGGCGGCGGGAGCGGCGGCGCGGGTCGGGCGCAGTTTGGACCCGGCCACCGTCGCCGCGCTCGCGGCGCATCCCGACGCGGCGCTGGGGTATTTGAGTTGCGCCGCGTCCCCCGTCCATCGATCCGCCGAACCCGCCGCCGAACCGCCGTCGGCCCCGGCCGATGGCCCGAAGCCCGCCGGCTTCCCGCCGCCCGCCGCGCCAGTGACGGTTCCGGCCGCCTTCGGCACAACGGCCGCCGGCTCCCGTGTCGGCTTCGCGCTCGGCGGCCTCGTCGGCGACGTGGTCGGCGGCGTGGTCGACGGCTTCAAGGCCGGGGTTGCCGGCGTCTCGAAGTTCGGTTTCCGGCCGGGCGCGGCGGATGAAAAAACCACCGGGTTCCGGGCACGCGACGGTGACCCCGAACTCCGCCGCGCGGCGGCGGACGCCGAGCGAGCGCTGGCGGCCTTCGCCGAGGCGGCGCGACAGTTGGACGACCATCCCCAGCTCACTTTATTTTGGCGGGAAGTCGACCTTCAAGCCGGCGAGCGGTTCGCCGGCGCTCGCGACGGCGTGCTCCGGGAAATGGCGACCCGGCACTGGCACCCGCTGCATCGGTTGTTCGAGCGCCACGCGCGCGAAGATCCGGACGTGGCGCTCCACCACTGGCGCGCGCTCGATGCGTTCGGGCGGCTCCAAGCCACCTGGAAAGCGTGCGCGCTCGCCCACCAAAACCGGGGGGAGCGCTGGGCGCCCGCGCCCGAACAGACCGACGCGCTGCGCGCGGCGTGCCGGCGGACGCCGGCCGCCGGGGGACAACCGGCGCTGGTCGACCAAGCCGAACGGCTGTTGCGGGCGCTGGCCCAGGCCGTCCGGGAAGCGTGCGCCCGCGTCGCCGGTCGCGCGCCGTCGCTTTGACCGGTGCCCGCGATGAACGGCGGTCCACGCAGTTCCACCGACGATCTTTGGATCGCCGTCGCCGTCGTCGTTGCGCCGCTGCTGGCGTGGTGGGCCTGGAGCGACTCGATCGTGGCCGGGCTGTTTCGGCTCAAGCTAGCGGAGCTGCGCGGGCTGCACGCGCTGGGGTTCGGCACAGCCGCCAGCGCCGAGCTGGCCGCCGCCCTGCGCGGGGCGCTGACCGCGCCCGACAAGATCGACTTCGACACATTTCTCTTCGGGTTGGAAGCGGTCGGGATTTACCTGCGCGGACCGGTCGCCGTTGCGCTGGCGGGGCTGGGGGCGTGGCTGTTGCTGTTCCATCCCGCCGGCCGGTTCCGCCGCCGCTTCGATCTCGCTGGGCTGGCCGAGGCGATGCGGGAGCCGTGGCCGTATGCGCTCCACGCGCTGCGGCGCGGCAACCGGGATCTCCCGCTCGACCATCCGGTGTGGGGGATGGCGCTGTCGCCCGCCGAGTTCCTGCGCCGGCACGATCTCGTCGAGCGCGCTGAGGGCGGTTGGCGGTTGCGCGAGGTCCGCGCCGAGGCGGCGCTCGCCGCGCAACTGGGGGTGCCTTGGGCCGAGGCCCCGCCGCACGCGCGGGCGCTGGCCGGGGTGTTCGCCCTCCGCATCGCCGCCGCCGAGGCGGAGAGCGACGCGGCGGCCGAACCGCCGAAACGCATCGCTGCCGAGGCGCTGCGCCGGCTAGCGCTGGCGGCGGCCAACGCGATCGGCGATTTTCTGCCGCCGGCCGCCCGCTACGCCGAAACCGTGGCGGAGACCGCCGCCGTCCTGGGGTCGGAGTCGATCCGCCGGCGGCTGGCCGGCCACGCCTACACCCCAACGGCCTTGCTGCGGCTGCTGGAGGACGCCCGCCGAGGCGGGGTGTTGCCGGCGGCGCTGTTCTCCTGGCTCAAGGGCGCGGATCGTCCGCTGTGGTACGCCCTGTCCTCGCTCGGCCGGCGCGCGCATTTTGTCGAGGCGCTCGGCGCGATCGGCCATTACGAGGCCGAGCGGCGCGCGGGCCGCGCGCTGTATCCGCCGGCGGTCGAGGCCGCCGTCGAAGGGCTGCGGCTGGCGGCGGCGCGGATGTCGCCGACCGGCGACCCGACCGACGGCCCGACTTGAGACGCCGGTCGTGTTTTTTCATCGGTCCCTTTTTGATTTTAAGGAGCACCCATCATGTTCGTATTGACCCGTCGATCCGCGTGGCCCCGACTCCAGTTCGTGCCCGGCGGCCTGGCCCGCTGGCACGACGGGCGCGTGACGTTGCTGCCCCTGACGACCGCGCCGGGTCATCCCGCCGAGTTTTCGGTCGAAACCGGCGCGGCCGGCGGTTGCGGGATCGTCCTGAAAATCCCCGACCGCGCGGACGAGGTGGTGGCGCGCTATCCGAGCCGGCGCGCGGCCCGCCGCCAGTTGCGCCGGCTCGCGGGTGACACCGGTTGGAGCGCGGCCGGCGGGTTGGGGCGCGGGCTGCTGCTGGCGGCGCTGTTGTTCTTGGCGTGGTTTTTGTTCTTCGTCCCCGGCGATTTGTCGGCGCTGCAAGCCGCTACCCGCGAAGGTCGAACCGATCTCGGCGATCCGGCGATCCCGTCGTCCGTGTCGCCACCGGCCGCCGCGCCCGACGGCCCGGCTTTCGTCGACGATCCAGCCGACTCCGCGACCGCGCCAGCCGCGACCGCGCCAGCCGCGACCGCGCCGCCGCCGGCGCGATAACGTCGCGCGGGGCCGACGCCATGGAGCCGGAGCGGTCGTTCGGCATCGATCTGGAAAAAGCCGCCCGCGCGCGGGACGTCCAGCGGGATTCCCGCACCCCGGGCCAGCGGTTCGCCGCCGCGTGTCGGAAACCCGACGTGCTGGGGATCGCGTGTTTCGCGCTGGCGGCGACGGTCGTGCTGTTTCCCGCCGCCGTCGATCTCGGGGTGCTGGCGTTCGCCGTCATCGCCGCGCTCGGCGGGCGGATCGCCCCGGTCTTGCCGCTGAAGCTGCCGGCGACCTACCCCGGCGTGGACCCCCACGAGCGCGAACCGGGAACCGGTCGGTCGCTGACGGCGCGCGGCCTGCTGTTTCTCGGCAACGACCGCGCCACCGGCGAGGAGCTGTACGAGTCGGACGCCGACGCCCGCACCCACAAGCTGGTGCTGGGCGGCACCGGCTCGGGCAAGACCGAGGCGATGCTCGGCTTTTGCGCCAACGCCCTGCTGTGGGGGTCGGGGTTCGTCTACGTGGACGGCAAGGGCGACGCCGCGCTGTGGACCAAGGTGCTGGCGCTAGCGCGGGCCTGCGGGCGGGAAGACGACGTCTACATGCTGAACTACCTGACCGGCTCCACCGACGTCGATCCGGACGCCCGGCCGTCCAACACTTTCAACCCGTTCGCGCTCGGCTCAGCGGACGCCATCACCCAAATGCTGATCGCGCAAATGGCCGAGTCCGGCGGCGATTCCGCGACCTGGAAGGACCGGGCCATCGGCCTGCTGACCGCCTACGTGCGGGCGCTGGTGGCGATGCGCGATCGCGGGCGCGACGAGCGAAACCGCCCGTTCGCGCTGGATGCGGGCGCGCTGCGGGCGTACCTGACGCTGGACCACCTGATCGATCTGTACCTGCGCGCCCGCGAGGGCGTGGACGGTTTCCGCCTGCCGGCCCCGGCGCTGGCGTCGCTGTGCGCCTACCTGGAGTCGGTGCCGGGCTTCCAGGACCCGGCCCGGCTGTTGGAACCGCAGCGGCAAACCCTGACGCCGGACATCATCCGCGGCCGCCACTATCCGCCGCAACCCGACCCGCAGACCTACCTCCAGCACGGCTACCTGCAAAACCAGTTCGGGCGGATGTTCGGGCAACTGGCCGACGTCTACGGCCACATCTTCCGCGCCGGCCAGGGGGAGATCGACCTGGCCGACGCGGTGTTGCAGCGTCGGATTCTGGTGGTGATGCTGCCCGCGCTGGAAAAGAGTCCCGACGAGCTGGCGAGCCTGGGCAAGCTGTCGATCGGCGCGCTTAAAACCCTGCTGGCCATCGGCCTGGGCGCGCGCCTGGAAGGCACGCACCGCGAGGTGATCGACCGCCGCCCGACGACCGCGCCCTCGCCGTATCTGGGCATATTCGACGAATACGGCTACTACGCGGTCAAAGGCTTCGCCGTGGTGCCCGCACAGGCGCGCAGCCTGGGGTTCTCAATTTGTTTCGGTGGCCAGGACCTCCAGAGCTTCGGCAAGGAGTCGCAAGAGGAGGCCGCCGCCATCGTCGCCAACACCCTCACCAAGATCGGGATGTTCGTCGAGGACCCCAAGGACACGATGGAGCTATTCGAGAAATTGGGCGGCCAGGCTGTGACCGCGCAAAGCGGCGGGTTGAGCAAAAGCGACGGCGCGTTGTTCTCCGGCGCCTACCGCGACGCGGCGAGCGCCACCTACGAGCGCCGCGCGCGGATCGACCCGCTCGACCTGCGCGCGCAGGCGACCGGCGAGGCGCATATCGTGCGCGGGACCGCGATCGTCAGAGCCCGGCTGTTTTATCCGGGCGCTTTCCGTCTGGCGGCGTATCGGTTGAACCGGTTCGCGCCGGCGGGCGCGGGCGACGCGGACGACCCCGCGCGCGTCGCCCCGACCCCCGAAGGGGTGCGCGCGGCCCTCGCCCGCGTGCTGGCGGAGGCGCCCCTGGACGCCTTGCAGATGGACGCGGTGCGCGCGGCGGTCGAGGCGGAGCCGGACGCCGGACCTTCGGGGCGACCGACCTTCGCGCGGTGCCTGATCGAGCGCTATCTGGACAGCCACGACGCCTTGGACGTCGAATTCGCCGCGCGGCTGCGGGAAGCCGTCGCGCCGCTGGCCGCCGCGTCGCCAGCGGATCGAGAGACGACGGCCAGCGGCGAAACCGAGGGCGCCGTCGCGGACGCGCCGAACGCACCGGACGCGCTCCGGGCGGCTGTGAGAGCGGTGTTGAGCGAGATGGAGCGCCCAGAGGCTTCCGAACCCGGCCGGCCCGTTCGGCGAGCCGGAGGGTGGTGTTATCGAGGGGGGATGGTGGCGCGCTACGATGGGTCCGATGAAGATGCCCCGCCGCCCGCCGAGGTCGAACCACCCCTCGGCCGCCCCGACGAACGGGCGGCCGCCCGCTCCATCGGAGCGCGCTCGCGCGCAGGGCGACTCCCTGTCGTGGTGGTGGACCGGCTGGAAGACTTGGATGGGCCGGAGGCCCCGGCCTTCCGCGTCGACGCCTGGGCGCTCCATCCCGAACTCGATCCCAAACTCGGAAAAAATCGCTGATGGCTTCCGCCATCGCCCTCGAATCGGCCGGTTCTCTTCATCCGATTTTCGCCTGAACGGAGCGGACCCTCGCGCCGGCTTGCCGGGCGGGCGGAACCGTCAAACGGTCGCCCGTCGCGAAGCCGTGATGGCTCTCCCGACGCGGTCGCGCTGTCCCGCGAGCCGAACGCCCGGCCTGCTTTTCGGCTCGCGCTGCTTTAGAATCGGGACACCGCGATGAGCCAAAAGGAAGAATAACGCGATGGTTCCGCCCGCCGATGTTCCGTCAGCCGATGTCCTGATCGTCACCGCCACCAAAGTCGAAAGCAGGGCAGTCCTCGACGCTTTCGCCGAGTTGACCGGCCAGACAGACCGGTCTGTACCAATTGGCGGCCGCACCTATCGCGACCTCGGTGCGGTGGGCGGAACGCGGGTGTTTCTGGCGCTGACCGAAATGGGTTCGGGCGGGTTGGGCGCCTCGCAGCAGACCGTGCAAAAAGGGATCGAGGCGCTGAGACCGGGCGCGGTGCTCCTGGTGGGCATCGCCTTCGGCGTGGACGAGAAGAAGCAACACATCGGCGATATCCTGATCTCGCGACAGCTTCAGCTCTACGACTTGCAGCGGGTCGGCAAAGACCACATCGTCTTACGCGGCGACAAGCCCCATGCGTCACCACGGCTGATCGACCATTTCCGCCACGCCGATTTGGATTGGGACGAGCCCAAAGCCAAGGTCCAGTTCGGTCTGGTGCTGTCCGGCGAGAAGCTGGTGGACAATCTCGACTACCGGGAGCAACTCCAGCGGTTGGCGCCGGAAGCCCTCGGCGGCGAGATGGAGGGGGCGGGCCTGTACGTCGCCTGCCAGGACGCCCAGGTGGACTGGATCGTGGTCAAGGCCATCTGCGACTGGGCCGACGGTAATAAGAAGCGCAACAAAGCCGCCCGCCAGCGGTTGGCTGTGGGCAACGCCGCTGCGTTCGTGGCGCACGCTCTGAAACAAGCCCCGCTGAAGCGGCCGGAGTCGCCGATGGAACAACCTCCCGCAGCGATCCAGAACACCGGTTCGGGCGCGGTCGCCACCGAGGGCGGCGTGGCCGCCGGGGCGGGTGGGGTAGCGGTCAAAGGGAAGGTGGAGGGCGGCATTCACATTCATAACTCGCCCGCAGCGGAAACGTTTTCGCCGGCCCTGCGCGACGCCTATTTGCGGCGGGTCATGGAACGCTGCGGCGCCCTGTCCCTGACCGGCATCGACCCGGCCGCCGCCGGGCAGCGCGACACCGACCCGCAACTCCACCTCAACGCGGTTTACACGGCCTTGCTCACCCGGTCGCCCCGGCAAGAGGAGGGCGGCGACCTCGAACCGCGCGCGTCGAAAAAGCGGACAGAGGAAGAACCCTTGCGCTCGGCCCTGGAGCAGCTCGACCGGCAGCGGCGGCTGGTGCTGCAAGGCGACCCCGGCAGCGGCAAGAGCACCTTCGTCAACTTCGTCGCCCTGTGCTTGGCCGGCGAAGCGCTGAAAGACGAGCAAGCCAATTTGCGCCACCTGACCGCCCCCTTGCCGGACGAGAAAGGCGAGGACGGGAAAGAGCGCCAACCGTGGCGGCACGGCGCGCTGCTGCCGGTGCCGGTGGTGCTGCGGGATTTCGCCGCCACCGGGTTGCCGGAACGCGGTGAGGCGACGGCCGAAACCCTGTGGACCTTCATCGCCCAAGAATTGAAAGCGGCCTGCCAGGCGGAATGCGTGGACTGGCTGCGGCACGAGCTGCGCGAGCGCGGCGGCTTGTTGTTGCTGGACGGGCTGGACGAAGTGCCCGAAGCGGAGCGACGCCGAGAGCAGGTCAAGCGGGCGGTCGAAGGGTTCGCGCAGAGTTTTGGCAACTGCCGGATACTGGTTACCAGCCGCACCTACGCCTACCAGAACCAGGGCTGGCGCCTGCAAGGCTTCGCCGAGGCCACGCTCGCCCCCTTTTCCGACGGCCAAATCCGCCGCTTCGTCGCCCGCTGGTACGAGCTGACCGCCGATCTGGGGCGCTTGCCCAAACCGGAAGCCAACGGGCGGGCGGAGCTGCTGAAACGGGCGATTTTCAACCGACCCACCCTGCACGAACTGGCCCAGCGCCCGCTGCTGCTGACCCTGATGGCCAGCTTGCACGCCTGGCGCAGCGGCGATCTGCCGGAGAAGCGGGAAGCGCTGTACGCCGAAACGGTCGATTTGCTGCTCTACCGCTGGGAGCAGCGCCTGATCCAGCGCGAAGCCCAGGGCCAGTACCGGTTGATCCAGCCCAGCCTGGCCGAATACCTTAAAACCGACAAAGACCAGGTGCGGGCGGTGCTGGAAGCGCTGGCGTTCGAGGCGCATCGCGCGCAACCGGACCTGGCCGGCACGGCGGACATCGCCGAGAAAGACTTGATCCATCAGCTTTTTCAACTTTGCAAAAATTGCGATGCCAACTCCAATCGGTTAATGGAATATCTTCAAGATCGAGCCGGATTGCTGTATCCGCGCGGCGTCGGCGTTTACACCTTTCCCCACCGCAGCTTTCAGGAGTACCTGGCGGCCTGTCACCTGACCGACGAAGACTACCCGGATCGAATCGCCGAGCTGACCCGCGCCGAACCCAACCGCTGGCGGGAAGTGGCTTTGCTGGCGGGCGCCAAGGCCGCGCGGGGCACCGCCGCCGGCCTGTGGCAACTGGTGGACGCCCTGTGCTTCCGCGAACCGACCGACCCCGCTGTCGAACCCGCCGACACCTGGGGCGCCCAGATCGCCGCCCAAGCCCTGATCGAGACCGCCAACCTCGCCAAGGTCGGCCCGGCCAACCAGCGCAAGCTGGCGCGCGTCCAACAGTGGCTGGTGAAGCTGATGCGCGACGAGCGGCTACCCGCCACCGAGCGGGCCTTGGCCGGCGACAACCTCGCCGCGCTGGGCGATCCGCGCTTCGACGCCGGGCATTGGCATCTGCCCGACGAACCGCTGTTCGGCTTCATCGAAATCCCCGCCGGTTCCTTCGCAATGGGTAGCGACGAGAAACGCGACGAGCAGGCATTCGCAGCCGAATTGCCGCAACACGAAGTGAACCTGCCCAGCTACTACCTGGCCCGTTGGCCGGTGACGGTGGCGCAGTACGCCGCTTTTGTCGAAGCCAGCGGCCACAAGCCCGCAGACCCAAACTGCTTGAAGGGTATCGCGAACCATCCGGTGGTCAACGTCATTTGGCGCGAGGCAATGGCGTATGGCCGCTGGCTGAACGAGCAGTTGCGGAAGCTCGCCCGCGAGTGGCTGACCATGGCAAACCCTCTATCCGAATCCGAACGCCGATTCTGGCAAGGGCTGGCCGATGGTTCCCTGGGTATCGGCTTGCCCTCGGAGGCCGAATGGGAAAAAGCGGCGCGCGGCGCGGATGGCCGGATTTATCCCTGGGACGACCAACCTGATCCCAATCGCGCTAACTACAGCGAGACCGGTCTTGGCACGACCAGCGCGGTGGGCTGTTTTCCGGGCGGCACCGGCCCTTATGGCTGCGAAGAAATGAGCGGCAACGTCTGGGAATGGACCTGCAGTCTGTATAGGGATTATCCCTATCCCCTATTAGGTCCGCACCGTCAGGAGCGGGAAGATTTGGCAGCCGAAGGCCGCCGGGTGCTGCGGGGCGGCGCGTTCATCGTCGATGCGAGGCGCGCGCGCTGTGCCTGCCGAGGTGTCTACGATCCCGACTTGGGTTATCTCGGTTTTCGGGTGGTGGTGTCCCCATCGGTTTTCTCTGATCGACGAAAACTCTGATCTCTGGTCGCGGCGCACCCGGCGGCGGATTCTCCACAGTCGCCCGCCGCCAACGGTCTTTTTCAATCAGTTCCAGCCGCCGCGCCAGCCCACTGCTCGGGACCGGCTCGTTCGGCCGGCCACTGCGCCAGGATCCGGCCCACCTCGGTCAGCACCTCCGAGAGCGTCCGGCCGTCGTCCTCGTCCAACGCGCCGCCCAGCTCGGCCTTGACGAGCTTCAAGCGAGCCTCGGGGGGGTCGTCCAGCGGTCGGGGGGCCTCGCCGTCGGGCAGGTCCAGGGCGAAGTCGAGGCCGGCGATCACGGCGCGATCCGTGCCGCGATCCTCGCCGTTCGGTCCCCGGATCGGTGCCTCCTCGTAGGCGCCCAAGCTCAGGACGAAAGGCTCGTCGTCGCGGACGGGGTCGTAGCAGTAAAGGCCGGCGTTGATCCCGGTCCCGCCGCGCGGGTCCAAGCGCATCCAGGTGATGGCTTCGCCCGGTCGCAAGGTCGGGCGGACGCCCAGGCGGGCGCAGGCGGCGGCCAAGGTGAGGCGGGTTCCCAAAATATCGGTTTCCAGCGGCATTTTTTATCCTCCAGGGGCGGCCAGGCGGCACGCGAACGGGGCCGGGTCGGCGGGTTCGTCGCCCGCCGGCGGTTCGGGGGGTAAATCGGTGGGCGGCGCGGTCGATGAAGCGGTCGGCGGCTCGGTTGGTCCATCGGCGGGCGTGTCGGCGAGCCGATTGTACCAGTCTCGATAATCGGAACTGACCAGCCAGGCGCCGAGTTCGCCCAGCACCTGGAGCGCGCCCGGCTCGGCGCTCGGCGGGATGACGCCTTGCAGGGCGGTGCGGTTGCCTTCCAGCGGGATGTCGAGCGCCTGCCAGCGGGGGTCGTGCAGCAGCGGCCCGTTGCGGGCGTGCGCGCCCGGCACGACCAGCTCCAGCTCGTTCCCGCGCAGCACCAGCACGAAATCGACCCCGCGCTTGTAGCGCTCCGGCCGCCCGCCGGTGTCGGCGGAGACCAGCACGGCGCGCCGGCCGCCGCGGTGGTCGTCCACGAAGCGCCGGAGCTGCTCGGGGGTGCGCAGCGCCAGCGGCTTGTTCGACAAAATCTGGAAGGTCAGCTCGGCGTCGAGCAACACCCCGCGCTCGCGCCGGCCGTCCTCAGTGGTGTAGATCACCGCGCGGCCCAGATCGTCGCGGGCGGCGGTTTGCAGCGCCGAATACAGGTTGCCGACCAGCAAGTCGCGCCGGCGGGTGAAGGTGCCGGCCTCGGCCGCGTCGAAGGCTGCCCGCAGCCGGTCGCGGTCGGCGGGGTCGTCGTACACCCGATAATCGCCCTTGAGGAGGCCGTGGAGCGTCAGGGTTTTCAGGCGCTCCTCGCCCGGACAGGCGACCTGGACTTCGTAGTGGCCGGGCAGGTGCAGGGCGTCGCGGCCGGGGGCCTGGATGCGCGCCACCACCCCGGCGTGACCTTCCCGCTCGGCCTCGTCGTCGGGCGAGCGGCCGGGACGGGGCGCTTGCCAGGCGATGGCTGAGCCGACGTGGACCGCGCGGACGAACGCCTCGACCCTGTCGAACAGCGCGGCGGTGCGCCGGACCGGGTTCTCTTCGTCGGGATCGCCCAAGCCAGCCTCGACGGTCGGAAACCCCGGGTAGCGGCCCATCGGCTGGATGGCCTGGCGGAGCCGCGCGGCGCGGACCCGCGCCAGGGTGTCCAACAGCGGTTCCGGCGTCCAGAAGGCCGCGTTGCGCGCCACCGCCCGCTCGACCTGCGCGCCACGCAGCGGCTGGATCGCCTGCTCGTATTCCACGGTGAGGTAATCCACCGAGGCGAAAAACGGGCTGTCGGCCTCCGCCTCGCCGGCCGGGGTCCGCTCGAACACCTGGCGCGCCACCTCGCGGCACTTCCAGTCGCACTCGGCGGTGCGCAGCGGCTGGATGCCCTGGGCCTTCAGCTCGTCCAGGTGCGCCCGATAGAGGCCGGCCAGCTCTTCCAGCGCCGTCTCCTGTTCGGTCACGGGCAACAGCAGAATCCGCGAGGTGACCCGGTTGACGTACCACAGCGGGAGATCGTCGCGCTCGTCGGTGACCCGCGCGTCCAGCCGGCTGCCCTGGAAGGGGTTCTGCTCGACCCACCGGCGCGCGATCTGGTTGCCGATGGGGTTCAACAGGTCGGGCACGTTTTTCGCCAGCGCCGCGTTGTCCTGGTTGGATGTGGTGTTGGCCGAGAGCTGGCGCAGCTTGGCGTTCTGCATCGCGATCAGCCGCACCTCGCCGGGCAGCCCGGAGGAGGGCGTGACCACGGTCGGCGCGGCGCACTGGCCCCGGCGGTTGATCCGACCCCAGAACTGGATGCGCTCGGCCACGTTCTGCGGGATTTGCAGCTCGAACATGACGCGGGGCGCGGGGCTCCAGCCGGGGACGTCGTTGCGGGCGTGGGCGCTGAGGCCGGTGGAGCCGGAGCGGGTGGCGATCAACGCCTGATAGACGTCGGTGTTGAAGCGGAACACTGTATCGACGCGGTTCTCCGCCGGGCGCGGGCGGACGCGCATGGCCCGGCCGGCCGGCTTTTCGACCCACTCCACCTGAAAGCTCCGGCCCGACAGCTCGCCGACCCGGCAGCCGCGCGCCTGGAGCGCGAGGCGCACGGAATCGAGCGGCGAGAGCGGTACGTCGGGATACCGCTCGATGTCGGCCGCGATCCCTTCGACCATCTCCAGCAGCCCCTCGTCGGTGATGGGGCGGCGGGTGATGTTGCCGTAGCGGTCGTGCTGGGTGTAGGACATCATTCGGTCGAGCACCCGCGAGAGGGCGTCGCGGAAGGTCATCGGCGGGTACTCGCCCGCCGAGGCGGGACCGGCGCTCGCGGCCTCCGCCGCCTCCGATCCCTCGCCGCCCTCGCCGCTCATCCCGGCCTCGCGGTCGTCGAAGCGGTCGGTGATGATTTCCTTGAGGGTGGTTTCCAGGGTGTTCTCCAGGACGAACACCGGCTTGCGGCCCGCCTCGATCTCGCGCGCCCCGAACTCGATGGCGTGATCGACCTTCAGCGCCAGCAAGAACAGGCGGTTCAACTGGTAGAGCCGGGAGCCGAAGTTCATGACCTGCAAGCCCGCGCGGTGGCCCTTGCGCTCGCCGCCGGCGTCGTCGGCGCCGAACGTGGCCGCCAGCAACTGGTTCTGCTCGCTGATGAACGCCTCGATGTCGCCGCCGAGCCAGGCCATTTTTTCGAGGATGGACGCCAGTTGGTCGGACAGGCGCCGGTTGCGTTCCGCGCGGGCCGCGTCCGGCTCGGTGCGGAAGGTGATATTGGACAGATCGTGCTCGCGGCGGATCAGCACGCCGTCCTCGGCCAGCATCTGTGAGTAAGCTTCCTGGAGCGGCGCGCCGCCCTGGCGCAGCAGCAGGGCGATGTCGTCGTTGCGAAACAGCGCCGGCAGGACGCTGGCGTACACCGTCAGGTTGTCGGGGCGCTTGGCGTAAGTGGCGGAAGAGAAAATCGGCGGCCGACCGCTCGCCTCCAGAATCCGCCGGACGTTTTGCGCGGTGTTGGAATCGCCGCTGGCGTTGTGCGACTCGTCGACGATGACCTGACCGCCGCTCGCTTCGGCGATCCGGCACAGCCAATCGACCTTGGCGGAACCGGCCTGGCACAGCTGCGAGTAAGTGACCAACACCAGGTTCGCGCCGGCGGGCAGCTCGTCGCCGGCGACGACTTTTTTGATCACGTTCGCCGGGCTGGCGGGCACCAGCACGACCCCGCGCTCGGTGTCCTTGATCGGGGTGTCCAGGTTGACGATCAGGGGCACGATGTCGCACCGCGCCCCGACATGGCTCAGATCGCGGTAGAAATCCGAGAACAGATTGGGTTTCTCGGTCAAAAAGATCGCGGGCCGGCCTTGCCGCCACGCCCGCAGGCAGACCCCGGCCAGCACCCGGCCCTTGCCGATGCCGGTCTCGTCGGCCTCGATGAAGCCGCGTCCCCGGTCGTGGGCATCGAAGGCCAGCGCCAGGGCGTCGATCTGCTCCGGGGCGAAATGCGCGGCCAGCGCCGCCGCGTCCGACCCCAGCTCGCGGCCGACGTACTCGTCGACCGAGCACCCTTGTCGCGCCTCCACCCGATCCAGGGCTCGGCCGACCGCCGAAGCCATGTTGGCTGGGATCATGGTCGACGCCTCACCCAGGGCGCTGCGGGCGACGTAGCACTCCTGGTAGACCACCGCCTCGTCCGGCTCGTCCTCGATGGACGGCTCCGCGTCCGCGCCCGCCACCGGCGCGGCGCGCTCCAGCGCGCTCGGCCCGATCCGAGAGGCGAGGGTTTCGACCAGCGTCCAGATCTCGTCCCACGAGCCGGCGACCGGCGTTTTCTCCGGGACCGCCGGAAAGCCGGTCCCGCGCTCGCCGACCACCACCAGCCGCAGCGGCCAATGCGCGCCCTGACCGCCGTAGAGGCGGCCGTGCAGGCCGATCACCGCCTCCACGCGGTAGTGGTCGCCCAGGAGGTTGAACAGGTGGCGGCTGCCGCCGGTCGGCGTGGCGAGGTCGTGGTTGCGGGGTTGGTCCGCGCCGATCAGATACACCGCCCGCCCTTGCGGGTGGCGCTGCTTCAAGGTCTCCAGCAGGATCAGGTGGTCCAGGCGCCGGGTCGGGAACGAGACGCCCTCGAACGTTACCCGCGCTGGCGCGCCGGCCTCCGGCCGGTGTTGCGACAGATCGCCGAAGGGGGGGTTCGCCAGGATGTAGTCGTAGGGTGTCGCCGGCGCGGGCTGGTGCAGGACGTCGCCGACGATCGCGCGGCTTCCCGCCGCCCCCGGCCCAGCCGCCAGCACGGCATTCAGCCGCCGCGCCCGGCCGGCGTCGATCTCCACGGCGGTGACCCGGGCGTCCGGGGGCAGCCCGAGCAGCAGCGCGCCGTGACCGGCGGTCGGCTCCAGCAAGGTGCGGCCCGCGCCCAGCGGGCCGAGCAGGGCGCGGGCGGCCACCGCCAGGGGCAGCGGCGTGGAATATTGGGCGAAGGCCAGGGTGTCGGCGCTGCGGGTGACGGCGGGCGGCAGGTGGTCGGCCAGCCGCCGCGCCGCGACGAACGCCGCCGCCGGCGCGAGCCCCTCCCCGGCCGCGCGAAAATGCCGGACGCTGGCCGCTTCGAGCGCTTCCTGCAGCGCGTGGGGCGAGACCGGGGACCGGCCGGGCGGCACGGCGATGGCCCGGCTCAATTGCAGCAGGTCTTCCGCGCCGAGCTTTTCCTCCTGGATCGCCCGATGGAGCAGGCCCGCCGCCAGATCGGGCAGGTCGTCGTCGTCGGTGAGCCGCAGGTAATCGACTGCCGCCAGTTCGCCGAACGCGCCGCCCGGCTCGCCGGCGAGGTAGCGGTTCTCCGCGCCGTCCTCGTAAACGAACTGGCCTCGGCGGTTGACGCCGAGCCGCGTGGCGCCGTGAACGAGATGGTCGGTCGCCACACTCGGCGGCAGGGAGGGGACGATCCGCACGATCTGCTCGCGTGGCAGGTCGCGCACGGCCGCTCGCGGAAAATGGCGGCGCACGGCCGCGAACTTCAGGGTCGGTTCGGGGTGGACGACGTGGCCCTGGCGGGTGCGCCGGAAGCCCAGCGCCGCCAGCGCGGGGCCGCAGGCGGCGGTGTCGCCCGCCACCACCAGCGCGACCCGGTCGGAGGGCAGGCGCAAGGCGTGCAGGGTGATCCCGTGGGCGGAGAGGTCGATCCAGCGGACAAAAGCGGCGGCATCGGTGGGCGCGTTCATGCATCCTCCTAACAAGCGGGGTGCCGCATGCTCACAGCGTCGGGGCGGGCACGCGGTTGACGGGCCGTGTCGCGGGCGCGGGTATGACGGTCTCGGCGCGTTGAGGGGGTGGTTGCGGCGCCGCGTCCAGCGCCGCGCCGATGGCGGCCTGATCCAGCTCGAAATCGTCGTCGCTGAGTTCCGGGATGTCCTGCACGGTGGCGGGTTCCAGCGGCGGCTCCGGTTCGGCGGACGCGCGTGCGTCCGCCGCCGCGCCCGTGGCAGCGGACGCGGCGGGGGGCTGCCAGTGGGGGCTGGGCACGGTTGCGGGCGCATAATTCGGCCCGGTGTCCAGCCGGAACGGGCCGGCCACCACGTAGGTGCGCTCGTCGTGCCGCTGCAAGACCAGCGCCACGCGGGAGACCGCCTCCGGATCGCGGCCGAACGTGAAATGGACCGCGTGCAGGTCGTCGGCGGATTCGGATTGCAGGAGGGCCTTGACGTCGTGGGCCAGGCCGACCGCGTTTTTGCTGGCGACCAGCAGCAGGTCGCGCGGCAGGAACTCGATGATCAGCTCGCCGCGCCCGGCGGCGGCGAACAGCACGTCGTTATCGATGCCCTCGATCAGCGAGAAGCGGTCGACCTGGACCTGCTCGCCGGTCTCGGGATCGGCGACCGGTGCGCCGCGCGTGTCGAAGCCTGGCGCTTTCGACAGCAGGCGGGCCGCCCACTCGGCGGCGCTGTCGCCGCGCATCAGCGGCTGCCAGCGGGCGTCGCTCCCCGGCCCGTCCGCCGCGTCGACGCCGATCCGGGTGAGCACCGAGCGGTAGCGGTCGGCCGCGAGCAGCGCCTCCAGCGCCGCCGCCGCGCCCGCTGCGTCGGCTACCGCCCACGAGTGCTCGGGTCGCAGCACCGGCAGCCGGAGATTGACGGACACGCCCTCTTGCGGGCGGGCGTCCCACGCCTGTTCCAGCTTCTCCTTGAGCCAGGCGCGGTCGAACGCGACGGTCTGCCAGCGCCCGCCGACCTGAACCCGCGCCTCGGCGAAATCCTGACCCAGCGGCCAGCGGACGCGCTCCGGCTCCCCAGCGGCGCGGCGGACGTTGGTGAAATCCAGCACCGGCATCTGCGCGAAGACCTCCTCTACCCGCCGGTCCTGGTGGTGGTTCAGCGCGCCCTGGACCTTCTGCGCCGACACGCAGGTGTTGATCCAGCCGACGCTGAGGTCGCCCGTCTCGCGGTCCCGCCAGGCGTTGCCGAAGGCCAGGATCGAGCCGGGGCCGCTGCCCGCTCCCTTGTTCAAGTTGTCCAGGCACTCCTTCACCCGCTCCGCACGCACAACGAAGGTTTCGGGGCCGCCCGCTCGGGTGTAGGGGCCGCCGAACAGGGGCGTGGCGCGCAGGACCAGCCGGCCGTCCCGGTCCCGGGTGTCCGGCGGCGCGTCCAGCCGTGCGATCACGTTGCAGGAGGCGTGCCGAACGAGCGCCTGGGCGGTCGCGCCCCGGGTGAGCTGGGCGGATTGGTTTTTCAATTCGTCGAGTATTGATAGCATAATCGCAATCTCCTTGGGGTCACGGTCGAACGAGGATCGCAATCGAACGAGGATCAGGGTTGCACCGAAGGGCCAAACTGGCGCGCGCGGTCTTGGGCGGCCTCGCGCACCGGCGCCACGAACGGCAGGTCCGCCTTGCGGCGGGAGAGGCTGGCCCGGTAGTCGGTTTTCTGGAGCATCGGCTCGGGCACGCCCTTTTCGGCGACCAGCCAGCGCGCGGCCGCGTCGAGATCGAGCGGCGCCGCGTCGGCAGTCCGCGCCGTCTCGGGATCGCCGCCCAGCGCCCGCACCTGCTCGGCCAGCCGGGCGACGTCGTACCGGGGCCGTTCGAAGCGGGCGCGCTCGGCCGGCGGCAGCCGGGCTTCCACGGCGTCCGGGTCCCACGCCGCGCGCGGCTTGATCCGCACCGGGCCGCTGTCCACAGCCTCGGCCAGGCGGTGGGACCGGCAACGCTCCACCAACGCAGCGCGGGCCTCCTCGGTCAGCCGCTCGGACTCCTGGGCCAGCACCTCCAGCCGCAGCCAGCGCTCGGCCAGGCCCGCCAGCTCCGCCTTGGCTTCGAGCGACAGGTCGGCCAGATTCAGCGCCCGCCCGCCCCGCGCCGGCCAGGGCGGCAGCTCGCCGGCGAGGACGTGCGCGTTCCAGTAGTGCTCGCCCGCCTCGACGATCTCGGCCGCCAGCGCCGGATCGAACTCGCAAACCAGCACCTCCGGCCGCCCGCGCGGGTGGTTCCAAGCGACGAGGGCGCGCCAATCGACCGGATAGCCCAAGTCCTCGGCGATCAGCCCGATCTGGTGGAGCTGACAGGCGTACTGGAGGGGCAACGCCGCCAGCGGCTCGGCCGGCGCCTTGTAGTCCACTAGCACCAGTCGCCCGTCCAGCTCGACGAAATCGTCCGGGGTGCACTGCATCCAGGGGTGGCGGGCGGGGGCATGGGTGGCGACCTGGCGGGTCAGCGCCTCCAGCCGCGTTGCGCCGGTCTGGCGCAAAAACGTCTCGCGGATCAGCGGCTCCATCGCGATGCCCCGGCGCAGGTGCTCGTTACCGGACCGGGGAAACTCTAGGAGCAGCTTGCGGGCGACCAACTCGCGGGCGGTGGCGAACGGGGAATAAACGCCGCGCCGCTCTTCGACCAGAATCCCGATCTCGCTCGCGCCGAAGCCGCCGAGCCGCCGCAGGTGTTGCACCAGGGTCAGGCCGCCCAGCGCGTCGACCGTTTGTGGTCGCCCCCATTCCGCCGCCCACGCCTCGGCTTGGCGGTCGGTAAAACGGGAGGCCTGCGGCAGGCGGCGCAGGTGGGTCACGAGGTCCGGCGGCGGTTCGCGCATGGGAAGCCCCAAAATTTAAAACTGTGCTAGAATAATCCATAGTAATATGCTATAGAAAGCATAGCACGGATTGCCGCCCGCGCGCCGTTTTTCGTGCCCCGTTTAAAAAAGATCGCCCCTCGCCGACCCGATCCTTACCGAGGTAACGGATGAACGCATCCTCCGACGCCGACCGCGAACCCGCCGCGCCCGCCGACCCGCTCGCGCCTCTGGACGGCCTCGCCGGCCGCGCGCCGATCCACAACTTGTTGCTGGACACCGAGCGGAAGCTGCGCTGGTCCTTGCTGCTCAACGTCCTGCTGGCCGCCGCCCTGCTACCGGCCGCGTTAACCCTCGCCTGGCAAGCCCTGAACCCGCCCGAGCCGGAGTATTTCGCCACCTCCGCCGACGGGCGGATCACCCCGCTGGTGCCGATCGACGAGCCTTACGTGCCGCAAGAGGCGCTCCTGACGTGGGTGGCGCAGGCGGTGAACCAGTCCTACACCCTCGATCACGTCCATCAAAAAGAGCAGCTTTCTCGGATGCGGGAGCTGTTCACGGCACAAGGCTTCGAGAGCCACCGCAAAGCACTGGAAGACTCCGGGCTGTGGGAAGCCGTGGGCGCGCGCCGCCTCGTCACGCAAGTGGTGACCGCCGCACCGCCGGTCGTGACCAACCAAGGGGTGCTGGCGCGGCGCTACGCCTGGAAGCTGGAAGTGCCGATCAAGATCAGCTATCAGGGCGCGTCCAGCGTCAGCCTCCCCCAGAACAACATTGCCGAGGTGCTGGTGGTGCGGATGCCCACCCACGTGATCCCGCGCGGGTACGCGATCCACCAGCTCGTCACCCGACCCGGCGGGGGGTCGTGATGCGCCGCCCGCCCCACTGCCGTTTTGCCGCTGTTCTCGCGATCGTGTTGGGGGTGTCGCTCGCCGCTTCGGGCGCGCGGGCGCCGGCCGCGAGCGCCCCGCCGCCGGACCCGCCGCCCGCCGCCGGAGGTTCGTCCGCGACCGCCCCGCCGCCGCCCGTTCAACCGCCGCCGGGCGCGGGCCATCAAGCCCGGCGCGAGCGGGCGCGCGAGCGGGCCTTCGAGCGGACCGAGGACGCCGCGATGCCCATGACTCCCGAGCAGTTGGGGGCGCTGATCCAGTCGCTGTCGATCACGGAAGCGGTGTCGTCGAGCCAAAGTCCTCCGGAAGCCGTGATGACCGCTGAGGCGATGGACTTGAACGCGGCCCGCCCGCCGGTGGTGCGCGTCGGCCAGGGATTCGGCACTAGCCTCCTCTTCACCGACCGCACCGGCAAAATTTGGCCGATCACCGCCTACCAGGGATTCAACAAGGGCTTGTTCGACGTGTCGGCCAGCACCACATCCGGCGACAAGGACGATTTGCCGACCGTGCTGGTGGTGCAGCCGGTCGCCAGCCGGGGGGCGGGCAACCTCGTGGTCACGCTGAAAGGGCTGGAAACGCCGGTGGTGCTGACGCTGGCGCTGGGCCAGCGCACTGTGGATGCCCGCAAGGAATACCGGCTGCCGCTGCCCGGCCCCAACGCGGCGCCCGAATATCGCGCGGCCCGCCCTGGCGGGATCGGCGCCGATCTGCTGAACGTGTTGAACGGCCTGCCGCCGTCGGCGGCGGCCGTCCGCGTCCCCATCGGCGGCGTGGAGCCGGAGGCGATGGCCTGGCGGGACGGCGACGCGCTGTACTTGCGGACCGTGGCCGAGGTGTACAGCCCGGAATACGACCAGCGGGCCAGCCATCCGAGCGGGCTGCGCGCCTACCGGCTGCCGGACGTGCCGGTGTTGCTGGTGAGTTTCAACGGCCATTTGACCGAACTGACCTTGAAGGAGTGACCGCATGACGTTCCATCTGGCGAACAAACCGGCGCTCCTGTTGGCCTCGGGCGGCATGGCGCTGGTGGCCGCCTTGGTGTGGGCGACGTGGGAGTCCGGCCTTCCGGCCCCGCCCGACGCCCGCGCGCCGGGCGTCGCCGGGGTGAGCTCGACGCCGGGCGGATCCCAGACGCCCGAATACGCCCGTCTCCAGAAGATGGCCGACGCCACGCGGGCGAATGGCGCGCGGGCGAGCGGCGGAAGCTCGGTGCCGACCCCGCCCGAGCTGCAGCCGCTCGCGGACGGCGCCCCGCCCGCCCCAACCCCGCCCGCCGCCGATCCGGCGACCGGCCGCGCCCCGCCCGCCCCATCCCCGCCCGCCGCGCCCGCGCCCGACGAGACGGAGCGGTGGGTCGCCGAGTTCGCGCGGGCCATGCAGGATCAGGCCCGCCAGCTCGTCGAGTTCCGCAAGCGCTTCGAGCCCGAACCGACCCGGATGGTGGCGTTCGAGGATGTCAAGGGCCAGCGGGAGCGGGCGAACGCCCAGAAGCGGGCCGAGGAGTCGTGGGCTGAGGCGCGCGCCGCGCGCCCACGCGACCGGCAGGGCGTCCTCCAGCCCGGCGATATCTTGTTCGCGGTGTTGCAGACCGCTATCGACAGCGACGAGCCGGGTCCGGTGCGGGCCAAGATCGTGGGCGAGCGGTTCGAGGGCGCGATCGTGCTTGGCAGCTTGCGCGCGTTCCCGCCGGCGGTGGGCCGCCGGCCGGAGCGGGTACTGGTGAAGTTCGATTACCTGACCACCACCGACCGCACGACCTATCGGATCGACGCCTTCGCTATCGACTTGGCCACCGCCCGCACCGCGCTGGCCAGCGACGTGGACCACCACTACCTGGAGCGGTGGGGTTCCTTGCTGGCGGCGAGTTTCCTGGAAGGCTACGGGAACGCGATCCAGAACAACCATCAGATCGCCACGGTCGGACCGTTCGGCAACGTGGTCTCGGTACCCAAAGGCGATTTGAGCCACGACGAGATCGCCCGCGAGGCGCTGGGGACCGTGGGCCAGCGGATGGGGAGCGTCGTCGCCGAGAATTTCCAGCGGCCCAATACGATCACGGTCGATCCCGGCAAGGGGCTGGGCGTCTTGATCACCGCGCCGCTGACCGACCGCCCGGAAGCGGAAGACCGGCGCGGGGACGAAAGGGGCCGCGCCGCATCCGCCGGCCCCCGCACCCGCACGCCGCTGTTCCCGACCCCCAGCGAAAACCCGCAACCGCCGGCGGACCCCGCCGTCATCTTTCCTCCCGTTTCCGCCGTGCCGCCCACTCGCTCGCCGCCCTGGTCCGTGCGATCCGGTCGGTCGGCCCCCGATAGGCCGGAAGCCCCGGCCGCCAAGAACACGTTCTCCGATTTCGCCGAGTGATTCCGCCGAGTGATCCCCATGCCCGATCTGCCGCAACCCGACAACAGCGAAATCGCCGACCCGTCATTGGTCGGCCTGACCGCGCCCGGCCCCGCAGCGCCCGAGATCGCCGAATCTCCGCCTGCCGCCTATCGCCTGCCGTCGCCCGCTACCCTCGCAATGGGCGCCGTCATGGTGGGGATCGCGCTGTACGGGACGGCGGGGTTCCTGCGGGAAACCGGCCTCTACGACGTCGCGCAGCTATGGTCGAAGCCGGCCGCTGCGCCCAGCTTGGCCGCGCTGTCCGGCCCACCCGCGCCGGCCGTCCCCTTCGCCGCGCCGGGGAGCGAACACGCCCGCGCCCTGCGCGACCAGCCGCCGCGCCCGCCGCTCACCGATCTGCCGCAATTCACCGTGCGCGACGGCGAAGCGCACGACTACCTGACCGATCTGGACGCCGAGACCCTGAAGCGGCTGGCGGAGGTGCAAGGCCAGTTGGACGGCCTGGGCGCGCAGGTGACCGCCCTCCGCCAAGGGATGCAGGCGCTGGCGAGCGCCGCCGGCCAGCAGCGCCAGCAAGAGGCCGCCCATCAGGACCGGCTGCAACGGGAGCTGGCCACCGCCCGCGCGGAAATCGCCGCCTTGCACGCGACGGTCGGCGACGTGGACGCCCGGCTCAAGCGGGCGCAAAACGGCCCGGCCGGCGCGTTCACCGGCGGCGGCCGGGTGCTGCCCGGCTGGTCGGTGACGGCGATCAGCGGCGACCGCGCTTGGCTGCGCACGCCCCAAGGCGGTCAAGTCACCGTCGTGGCCGGCGAGCGCCTGAAAGGCGTCGGCGCGGTGCGCGCGGTCGACGGCCTCCGGGGCGTGGTGACCATGAGCGACGGCCGGGTGGTGCGCTGAGCCCATCCGCCGAGCGAGACCCCGCCTCGCCGTGAGTCCGTCCTGCCGGCACGGATTGCTGGCGTCCCGTCCGTTTAAGATTTATCCTTGCAAAATTTTCCTGACAAGGAAGATTTGCAATGCTGATCTGGCGCTACGCCGCTTCCGCCGTTGAATCCGCCCTGAACCGGCAGGCCGCCGTCGCCCTGATCGGTCCGCGCCAGGTCGGCAAGACCACGCTGGCGCGGCTGCTCGGCGAGCGACGGAACGCGATGTATCTGGATCTGGAGGATCGGGAGGATCGCGCCAAGCTGGCCAGTCCGCGCCTGTACCTGGAGCGGTTCGAAGATCGCCTGGTGATTCTCGACGAAATCCACCGGCTGCCGGAGCTGTTCCAGACCCTGCGAGGCATCATTGACGAGGGTCGCCGCCAGGGCAAAGGAATCGGCCGCTTTCTGATCCTGGGGTCGGCGTCCATCGATTTGCTGCGCCAGTCAGGCGAGAGCCTGGCCGGGCGCATTGCCTATGTGGAACTGCCGCCGCTCACCGTGCTGGAGATCGACGCACAACGCCCAGCGCTTGAACAATTGTGGCTGCGCGGCGGGTTTCCCAATCACTACCTCGCCGCCGATGACGCCGAAAGCCTGGCGTTGCGCCGGGACTTCATCCGCACCACTCTTGAACGCGACGTGCCGCTGTTCGGCCCCCGCATCCCGGCCGAGACCCTGGATCGGCTGTGGACCATGCTGGCGCACCATCAGGGGGGCCTGCTGAACGCTTCGGAACTGGGCCGCGCCCTGGCGATCAGCACGCAGACCGTGACCCGCTATATCGATCTGCTGGTCGATCTGCTGCTGGTGCGGCGCTTGCGGCCCTATCACGCCAACGTCGGCAAGCGACTGGTCAAAGCGCCAAAGGTCTACGTGCGCGACAGCGGCTTGCTGCACGCGCTGCTGAACATTGAAACGCTGGACCGGCTGTCCGGCCATCCGGTGATCGGGGCCAGTTGGGAAGGCTTCGTGCTGGAAAACCTGCTGGCGGCGCTGCCGTGGCGAACCCAACCGCTGTTTTATCGGACGGCGGTCGGCGCGGAAATCGACCTGGTGCTGGAACGTCCGGACGGGACGCGGTGGGCCATTGAAATCAAGCGCGGTTTGGCGGCGAAACTCGAACGGGGCTTCCATCAGGCCCGTCAGGATCTTGCGCCCGCAAAATCCTTCGTCGTCTATTCGGGCGAGGAGCGCTATCCAGTGGCCGAAGGCGTCGAGGCCATCAGTGTGCGCGAGATGGCAGCGGTTCTGGCGGCGTCGTGAGTCGCCGGGCGAGCGAACCGATGCGCCGATCAGTCTTCTCGCGTCGAGAAAACCGCGCCTTGCCGGCTATACCATTGATCATGCTCCCGCGCATGGGACCGCCGAAGCCACGCCGCCGTTCAAGCGGGCCATCGGCTTGGCGGCGGCGCGGGCAGATGAGCTCAATCTTTCGAGAAGGTCACACCGATGGATAGCAACCTCTTCATCAGTTTCAGCCACAAAGACAAATCCTACCGCGACGAGCTGGTCCCGGCGCTGGAAGCAGTGGCCGCCATCCGGAACCGGGTCTGGTTCGATCAGAAATTCATCGACATCGGTGATCGGTTCCATCCCGAGATCCAGCGGGCGCTGGCCGAATCGAAGGTCGGCATCCTGCTGGTCAGCAGCCATTTCCTGACCTCCGACTACATCACCCGACACGAGTTGCCCTCCCTGTTGCGCCAGGCCGAACGCGGCGCGCTGAAGCTGGGCATCCTCTACGTCAGCACCGTCGCCAAGGCCGCCCTATCGGTTCCCGTCGAGATCGACGGCTGCCCTTGCACCGTCAACTTGGCCGACACCATCGGCGTCAACAGCCCGACCGAACCGCTCGATCGGATGAGTCCGGGCGAGCGCAACGCCCTGTACGCCCGCGCCGCCGACTGGGCCGCCCGACAGATGGCGGCTTCCCCATCGCCTCCAACTCCTCCAGTTGTCGGAAAGGCGGAACGGACCGTCGTTGTCGCGGCCAACCCGACGCCTTTGAAATCGCTGCCCGGCCCGGTTCAAATCACGCTGTGTCAGCGGCTGGGCGAGGATTGGGCGAACTTGGCGGTTTATTTCGACATTCCCCCGGATCGCCGGCGGAGCTTCGCGCCCGGACGGGAATGCCACGACATTCTGGTCTGGCTGAAAGAGCGCGACCAGATGGACCGATTACCGGAAGGGCTGGCCGGAATTGACCGACCGGACTTGGTCAAACTATTGCGGGAACTGTTGAACCAGGCTGCCATAGGGAGTTGACCATGCTTGATCTTGCCGGAGACACCTTCATCAAATTGTGCAAGCGTCTGGGTGAGGATTGGGAGGAGTTAGCCGCTTATTTCGGCATTTCTCCGGGTCGCCAGCAGAAATTCAAACCGGGCCTGGAATTTGACGGTATCGTGGCCTGGCTGAAAGAACGAGAACGACTCGGCGAACTACCTGCCGCGTTGGCCGCCTTGGATCGGGATGATCTCATCCCACTGTTGGAAGCCACCCCAAGCCCCGGTTCCCAGACGACTGCTCCGACGATGTGGCCGAGCTCGCCGTTTCCGGGCCTGCGCCGCTTCAATCCCGAGGATGCGCCGATCTTCTTTGGCCGCTATCGGGAGACCAAGGGACTACTCCGCAAGCTCGCCGATCCCACGAATCGCTTCATCGCGGTGCTGGGCGCTTCGGGGTCCGGCAAATCGTCGCTGGTGGCGGCGGGTTTGATTCCCCAGTTGCGAGCCAACGCTATCGCCGGTAGCCAGGACTGGCCGTGGTTGGAGTTCACGCCGGGCGGCGCCGAGGGCGATCCCTATCCGACCCTGACCACCCTTCTGGAACCTTTACTGCGTTCACATGGCTTGCAGCAACGAGAGATTATTAAGACCCTGCGGGCCGAGCAGGGCTACGGCCTCATCGAACTGGCGGAGCAGATTCTCGCCGACCGTCCCGCCCAGGCGGAATTGCTGCTGTTCGTGGATCAGTTCGAGGAGCTGTTCACGCTCACGCGGGACGCGCTGCGTCAGCCGTTCGTCCGGTTGCTGACCACGACCGCGTGGTCGTCGCGGGTGCGGGTCGTGGCGACCCTGCGCGCCGACTTCTTTCACCGTTGCCTGGAGTATCCCGGACTCGACCGGCTGCTGCGCGACGGCTCCTATCCGCTGGGACCGCCGGGACCCGGCGCGCTCTACGAGATGATGACCGGACCGGCGGCCAAGGCGGGGCTGAAGTTTGACGAGGGCTTGGTGGAGCGCATTCTGGAGGATACCGGAACCGGTTCCGGCGCCCTGGCGCTGCTGGCCTTTGCCCTGCACGAACTGTATGAGGCCGGGAAGCAGGATGGCCGCTTGACCTACGAGGCTTACAAGCGCTTCGGCGGCGTCCAGCACGCCATCAGCCAACGCGCCGAAAAGACTTTTCAAGATCTCGCCAGCGCCGCACAAGCGGAGCTGGAGCACGTATTCAGAGAGTTGGTGCAAGTGGACGATCGGGGTGTGGCGACCCGGCAACGGGCGCCTCTAGCAACGATAGCGGTTTCATCCGACGCCATCGAACTGATCGACCGCTTCGTGGATGCCCGCCTGCTGGTGCGCGAGCCGGGCGAGGACGGTCAACCGGTGCTGGAGGTGGCGCACGAGGCCCTGTTTCGCACCTGGCCCCGGCTGAAACAATGGATTCAGGACACGGCGGACGATCACCGGCTGCGGCGGCAAATCACCCAACTGGCCGCTTACTGGCACGGCCACCACCGCCAGGCCGAACACCGCTGGCCCGACGAACGGGTGGTCGAAGTGGTGGCCATGCGCGAGCACCTCAAGCTGGAGCCCAAGGATTTCACCGCACTGGAACGGGATTTTCTCGGCCCCCTTGACCGCGATCCGATGCGGGCCGCGCTCGCCGATCCGACCACCACCCACGAGCAGCGCGCCATTATCGGCGTGCGCTTGGCCTTGCTGGGCGATCCCCGTCCCGGCGTGGGACTGCGCGCCGACGGTCTGCCGGACCTCGTCTGGTGCGAGGTGCCGGGCGGCGAGGTGACGCTGGAAGGGGATGCCGGCACGTTCACGGTCGAACCGTTCCAGATCGCCAAATACCTGGTGACCTACAGTCAATACCACGCTTTCTTGGACGCAGACGACGGCTATCACAACCCCGCGTGGTGGCAGGGCCTTTGGGTGGACCATCCACCCGAAAAACCGGGCCGGCAGTTCCAGCGGTACGACAACCATCCAGCGGAGAATCTCGCCTGGCTGGAGGCCGTGCCTTTTTGCCGCTGGCTGAGCGCCAGGCTGGGCTACGAGGTCCGCTTGCCCACCGAGTGGGAATGGCAGCAGGCGGCGATGGGCGGCGATCCGACGAACGTGTATCCCTGGGGGCCGGAGTGGGATGGACGATGCGCCAACACTTATGAGAGCGAGCTGAGCCGAAGCACGGCGGTGGGGATGTATCCGCAAGGGGCATCGCCGGTGGGCGCCCTGGATATGAGCGGCAACGTATGGGAATGGTGTCTGAACGAATACGATCGACCCGGAAATGTGACCCCGGCGGGCGACGCCCGCCGGGTGGTGCGCGGCGGCTCCTGGTACAACTACCGGGCCAGCGCGCGCGCTGCCTACCGCGACAACTTCGTCGCGCCCGACACCCGCAACCTCTTCGTCGGGTTTCGTTTGGCGTGCGCGTCCCCCATCTGGGACACTGGTCACTGATCGCCGCGTAGCGGCAAAAGCGCGCGCAGCGCGCTTCGCGCGGATTTTTGCGGTCCGCAACGGCGATATGACACAATGTGCGGGCCGGTTTTGGCCGGTGGGGTTCCCCGTGACGGCCCGCCGGGTGGTGCGCGGCGGCTCCTGGAACAACAACCAGGCCAACGCGCGCGCTGCCTACCGCAACAACAACGCGCCCGACAACCGCAACAACAACGTCGGGTTTCGTTTGGCGTGCGCGTCCCACACCTTTGACCTCCTTCGATGGCGCGGGGTAAAAACCCGTTGCGAGCGCGCCCACCGGCACCGCCGGCAAGGGCGGCGCTTCCAGCATTGGCCGCCGACCCCGGTTTGCGGCCCGAGGCGAAGGGTCGAAGATGGCGCGGGTGAGTCCCGTCCGCACGGGTGGTCTTTCGACCGTCCGTCGGGCCTATAGCAAAGCGAGGCGTTTCCTGGGTGCAAGCCCTGAAACGCCTCAACTTTTTTTCATCCACCCGCCCAGCAGTCGACCCAATTCCGCCACCATCCCGCTGACGTGCTGGTATTGCCCGTCGGTCAGCCAACGCCAGTGGTGGGCCAGCCGCAGATAGAGTCGCAGTTTGTTGAGCGCGGCGTCGGCCTCCCGCAAGTGCTTTTGCCGGGTCGTGCCGCCCTGGCTCTGGGCGTCGAACAATGCCTCCTGAAAATCCAGCGCGGCATCCATCAACCGCTGCACCACGGTGCGCCGATACACGCGCGGTAAGCTCTCCGCCTTGGGCAGCAGCCAGGCCAGCAAATCGAACGTGCGAGTCAAAATCACCATCTCTTCCGCCATGACCTCCTCCAACCCCATTGACTTCGCTCGGATCGCCGCCTGGGATAATCTGTGGGCCGCTTATCGCCAGGCTGCCTGCGGCAAGCGCGCCCGCGACAGCACCGCCCGCTTCGAGCATCGGCTGGCCGATCAGCTTCTGGAACTCCAGGACGAACTGCAAACCCGGCGCTATCGGCCCGGCCCCTATCGGCACTTTTTCATCCACGAGGGCAAACGCCGCAAGATCAGCGCCGCGCCGTTTCGGGACCGGGTGGTGCATCACGCACTGTGCAACGTGATTGAACCGGCGTTCGAGCGCCGCTTCATCTTCGACAGCTACGCCAATCGGGTGGGGAAAGGCACGCATCGGGCAGTGGATCGGTTGCAGCAGTTCGCCCGGCGCTATCGCTACGTGCTGCGCCTGGATATCGTCAAGCACTTTCCGTCGTTGGATCACGCCATCTTGCGCGACACCCTGGCCGAGGTGATCCGCGACGAGGCGGTGCTGTGGCTGGTCGACGCGATCCTGGCTAGCGGCGTCGGCGTGCTGGACGAGGAATACGCGATGGTCTGGTTTCCCGGCGACGACTTGCTGGCCGCCTGCCGCCCGCGTGGCTTGCCCATCGGCAATCTGACCTCGCAGTTCTGGTCGAACGGCTATCTCGATCCCTTCGACCACTTCGTCAAGCGCGAGCTGCGCTGCCCGGCCTATTTGCGCTACGTCGATGATTTTGCGCTTTTTAGCGACAGCAAACGAGAGTTGTGGAGCTGGAAACAGGCCATCGTCGAGCGGCTGGCCCGGTTGCGGCTGACAGTCCACGCCGGCGCGGCGCAGGTGACCCCGGTCGCAATCGGCATTCCCTGGCTCGGCTTCGTCGTCTATCCCACCCACCGGCGGGTCAAGGGCCGCAACGTGCGACTTCACCCGGCGCTTGCGCGCCCGCTGGGCAGCCTATTGCGACGGCGAAATCAGCTTCGCCGAGTTCGACGCTACGGTTCAAGGTTGGATCAATTACGTCCGTTACGCCGATACCTGGGGCTT